>Ga0310120_10000003_pt1 | contig 183583 bp, 147 predicted proteins | sample CB27_AW_983_MG_FD_203506 | JGI IMG/M metagenome (GOLD analysis project Ga0310120, IMG submission 203506) | Marine microbial communities from Western Arctic Ocean, Canada - CB27_AW_983 | ecosystem: Environmental > Aquatic > Marine > Oceanic | place: Canada: Western Arctic Ocean | collected...
TCACCTAAAACTTCGAATGTTGTTCGGTTGTAGTAATCGAGACCTCTCACGAGACGATGTGACACCCGATAGTCAATGCCAAAAGCAGTCAACTGACTCGTAGTTGCCTCAAAATGCGTACGGCAGTCCGCGCACAGGTAATCCGATGAATGGGGTAGCGAATCGATTATGGATTGATCACTAGGCACCTTACAGTCAAAAATTCTGAGGGGGTTTTTCAATGCTCGCCGCTGACAGTCAGTGCAAAGCTCATGGGTCCTATCGCCAAGCGATGACAGCAGTGCACGACTAAAATTCGGCCTACACGTCGGACACCCAACTGAATTCACGACAAGTTCAGTGGATTCAATCCCAAGTGCGCTAACAAGTCGGGTGGCCATTTCTATCAATTCAGCGTCGAGTAGTGGGTCAACGATTCCAAATATTTCAACATCGAGCTGATGGAACTGCCGGTACCTCCCTTTCTGCGGACGCTCGTAGCGAAACATTGGACCAAGGCTGAAAAGCTTAACAGTTGGAAGGTGTTGCTCAAGTGCATGCTCAACGTAGGCACGAACCATGCTCGGAGTAGCCTCAGGGCGAAGAGTTACCCGCTCGCCTCCCTTATCTTCGAAGGCGTACATTTCCTTTTGGACGATATCAGTCTCCTCACCCGTCCCTTTCGCAAAAAGTTCCTCACGTTCAATCACAGGTGTCCGAATCTCCCTGAAGCCGTAATGACCGCAAATATCAACAATTATCCGCTCTGCATAGCGCCAGCGGTCGATCTCATCTGGCAAAATGTCTCGGGTGCCTCGAATAGATGGAATCATGGAGTGGGGAATTATAGCGCCTCATTGAGCAAACTCCCCACCCCACAGCCCCCCACAAACACCCTTGCGATGCAATAATAGGTAGCCATGCAGGTTGGTGACACGCTAAATCGCCCGCTTCGCAGTCTGAGGATCTCGGTTACAGACCGCTGCAATCTTCGCTGTCAATATTGCATGCCAGAAGAGAATTACGTCTGGTTACCACGCAAAAACATTCTTACATTTGAAGAAACAAGCCGCCTCGTTGACGCCTTTATCGATGTGGGAGTCGACAAAATTCGACTTACTGGTGGGGAACCACTGCTCCGAAAGGACTTACCAGACCTCGTCGAACTTCTATCAAAAAAGTCATCTATTCAGGATCTTGCGCTTACGACCAACGGAATGCTTCTAGCTGAACGAGCCGTTGAGCTCCGTGACGCTGGGTTGCACCGGATCACCGTAAGCCTCGATACACTACGAGCAGATAGATTCCGTGAGCTAACAAGATTTGATGGTCTAGATTCGGTCAAGAACGGACTCGAAGCAGCGCAGAAGGCTGGCTTCACGGACTTGAAGATTGACACGGTCGTAATTCGTGGTGTCAATGAAGATGAAATCCTCGACCTCTTAGCTTTTGGAGAACATATAAGTGCCGAGGTTCGATTTATAGAATACATGGACGTAGGTGGCGCAACTCGATGGTCATCGAGTGATGTCGTATCTCGCCGAGAGATGCTGAGTCTAATTACTTCCAGTATAGGACCAGTAACTCCAGTTGACCTGTCGTCCTCTGCTCCAGCAGACCGATTTCTTCTTCCCAGTGGACAAAGTTTCGGAATCATTTCCTCGACGACGGAACCGTTCTGTAAATCCTGCGACCGTAGCCGGTTGACCGCAGACGGCCTTTGGTTTCTTTGTCTATACGCGCGAACTGGTGCAGACCTGAGGAAACACCTCAGATCCGGCATGACACCGCACGAATTGCGGGAGTTGATTAAATCTACCTGGACCACTAGAACCGACCGCGGAGCTGAAGTTCGCCTTGACGCATCAGACCGTCAATCACTTATCCCAATCGAGACGCTGAAAAAAGAACCCCACCTTGAAATGCATACCAGAGGTGGATAATTTGGCGAGTATCCTATTTCGGAAATCGTAAGAACGTCATGGTCAGTTGGGGCAGTCATGAACTTCAATTCATGTCAGAAAATTCCCTGGCACCATTACACAAAAAGTCAGATCAGTGCCTGTCAATGAGCGGCTCTCTGGGCCAACCACGCCGGCTAAAACCTTGCCGACTCACAAGATGGTCCCAACCCATTCACTTGACTCAATTTTTCGGCCGAAGTCCGTCGCAATTATAGGTGCCTCAGATAACAGGGCACGTATCGGTGGCCGTCCTGTCCGGTACCTTCTCGAAGCCGGCTATCAAGGTTCAATCTTTCCAGTCAATCCGAAACATCGCCGAATCCAGGGACTCAAAGCGTTTCAATCAATCAATGACATTTCTGAACCCGTCGATCTTGCGATTGTTGCTGTACCAGCTTCGCATGTCCTCGAAGTTATTCGAGACTGCTCGGCACGCGGAGTCAAAGGCGCCATTATTTTCAGTGCTGGGTTCGCGGAAACGAGTTCGGACGGACGAAAAGTCCAACAACAACTAGGCGACGTATCGCAATCAACTGGCATGCGTATTGTCGGTCCTAACTGTCTCGGCGTCTACAATTCCGACATCGGATTCTACGGCACTTTCACCACAACACTGGAAGATGGATTTCCAATAGCAGGCAGAGTTGGCCTAGCCAGCCAGAGCGGAGCCTATGGCAGCCACTTGTCATTACTCGCAAAACACCGTCGGATTGGCGTGCGTTATTGGATCACGACCGGAAATGAGTCTGACGTTTCGGTGCCAGAATCGATTACGTGGTTAGCCGACCAACCTGATGTGGATGTAATCGTAGCTTACACTGAAGGCATTACCGACCGTGACATGTTGCTCATGGCGCTTGAAAGAGCTAGGGCTTCACAGAAACCGGTCGTAATCATGAAAGTGGGGACGAGCGATGTGGGCGCGGAAGCCGTCGCGTCTCACACAGCTTCGCTCGCTGGTGCCGATGTCGTTTACGATGCAGCCTTTCGCCAATTTGGCGCCTACCGCGCGCACAGTACAGAGGAAATGCTTGACGTCGCCTACGCCTGTACCTTCGGAACCTACCCCGCCAGTCCACGGGTGGCTCTACTCTCAATTTCAGGAGGTGTAGGAGTGCAGATGGCTGATTCAGCTATCGACGCGGGTCTAGACGTCGCTCCGCTGAGCGCTACCGCGCAAAGCCGATTAAAGGCGGCGCTACCCTATGCTTCTCCCCGCAACCCAGTCGATATCACCGCGCAGGCATTCAACAATCCTGGCTTAATAGGTGACAATCTCCAACTTATTCTTAGCGACGGGCGCTTTGACTCAGTTGTGGCATTCTTCACCTACGTTGCAGCTGCTGACGGGATGGTTGAATTGATTCGAGAGACTCTCAGCAAAGCGAAGAAAGACCATCCGGAAACCGTAATTATCCTGTCAATTGTTGGTCCACCTAGCGTCGTACGTCAGTACGAGGACGCGGGCTGTCCCGTATTTGAGGACCCAACTCGTGCGGTTCGGGCGGTTGCAGCGCTATATCGATTCTCCGAGTTCTTTGCCCGTAAGCCAATTCGAATCCCGGACAGCGACCTTATGACCTACAGGAAGCTTTCGCTTCCAAAAAACATCAGTGAGTTCGAGGCAAAACACCTTCTCGCCAAAGCTGGTATCCCAGTAGTCGACGAAACGCTGGTGACAACCGCTGACGAAGCAGCCCTGCAAGCAGAAACAATGGGGTTTCCAATAGCCATGAAAATTTCTTCACCTGACGTAGTTCACAAAACAGAAATCGGTGGCGTCGCCCTGAACATCACTTCCGCTGGGTCTGTTAAGAAGACTTTTCGGATTCTCACTCAGCGCCTTCTGTCCAAAAAACCAGATGCTCAATTCGAAGGCATACTATTGAGTCCTATGGTAACCGACGGAATTGAGACTATTCTTGGTATTCGGCGTGACCCGACGTTCGGTCCGGTCGTCATGTTCGGACTCGGAGGCGTATTCGTCGAAACACTTAACGAGGTAAGTTTTCGAATTGCTCCGTTTGACAAAAGAGAAGCCGAACTCATGGTCGGAGAAACAAAAGGCGCGACGCTTCTGACAAATAACAGAACGGGTCAGCGCTACGATGTCGACGCCCTAATTACCACACTCGTGCGCTTGTCATTTTTCGCCAAAGCCTACGGTGAACAGCTTGAAAGCGCCGAAATAAACCCGTTTACTGTTCTTGCAGAGGGCAAAGGCGCCATAGCGTTAGACGCAGTCGTTATTCCACGTCAGATTTAATTTCCACTCGGCTGGCAAAGAAACGACAAGCAGACCACTAGTCTTGATTCAATTACGGCCGAGGCACCTCATTGCTGAAGGTGATGACAATCAAGTTGCAATCACGTGGTCAGCATTACCCCGTCATCAAGAGCTTCCTACGCGACGAATACCTGCCAAGGCTGGCAAATCCTTAATTTGGAGCGGTAATGTGTAGTCTATTTTTGACCGTCAAATCCCTGAATCTGGACAAGCGCCGGAGCTTCTTCCTTCAAGACATGTTGCCTATAAAGTTGAGCCATTTGCTCGTCGGAGGCAGCCTCACTTTTGGTCTTGTTACCGTTCATCTTCGTCGCGGCACGAGCAGCCAACTTTTCTTGACGTGCATTCTTCACGATTCCCTGTTCGTCAAGATCGGTCTGTGCACCAGCGGCAACAGCATCCGGATCTAGCACGAGGGAATGCTCGGTCGTATCTAGATTTACTTCCTTACCACCAGCAAAGATTTCGTGACGACCTCGTTCCTCGTACCACTTCGTGAGGGTCGCAGTCATATGCATCTTCTCGATGATGTTGCGCCAACCGACTCCAGTGTTATAGGCGCAAAAGGAAATCTCACCCTCCTGGGTCGCGTAGGGAATAATGCAACGTTCTGTTCGTCTGAAATCGTAGTTAAAAAGATCTTGAAACCACATACCTGCAACAAAGAGAAAATTCCATCGATCAGAACGCCGCTTCGAAATGTCGCCCTGTGTCCGTTCACCTGACACCTTCCCATAGTCATGACCGGTGGCGCCAAATGTCTTGTCAAACTTCTGCAATAGATCAGAGAGCTTAAAATGTTTCGGAGCCTGGAATGGATCGTAGTTCCGCATCAGCGCCAATGCCATTCCAACAACGGAACGAAACCGACCACCGGCGCCGTCATTAACCGCGGCGATATCTTTTGCCAGCTGTTCGCCTCTAACAAATGCGGTAAATGGAACAGCCTCCTTCGTTTCCTTATCGATCATTACAGCCATTCCAATACCACAGTTCGGATGACACCCGCAGTTCAGTTGCCCCCAGCTCTCTTCAGGTCCATGAACCAGATCAGCCCAATCCGTAAAAGTGCCCATAAACGAAATCGGAAACCAGTCTCGGGTAGGCTCTCCTATCCCAGTCTGGTTCTTCACGTCATGGGCAAGGTGGGACAACGTATAACGTTGCGCCTTACGCCGCTCGACGGTAATTTCCTCGTCTCGCCCCGTAAACGACACTGGCTGGAAAGACAAGAAGCTAATAGTTTTTGGATTGTCCAAAGCAAACTGAACAACGCGACCGACTTGCTCGTTGTTAATTCCATTGACGATGGTAATCACCGGCACGATATCAACACCGGCTTTGTGAAGATTTTCGATGGCCCTCAGTTTGACATCGAACAAGTTGCCCACCAGGCGATGAGAATTGGCCGCATTTCCAATGCCGTCGAATTGTAAATACGCATAACGCAGACCGGCTTCGGCGGCAGCTTTAGCGAAATCCAAACTTTTCGCAAACTCGATCCCGTTTGTGGCAGCCTGCACGCTGTTGTAACCGACCTGACGTGCGTATCGGACAGCGTCAAGAAAATAAGGCGACATCGTCGGTTCGCCACCAGAGAATTGGACCGACATCTGCCGTTGTGGTTTTATTGAAACAGCATTATCAAGCAAAGTCTTAATGTCATCCCATGACAGTTCATGAACATAACCAACTTGATTCGCGTCCATGAAACACGGGTCACACATCATGTTGCAGCGGTTCGTTAAATCGATCGTCAATACCGACCCTCGACCATACTTAATGGTGCTACTTCCATGATTATGAAGCTTGGCATCATTATGCGCCCGCATATCACTGCCAGGAAATGTATCTTCGAGATGTTTGAAGAACTCAGTATCGATCGCCATTACGTCTTCGAAGTGACCATGCATGGGACAATCCTTCACCATGATGATTTCACCATCACGCTCGATGATCTGCGCTTTTATCTCGCCTACTTTTTCATTTAAAAGGATTTTGTAATCCTTTTTCCCATCGAGAATTTCTTGCCGTGCCTCACGAACGCAAATTGGGCAAAGCGAATCCGTTTCACGAGGCCAGCCGAGAGGTGGCTTTACTTTCTCATTCGACTTGAGTAGCGGCTTGTCCGACCAGTTGGGGATAAATGACGGCCGCTGAGACAGGCGATTGTAATGGTCAAAAATGAACCAAGCCCCATTTGCCGCGACCGACAACCCCTTCTCGACATACTTGATTGGTTTGTGCATCACAACTCCGTTCCAGTTTAGACACAGCACAGCAAAAATTCATCGAATTAGACAATCTCGCAGGAAAGTCTTTTTCACAGCATAGAATAGCCCGAAAAAGCTAAAGAAACATCAAGTTGCAGCCAAATGGCAAAAGACAGTGGCGAACGGTCACTGACCAGTCTAAATGGCCCATGGCTCTCACCTGATTCGCCATACATTCGCCCCTCGCATTAGTAATTGCTACAACACGTACTGACGAAATGTCAGACTGTACCGCACAGGTGAATCCTCCCGCCCGCAGTCATTCCCAGGGACTATCCGAGAAACACCATGATAGCGCAACCGGCTTGACTGTCCCATCACAAACGCATCCCCTGCCTCCAACCTAACCACCTTGACTGGCTCACGACGGGACGTGCCTCCGACAATAAAAATCGCCGTACTCCCAAGAGACAGTGAAACAATAGGAATCCCTGCCTGGATTACTTCTTGGCACTCATCCTTGTCCTGATGAAGTCCCATCCTTCCATCCGGACCATAACGATTAATTAGACACACGTCAGGCCTGATAGACATTCCGGCCGTCAATGCAGCTTTTTTCGCGAATGCCCCAAGGTCGTTAGGCAGTCTAGGCACATCCACGCCATCGAAATCCGTTCGACAAAGCTCGTAAGAGTAGTTCATCGCATTCCAGTGCCGACCAAGACACAGCATCTCACATCGCATCTGGCCACCACCACGGACCCTCGGACGGTAAAATCCAGCCGCTCCTCGAGCAAAACGGCCAACAACCTCACCTACCCATTGCTGCTCGACTGTCGACAAGAAGTGTTGTAAGTGAAATGCTCCGGAAAACACCTTGACAACATCCATCGTCGGCTCAAAGAAGACAAGGACCACACCGCCCAAGCATACTTACCGATTTGTACACAGCCAATAGTATAGCCATTCCACTCCGGTCTATGATTAGTCTCCACATGCCGTGTTCTCCGGATTTCGTAGTAATCGGAGCGGGGGTGTTCGGTGCTTGGACAGCACATCATCTACGAACTTCGGGGCATTCTGTCCTACTCGTCGATGCCCTTGGTGCTGGGCATTCGAAGTCGAGTTCCGGCGGTAAAACCCGGATCATTCGAATTGGCTACGGCAATAAGGAGCTGTACTCGGAATGGGCTCTCAATTCGCTGAACAAATGGAAAATCCTTTCTACTGAAACCAACGAAACGCTGTTCAACAACACAGGTGTTTTGTGGATAAATCATGAGCACCACTCATACGTCAACGACACCTTCAAAACACTTAACAAACTCAACGTCGCTGTCGAATCGCTATCTGCAAATGAAGTCTCAACTCGATATCCAGCATTCAACGTTGAGGGTATCAGCGGTGCGGTTCTAGAACCAGCTAGTGGAATTCTTCAGGCTGACCATGCAATCACTACACTGATAGAGCGAATCAAACAAAACGGAGTTGACTATAGAGTCGCGGCGGTCAGGTCATTCCGACCTCACAAAAACATCGATGCTATAAAGCTTAGTGACGGAACGAAAGTCTCAGCCGGAGGTTTCATATTCGCCTGTGGCCCATGGCTCCCGAAAGTATTTCCGCACTTGCTCAGCCCCTTGTTAAGAATCACACGGCAAGAAGTGTTTTTCATTCGGAGCAAGGACAATGCCCAGCGAGCGAACTCAATACCCATTCCCGCTTGGATTGATTTCCACGAAGGAATTTATAGCCTGCCTGACATTGACGGTCACGGAACGAAGATAGGCCTGACTAAGCTTGGCCCAATTTTCGATCCTGACCATGTTGACCGAACGCCCAGCAAAAAAGTTCAGACTGCCTCACTTTTAGCCGCTTCAGTTCGCATTCCGAAGTTACGTAACGCCCGCGTGGTCGATGCCACGGTCTGCCAGTACAGCAACACCTCGACCGGTCATCTGATCCTTGATCGTCATCCGAATCATCACAACGTTTGGCTGATAGGTGGAGGCTCTGGACACGGCTTTAAGCTTGGACCTGCGGTTGGGGCTTATATGGCGTCGTTGGTTGAAGACAGTTCTCAACCAGTAGCAGAATTCTCTATTCGAACAAAGAACCCAGAGTTCAAACGTGAAATTCTATGAAGCAATTCGGAACCCATTCGAACTAAATCGCACAAGCAAGCTAGACCGAGAACATTTGCCTAGTCCTCTTTAATGAAGAGACTGCAAATGACAAAAATATGGCAGCGATTTCTAGACCACCTTTTCACGCTTAGTGTGATTAGTGGACTGACTGGGAACATGGCAAGTGCCCTCAATTGTCACGAACTGAGCCACATCGACCACCCATACCGTGAACTTAATGAAATGCTTCAGGAACATGTAAAAGGAACTCATGTTACCTATTCAACTCTTCTCAAAAATCGCTCTCTCCTAGACAGAATCGTGAATGCTCTAGAAAAAGTAACCGTTGAGGAATTAAGTCAATGGAATGTCCAAGAACAAATGACCGATCGAATCAACTCCTACAACACCTTCACTATAAAAACGATTTTGGAACACTATCCGCTCAAAAGAAACCGAAAGTATTCTTGAAACGTCGCCGACAACTCAGCAAACAGCTGTCCGTCTGCTTTTTCAACGGTAAGTCGCTATGCGTGACGCCAACCGTAGCGACGCGCTAAACGAACACCGAAAAGAACCGCAAGGATCGCGCCATAGAAAAGCGGTTCGCTGATATCAATCTTGACAAGCCAAAGAAAGTGAACAATCGCAGCAATCGCACTAACGTAAGCTAAACGGTGCAAAAGCGACCACCGCCTACCAAGCCGACGGATCCACCCTTGTGTCGACGTCACTGCAAGTGGCAGCATCAACACAAAACCGACGAACCCGGCAGTTATCCAATTCCTTTCAGCCACATCATCAAAAATCGAAGCAAAATTAAAAAAATGGTCAAAAACAAGATAGGTCAGAAAATGCAAAGTGCCATAAAAAAAAGCGAATAACCCAAGCATTCGGCGAAACCGCACTACTTCGTTCCAACCAGACACCCAACGCAGCGGAGTTATTGTTAATGTGATCAATAGGAATCGAAGGGCCCAATTGCCCGTTCGATGTGTAATGTCTTCAATGGGATTGACGCTGAGTCCACCAGAAAAACTGTCCACGAACAAGAGTATCGCCGGGCCCAGGCAAACAACAAACACGAGGGTTTTCAATTTTCGTGTCGGCACTTTTGTTGCTACGACCGCCGAAATTCGATGCTAGTAGTTCCGCCTTAAATCCATGCCTTCGTACATGCTAGCCACTTGATCACCATAGCCATTAAACATCTGCGTACGCTGTCTAAAGAAACTCCCAATCCTTCGCTCGCTCGCCTGTGACCATCTCGGGTGATTCACTTCTGGATTAACGTTGGCATAGAAGCCGTATTCGTGAGGAATTGCATGTTGCCACGAATTCACAGGCTGCTCCTCGACAAACTCAATTTTTACGATTGACTTGATACTCTTAAAACCGTATTTCCATGGAAGGACGAGCCGAATCGGGGCGCCGTTCTGATTTAAAAGCGTCTTCCCATAAAGACCTACCACAAGAGTCGCCAAGGGGTTTAAGGCTTCGTCCATCCGGAGCCCTTCCACGTAGGGATAATCGAGATTTCGTGCCCGCTGCCCACGGAACTCCTCTGGTCGATAAAGCGTCTCGAATTTTACGAACTTAGCTTTTGATGTCGGCTCGAAGCGCCGAATGAGATCGCCGAGCGAAAACCCTATCCACGGAACGACCATTGACCACGCTTCGACACACCGTAACCGGTAAATTCGCTCTTCAAGCGTGTGAGGTTGAAGGATGTCCTCAAGCGCATAGTCGGCAGCCGGTCTGTTCATGTGGCCTTCGACACGTACCGTCCACGGCTCCACGGTCAAATCACTCGCATAGCGACTCGGGTCCTCTTTATCTAATCCAAATTCATAGAAATTGTTGTAGTTCGTAATCTCCTCGTACGAATTCAATTCTTCATCAGTGCTGAATTCGCTCTGGCGTAAGTTTTGAATATCTTTCTGTGGCGCAGCTTTGAGATGACCGTCTGACTGCCCAGCCATTGCAGCACCGAACGCCGCACCAGAAGCCGTCTGAATAAATTGTCGTCGATTGTAAAATACGCGTTCAGGAGTAATCTCCGACGACCGGATATCTGACGCTTTCTTAATCAGCATTGAAACTCCTTCAGGTCCTTAAAGAACCGTCACTTTTACGACCTAGACCAAGTAAAGGCTGTCTGATGGTCACCCCACGGAGGGACACTTGTCAATAGCAACCGCTCCTCGTGGGTAAACGCGAAAAATCATAACCCATAGCCAGACATCAACAACAAGTCCATACTCAACGACCTCCACCCATCCCTGGACGAACCAACCGGCTCCCCTTGCCTGCAATGTCCATAGAGAATGGGTCAATAATGAGCACAACGTCCAAACCGTAAACGGCTAAACATCCGGTGGTCCCAAGATTAAGGAGTCCCCCAAATTAAATACAGAAAAAAAATGGTCGGCATCGAAATAAACGTCATTGCCTGTGGAAACACCCAATCACCTAGATCATCTCTTATATGCGAACACCTCATCAATCGAGCAACTACCAAACCACTGGCTACTGCCAACCGAATCATCGGCGTAGCGCCAACCGGATGCGGCAACACGCGAAACAATGGAGCATCAAAACGCCACGGTTCCGCATAAGCAACAAGAGAACCAAGAAAGAATCGATAGCACCCAACATCTCGTCTCAGTCATTAGATACCCGTTCTTCGAGTCATTGTTCTCCGTAACATCCAGATAGTGCGAAGCATTCGCCTACCAGCCCGAAGTGTTCCAGACAAAGTTCCTGAGATCTCTGATTGTCCAATTCGTGGTCGATGCAGCACGGGAATCTCGATCACACTCAGACCTTTTTCAACGGCCTTCACTTGCATTTCAATCGTCCATCCGCGCGTGCGATCTTGCATATCCAGACGATCAAGTGCCGAACGACGAATCGCTCGATATGGACCGAGATCACGAACATCAGAATCCCATAAACAATTGATGAGGGTTACACATATCCAATTGCCTAGGCGATCTTGCCATCGACGATCTTGGCTACCACGATCACCAATTACGAACTCCGCATTGGCAGAAACAATCGGCTCAATAAGTCTGGCCATTTCCGCTGGATTGTCACTGCAATCGGCATTCACAAACACGACGATCTCGACTTGATCGTCACACGCCGCCAGGCCAGCTTGACAAGCGGCTCCGTATCCCCGGTCTAACTCTAAGGCCACTCGAGCACCAGCCGAACGCGCGCGTGCTCTCGTTGCGTCGATCGACCCGTTATCAACAACGATCACGTCTGTCACGAATGCCGGAATCTCCGCGAGTACAACGGAAATCGAATCTTCTTCGTTGAGCGCGGGTATAACTACGGCAATACGTGGAATTACTGCTCGCTCTCCGAGCAATGCGCAGCAGTCTATCGAAGCCGACACGGTTTTTCGTCGATAGTAAAGCCCCGCTAACCACAATGGAGATACGCCAGCCGAAAACAAAATGATGATTGCAATGTTGAGAGCACTACGCGAAACCCAACCGTCCTGTTCCCATCTCCGAGGTGAAACTGTAATCGGGATTCTTGAGCAAATGAACGAGCCCTTCCGACGTAATCGGCCAATAAAATCAACGTCTTCCAGAAGAGGCATCACACGAAAACCACCAAGACAGGCAAACACGGTTCGTCGGACAAATATTCCCTGATCTCCGTACGGTAGATGGAGATTTCGTGCCCGCCAGTCAACTCCTCTTTCAATCATTCTAGCGATGGGATGCGGTGAAGAAAGGACGAATCTAAAAACACCTCCAACCGTTCCGTTACACATGTCAATCGATCGAATCGCATCCAACCAACCGGATGTCGGCCGAGTATCGGCATGAAGAAACAAAAGCCAACGGCCATTCGCCAGACCTGCCCCCACGTTCATTTGTCGCCCACGACCGGAGAGACTTGTCACCCAACACACACTAGGGAATCTGGCTTGAACCGAATCAATAGATCGATCCGACGCATCGCCATTCACCACGATGACTTCAAGTTCGGGATCGGGTTCTTCAACCAAAAGCGCTTCAAGTAATTCCGAGAGTTCAATGGAATCCCTGAGAACCGGGATTACGACGGATACAAAGATCGATGACAAGGGCTTTAAGCTGATAATCAAAAATTCTTAGTCAGAGCGGAGCCCTAGAAACTTCTCAGTTTCAGTCCACACTTGAGTAAGACTGTTCGTTAATTGATGGTCATCATCCAGCCGAACAAGCTGCACATGCGGCCGTTGAGCAGCAAAGTTCGCCACACTTTCCGGATCTACAACACTGTCGCGGTCCCCTTGCAGTATTAGCGTCGGCACTTTCTGGCGAATACTGGACGAGCTATAGCGTCGTGCATCGTCGTAAAATTCATAGCGAATGCCACGAATTTCACCGTACGCATGGTGCATAAGTTCCAACCAGCCAGACGCGAGCCAGCGTTTCATTCCTTGCTCATCGACGTCACCGAAACGACGCTGGCCGACGTCTAGTGCAGGTGCAAGTAAGATGAGCCGGTCGACCAGAAACTCATTTTCGGATGGGCCAGAACAATCCATCTCCTCTGCAAGATGTAGAGCCACGGACGCACCAAGACTGGAACCCATCAGTACGACCGAATCTGCTGACAAAGACCTTATTGTCGATTTGACTTGAGCAATCATTCGGGAAATAGTCAGAGTGGCAAAGTTCGGTTCGTTAAGGTCCGGGCACTGCAAGTGAATATCATGGCGCCGAAGTCGATCGGCCAAGAACTGTGCTTTTGAAGAATTTGGCGAGGACATGAAGCCATGCAGGTAAAAAACATGCATCATCAAACCTCACGCTCTTGTCGAGTGATCGAGCCAAGCCACCTGAACGGTGGCGCGCTCAGAGGTCCACGCGCGCTCAGAACCCCACTTATCTTCAGTCTGGATCGAAATAGTCCGATGTCTATAGCATCGCCGTGCAGTGTGGTCGGCATTTACACGGAATCTCACCTTCGCCTTCAGTGAAATAGTTATAGGTCAGTTCTTCTCTTGGGCTGATGTTCCGTCCAGCAATGATCCAAATCGTGTCTCCTATGACATTGCTATAACAATTAGGAGTACACGAATGGTTGATGAAGCGAGCAACATTTCCTCCAACAAAAGCGTCTCGCGTAAAAAGATGATTAATCTTGAAGCACCAAATTTCGCCCCGACTCAGATAGTTTTCTTCACGAGACGTGCTATCTCGATTGCGAATTTTCTCACCCGCATAGTGGATAATCCTTTTGTTCTTATTTATGGACTCAGACGAAAATACGCCCCATCCATGCAACTTAGAACGCTTGCGCTTGATCTCCGGAAAATAAAGATTGCTTCCGTATGGGTCTGAAAAGTCTCTTGGCTTCGAGTTCCGCGATGAATTACGACGACGCATGCGCGCGCAAGAATAACACGACTTGTCCTATTGAGACGCATACGGTCAAAGCGAATAACTTGGTGTTCGAAGTTGACATGTGTGGAACCGGAAAACGTCTAGCACTCTGCTTGCATGGTTTTCCAGAACTCGCGTTTTCGTGGCGCTACCAACTACCACTGTTAGCCCAACTCGGTTACCGTGCTTGGGCGCCGAACCTTCGCGGCTATGGGCGCACATCTAGGCCGCCTTTGATAAGCGACTACACAATCGACCATCTAGTGGCTGACGTGGTGGGGTTAGTCGACGCAGCCAAGCCTCAATCCGTTTTACTTGTCGGCCACGATTGGGGAGGAGCCGTTGCATGGCAGACGGCGATTCGACATCCTAGCCAGATCGATCGCCTGGTAATAATGAATATGCCGCACCCGGTATGCTTTAGGAATGGTCTACGCAAATGGCGCCAACTATTGCGGTCCTGGTACATCGCCGCCTTCCAAATCCCAATCATTCCTGAATTGGTTCTCGGTGCTCGGCATGCGTGGTTAGTGGGCGAATTGATCGCTGATACCGCCGTCGATCCGTCTCGGTTTCCGCCATCAGTGTTGAACATTTACCGTAACGCCGCAGCCAGTCGACAAACTCTTAAAGCGATGCTCAATTACTATCGCGCACTTCGGCTCAACACGTGGTCTCCCGCGACAAGTGAATTGGAAGATCGGCCTATAAAAACTCCAACACTCCTAATCTGGGGAGAAGAAGACGTTGCCCTCGGGAGTGATCTACTTATCGGAACCGACCGTTATGTACAAAACCTCACCGTACGAACCATCCCCGGCGTCTCGCATTGGGTCCAACAGGAAGCTCCTGAAACCGTCAACGTGTTGTTAGAAACCTGGCTCTCAAATCAGCCGCCACCTCAATTTCGAAAACATGGCTGACGTAAACATCTTGGAGATTGAGCATCAGAATATCTTCGATGCTAATTGCTCATAGCTATTGACTTTAGGGACACAAATGAACCCGCCGACTTACACCGTGTTTTTCTATCACCTGAACAAAACGTCGACTTCGATACAGAACATCATGCAGACATATAATCCGCAGGCATGAGTTCTTTTTGTAGCGAACCGCCGTCACAATTGCTACTCCGAGGAATTCACCAATTGAATCAGGGAAAGTTTTTTGAACAGCACGAAACCTTAGAGAAACTCTGGCTGCTCGAAAAACGAAGTGGCAGGCGACTGTATCAAGGAATCTTGCAGATCGGTATCGCCGCGTACCAGATCAAGAGACTAAATCATCACGGTGCCGTTCATATGCTGACGCGTGGAACGGGTTACCTACGTCCATTTGCGCCAATATGTCAATCAATTGATGTGTCAAATTTGCTGATACAGTCCGAACGCATACTTCAAGAGGTCCATAGCCTCGGCTCAGAAGGCTTAGCAAAATTCAACTGGTCGTTAACACCCACGGTGAGATTTGTCGGTCTTACCGACTCGTCCTATCCTTTGTAGTTACATTTGCTCGTTACGACAAGGTCGCTCAGTGCCAAACAATATAGCCATCTTGCAAACCTCTTGGCTTGTGACCATGTCCACGGTTCCGCAACCATCGAATTTTTCTAGGCGAGAAACTAGTGTCTAATCCTGATTTTTCGGCGAAGTCGCTAGCATTTCTCAACGCACTCAAACGCCACAACAACCGAGAGTGGTTCCGAGCACGCCGGGATAAATACGAAGCTTATGTACGTGAGCCAATGATCGCTCTCGTAGAACGTCTCTCAGAAGACCTCCGGTCATTTGCCCCGGACCTCGTTGCATCACCAAAGACTTCGATTTATCGGATTTACAGAGATACGCGATTTTCAGCCAACAAGACACCTTTGAAAACTCACGTCTCGGCAATCTTTCCTCACCGTCTACTGTCTAAACACGGCGGAGCTGGACTCTACATAGAAATTTCAGGGAAGCGTGTCCTGATTGGTGGAGGCCTTTACAGACCGGAACCGAAGGACCTGAATCGTGTCCGAGCCCACATTGGAGAGAATTACACCGAGCTTCGTAATATTCTTGAGGAATCCCGCTTTAAACGTAATTTTGGATCGTTGTCTGGTGCACAGCTAAAAAGAATTCCAAGAGGGTTTGCTCTTAACCATCCGGCCGGAGAGCTGCTTCGATTTAAACAGTTTCTCGTTGGATGCGAGAGACCGGCAGAGTTCGCGACCTCGACCCGCTTTTACGCTTCACTTTTACGGCTCTTTAGGCAGGTCTCTCCCCTTATTCATTTTTTGAATACACCTTTAGCAGACTGGGAACCTAGCCGCGAAGAATCTGTCACTATGGACGACTTGTTGAACATTCCAAACGCCTAAGAAACGCGTCACCAATCTCATCGGAACTAGACAGCGGAAAAAAGCCTACCGAGCTAAAGGAAACGTTCATTTTGAAGATGGGATTTCGAGGGTGTGACTCAACGCGTCTTCCAAGTTTGGAAACTTAAAGGAATACCCACTATCAACAAGGCGGGACGGTTCAACTCGGGTACTAGCCAACAATAAGGCTTCAGCCATTTCGCCGAGCACAAGCCTAAGAGCAAAACTTGGAACCGGAATAATCGTGGGACGTCGCAGGACTCGACCCAACGTTTTTGTGAAATCCGAATTTGTAACCGGATTAGGAGACACAAGGTTCACTGGACCCTCGAGACCCTTTGCATGCAGTGCGTGTAATACGCCACCGATTACGTCGTCTAGTGAGATCCAACTCATGTACTGACTCCCTGACCCGATTACGCCCCCAATGCCCAACTTGAAGGGCATAAGCATTTTCCTTAAAGCGCCGCCAGTCTGAGCCATCACAATTCCTATTCGAAGATGGACCACCCTTATGCCAGCCGAACGCGCTGGTTCAGCTGCTGCCTCCCATATCTGACAAACATCCGACAAAAACCCAATTCCTGCTTTCGACGATTCATTTAACAGCTCATTTCCTCGATCGCCATAAAAACCGATAGCCGAAGCTAGTACTAAGACGGACGGAGGAGTTATCCGCTCGACCAATACTTCAGATAGCCGTCTCGTTCCGTTTACACGACTGTCCCGAATTAGCGATTTCCGCCTGTCTGTCCACCGCCCAGAAGCGATATTTTCACCCGCGAGATGGACTACAGCATCGACACTATCTAGCGAATGATCGAATTTAGAGCTGCTCGTAGTGCGGTCGGAGCCGTCAAAATAGTCCCGTGGGATAGCCACAGCTTCCCAGCCTATCGACTCGATACCCTTCCGCAGTGACGAACCAATTAACCCAGATGATCCTGTCACGCCGACTTTCATTGCTTATTCTCCTCAGAGTAATACCACGAGCATCTCTCGAGTTCTTCTCCACGGTCAATACACGGATAGAAAATAGTGGTGCTCAAGAATCTTCTCAACAGTTTCACCAATCGATACATTTCGCAAACATCCTCACATCGCAGGATGTATCAGTTCATTACAAACAATCTGTGGCACTGTGTTGCAGGTAGATCAGATTTGCTGACCTAGGCACCGCAAACAGGATTGATTCCCGGTGCAAACAGGTCACGCCTCGCCAGCACGCGGAACAAAAACAGTCTAACCGGTGCTAAGATAGCCGACAGGAGACAGTCCAAATGCTTTTGGAGTTGGCCGACATCCTCTGGCGAGGATTAAGGCTTCGGTGTCCCTGTTGTGGGCATGGTCACCTATTTGAGTCGGCCACACGCGTGCTTAAACGGTGCGCATCCTGCCAAGAACTCTTTGAGAGCGAACCGGGGCAGTGGTTTGGCGCTATATACATCAATCTCGGTCTGACTGTAGGCTTTGTGGTTACGGGTTACCTACTCTTACAGACCTTTATTTCGCTCTCTACTTCACAGCAAATTAACATTTTGACTGTCGGTGCTGTGCTTGGACCATTCGCTTTTTCCGAGTCTCCAAAGGCCTCTGGATCAGCCTCATTTTCTTGAGTGAAGGGCTCTACATCCGTTGGCCAAACCGGTAAGAGCTTTCAACGTCCGAAGCTCGAAAGTTTTTTTTGGCCTTAGTGCGGTATTACTGCGTCTTGGGGATGCATTCACTTACCCTGCGTTCCGAAATCTTTGGACCGCGGCTTTCAGTTCAGCCGTCGGAACTTGGATGCAACGCTTTGCTCAGCAATGGCTAATTTTCAGTTTGACGGATTCAGCTTTCTACCTCGGGCTCGACATGTTTGTCGGAGCACTTCCACTACTACTCTTCACGCTGATCGGCGGAGTAATTGCGGACCGTTACAACCGACGATTTCTGCTGATGGCTTCTCAGATACTTCAAATGCTTTGCGCGCTCGTCTTAACAGGCCTAGTGTTTTTCGATGCAGTGCGCCTTGAATTTATATTAAGTTTATCGTTCATCACCGGACTAGCGCAGGCATTTGGAGGTCCCGCGTTTCAGTCTATTATTCCATCACTCGTCGCTCGTCGGACACTCCCGAACGCCATCGCGCTCAACTCTATTCAGTTCAATCTTGCACAAACGGTAGGTCCACTACTTGGCGCCTTGATCTTTAGCACGCTCGGTCTCGCGGCCTGCTTCGGAATCAATGGCCTATCATTCCTAGTCGTAATCGGTGTCCTGTCTTTGATGCAAATTCCAAGACCAAGCCAAGCCAAACGCCAACCTCTCATAACTGAGCTTCGTGGGGGGCTTTCTTACGTGCGTCACGGTAAGGCCTTGCTCGGATTGACGATCCTTGCGATGACAACTACTACATTGGGACTGCCTTTGCGAACATTCTTACCGGTGTTCTCAGATGGCGTTGACCACCTGAGCCGCATGATGACCGCTGTAGGCGCCGGCGCAGTAGTCGGGGCACTAGTCGTTGCTTGGCTAGGCACATTTCCACGAATGGGACGCACTCTGCTACTCACACTCGTAGCATATGGAACACTTGTTGCTGCATTTGCGTTGACGCCAGTGACGCTTTTCAGTTACGCGTTGCTATTTCTAGGAAGTTTGACGCTGCTGATTGTGTTTTCACTGACGGCTTCTCTTGTGCAACTCACCGTTCCTGATGAGTTGCGCGGACGTGTCATGAGCATCTACCTAGTAGCATTTCGTGGAGGAATGCCTCTCGGAAGTCTCCTGAGTGGCTATTTGACGACGGTCGTACCAACAACAACAGTAATAACGATAAATGGAGGACTCTTAGTCCTAGTCGCCCTGTTTTACTTACTGAAGAGCGGTGGTGTGAAGGAACTGTAACAGCTGCCTACCTCAATGATCATAAAGACACTTCGACGCTAGTATCGCGTTGGTCTGTCGTCCGAATACTGTGGCAGCTTCCCGAACATTTTTCAACATTAAACAAACGCTACGAATTATTGAGTTCAACGCCAGCACGCACTACCCCACACGGTTCTTTCTCACTTTAATGTCCAGTAAGTCCATGCATCTCTAACAAACAACAATGCAAATATGAGCAGTGCTGCGCCAAGTGACCGAACAAAAATAAGATACCCACGACTACCCAAAGGTCGATGTCTCTTCCCAACAAGCCACGCAACCCACATCTTCGAACCGACAAGACTCCCATAAAACGACAGAAGAAAAGCGATCGACGCTGGCCATCCGACGACGCGAGCGTCAACAAGTGTCGGCCCGCCGATAGTGACCCAAAACAGATATGGATACGGATTAACAACATTTAGAAATAAGCCGTCTGCAAATCCACCACGGTGGCCTTCAGCGATCCGGAACTCATCTTGAGTCATGCTGAATGTCTGCCATGAAAGACAGAAAAGAAATATTGCCCCAGCAATCGAAAGTATTCCAAAAAATGGTTCGACTGAAGCTATCTGCGTCAGCACCGTGAATGACACTAACGCAATGGGCATGTCCGTTATAAGCGGAGTAGCCGCTACTTTCATTCCTGCTGCAGTTCCTAGACGCAGTGACTGCGACACGACCAGGACCAATAACGGACCAGGAATCAACCCAGCACTCAAACCGAGGACAACACCGGCCCAGAGAAAGGAACTCATTGGCTAGAATAATCAGAGACTAGTTCGCTCCTACGAGCGTGGCCTGCGTCAGACCTATATCGACCATCTACCTATACGTCGGTATGACACTGGAGATTTACAAATGCCTAATTTTTATTTTACCTTCAGAAGCCGCCCACTCTGGCCGCGCGACCAACCGTCGCTCGCCTAACGGTGGTCCCGGACTCTACGACCAGATTGACAATTCTCGCCTCCAAAACGGCCTTTATGAGGGGTCCAAACAGTTTGGCAATTAAAAGAATTGGTCTACCTGACAAGTTCGGCTGTATTCAACGACGCAGTCATTATGAAAGAACCAAGTGCCCTTCCAGAAACATAAACAAACAAAGAAACGCCACGGATCTGACTCAAAGGGCCATGACGATCTACAATCCGAACATCGGACAGAAGGAGGATTAGGTCATTTTTGGACCGGACCGTCCGACGCAGCAAGATCGACGAATCAACAAAAACGGCACCCCATGAGATTGTGCCGACAACAAACAATGACTATTCTGAGCGGAGAAAAAAAACTTTGCGTCTATTGCCGTCGATTCCTCGCCAATGCCGAATGGCGTCCGTTCTGCAGTGAACGGTGTCAACAGAGAGACCTAAGCGATTGGGTCAATGAACGCTATCGCATAGCGGAAGAGTCGGCGTCATCGATTCCGGAGGCCTCAAATAGTTTGACTGAGCGATTATCTGACAATAACCGATAATTCGAAACGCAAGAAAGACAGATAGCATGGGCGATACGCTGACAATTACTGATAACAGAACCGGCAAACAATACGAACTTCCAATCACCGATGGCACAATACGTGCCGCCGATCTTCGACAGATCAAGGTAAATGAAGACGAATTCGGAATGATGTCCTACGACCCGGCATTTCTCAATACTGCGAACTGTCGAAGTCGCATCACCTTCATCGACGGCGACCGAGGGATCCTTCGATATCGTGGCTATCCGATAGAGCAACTAGCCGAACGAAGCACTTTCATCGAAACTGCACATTTACTAATCCACGGTGAATTGCCAACTTCTACGGAGCTAGATGAGTGGTCCGAGGAACTGGTCACTCAATCAACACTTCCCGAAAACATCAAACATTTTATCGAAGGATTTCAACGCGATGCTCACCCGATGGGCATGTTTCTTAGTGCGGTAGGAGCTTTATCTACATTTTACCCAGACTCGAAAAATGTACTGGACGGAGGGTCCAGGCAGACACAAATTACGAGACTCATTGCAAAAGTTCCGACTATAGCTGCCTACGCTCATCGATATCGCACAGATGCGCCGTACGTCAGCCCTGACCCAAACCTGAGTTTTGTCGGAAACTTTATGAATATGCTCAACGGGCACCCGCCGGGCGGAAGCGAATCACAATATCGTCCACACCCAGAACTAGAACGAGCGTTGGATATTCTTTTTATCCTTCACGCTGATCACGAACAGAATTGTAGTACCAGTGCGATGCGTGGCATCGGAAGCTCCCAGGCCGATCCTTTCGTATCACTAGCAGGTGCAGCTGCAGCGCTTTACGGTCCGCTGCATGGTGGTGCTAATGAGGCTGTACTCCGAATGCTTGCCGAAATCGGTTCCGTGTCAAACATTACGGGCTTCATCAAGCGTGTTAAAGATGGTGAGCGCCGATTGATGGGCTTTGGGCACCGAGTTTATAAGTCCTACGATCCGCGCGCAAAAGTCATCAAAGAAACTGCGTATCGAGTCTTTGAAGTCACAGGCAAGAGCCCACTCCTCGATATAGCCTTGGAACTCGAACGCATCGCGCTCGAAGACGATTACTTCGTAAGTCGTCGACTATACCCAAATGTCGACTTCTACTCCGGTCTAATCTACGAGGCAATGGGCTTCGACGCTGGGATGTTTCCTGTGCTGTTTGCTATCGGCCGAACCGCCGGATGGGTTGCACAGTGGCAGGAAATGCTGAAGGACAAGGAGCAGCGTATTGCCAGACCCCGCCAACTCTATGTGGGAGAAAACGATCGAGAATACATACCGATGGACCAACGTTAGATGTTGAACATTAGCCTGGTCACTCAAATATGGCTTGCTTACTTTTTCTGATCCATAGTCACCTTCAGAAAAATTCGACCGTGAACCGATACGAGCCTCACTAGAGAAGTCGCCTTCCAATAGCGCTTACTTCATACCTACTCCAACGATCTCAATCGAGCCAACGCTCTTACCCTGTCAAACGAAACCGCCATGCGAGTAGCAGTCCGGCGGCAACCAAAATAACCCAAACAAATGGATGAACAGTCTGATAACCAGGCAACTGCGTCATAAAAACCCCAGCAGAACTCACAAAAAGAGTAGCTATCGCTATCGGCACCAGTAGACGCGTGGTTGACCTTCGACGAACTGATAAAGGCTCTTGCAAGCGTTCATGAGTTGATCGGCCACAACGAAAACAAATCAACGCATTGTCTGAGACTTCTGCTCCGCAGTGACGACAATCCATCAAACACACACCTCAGACTGCAGCGACCGTCCATCACGCCGCTCATGCCTACGCACTACTTCGTTTCCACCGCCCTTAGAAGCAAATCCTGTGCCCTTTCATAAGTCGGAGCAATCTCCAATGCGGCAATCGCCTGTCGCTTCGCGCCATCAAAGTCTCCAATCGCTAAGAGGCTTTCCGAAAAATCACTATAGGTCGACACGCGATCCACCGGACCAAGAGCTAGGGCAACTTCGAGCTCTTCAATCGCCTCATCAAAACGGCCATCAACCATCGCGATACGGCCAAGGGCCTGATGTGGAATCGGATCAAACGGATCAATTTCGTTATGCCGCTCATACGCATACCGCATTCGCTGATGGTCAGCTGTTTCCTCGGCCAAAGCCGCTAACAAACGAACCGCATCAAGGGACGTTTCATCGTATTCAAGAAGCGACTCAAGATGATTCTTGGCTGCCTCTCTGTCACCTTTCTCTTGGGCGATTCGAGCAAGAAACCCGCTTGGACTATCAAAACCTGTAGCCATAGGCGCAAGAGCCCCAGCGAATTGAAATGCTACACGTGAATCATCGAATTCACCGGAGTAAAACAGGGCGCGACCTAACGCAAACTGTGCCCAAAAATTTTCAGGCTGCTGAGACACTCGCTCCCGAAGAAGAGCAATATCTTCGTTCCCATCACCCGGAACGCTTGCCGACTCTTCGCGCCCTTTAAGGGCGAGTCGCAAGCTACCGAACTGGTCTTCAATAGCTTCACTAAAGCTCTTCTGTAGGCTGTCGAAGTCCAGTTCGACAGTCGCTAATGCCTGTTCCGTTTCCAACCCATCTCCGTAGGCGCGTATGAGAGCCTGCAACACTTCTGCGCCATACTTCTCAACAATGTGCTCAACAAGAACTGAGGCTTGAAAATAAGCCAGAGAAATCGTGTCCGGTCTCTGAAAACCACTGTTAAGCTCTCGAAGCGAGAGCACTTTATCTTGATTCATGGTTTCCGCAAACTCCATCGCCTGATCACGACCCCAGGCAGGAGATGCAACCTTTTCTTCGTACGTAGAAATTCCTTCGCTCAACCATCTCGGCAATCTCTGCTTCGACATCTGCAATGTGACAACATGAGCTATTTCATGCCAGAGAGTAGACTTCCAATTAAAGTCACCGGGCGGTCTCGCCCTCGGAGAATCCATTGTGACGACACTCCCAAAGCAAGCTCCGAGCGCACCAATCATTCCTGGAAGCCCAAGCGTGCGAACAGCAAAATCGTCATGTGTAGGAAATATTTCGATCAGGATAGGACCTTGCACCGTCATCCGATAGCGAGAAGACAAGGTATCGATCGCTTCCTGCGCAAGATCCAATACAGCCTCTCTGAGCACCGGAGCCTCGTCCGGGTGCAGACGCAAGATGACATCGTCTCGTTCAAAAGTCTCAAAATCTTCAAGAGTATCCATCATCGACAGGAGGTTAAATGTCATCACATCAAACGGATCATCAGCAAAAGACCGCTCCAGAGCTGAACGTGCTGCCACTTCGTCGCCGGTACGTAACAAATAGAGTCCAAGTTCGGCATAGGCGCGGGTATTATCCGGGTCTATCTCAAGCCCTTGCCGCACTAGACTTACCGCCTCCGGAAACCGGTATGCACCAGCTGCCCGGGCCGCCGAAATACGATAGACATCGCCATAAGAACTGTTAATTCCTAGAGCGAATGTCACATCATCTATGAAGTCATCCCTACGGTCCTCTAGGTAATCTATTGCCGCCGACAGTGCCCTCGCTTCGAGATTGTTCGGATTGACCTCCAAAACCTCCTCAATCTGACTGCGAGCAGAGTCCCGATTTCGAGCATCGAGCTCCAGCTCAGCTACGATCAGGCGAGCTTCTGTACTCTCCGGATCAATTACAAGAGCACGCTCAACAGCCTGTCGCGCAGCCGGTGGATTTTCACTGGCTAGAACACGGGCTATTCCAAGGTGAGCCGGCACCCATTCATCGTCGATGGCTACTGCATCTTGAAACGAACGCATTGCTTCTGCGCGGTTATATTTCTCCAGAAACAATTCACCCCAAGCAGTTTGAATCCCAGCATTTTCCGGAGACACTTGTGCCGCCACTCTAAAAAAAGCATTAGCTTGACGGAATTCTCCGAGAGCCTTGGCAGCCAAACCGGCCTGATAGAGGTCTCTCCCTCTCCGGGAACGCCCTCCTCTCGAAACTATCGTTTCTAGGTACACTGCTGCGTCTGTACTTCTTCCCAAGTAAGTTAGGAGTAATCCCAGCTCTAATCCTGCTTCACTTGTCGGATCGGTACTTGCGATTTGCGAAAGAAGATCTTCAGCCTGCTCGTACTCACCACTCAACAACATCACTCTCGCTCGAACAGCGGCACCAACCGGATCAGAATCAGGTCGCAACAACGCCAGAGCAAGAGCTTCCTCTTTTTGGCCATGGGCCAGCGCCCGTGTCACATTCTCGTAAAATTCTTGGCTTTCATCTTGGGGAGACGCACCAGACGGTTGAGCAAACACTGAGAAGTCGAATAACACGACAGCCAAAATCACACTCACTGATGACAACAAGACGCGAATGGCTAGTTGTCCAACACCGGCAATTAGAATGAGCATAAAGTCCTTCACAGAGCGATTATAGACCGGCAATCGGTGCTGCCTCTAAGTGAAACATACGAAGTTGACCGAGTGCTGCAAACCGACAACTAAAAGAATGCGAGATTCTGGTGTGAAGGAATTTCGAATCTTCGTCGACACTTCTGGCACACGACAACGTCATCCACACGGACCATGTGATTCCGTAGCTTCGTGAACATTTCTCGATCGCGTTGATCAGCGCCTTTCGGCGGCCGGTCCTTTTTTATCCGTCTGATCCAATTTTATCCGTCTGATCCAACGAACGTAGTAATCACCACGGAACCGACATTTGGGACAGGAATAAGGTGCGAGCTTAGTCTCGTTTGTTTCGGTGAAGAACTCTCGTTCATGAAGCGCCATCAAGGCATCATAGCAGGGTAAGCCAAGAACGAAGTCCCGACAAACGGCAACTCTTAATTTATGCCCACTATTCCTTAGTGCAAGTAACGAGTGACCAAATTCTCGGGATGTTAACCTTCTTGATGTCGTCCGGCTCTAGTTCGGCTTGAGCAAGAAATGCCGGCAAGTCAACATCAGCTCTAAACCCTGCGTGAACAGTCAACGGGGAAATAAAGCGTTCGGCGCGAGCCATCAGTGCATTCGCACTCAAAAAGTGGTTAAGAAAAACGAACCGGCCACCAGGACGACAGACACGGCGCATCTCATTGGCTACCTTAACTGGGTCAGGAACCACACTAATGACATAGGGGGCGTAGACAAGGTCGAATGAATCGTCTGGAAAATCAAGTGCTGCAGCATCCATCCTACGCAGTCTCACATTATCGATTCCATGGGCTGCAATTCGCTTCGCGGCCTTGTCGAGCATCTCACTCGAAAAATCGATCCCAGTTACGTAGCAGTCCCGAGGATAAAGGGAAGCGTTTATGGCCGTCCCCACGCCAACTTCGAGGACTTTGTCGCCAGGTTGAATCTTGAGCAGCTTGATCGCTTTCAAACGCCCCGCATGAAGGGTGGGACCAAAAGTCCAGTCATAAACAGCAGCGATTTTGTTATAAACCGACTCAACAAAAGAATTTTCAACGTCGGTAACCGAGAGCGCTCGGGTGGATGGATCCGAACATACGTCCTGATCCTGCGCGGAATCTGTCTGCCGAGGCACGGAAGGAACTATACCGTGTCCCTCATCACGCCTACAAGGTTGTAGTATCAATTTTCATTGAGCAACAGACAATTACCTAATAAATGCTTTAATAGGTGGAATGCCAGTTGGGGTCCGTTTCCTCTCGCCTACTGAAGTACTCCTAGCCACTCTAGTATTGAAGCTCGCTATCGTGGCGACGTTGGCAACAATGCTGGTACGGTTCCGTCAGTTTCGAGGAATCCTTCTGACCGAACAGCGTGCCTGGCCAGAGCGACTCATCTTTGCCTTCAGCCTTGGAATACCGCTAGTCGGAGGAGTCACTGCTCGGCTACTTCTTGATTACGACGCTGCAGATTTTTCTCTTTCAGGACCGTTTCTAGCTGGTTTAATTGCTGGACCGTACGCTGGAGCGATCGTCGGCGCAATGTTAGGAACGCCGTCTCTGCTAGCGGGTGAAGTGGCGGCAATGCCTTTCGCTGTTGGCTGCGGTTTCGCCGGAGGCGGTCTTCGAGAGGTCTGTCCTAAAGCGGCCATTTGGCACCTTTCACCACTCTTTTTTAGCGATCTTCACCGACATGCGTGGCAACTTGTCAGTCGATTTAAATTCGATTGGTTGCTAATATTGGCTTCTGCTCCGATCGGACTTGAATTCATCCGCCTGTTTCTAGGATTCCGCTTTGGACCAAGCGTTATTTATTTTATGGAACCGGACAATCTTGGTCTTGGCAGTTTGGTATTACTTTCAACGATCCTCAGCGTTGCCATTCCGATCAAGATTTGGAACACGGCACGCATCGAACACCGGCTTCAAGAACAAGAAAAACTTCTCATGACCGCGCGTGTCGAAGCATTGACGAATCAGATCAACCCTCATTTTCTTTTCAATACACTGACCTCGATCTCCTCCTTGATACGATCCCAACCAGACACGGCTCGTATTCTGATCGCCAAACTCTCTGCGTTATTACGTCGCCTCTTAAGGAGCCAAGAACAGTTCGTCACGCTTCGAGATGAATTAGCCTCAATCGACGAATATCTTGACATCGAATCTATTCGATTCGGTCCTACTCTGGTTATCAAAAAGGATATTTGCTCGGACAGCCTCGGGCTAGTCATGCCCAATATGGTTCTTCAGCCGCTCGTTGAGAACTCGATAAAACATGGGATAGAGAAAAAAATTGGAGGCGGCCAAATTCTTATTAGGAGTCGTCGGCTGAACGATCGCACTGTTATTGAAGTTATCGACAACGGCACGGGGATGAATGACGCAGATATTAGGCGAAATAACAGCAATGGCATCGGACTACGTAACGTCGACGAGCGGCTTCGCGTCATTTACGGGGAAAATTATCATCTTCAATTGGAAAGTACTCCAGGTAAGGGAACTCTCGCGAGAATTGAGATTCCAGAATTAGCTGGACCACAGGGTGTCTCACCGTAAAATGAATCTAAGTACTGTCGTTGTCGACGATGAACAACCGGCCCGTAACGAGCTCTGTTTTCAGCTAGAGCTATTGAAAGATGTTGAAGTCGTTGGACAAGCCCGCGACGGTGCACACGCACTTCAGATCATTAAAGAACTAAAGCCTGACCTTGTGCTGCTCGACATTCAGATGCCTGGGCCGAATGGCTTTGACGTGGCACGTGAACTTGTTTCCAATAGGATCAATTCACACGTTATTTTTGTAACAGCCTACGACCAATACGCTATCGAAGCATTCGATGTCAATGCTGTTGACTACCTTTTGAAACCCATCGATCCGGATCGCCTCGCAGAAGCGATCCGACGCGCTCGAAGCCATATCCGAGCGGCGCGAATTTCAGAGGCACAGGTAACGGCGTTAGAGAATCGCTACTCAAAACAAGCTGAGACACGCCGGAGGCGAAGCCAAATTGCATTAAGGATCGATGACCGGCTCTTGCTAGTTCAGCCGGACGACATCGTTTATGCTGCGCTCTCAGATGACGTAATTACATTGGTAACAGGAAACTTACGCGGCGTGTCGAACTGTCGTACACTTGACGAATTGCATTCCGTTCTCGATCCGAATGTTTTTTGGCGAGTGCACCGGTCTCATTTAGTCAACATCAATAAGATCAAGGAGATAGTCCCGTGGTTCAGTCGAAACTACATCCTGAAGATGAAAGACCAGAAGAGCACGGAGATTCCAGTGAGTCGCACGCAAACGAAACGACTCAGAGAGTATTTGAATCTTTAGGGTCTGATGGCATGCCCACGAACAAAATAAGCCGTCGGTTCGCCGTTCTTAGCCGAGTCGGCGACGAAGTCGTCACCTGGATCAAGACGTTTGCCTCTGCTGCCATTTATGCGACCCTCATTGTGACTTTTGGATTTCAAGTAGCAAGAGTTGAAGGAAAGAGTATGCAACCGACCCTCCAGGACCAAGACCGTCTAATCGTCAACAAAGCAGCTTACAGATTTTTCGGCGACCCTGAACCTGGCGATATCGTCATGCTTTACTATCCTCGCGACCCTGACAAATCTTTCGTCAAACGGATCGTTGCAGAAGCAGGTGACACTGTTCGTATCGAGGACGGTCGAGTCTATGTGAACGAAGTACTGCTACCAGACACTTTCGTGTCCCCAGAGTACCGGAGTTATGAAAATCATGGACCTGAGGTAGTAAAAGCGGCCTCTTACTTCGTGATGGGAGACCATCGAAACAACAGTTCTGATAGCCGCCACTGGGGTCATGTGCCCAAAAAATATGTTATTGGAAAGGTGCAGATTCGCTGGTGGCCACTGTGGAACGCGACCCTATTCTGATTTTGAACCATGATTCGGGTGTTAGGAAAACCATAAACATAGAATAGAGTAAGAACATTTTTCTCTATAGCTCTAGTGAGAGCTTAGCGAGGAGAACCGAAAACCTACCTCTCATACAAACTGTTGATCGTTTCTGCCCACTTCTCACTAACCACCTTCCTCTTTACCTTCATTGTGGGAGTTAGCTCGCCTGTGGAAATCCCAAATTCGGCCGGTAAAAGGGCGAATCGCTTTATTTGCTCATACCCCGGGAGGTCGGCATTCAACTCTCTGACAATATTATTGAACAAATCAATAACCGCTTGGCTCTTAACAATTTCAGACAACGGCACTTCAGGGGATACCGAATCAAGCATTGTTCGAAGAATCTCAAAATCCGGCACAAGTAACGCACCTACAAACCGCCTTCGATCGCCGACTAATATCGCCTCCGCAACGATCGAGGCTTTTTTTAAGCGAGATTCTATCGGTGCCGGAGCAACATTCTTTCCAGCGGCAGTCACAATAATCTCCTTCTTCCGGTCGGTGATCGTTAAGTAACCTTCAGCATCAAAACTACCAATATCTCCGGTATGAAACCAACCATCGATTATCGCTTCACGCGTCGCTGAAGGTTTCCCATAATAACCGCCCATCACGTTTGGCCCTTTAGCGAGAATTTCACCATCCTCTGCAACCTTAAGTTCGACGTTTGGAATAACACGCCCGACCGTCCCCAGTTTTGGTTCGCTGAGTGAATTTACTGTGAGTACAGGTGAAGTCTCCGTCAATCCGTAGCCCTCCAGAACAGGTGTCCCGATCGCAAACAAGAACTCAGCTGTGTCTACACCGAGGGGTGCGCTTCCTGAAACAAGAAAGCGAATTCGTCCACCAAGTCGATCTCGAATCTTTGAAAGAACGAGCTGATCAGCAACGCGATACTCAAGCCGCGCCATAAGTGACGCCGGCCGACCTTCCATCGTGGCGTGAGCCCTTTTGTGGCCAACCTCAATCGCCCAATCAAACAAATATCGACGAATTTGTGGTCCGGATGAAACCGCTTCGTGAATTCGTGAATACAACTTCTCGTAAAGCCTTGGCACACCAGTCATGATCGTGGGCTTAACGCCCGATAAATCACGCGCAACAGTATCGATGGATTCTGCAAATGAGATAGTTACGCCTTTGTAAAGATACAGACACACCACCATCATTTCGAACACATGACTCAGCGGAAGAAACGAGAGCGCGTGATCGCTGTCAGTCACTACAATCATCGTTTCGGCATCTTTGATGTTGCTAGCGATGTTCCCATGACTCAACATAACGCCTTTTGGATCCCCTGTTGTTCCAGAGGTATAAATAATCGTAGCAAGTTGAGCAGGTTTAATCCCGAAGGCAATCTCCTTGAATTTACGAGCGAGACCATCTTCAGTCATCAACCTCTCATGGCCGCGTAAGCTCACTTGAGAGAAGCTATATTCCTTCACGTCTAAATCCGCCGTAGAAACACTCTCAGATCCTTGTTCCATCACAATTAGCGCTTGGAGCTCTGAAAGATGGGATGCCACGGACCGCACTTTCGCTGCCTGAATTTCATCAGAAACAACTACGACTCGGGCGGCAGAATCGGACAAAATGTACCGAACCAGTCTCTCGGGCAATGTCGGGTAAATAGGCACAGCGACCGCTCCACAGGTTAAAGCGGAGAAATCCGAGATCAACCACTCTGGTCGACTCTCGGACATAATGGCAACGCGGTCACCGGACTCAACACCGATCTCAGAAAGACCAAGGCTCAGGTCTCGAACACGGTCAAAGAACTCTCGCGAAGACAACTCTAAATGGCCCGATTCATCTTCGTGACAACGTTCAATCAATACTTGCTTCGGAAAACGTCCAGCCACATGAAATGGCAACACGGAAAGTGTCCGAAGTTCAGAGGCTCCCTGTTCTGTTTCTGTCATAGCACTAGCTCGCCGTGAATGTTCCAGAACGACCACCACGCTTCTCAATAAGTCGGATTTCACCAATAACCATACGCTTGTCGACAGCCTTGACCATGTCATAAATCGTGAGCGCAGCTACTGACACAGCCGTCAGCGCTTCCATTTCGACTCCTGTTCGATCGGCAGTTCTTACAGATGCTTCGATGGAATAACCATCAGGCAGCAAACTGAGCCTGACGTCAATACTTGCAAGCGTCAGCGGATGGCACAGTGGCACAAGATCTGATGTTCGCTTCGCTGCCATTATGCCCGCTACCCGTGCCGTTTGTAGCGGGTCGCCCTTTGCGATACGACCGTCTCGAATGGCACGTAATGCTTCTTCCCCAATCTTGATTCGTCCGCGAGCTACCGCGACTCGGTCAGTAACCGGTTTGTTGGTAACATCGACCATTCGGACCCGCCCACGCGCATCAACGTGGCTTAATTTTTTTCGGCTTTGTCCCGCCATCCGACCACCCATACGCATAACCTCTTCTATTCTTTTTCATATCCCTAGTCACTTTTCCGCGTGCCTCGTGAACACCCTGATTCGCCAAAAAGAACGACAAGCTTTCGAGGGACACGGTGAAGTCAACATTCTTCACCTTGACTGGAGATGGAACGCGGAGAGTACCTGGAGAAAAATTAAGCACGGCTTTGATTCCAGACTCGACCACGTGGTTCACTACTTGCTGTGCAGATGAAGCAGGAACCGCGATTACCGCGATAGCTATTTCTTCGTTCTTTACCACAGCTGGAAGGTCTGAAATATGAAAGATCGGAACTCCGCGTTTCGATGAAAGCCCCGTCTTCTCCCTTGCATTATCGAACAATGCGACAATTCGAAAACCATCCTGGCCAAACCCCTGATAGTCGGCCAATGCTAATCCTAAGTTCCCTGCCCCCATAATCGCCACTCTTAAAAATTGATCCAGCCCAAGAATGATTCGAAGTTGGCTGCTAAGGTCCTTCACGACATAGCCCACTCCTCTGATTCCAAAATCCCCGAAATTCGAAAGATCCTTCCTGATTAGAGCGGCTGTTAAACCAAATTCTTGGGCTAAGACGTTTGATGAAACCGTCCTAACTCCTCTATCTTCCAGTTCTGTAAGGTACCGCAAATATAGAGATAGTCGATTCGTGGTTAACTCGGAAATCTGATCGCTCATTGAGTTAGACGAGAATGAAGTTTGCCATCGTACGGCGACGAAGACTGCTGGTCAAGCACAAACGGCGTGTCAGTAACGTGCTAACATTTTAGATATGAGCAGGTTACGCCTCAAAGCTGACGTGCGAGCTCACGTTTCCTTGTTCCTTTTCGTGGCGATTCTGATCATCCCAAATATCTCTTCGGCTCAAACCACCAGACGTGCGGCGACCCTAAGTGCGCTTGACGCACACCCAGTCTATTTCCATGGGGAAGAAGTTGTTCTAGTAGTCGACGCTGAAACTGAAGAAGTTCTCACATGGCTCGTCGATGGAACCATTCGTGTTCTTGCTCTCGATTTACCGCCCCTGTCTAATGGAAGCCATACAGAGCGGCTGGAGATCATAGGGACATTCTACGATGTCGGACGACTTCAAGATTCTGACCTTCGTCTCCGTGACCTTCCCATTAGGCGAATCTCTGAGCGTTTACTCAATAAGGTATGGCCGTCAATAGGCGAGCTTCCCATAATCGTGGTTTCCTCATCGAAACAAGCTAGCGAAACGAACGTGGCAACGCTCCGGAGCATAGCGCTTGCACCAAAGCAATACGACCGCCACGGAGTAACCGTCAGGGGACGTTTCAGAGGCAGAAATCTCTATGGCGACATGCCTGAAGCCCCGGAAGAGAGCCGTTGGGATTTTATTTTGCGTTCCGCCGATGCATCAATTTGGGTGGTCGGCCTAGAACCAAAAGGAGACAATTTTTCGCTTGATGTCTTGGCGCGCGCCGATACCAGCCGTTGGCTTGAGGTAACCGGTCAAGTCAGAATCAAAGAAAGTATGACTCTAATCGAAGCTGGCAGCCTAAAACTAGCCGAACCTGGACTCGTTGTGATCCCAAAAGACAAACGAACCCCGCTGTTACTACCGCCCCCGGAAGTTATTTTCAGTGCACCGCTGGAAGACGACATCAACGTACCTCGTAAAGTAACTGTGCGAGTCCAATTCTCTCGTGACATGGACGCCGACTCGTTCGAAGGTAATATTCGAATTAGCTACGCCGAAATAGAAGAACCGAGTTCACCGGTCGACTTAATTGACTTTGAAGTAACGTACCGAGGACGCAATAGATCTCTAGAAATTCGCCCAGTAAACAGCCTCGGTCGGTTTCGAAGTGTTCAAGTCGAATTGCTTGACAGCATTACGGCGAATGACGGAAAACCACTAGTGCCCTGGTCACTTACTTTTATCACTGGAGACTGATCAAAGGGGACCCATTGAAAGCAACTGTTGGATCGATTCACGTGCGCGAGCACTTAGCTGATTTCGATCTCCTGTCGTCAAACCCTCTGTATCAATCGGCGCACCTATACGCACGCTAACTGTCACCGGCCAAATTATGGGACTTCCTTTCCGCATAGCGGCGGCCGCTCCCTGAATAGCGACAGGAACGATCCGCGCCTGCCCTTTGATAGCCATCAAGAATCCACCTTTTTTAAATGGAAGAAGCTTTCCGCTGGAACTCCGTGTCCCTTCCGGAAAGACGATAAAGGAAGCACCTTTAGAAAGAGACAACGATACCCGATCAATCGCCATGGAACTCTGATTTCGATTATTTCTCTGGATCGGAACGAAACCCACAAGATCAAAAGCATTTTTGAGCACCGGAAACACTCGACGTAATTCCGCCTTATAGAGAATCTTCAGCATGGGGTGAATAGACTTCAGAGCCATATAGACGATTGGTGGCTCAAGATTACTTGCATGATTCACCATGTACATAGCACCCTGATTCTTCTGGATGTATTCGGTACCCGTCACTCGGTACCGAATACCAGAGGCCATTAGCCCCAGACTGACACCGCCCCTGCCGAGGGTATACAGCACACTCGGCCAGCGAAAGATGATCGCTAGAACCATGCCAAGTGGACCAAATATAAGCACCCAAAAGGAGACACCAAGATATGCGGAAAGTGAACGAAAAAACGCGACGATGCTACGAAGCAGATTCACCAACGCTCACCGAGCAAGAATCTACTACGACGCTCGCGCAGTGGCTCGACGGAGCGCCGAACCGGTGGACGACTTTTTGGCCTTCGCTACCTTAGCCACTTTAACTTTTGCGACCTTAACTTTAGCCGTTTTGGACTTCGTGGCTTTAACCTTCGCTACTTTAACCTTCGCGACCTTAGCTTTAGCCGTTTTAGCCTTCGCTACTCTAGCCTTCGCCGTTTTGGACTTCTCGGCTTTAGCCTTAGCAGCTCGCTTGGCGCGATTGACAATACACCGCTCAAGGGCCTGTTCAACACGTCCTTCTACCGAGTCAACCGGCTCTTCTATCACCTCTGAAATTTCAGAAATGACAAGGAACTTCGAACGGTCAAGCATCCGTTTCTCACGGAAAGAAAGATTCTTCGTTTTACTCAGACTATTCAGGTTCTTCAGAACATCAATGACGTCTCGGATCGAACCGGTACGCATTTTGTCCGAGTTGTCCTTAAAACGACCTTTCCAATTCTGATGGCTTTCAATCTTGCCATCCCCAAGAAGGTTAAACAGTTTCTTGACATCATCACCGCGAATAGCACGGCGAAGTCCAACGCCTTCGACGTTGTTCAACGGGACCATTACGGTACTCAAATTCGCTGACATCCGTAAACAGTAAAACCCGCACGTTGTATCAAAAATAGTCTTAGTTTCAATCCGTTCCACTACACCGAGACCGTGATTAGGGTAAATGACCTTGTCTCCGACCTCGAATCGCAAATTTGTCCCCCAAGTGTTTTGGTTGGAGAAAAAAGACCGTTATTACTTTACTTGAGCGTTTATTTTAAACGATTGGAGCCCAAGAATCAACAGGAACTCTCATAGAATGAGAGGTTTGCCAGCTTTTGCACCATCCTGCCCAGATCGACACTTCAACTCTGGTATTATGCCAACCAACGTGGACGAAGTTGTTCGACTTACCAACCTCCCCATTAAAACCAGAAGTGAGTTGAATGTGATTGTCCAGGAATGAGACGTAATCGTCACATTTCCACAGCTGTTAGACTATCCGCGATTCGGTCTCAGGCAGACGGACACAAACTGAGGGCTATGGGAGGGTTCATGAGTTCAAAACACGGCTTTTTGCTGGTGCTTAGCACTATTTTCTTCGTGACAAGTGGGCTATTAGAATCGATCGATCTGCCCAGTTCCAGCTGGGCCACGGCACAAGAGAATCGCAGCCTGGCACCATACGTCCCAACCCCCCAAGACGTAGTCGACCGAATGTTGACACTGGCCGGTGTCACCGAAAAAGACACTGTCTACGACCTCGGCTGTGGGGACGGACGAATTGTGATCACGGCGGCGAGCCGTTTCGGCGCAAGAGGAGTCGGGATTGACTTCGATCCGCAGCGAATTGCCGAATCAAATGCAAACGCCGCCAGAGCCAACGTAGAGCACTTAGTCAAGTTTATCGAACAAGACGCGATGGAAGTGGACGTATCCGAAGCTACGGTCGTGACCCTTTATTTGCTTTCGTCGTCTAATGCAAAACTTAGACCCATTTTGACACGACAGCTCCGCCCAGACTCACGCATCGTCTCCCATGCCTTCAGCATGGGTGATTGGACTCCTGACACAATCGACCGATTTGAAGATGCGCGTGGAAACACTCGCACACTTTACCTTTGGCGCCACGATGGAACAGTTCGAGACTAGCGATCACACTGAACTCATTTAAAGCCGGTTACTACTTATCGCTCACGAACCGAAGAGTTCTGCAGCCCAGACAGCCAACGACCTTTTAGCTCATTCAATTTCTCTCGAAGTGATCGATCAAAAAACACACTACTCAAATGTTGTTGTTCCCAGCCTAGATCGCCGGGCCAATCTGATCCTCGAATTCATCTGCACAACAGTCATGGTTGGCATGTGGCTGATTACCACTGCACTCGCTGAACAAGAATCGCAAGCAGCCCAACAACCTCACCGAAGCCAGCTCGTTGGAATCTCATCTTTTACCAACGTGGGCGTTCTCACCACTGACGAGTGGATCAGTGTCGGACTGGTCGAAACAATAACGGCCGCGCTTCCGCACGTGATAAAACTTTCTGGTTCCTCTGAAGAATTAAATATCTCTATCGGCGAAGATTCTGCTCTACAAAATGCACGTCAACGAGGAATCAAGTGGCTCATTACCGGCGACTATCAGAGAGTCGCTGATAGGGTTCAGATCACGACTCGTCTGGTCAACACCCAGGCTGGAATCACGGTCGAATCTTTCGCGGTCGCTGCAGAAATTGGAGAATTGTTCACCCTGCAAGACAGCATCGTTGAACTAGTTACCCTCGCCCTGAATAATAGAGATGCCAGCGCGACCGAAAGACCAGCCCTGAACACGAATCTGAATCCGACCAAGGACCCGCTACGAACTCCGCTAGAAACCCCATCGTCTCAGAGGCCAGATTCACCTTCACAAGTAATTGAAGGACCAGCGCCGCCAACACCACCGGCAACGATTGCTAGAAACGAATCCGGTCGAGCGACACTGCGAGCCACTCGGCTTACCGGCTCGATCCGTCTAGACGGCATCCTCGATGAACCCATTTACCAAACGATCGAACCAGCATCAGATTTTATCCAAGTCGAACCTCGTGCCGGGGAGCTAGCCACTGAGCAAACCGAGGTCTGGATCGTGTTCGACAACGACAACTTGTATGTCTCAGCACTCTGTTTTGACTCTGCACCGGAATCCGAATGGGTAGCAAATGAGATGCGACGGGATGGTCAAGGACTAGGCGAATTTGTTGGGATTATTCTTGACACGTTCTATGACCGGCGAAACGCCGTCGAACTGCTAGTTAATCCGCTCGGTGGACGGATGGACGGTCAAATCACGAATGAACGTCAATGGAACGGAGATTGGAATCCTGTGTGGGAGGTGCGATCAGGACGCTTCGACAGTGGATGGACTTTTGAAGCAGCAATTCCATTTAAATCGTTACGCTATCAACCCGCTTCTGAACAAGTCTGGGGAATCACCATTGAAAGACGCGTCGCGTGGAAAAACGAGTACTCAGCCATTGTGCCCCTAAATCCTGCGTGGGGCATGGGTGCAGGAATGAATATTTCAAGATCTGCCACTCTGGTCGGGCTGGAGGTTCCTGACGTCGGTCTCAATCTCGAGATCAAGCCGTACGCAATCGGTGAACTAAATAGCACCACGCGGAGCACCATCCTAAAAGGGGACGCTGGGCTCGATGTGAAATATCAAGTCACAGAGAACTTCGTTTCGGATTTCACCTTCAACACCGACTTTGCGCAAGTTGAAGCCGACCAACAGCAAATCAACCTGACGCGGTTTAGTCTCTTCTTCCCAGAAAAACGGGAGTTCTTCCTTGAAAATCGAGGAGTGTTCTCATTCGGTGGTGACCGTGGCGGCGGTTTCTTCGGGGGTGGCAGTAACACACCGATTCTCTTCTATAGCCGGCGAATCGGCCTGAACGATGAGCAAGAAGTGCCAATCATTGCAGGCGGTCGCCTAACCGGCCGAGCCGGTAAATTCACCGTCGGCCTGCTCAACGTTCAGACGGGGGATGCAGCAGCCACTAATGCCAGGCGAACAAATTTTTCCGTGCTTCGCCTGCGACGAGACATTCTCAGGAGGAGCAGCGTTGGGCTAATGTTCACAAATCGGTCGGTCTCCCGGACTGGTATAGGGTCCAACGAGACGTACGGTGTTGACGGCCTCTTCTCCTTTTACGACAACCTGAGCATTAGCACGTACTGGGCAAAAACCAGTACACCGGGGTTAGGTGATGACGAAGTCAGTCACCGCGCTCAGCTCGACTACCGTGGCGATCGTTACGGGGTTCAACTCGAACGACTTTCCGTCGGAGCTGACTTTAATCCAGAAATCGGATTTCTCCGCCGCGATGACTTCGATCGCAGCTTCGCGTCATTCAGATTTAGCCCTCGACCCATATCCATCGCCGCCATTAGAAAGTTCACGTGGGAAGGAAAAATCGATTACATCACTGATAGAAAAGGCATATTAGAGACACGACAAGCGCAGGGAATGTTTGGGGTGGAATTCGAAAACAATGACCAATTCGACATCACCTACACTCGGAACCATGAATTCATCAAGGACCCCTTCGAAATCGCGAAAGACGTCACGATACCAGTTCGTGGCTACACTTTCGAAGACGTCGAAGCAGCCTTCACTCTCGGACAGTCGAGACCATTCCAAGGCACAGTATCAATTCAACAAGGCAGTTTCTACGGCGGCACGAAGACGACTGTTGGTTTTGGGTTTGGGAGAAGGAGTTTCTCCGGCAGCCGTATCGAACTGACGTCCCAACTAGCTATGGAACCAGTAATATCTTTCAACCGAGTTGATCTACCGGAAGGCCGATTCACGACACAACTGGTGTCGAACCGAGCTATTTTCGCGTTTACGCCGTTGATGTTTGCAAGTGCTCTGGTCCAATACAATTCCAATACGAATGCGTTCAGTACAAATCTTCGGGTTCGCTGGGAGTATCGGCCAGGCAGCGAACTATTTATCGTCTTCAACGACGAAAGAGACACATTAAGACCGCAACGATTGTCACACTTCAATAATCGCGCATTAATCATAAAGTTCAATCGACTACTTCGATTTTGATCCCAGCGGTCAAGCATCATCATGGCCTAACATCGCGCGTTCGGACTTCGTCCTGTAAGATCCAGGGTAATTATTTTTTGTGCAGCCGGAGTGGCGAAATTGGCAGACGCGCTGGATTCAAAATCCAGTGAGGGTCACCCCTCGTGTGGGTTCGAGTCCCACCTCCGGCACCAACCAAGGGAAGCGGGAGGTATTAACGTGTCCCGGATCAAGAATCTGATTCTTTCGTGCTTGCTGATCCAAGCAATACTCCCAAGCCTAGCTAAAGCTCAATCCATCGAAGAGAGCATCGCGGAAGCAGTCCTTGCGGCACCAGCATCACTCCGAAACGGTGCGACGGTTATCGTCCGTGATCCAAGAGGAATACCAAAGGTCGTGAGGCAAGGAACAAACACGCTGGTCTGCGAACCAGATGGTCCTCAGTCTGGATTCGCCGTCGAGTGCTACCACGAGAGTTTCAAACCGGTGATGGATTGGACCTACAAGCGACTAGCCGAAGGTGTACGGTCATTCGCCGAAATGTTTGCCGATGGTGGTCCTGACGTTAATATCGCTCCTGGATCGATGCAGTACGCACTCGTTGGCCCCAGTCGAGAGCAAGCTGTTCAGAGAATGCAAATCAAAGTCCCCTACGCCACAAGCGAATCCACTGGACTGTCAACAACAGAACGGCCAAACGGTCCGTGGCTGATGTGGGCCGGCACCGCTGCAGCACACATTATGTTTGAGAAACGCCCACCAGGAGTGCCTTTCGATTACCCAGGCCAATAAATCCAGGAACACGCAAAACGACCGACGACTGAAACACTTTCCGTAGGAACTCTCGAATTTCCGGAAAGAATTACACCGACCAGTCCCACTCACCTCTTGCAGGCACTTCCAAATCTAATCCCTGCAACAACTTTAAAGGCATGACACTCAACGCAACTTCCAGAAATAAGAAGCCAGATAGATGCATTCACAAGAGGTCAAAGTCCATAATGATTCGATGAATTCCGACCAAGCGCCTACAGCGGAATATTTCCATGCTTCTTCGGTGGGTTCTTATCACGCTTGCCATGAAGACTCCGCAATGCGGTAATTAGCCGCCGGCGTGTAGAACGCGGTTCAATTACCTCATCAAGGAAGCCCCTACTAGCCGCAATGAACGGATTAGCCAATTTGTCTCGGAATTCCTGCACCCGCTTTCCCCGTTCAACCTCTACATCGTCCGCAGCAGCGAGTTCGCGTTTGTAAAGGATGTTGACCGCACCTTCCGGTCCCATGACAGCAATTTCAGCCGTCGGCCATGCGAAATTTATGTCCGTACGGATGTGTTTACTAGCCATAACACAATAAGCACCGCCGTAAGCTTTACGTGTCACCACAGTGACCTTAGGCACAGTCGCTTCCGCAAACGCAAACAACAACTTCGCACCGTGACGAATAATTCCGCCGTATTCCTGTCCAGTTCCAGGCAAGAAGCCAGGGACGTCCTCAAAAGTAACCAATGGGATATTGAACGCATCGCAAAAACGCACAAACCGAGCACCCTTAACCGAAGCATCTATGTCTAAAGTCCCGGCAAGATGTGCAGGTTGATTTGCAACGATACCCACCGATTGCCCCCCTAGCCTAGCGAATCCAACAACCAAATTTTTTGCGAAGTGCCGATGGACTTCCAAGAAACCACCATCGTCTGTAACCACCTTAATCAAATCGAGAATATCGTAGGGTTGATTAGGCAGTTCCGGGACTAAGGCATCAAGTTGCTCATCCTCGCGATCAATGGGGTCAGTGCTCTCCACAAAGGGGGGATCATCGAGATTGTTGCTCGGTAGATAGCCAAGGAGTTCTCGCGTCAAGGCGAGACAATCGCGGTCCGTTGGTACGGCAAAGTGGGCAACTCCGCTTTTTTCGTTATGCGTCATGGCTCCACCTAATTCTTCTTTCGACACTTCCTCGTGGGTGACTGTCTTGACTACATCAGGACCAGTCACAAACATATAGCTTGTTTCCTCCACCATCACCGTGAAGTCAGTGATAGCTGGGGAGTAAACTGCACCACCAGCACATGGCCCCATAATTGCTGAAATTTGTGGAATAACCCCAGACGCCAGTGTATTCCTGAGGAAAATGTCGGCGTACCCTGCCAAGGAGGCAACGCCTTCCTGAATGCGCGCTCCACCTGAATCGTTTAGCCCGACAACTGGAGAGCCGTTCTTGACAGCAAGATCCATGATCTTGACAATCTTTGCTGCGTTTGTCTCTGATAAAGATCCTCCGAACACAGTGAAGTCCTGCGCAAAGGCATAAACAAGGCGGCCATCAACGTCGCCGTAACCCGCGACAACGCCATCTCCAGGAATTTGTTCTTTATCCATCCCGAAATCCAGACAACGATGCATCACTAGCTTGTCAAGCTCCAGAAATGTCCCTGGATCGAAGAAAAGATCGATGCGCTCATGAGCTGTCAGTTTTCCAGAATCATGTTGGCGCTGGCGTCTCGCCTCGCCCCCACCTAACTCAGCACGCCGTTCGTAGTCAGAAAGAATTGCCTGTTTATCCATATTCAGATGTCGAAAACTGAAGCTACTCTCTGTCGGTTTTCGATCTCTCCCAATCAGTAAGAAATTTTTCGAGTCCGATTTCAGTTAACGGGTGTCCATAGAGCGTCTCGATCACTTTCGGGGGGCACGTGCATATATCGGCGCCCATCCGTGCCGCCTCGACGACATGAGCAGGCCCCCTCACACTCGCCACAAGGACTTCTGTCAAAAACTCATAATTCTCATAGATCTCTAGAATCTGACTAACAAGCTCCATGCCGTCCGTCGATATATCGTCAAGCCTTCCAACGAACGGACTAACAAACGTCGCTCCAACCTTTGCAGCAAGTAACGCTTGTGCCGGAGAGAACACAAGCGTCACATTCACCCGAATATCTTCACTCACTAGAGCAGCACACGCACTGACACCATCTTTCCCAAACGGCACTTTGACAACAATATGATCATCAATTGCTGCAAGGTCTCGTCCTTCCCGGACCATTTCTTCGGCATCCGTGGCGACGACCTCTGCGCTCACCGGTCCACCTACCACCTCACAGATCCGTTTAAGCGTATCTCTCGGATTCCCCGTCTCCAGGGCAAGCAACGATGGATTAGTCGTAATTCCATCAATGATCCGGAGAGGCATAAGCGATTCGATCGCTTGAACATTTGCAGAGTCAACAAACAACTTCATCAATTGGCCTCCACTTCGACAACCGAATTTGACACAGCATCATTCACAAGATCACCGATCCCAGGAACGCTCACAGTTACTCGATCCCCAGGCGTGAGCGGTCCTACCCCAGCAGGCGTTCCCGTCGCAATGACATCGCCCGGATATAACGTCATCACGCCTGAGACAAACTCAACCAACTGCTCGAAAGAAAAGATCAATTCCCGCGTATTTGACAGCTGTCGACGCACGCCATTCACCGAACCCGAAATATCGAGAGCATGTCCATCTAGTCCAACCGCGATAGCTGGACCAAGAGGTGCAAAAGAATCAAAACCTTTTGCCCGTGTATATTGCACATCTCGCGCTTGCAGTTCACGTGCTGTCACATCATTAACACAAGTCAATCCCAGGACATATTCATTCGCATGCGCCAAAGAAACATTTCGTGCTGTATGACCAATAACGATGCCCACTTCTGATTCGAAATCCACGCGTCCTACATCCGGAATCACAATTTTCTCGCCCGTAGCGATGACAGCTGATGGCGGCTTCAGGAAAATCAGCGGCTCAGCCGGCAAAGCCTTTCCCATCTCTTTAGCATGGTCGCGGTAGTTCAAACCCACTGCAACGATCTTTGAGGGTTTGACAGGCGGCAACAAACGTACCGATTGTTCGTCGATCACATCGCCCACTCGATAAGACCCAAACGGATCGCCATCCAAACGATGAAACTGTCCGTTATGCTCCAGAGCAAATATTTCCTGACGTTGCACGTCAAGTCGATAAATTCGATCCATAAATTCCTCTAACGTGCCGTTTCGATAACTCCGTCTGACGGGAAACTCGCATTTGGCGGCTCGGCCGTATCAACTACCGTTAGCCGATAGATATACTGTTCTCCAGGTCGGACATCAGTGTCCCTAAACACTGTTGCTTCGATCGGCAGTGGCGTCAGAAGTTGACGGGTACCATCTTCCTCCGTCTCCCGGAAGACTAAGTAGCCTCGCACGTCAGACTCACCGTTCTGGTTCCAAGCGAGGTTGATCGAACCTTCGCCTGCCACAACAGTCAACCCAGTCGGCATCGCGGGCGCGAAGGTATCCCTGAACACTACACATGTGGATTCAGACGCTTCACCCTCCACCTCAACACCATCGATGGCATCGAGAACACGAACAACGTAACAACGCTCAGACCCAAAAATAATCGAGCTATCAATAAACGCTTCGGTAACAATTGGAACTCCAAGAGGCTCAGGTTTGCGAGTCATTTCCGGATCGCTTTTCGTTTGATCGTAAACGACGTACTGCGAAGGTGGTCCTCCGGGCAGTACCGGCGTCGACGCCAAGAGACCATCAGGATCCTCTGTTTCAACGACTTCTGCCTGCACCGAAAGACGCAATGTGTTCGGAGCCTCCCACGTGACCTCCGCGCTCAGTTCAGAATAAGTGACATCCAGCCTCGATGGGGGTTTCGGTGACTCCGCTAACGGAACAACCATCATTTCAGAGGCTAATCCGAAACGCTCGCCAGCTGACACTCCAACTGCCACATAGGAACGGACCGGAATTCGTACGCTCGGATATCCGATATACGGCATTACAACAGGACCTAGGCCCACAATCTCTTCTTCATCGTCATCGACTGGCGTCACCGTAACAGGTTCAAACTCGCCTGCGGCGAGTACCTCCATCACAGAAACCACGTCCCCGTGTAACGGACGACTATCTGTTTCGCCTGGATTGTCCTGTGGTCCAGGCCGCCGGACAACAACAGAAGAAACTAACGTAGCAGCGTCGAGCCAGTCTTCACTAAACGTGTCGATTGGTTGAAACACTACCGGTAAGGTAGTCACTGCATAAACATCAACACGTTCAAGATCGAGCAGTCTCTCCCCCGTAGTGTCCAACGAAGGAACCTGGAACTCTATATAAACACGGTCACCGAGCCTTGATACTGACATCAATTCTGTGGCTGCTGGCACAACTAGTAATGGGGAAAGCGGTGGACCTTTCACTCCACACCCTGCCACCAGGCTCACAATGAACCAGAACACTTGGCAAAGGAAACTCTTTCGCAAAAGGCTCACAGAATGTATCGCGCGAGATCTTCGTTCTTCACAATATCCGCCAGCATCCGATCGACATACGCAGCATCGATCTCGATATGTTTCTCAGACATCTCCGGCGCTTCAAAAGATATTTCATCCAACAATTTTTCCATAATGGTATGCAGACGTCGTGCGCCGATGTTCTCACTCCGTTCGTTGACAGTGCTTGCAAACTCAGAAATACGACTGATCGCTTCGCTCGTCAGCTCAAGGTCAAGCCCCTCTGTGGCCAGTAAAGCCTTGTACTGCGTTACCAAAGCTCCCTTCGGCTCGGTCAGAATTCGAATAAAGTCATCAGTTCCGAGAGCTTCCAATTCAACACGAATAGGGAAGCGCCCCTGAAGTTCAGGAATAAGATCCGACGGCTTGGCTATATGAAACGCGCCTGCGGCAATAAAAAGAATATGGTCCGTACGCACAATTCCATGCTTGGTATTGACCGACGTACCTTCAACAATTGGCAAAATATCGCGCTGAACTCCTTCACGGCTAACATCCGGTCCCTGAGCTCCCCCTCTTCCTGCAATTTTGTCTATCTCGTCAATAAAGATAATGCCTGCCTGCTCAACACGCTCCACGGCTGCCCGACCCACACTATCCATGTCCACCAGTTTTTGCTCTTCTTCTTGTATTAGATATTCAACGGCATCAGGAATCTTCATTCGCCGAGGTCGACTCCGTCCCTGAAACAGTCCGGGGAGCATATCCTTCATGTTGATATCAATTTCATCGACGGAGGAACCGGCAATGATCTCAAACGTTGGGGATGATTTTTCGTTTACTGAAACTTCGACAACTCGGGAATCAAGTTTCCCTGATCGGAGTTGCTCTCGAAACTTTTCTCGTGTCGTGGACGCAATCTCCTTGGATACTTGCGTATTGGTAGGTCCAGCATCTGACACTTCTGCAGGTTTAAGCGGAGGAAGCAGCAAATCTAAAAGACGCTCCTCTGCGTTTGCGACTGCCTTTTCGTGAACCTCAACAGCGCGCTCCGCTCTGACCATGTCGACCGCTAGCTGGACAAGATCACGAACCATCGACTCGACATCACGACCAACATAACCAACCTCAGTAAATTTTGAAGCTTCTACTTTATAGAAAGGAGACTGAGCCAATCGGGCCAGTCGCCTCGCGATCTCTGTCTTACCAACGCCAGTAGGCCCGATCATCAAAATATTCTTTGGGGCTACTTCGTCCGCAAGATCAGCTGGTAATTTCTGACGACGGACACGGTTCCGTAACGCGATTGCGACAGCGCGTTTTGCTTGATGTTGACCAATAACGTACTTATCCAACTCCGCAACAATTTGCCGCGGCGTTAGAGAATCAATAGTTGTCGTCGTCGTTTCAGGAAGATAAATCGGCACTGCTAAATCTCTTCAATCGTGATACTTGAATTTGTATAGATGCAAATGTCTGCTGCAACGTTCATCGCTTCCTCAGCAATAGCTTTAGCGTCCAAATCGCTGTGCCGAGTGAGTGTCTTTGCCGCTGCCATCGCGTAAGGACCTCCAGAACCGATAGCCACTATGCCGTCGTCCGGTTCAATTAGATCGCCCGTTCCTGACAAAAGGAATGTCGACGTCCCGTCAGCAACCAGCAACATTGCCTCAAGCCGTCGAAGAATCCGATCGGTGCGCCAGTCCTTAGCTAGTTCTACCACTGACCGCTCAAGATTCCCACGATACTGATCAAGCTTCGCTTCGAATTTCGCGAACAATGCAAAAGAATCGGCAGCCGAACCGGCAAATCCAGCCAATATCCGGTCTTGATACAGACGCCGAATCTTACGTGCCTGATGCTTTACGATTGTATTGCCCAGTGTGACTTGTCCGTCACCAGCCATTACCGACCGCCCTCGGTGTCGGACAGCGAGCACGGTCGTACTACGAAAATATCTACTACCATTGCTAACACTTTCGTTATCCATACTCGACTATGTCCGTTCTTTAGGCCAAGCAACATTATTCATCATGAGTTGCGGCGGCGGCGGAGAAAACCATAGACGGGCAATCCTGCTCCAATTACAACTAAACCCGCACCCGAGGCAGCAGGTTCGCGCCAAATGGCGTTTGCCACCATGGCGAAACTCGCAACAACAAAGATGAGCGGTGCGATTGGGTATCCCCACGCCTGAAACTCACGCTTGGTCGAAGGTAATCGACGTCGAAACACAAACAAAGCAGCAACAGCTAACCCTGAAAATAGAACAACCGCGAATCCTGTGTATAACAACAACTGATCAAACGTTCCAGCCAATACAAGCACACTGCTCCAACTACTTTGTGCAAGGATCGCCGTTATAGGCGTCCGAAACCTTTGATGCACACGAGCCGCATCACTGAAAAACAAGCCGTCCCTGGCCATCGCATAGTAGACACGCGGTCCTGTGAGAACCATTGCACTGATGCTTGCAGCCAACATGATAACCGACAGCGCGGCCAGTGGCCCTGCCACTCTAGGTCCAAACAATCTCTCTGCACTTGCGTCGACCACTCGAATATCAACCATCGAGAGTTCGTTGAGAGGCAAGGCATAAACGTAAAGTACGTTAAGAAGCAGGTAAATAACAATGACAATAACAGTCCCAATTACCATTGCGACAGGTATGTTCCTAACGGGATCATAAGTTTCTTCAGCTACATAAGTCGCAGCATTCCACCCGGAAAAACTAAACATAATTGGAATCAGGGCCAACAACCACAAGGACGGCGTAACGGAACCAGTTGATGCAGATATGTTCGAAATCGAGCCCTCACCAAAGAAAAACCCCAGCGTAACAAACAGAACCAACACCGCCACTTTGATACCAGCTAAGGTGTTCTGTACAACACGGCCAGGACCAAGACCTACGATATGAACCATGGTCAGCACCCAAATCGCAGCCAGAGCCACTAATGCCTGAGCTGATACGGACAGCGTAATGAATGGCAAATCCACATGAGCTAGTACCGAAGCATCAGACGCACTAGGAAAAAATCGGCCGAGATAACTCGCCAAACCAACCGCACCCGCTGCAATCGCACCGGAAAATCCTGCAACAAAAGACGTCCAACCCGTAAGAAACCCTACGACTGGTCCGAAAGCCTCACGCAAATAGACATACTCTCCGCCTGCGCGAGGGCGAAGAACCGCGAGTTCCGCATAAGCCATAGCGCCAGTAAACGCCAGAAAGCCACCAACCAACCAAGCTCCCAGCATAGCCCAAAATTCAGGCACCCATTGGGCAATCAATGTCGGCACCAGAAAAATACCTCCACCGATGACGTTGGATACAATCAAGGAAGCACCGTCAAGCGGACCAAGGCGTCTCACAAGAGTGGGCGACAAATCAGTCGACTCAGGGTGAAAAGAAGAACGTGACACCTAACCTCTTGACTTTACTGGCACAAACTCGAACAGGTGCACGCGCCGTCAAAGACCAAGGAAAAACCTTAACTGCCCTGACGTGAGCGACTAACCGGCATCGAATACTGGCGCCTACTCTTGGGTCAGCAGCTGTCGTTCAATGTGGAATTCACCTAGCTTCGTCCACTGTTCAGCTCGATGCTTGACGAACAACTCGAGCTTAACGTCGACAAAGTCACGATGTTGCAACATTTCATCACGCGGCTGCTCGCCGGTATAACCGAGAACCGATTGCATTGTGAACGGCCCAATATTTTTGCCCGGCTCTACGCCAGCCCGACCAACAGCACGTACAAGCGCACTTCCCCATTCCTGAACTTCTCCAGCGCACGTCCCTGCCTCAGGGTCTGCCGGCGACACCGAATCCGGTTGTTCATCTCCAGATAGAACCTCACACCGTCGAAACACACCGTTTAGCTGAAGCGTGCGCACGCGTTGACTCGACCTATTGGTCAAACTGAACGAGATGGTGGGAACCAACTTATTTCGGCCTAGATCGTCAAGACCCACATCTAACCAACCCGTAGTCATCCCAGAAATGCCGAGTGCCGCTGTAACGTCCAGTGGCGTGCAACCACTCGCACAGAGGGCAATCAGAACAGCGAAGCGTTGCCAATTGCGCCAAATCAACATCAAAAGATTCTACTGCCGCATCCGCCCACCATGCAAAGTGTAATGCGACTCCAGCCACAACAAGCACGATACTTTCCTGCCACCTCATTCAAGCTACGTCGCAAAGCTGGCACCCCTGATTGATTCACGAGTCATCCCTCTCTTCTTCATCGGGGGCGCCCAATTGAAAACCGCTACTGAGCACACCCTGTCTATGAGAACAGCTCCCAACGACCACCTGCCTATTACTCCTACCGCGCTCCCGATAAATTAGTTGCCGTCGCTCTACCGTCCGGAAACTCGGAACAGATGACCCGCGAGATCTCCAAATTCTTGTTGGATTCTTAGCTGGTCCTTACGCCACTGCACGTCAAATTCTTGAGCCAGACCCAACAATCTGGCGGCTAACGCTCTTTCCGGTGCCGCCTCACTCTGGTCAACAAGCATTTGGAGTCGATTCAGAAGTTCTTGGCGACCCAATTCTGGAGCACCTCCGATTCCTAACGGTGCACGAACGATTTCGTTATTCGTATCGGACTGCGTTTGTCCCGAGAACTCTCGTGCCAAGGACTCCTGAGGAGTTGTGGAGTCATCGCCCAAAACCTTTGTAACCAAATCTTCATCTGTACCACCTCCCGTTTTTACGTTCGTCGCGACGTATTCCTCAAACGATCCGACACGAAACATCAAACCATCTCCGCCCAACCGGAACTCAAAATCCACAAATGAAAGTCCCACGACTAAATCCAAGGTTGTCGCAACGGCTACAGTCAACAACGGGCGAACCTCTAGACGCCACCAAGAAGGCGGCTTTCGAACCTCAATCCTCCCAGGAACGAAACTGAAACCACGCGGCACACTGGGTACTTTCCATTCCTCTAACGCACCTTGCATCGATCTGAATGAGCCCACTTCGGTCCTACAGAACTCACATGACTCCAGGTGAGATTCAAACGTTTCTGTTCAACCGATTCACATTCTCCGTACACAAAAGAAATGAGCGTTTCTCTCCATTGGTCACAGCGCACAGTCTTCATTGCTTCCCTCGCACTATCCGAGGATAAAAAGGTTGGCTTCGTGATGGCAAAACCGGTGGCGAATGGACTCCAATTTGTTCAATTTCAGTTCTGAGAAATCTCAGGTCCTGATATACACGTGTTTTAACTGTGCTCACCGGACATTCCTGTAATTCAGCGATCTCTCGGAAAGTTAGTCCATGAAATTTCTTCAAGATGATCGCAGTCCTTTGTTCCTCCGGCAATAGAGCCATGAACCGCTCTATCGTCTTTCCGAGATCACGGCGCAGGACGAATTCCTCTCCGGTTTCGTTATGAGGATCAATAATCCGTTCCTGACTCTCACGAGTCATATTGCTCTTGAAATCTCCCAATACGTCCATCTCGTCAAAGGTAATCCCGACACAAATTAATTGCTATTCGGTAAAGCCAAGAAGAAAATTTTGCTTGACCTTTGAAGTTCTTGATCGAACGGAAAGCATGAAGAAACGACTCCTGACACACATCCCGTGCATCCTCCTCGCGCCCAAGCATCCGATAGTCAAGCGCGAAGATAAGCCGCTCCCAGCGTACAACTAACTGATTAAATGCGTCCCTGTCTCCACGCGCAGAGAGCACGGCAAGGCGATCATCGCTTGTCCGCATAATTTACCTCAGAATCTTTAGACGTATCGGTCAGCAAAAAAGACGAAAATAAACTCTAGTCTGAAGTTAAACTGACTAATCCCAAATAGATCGTAACGATCCACTGACCAGAACAAGTCCATGAACAGTGGACAGCACACTGTGGCCGAAACGAGCCTCCATCGAGAGTGTTCTTTTCTTCCACCTTCGACTTGGTTTCAACGACGCAGTCAAACAACAATCCTAGCTAGAGTTCGGTAAAGTGAAGCACTGCGATCCGGTGAACGACGGCGAATGACTAACTACCGCTGATGTCCTTGACTACTAAAGAATAAACCTGCGAACTGTGTATCATCTGATCATGGTGAATACTCTCCGCGGCGCTTCTTGAGCATCAGTGGAGATTTTGGAAGAGTGACATTGACGAGTACTTACAGCAGAAAATCCCGAGAGGCAGGCTCCCCATGGACACCTCGTCGCCTCAGAATTTTGCACACTCGCATTATTTGAAGCCTCCTGTAACGTTGCCGCAAGCGCTCGTGGTCGATGAGGCACCTGAATTCGGAGACCTACTGTTAAAGTTCTTTAAGTTGGCAGAATATAACGTAGATATGGCACAGAGTGGTGGTGCAGTTATCGAAAGAATAGAGTTAAACGACGGTGACCTGCTTGTGACAAATCTCAAGTCGAGAGACATAGGTGGCTTATCCGCTATCCATCAAGCGCGACAACTCCATTCGGACCTACCGGAAATAGTCATCACAGGCGACTCGACGGAATCGAGTGCTATAAAAACGGCCGATCTGAAGGTAGCCGACTACTTAATCAAGCCGTTCAATATTTCTACGGCTCTAACAATGGCCGCGAAGGCTCTGGGCAAATAGTTGCTTCACCTTTCTTCACTTCATAAGGCGTTCGGCGAACGGGTACTGTTCAGTGACTTGAACTGGAACCTTCAGAAAGAAGATCGAGTCGGGCTATGCGGGCCGAACGGCGCCGGAAAGACAACGCTCCTCAATATGTTGGCGGGAAAGGAACCTCCAGATGACGGCGAAATCACGCGACCCAGCGACCTAACCATTGGTTACTTACCTCAAGACGGATTGACACACAGAGATAGAACTCTTTTTGACGAAACCAGCCGCGCGTTTTCATCGCTTCTCGAGTTTAGAAACGAGATGAACACTCTCGAGATAGCGCTCAGTGATAAATCAACCGGCGCCGAGCACCACGATGCCATACTGCTTCGTTACAGCGAACTCCAAGACGCATTTCACACCGGTGACGGATACGGCATCGATGCAAAAGTGAATACTGTGCTCCTTGGTCTCGGTTTTAAGTCTGATGATCTGAAGCGAAAGACCGAGACGTTTTCTGGCGGTTGGCAGATGAGAATCGCTCTTGCAAAATTGCTTCTTCGAAGCCCAGACCTTTTGCTACTGGACGAACCAACTAATCACCTCGATCTTGAAGCCAGAAATTGGTTAGAACATTTCTTAGTTTCGTACCCTAAAGCCGTAGTGCTTGTGTCTCATGATCGTTTTTTCCTCGATACAGTTGTAACATCCATCGCCGATGTAGGAATGAAGACATTAACGACTTATCCTGGAACCTATGGAGCGTATCTTGTCGAACGAGACAAACGATTCGCACAGCTGAGAGAATCAAAACGACACCAGGACGAAGAAATCTCTCGCATGCGTGCGTTTATCGAACGCTTTCGGTACAAATCAACAAAGGCTCGGCAGGTACAAAGTCGAGTCAAGATGCTGAAAAAAATAGTCCCGATCGATGTGCCACCTGAACGTCAACGTGTCCACTTCACTTTCCCCATCAGCGCAAGAAGTGGTCGTTTGGTTCTTACCCTGTCAGGCGTTATAAAAACGTATGGTGACATTCGCGTGTTCAACGATGCGAACGTGCACATAGAGCGTGGTGACAGAATAGCGTTAGTAGGGCCAAACGGCTCAGGAAAGTCAACCCTCATGCGCATGCTGTCCGGAGTCGAAACACCGGACTCGGGAACACGAACCCTTGGACACAACGTCGTCATGCAATACTTCGCTCAAGACGAAGCCACTCGACTAGACGGAAATTTAACCGTTTACGAAACATTAACTGAAGGCTCTCCGATCGATATGGTGCCAGCCATCAGAAACATCCTTGGCGGATTTCTTTTCACTGCAGATGACGTCTATAAAAAAGTTCAGGTACTCTCAGGCGGTGAACGAACACGTCTAGCCGTCGCACGAATGCTCCTCAGACCTTCAAATGTTCTACTGTTAGACGAACCAACAAACCACCTAGACATCGATTCGACTGACGTGCTACTGGACGCTTTGAGCGATTACGGCGGCACGTTGATTTTTGTTTCCCACGACCGCTATTTTGTGGACCAACTCGCCAACAAGGTTCTCGAAATAGGAATAGGCGATGCTGCGCTTTATCCGGGCACGTATGAAGAATTTCGCTGGATGAAGGACAACTCAACTAGTGGAAAAACTGACATCTCACATGACGAGTCCTCAGACTCAACAGTTCGTCAACAACCTCAAAATTCAACATCAGTTCAAAGCGCGAAGGAGCACAAGCGGGAACAAGTGGCCACACGCCGCCATGAACGACAACTTAAATCTCTCCACAACCGAATCGCTGACGTCGAACAAAAGATTGGAGATTTTGAGAAAGAAATTCAACAAGTCGAGATGAGAATGGCCGAACCCGCCTTTTACGATGACAAATCAGGAGCTCAGGAAACGATCGAGCAGCATCAGCAGCTCATGTGGAAAGTGGGGAAACTTATGAATCAGTGGGAAACACTTGAACAAGAGGCATCCAGAGGGACTTCGTCCATTGACGAAGGAAGCAACACCTAAGCCCTCGGGTGAGTCTCTCGGTATAGTTTGGTTATCTTTGACACGCTCAAATGCGTGTAACGTTGCGTAGTACTCACACGAGCGTGCCCAAGCATCTCTTGAATCGCACGCAGATCGGCTCCACGTTCAAGCAAGTGCGTCGCAAACGAGTGTCGAAGCGCGTGTGGACTTACCCCAAGTTTTGTAATTGACTTGGCAACATAGCGACGTAGAAGCCGATCAATACTTCGTCCTGTAAGGCGACGCCCAACATAATTGAGGAAGAATGGCTCATTCATTGTCACTTCTGGATCATGCACCCGCCGTTCCAATCCATGGGCTCGAAGCGACCGTCGGTCGGTCAGATAGCGACGCAAAGCGACAGCAGCCGATCGGTTAAAAGGAACGATCCGCTCCTTCCCTCCCTTCCCAAGCACTCGAACGAGTCTCGAATCGATGTTCACATCTTCAAGATCGAGTCCAACCAATTCACTCAAACGAAGACCAGACGCATATAACAGCTCGAGAATTGCTCTGTCGCGTCGTCCTAAAGGAGTGTTTTCGTCCGGAGCTGCAAGCAAAATTTCTATATCGTGAAAGTCAAGATGAACAGGAATTTTCCGATCCAGTTTCGGCGTTGAAACAAGAAGCGCTGGGTTATGCAGAATATGACCTTCCCGGCGGAGGTAACGAAAAAACGATCGGATCGCAGCCAGTTTTCGAGAAGATGTCGACCGAGACTTGCTCTTCTCATAGAGCTCTCCAAGGAACGCTCGTACCAAGCGATGGTCTAGATCTTCGGGTCTCACCGAATGATTAAGTTGCCTCCTGGCAAAAATGATGAACTGGTTTAGGTCAGCCGTATAAGCGCGAACCGTATGCGCAGATAAGTTTCGGTTAAGTCGAAGAAACTCAAGAAATTCGTGTAGCTGATTCTTCATCTCTTTGGACACCTGTCGAAATCCATCTATCAAGATCAGCCAAGGCCCTCCTCGCCATCGCCTGTCTACGAGCCGAGCGCGCCCTCGGGGCTTGCTCTAGAGAGGGCAGGAGTCCGAAAGCGATATTTGTTGGCTGATAATTAACGGAATTTGCGTGAGAGACATAATGGGAAAGGGCCCCCAGTGCTGTTGTTCGTGGCAGCTCCCGCGGTTCTTCCTCTAGCACTAAAGCCGCCGCGTTCAACCCTGCCATCAATCCGGAAGCGGCAGATTCCACATAACCCTCAACACCTGACAACTGCCCCGCAAAAAAGAGCGACGGCCGATCATGCATCTGCCATGTGGCTTTTACGACCCGTGGAGAATTAATATAAGTATTTCGGTGAATCATTCCGAACCTAACGAATTCTGCATTTGCCAAACCCGGCACAAGCCGGAACACACGTCGCTGCTCACTCCACTTGAGCTGCGTCTGAAATCCCACCAAACTAAAATGGTCTGCCGCGAGATTATCCTGTCGCAATTGAACAACTGCATACGGCCGTTGACCTGTTGACGGATTTGTCAACCCCACGGGTTTCATGGGTCCAAAACGAAGTGTGTCAATGCCACGATGAGCCATTACTTCAACGGGCAAACACCCCTCAAAAAACGGTGTGCGATCGAAATCATGAGCCTCTGTTAACTCGGCTCCAGTCAGCGCTTGATAGAAACGCTCGTACTCAATCTTATCCATCGGACAGTTCAAATAATCTCCAACAGGAGCACCGCCCTCTCTGCCATCGACCAGAGCGGAATGTCGCCCACGTCGAGACGCGCGAAATACCACATCCCTGTCTATCGATGATGCATGCACTATGGGACTGATCGCATCGAAAAAAAAGAGTTGCTCTTGACCGACCAATGCGGTGATGTTGGCTGATAGTCTGTCCGATGTGAGAGGGCCAGTCGCGATGATGAATGGTGTTTTCGGATCATCGAAATCCGGAATCTGACAAACCTCCTCTCGACGGATCGTCACGAGAGGGTGTCCTTCAAGGGCAACGGTTATAGCCTTAGCGAAACGATCCCTATCGACCGCCAAGGCGCTACCCGCGGGAACACTAGTCTCGTCGGCGACACGCATCACGAGCGAATCGAGACGCCGCATTTCTGCCTTCAAAAGACCGACAGCATTCTCCAGATTGTCCCCACGAAAAGAATTACTACACACCAACTCGGCGAGTCGATCCGTTCGATGAACAGGTGTTCGTCGTATGGGTCGCATTTCGTAAAGCGTCACTTCCACTCCACGACCCGCCGCCTGCCAAGCCGCTTCACTACCTGCTAAACCGCCGCCGACTATCCGTATCACTGCTATTACACTCGCTCTGGAAATCCAATCAAATGACTTGGTAGGCCGGTCACGCCGAATCGCACTTGATTTGACGATAATGCAGCTGATTCTGATGGCTTTACGCCACGGTTGTTCTCGCTGCCTGTCTCTTCCTAGCTTTCTTTACAGTTTTCTTTTTCGCAACAGTCTGAGATTTTGAGGACACCGTGCCGTCCTCTGAACGCAGGTAGTCACATTCATCCTTGTGACAGAGCACTTGGGTTCCCCAGCGCTTAGTAATTTTTTCAACTAAGAATGGTGATTGACAAGAAGGACACACTTCATCGATTGGTTTATTCCATACTTTGAAGTCACAGTCCGGATAGTTTCCGCAACCATAAAACACCTTACCCCACCGCGATTTAAGCTCAACAAGATCTCCACCATCTTTAGGGCAAGAAATTCCAGTTTTCTTCTGTTTGACATAGCGACAGTCGGGATAAGCACTGCATGCTGTAAATTCCCCATTGCGTCCCTGCTTCACCACAAGTTGCGCATTACACTTGGGACATCGTTCATCTAAGAGCAGGTCAGGTTTTGCAGCAGACACTCCCGACGATGTCGAGATGAGCTGGCGTGTTGTTTTGCACTCCGGATAGCCTGAACAGGCTAGAAACTCTCCAAATCTACCGCGCTTCAAGACAAGCGGTTTCCCACAAGTTTCACATTCCTCTTCCTCTAATTTTCCTTCATCAACAGTCTCAAGCTCGCGGGTATTGGTGCATTCAGGGTAACCTTTACATCCAAGAAAGACACCAAACTTACCCACCTTTTTAACCATCTCCATCTCGCACTTTTCGCAGACTTCATCGGTTGGAATACCTTCGACTTTGATAAGCGGCATCACCTTGGACGCCAAGTCAAGCTTCTTAGAGAACTCCGAGTAAAAATCAGACAAAATATTCTGGTAGTCAGCTTGTCCCTTTTCGATCTTATCGAGATTTCCTTCCAGGGAACGTGTGTATGCAACTTGGACTATGTCATCAAAACTCTGCGTCAAAAGATCCGTCACAAGACGCCCAAGCAGCCTCGGCTTAAAACGTTTTTCTGTTTTCTGCACGTAGTCACGAGCCTGCAATGTGCCAATAATCGAAACGTAGGTGCTCGGTCGACCAATCCCATTTTCTTCCAATTCCTTTACTAGTGTTGCTTCACTGAATCTCGCCGGTGGCTGCGTAAATTTCTGCTCAGGAGTGATTGACTGAACGACCAATGAATCTCCAACCACGAGCGGCGGCAACAGCCCTGAAACGTCTTCAGTAATGCCATTAGACCCAAGGTCACTGGTTCCAGAGCTGTCCATGGCATCGCTCTCATAAATCTTCATCCAACCGCTAAACTTCGGGACTGAACCCTTCGCACGAAAAACATAATCCCCCGCTCGAACATCTATTGAAGTGTCATCAAAGGTCGCGGGTTGCATTTGCGACCCCACGAATTGATTCCAGATTAGTCGATAGAGAGAATATTGCTCCGGCTTAAGGTGTGGCTTCACCGTTTCGGGATTATTAGCTATTGATGTCGGGCGAATTGCCTCATGGGCATCCTGCGCATCTTTCTTAGGTTTATACCGATTCGCAGTCTCAGGAAGAAAATCTTGACCATACGCTTCCCGTATGTGCTCGCGAACTTCACTTAGAGCCTGCTCCGACACTCGTGTCGAATCCGTTCGCATATATGTAATCAGACCAATGGCTCCTTGTCCCGGAATTTCGATACCTTCATAAAGCTCCTGTGCGATGCGCATAGTTCTCTTAACTGGGAACGCAGATGCCTGCTGGAGTTTGCTCGTGATGAAAGGTGGAGCAGGACGTTTCTTTCGCTCTTTAGTTCCTACTGCATCCACGACAAAATCCGTCCGTTTGAGGTCAGCTAGAATAGCTTTGGCCTCAGATTCATTGCTGACTTTGAGAGCGCTTGTCCCCTTCTTCACCAACTTAGCATCGAAATCAGAGAAAGGAGCACTCAGAATATTCTGGTCCACCTCTGTGTCGATTGTTCCTGTGAATCGAGCTATCACATGCCAGTATTCTTCTGAATTAAAAGCTTCGATCTGCTCCTCACGGTCGCACACCAACTTAAGTGCAACGGACTGAACTCGACCTGCACTCAATCCACGTCGCACTTTGTCCCAAAACAGATGACTCAATTTGTATCCAACTAATCGATCGACGACACGCCGTGCCTGCTGTGCGTCAACCATCTGCTGATCAATTTCACCCACACTCTCTAATGCCGCCAAGACCGCTGGCTTTGTAATCTCGTTAAACATCAAACGCCTTACCTTGCGTTTCTTTGTTCCCAGCATCTTTGCCAAATGCCAACCTATAGCTTCACCTTCACGGTCTGGGTCAGTAGCCACAAATATTTCGTCAACATTTCTGGCGGCATCCTTTAACTCCTTTATTACGTCTTTGCGGGTAGAAATGTTTTCATAATCGGGAACAAAGCCGTTCTGGATATCTATGCCTTCGTCCAGCGGACTACCAGCCCTAGTCAATTTCTTTGGTGACTTAGGCAAATCCCGAACGTGACCCATTGAAGCGACAACCTTGAAATTCTTTCCAAGATATTTGTTGATCGTCTTCGCTTTGGCCTTTGATTCCACAATTACTAGGGATTTCGCCATACATTCGCCCTTATTCGTTATTTGAAGGTCTTACAAAGTCAAGCCTATCGCGCCACAAACTGACCCACGAAATATGGAGAAATCCATTGCTAACAACGAATCCCTCCTTAAGCCATCAATTTCTTGCTACCGCCAGAAGTATCGTCCTGTCTCTTGCGAATCTTTGCAGTATTTAGCAATGAATTTCGCTGCTAAGACAAATCAGTACCATTTTTGCCCATAAATCTTACATCTACATCATCTCACCGCATAACTCTTAAAACTAGCTTCGAACCAAAAATCCCACGTATTTCTTGTTAAGAGACCACTTAAAGCAGTCACAATATCAACATTTTTCACGAATGTAGTTAGTCTATGGCGAATTAGAGACCGGGGAAGCCGTACACCAGACGGTTCAACCAAACATAGCCTAGAATCCACTTTCCCCGACCACGCTTGGCAAATCAAACGGGCTCTACCAACTTAATGGGCTTGCTCAGTCCCCACATGATGGCTATATTCTGTTGGAAATAGCCGTCTCCTGAATGAAAATAATATGGTGAGCCGATTCCTACTTCTCGCTAGCGCTGTTTTACTTTTTACGCTCAACTCAATCATCTATGCTGATGAACGGGATGAGGCTCGAGCCCAAGTTGAGTTTGGAATTTCAGTGGCACGAGCTGGACTTTGGCAGGAAGCCATCTATCGTTGGGAACGTGCATCAAAAATTGATCCGGCCTATGCGTCTGCCTGGAACAATCTCGGAATTGCGTATGAACGTGAAGGGTTCTTTAATGAAGCTCTCGAAGCATACGAAACCGCGCTCGACCTCGAACCAGACAACTTAATGATCCAGCAAAATTACGATTTATTCAGGGAAATCCATGATCGACTTGACGAAAGTTTTCGCTAGTACCGCTCTACTGCTGGCAGTTTCAGCCTGCACGAACTACTACGAAATCGGAATCGAGACTCCACTGCAGCCAAAGCTTGACGTGAGCCAGTTTCAGCGAGTCCTTATCGCCGGATTCGTTGCCGGGGGCACTGAAGACATCGACGGAAACCTTGAGACTGCCCGACTGCTTCGAAGCCAACTCCGTAGCGAATCACGACTTCAAGTAATCGACTCCGATGTACTGGACCTGCTTGAAATCGCTAAGAACGAAAGTAATTCTGAGAATCAGGAACGCGAAAATGAAAACGGAAATAGTTCAGAGGCCATAGAGAACCAAGACGACGAAAACGAACTGAGTGAAGAAGACCTTGAAGCTTATGATCACATCTTTGCAAATATTGGCTACTGGCGACAACTCGGCGAAGAGCACCAGAATCCACTCATAGTGACAGGAACCATTTACTTTACCCCGCACCAACGTTCCGGAATGGTAACTCGCGAGAGAGAAATATATGACGAATTTGGACGACGGAGTGTAGTTCCTGTCCGTGCCTACCGTGACCGACGCGGATTTATTCTTAGTCCAAAGTTCGTCTTTATCGATGGTCGAACAGGCGTCACGATCCATACTGAACGTCACCGAGAGGAAGTTCTTTATGACGCTTCGCGCAATACGCCTGCGCTTTCATCCTATTTCGAGCTAATGGACCGGTTGATGCCAGCTTTCCTAGGTGCACTAAGTGACCAAAGTATCAAAGGATCTCGAGTACTGCTAAAGTAGTTTTGTCGCGGCCAACCGATACTCAACAAGGTGACTTCGCTTTACAGACAAGGTTCGTAAGAGTAATCTTGATACTGTCTACGCACTCCTACAGAGTGTTTCGGCCTGCACGAAAGTAGCAAGGAAGGTTTAAAGAGTGTTCGCAATTATTGAAAGCGGGGGACACCAGCTACGCGTTGAAAAAGGTTCGACGATCGCTGTCGAGCGGCTCGACAAGAATGCTGGAGACGAAATCACGTTCGATCGTGTTCTCTTCGTTCAACCGGAAGACGGGCAATTCTCTGCCGGCGCGCCCTACCTAGACGGAGCTCGCGTAACAGGAGTCATTGACGCTCAAACACTCGGCAAGAAATTGCGTGTTTTTCGAAAGAGAAGACGACAAGGTTTCCGTCGAACACTCGGACACCGCAAATCTTTAACCGAAGTCAGAATTACAGATATTCACTGCTAATTCATCGTCCCCACAGCATCCCAACGGACACCCGAGGTAGTTAACGATGGCACATAAGAAGGGTCAAGGAAGTTCTAGAAACGGCCGTGACAGTCAGGCTCAGCGTCTTGGGGTGAAGCGCTTTGACGGCAACCTTGTGCCGGGTGGGGCCATTCTGGTTCGCCAACGCGGGCGTCGGTTTAGACCAGGACTCAACGTGGGCCTCGGCAAGGATGACACACTCTTCGCCAAGTCTAGCGGGCGTGTTCGGTTCGAGAACCATGGTGCGCGTGGTCGAGTCATCAGCGTTCTGCCGCTAGAAAGCTAACTGCCTCTAATGTTTGTCGACGAAGTCGACATAGACGTCTCAGCCGGAGACGGTGGTAACGGTTGCGTAAGCTTCAGGCGAGAGAGAGGCGTGCCGAAAGGTGGTCCAAACGGAGGCGACGGGGGCTCCGGGGGCTCAATCTTTCTCCGAGCAAGTCAGCACCGAAACACACTTGTGAATTTCAAGTTCCACCCACTGTTCAGAGCTAAACGCGGCGGTCATGGGCAAGGGTCTAATCGTGCCGGAAGAACCGGTGCTGACCTTTTGCTAGACGTGCCTCCTGGCACCTTGGTTTACACAGTTGATGGCGACCAAGTTAATGAGCTCGCCGACCTTACATCAGTGGGACAACAGATCTGTGTGGCGAAAGGTGGCGATGGTGGGCGTGGCAACCAACATTTTGCTAGTTCAACTAACCGAGCTCCGCGCCGTGTCGAATCAGGCTATCCAGGACATTCTCGAAGTCTTAGGCTCCAACTGAAACTCCTCGCCGATGTTGGCCTTGTCGGCTACCCCAACGCCGGAAAGTCAACGTTGATTGCTCAAATGTCATCCGCCAAGCCCAAGATTTCAAACTACCCATTTACAACGCTAACTCCGAATCTCGGCGTCGTCATGTTAGATGATTCGAGGAGTTTCGTTTTGGCAGACGTTCCTGGCCTCATCGAAGGTGCCCATCTCGGACACGGTCTCGGACATCGATTTCTCAGCCATCTCCAGCGTACAAAAGTACTCGTCCACGTGATCGACATTTCTCAAGCCAGCGGTCGAGACCCAATCGATGACTTTGAGAACATTCGGCAGGAGTTGGCTCATTTTCCCGCTGAGCCATCTCTTCTTGAGGCTTCTAGCCTTAGCCAGACACTAGCTGAAAAGCCACAGCTGGCAGTAGCAAATAAAATGGATGTCCTTGACGACCCAAACCGGTTAAAGCGCTTAAGTGAACGCTTGGCTGAGTGTTCGATTCCGCTCTACCCAATTTCTGCTGTGTCAGGAAAAGGCGTCCGATCTCTTCAAGAAGCTATGTGGAAGGTTATCGAAAAATCTTCTAGGCCTCCTATATAGACCTAATCAAGATGCCAGCATTAAAGAGAATTGGAATACTTGGCGGAACCTTCGACCCCATACATTTCGGTCATCTCGATACCATTCAAGCCGCCAGTCGAGCCCTTGTACTTGACGAAGTCATACTCGTTCCCACAAATTTTCCACTGCACAAAAAAGATACGCCAATGGCTTCTAGTTTTCACAGATTTTCAATGGCTACGCTTGCTGTGGCTGACCATGACCGCATCCGTCTCTCAGACATTGAACTCCGTGAGTCCGTTCCCTCGTTCACTTCGATCACGCTACAACGGTTCGCTCATTCTGGATACCAACCCACCCAACTGTTCTTCATCACTGGCACCGATGCGTTTGCGGAAATCGCTTCCTGGCACGACTACCCAGCAATACTTTCTCGCAGTCACTTCGCTGTGGTTTCCAGATCAGGGTGTACTCTTAATGCTTTACAACAACGCCTACCGAACCTCGCGAACGAAATGCGTGACCCCAATCAATTAAGCAAATTCTCTAATAATCTTTCCACTCACATCTGGTTGGTCGATGCGTATACGCGGAATATCTCGTCGTCTCTGGTTCGCGACCGGATAACAAACGAACTTTCTATCGGCGAATTAGTGCCGGAGTGTGTTTCCGCGTACATTACTCGCCAAGCTCTTTACTAGGATTAGTCCACTTGACCAATTGCATGAAGCAGGACCTCCCTGAAAACATTCGGATCGCGATTGAATCCGCCTACACCAAAAAAGCATTCGACATCGTCGTGCTAGATCTTCGTGGCCAAGGAGCCTTTACCGACTTTTTTTTACTTTGTTCTGCGAACGGAGAGCGACAGGTCAAGGCCATCGTCGACACAATTACCAGACAACTTCGCAACAGGCAAATTCGCCCTTCACATATAGAAGGTTACAATCAAGCTGAATGGGTACTCATGGACTATTTTGATGTTGTAGTTCACGTATTTATCAGTGAAAGAAGGAGTTTTTATGATCTTGAGCGTCTTTGGGGAGCGGCTAAGAGAATCGAATGCCAGGAAAACTTATGAGCCTAGCCCTGTCTGCGCTTAGACCCGCCTAATTGCTTTCTTTGCCTTCCGCGGCGTTAATATCCGCATACGTGTAACGCTAACAATCAAGTTTTCCCGAGCCGCGTTTCCACCAAATCAAAAATCGCTTCTTCGACAACATCTTTTGCTTGCTGGCCGTCTACCTTGCCCCAATCCGGCTGCTCAGATTGCCGCAGATAACTCTGCCTAGCGGATGACAAGAGGTCGATATCACCTTCGTAGAGATCTCGTCCAGTCATCTTTCTTTGAACCGCGATCTCCGGCGTAACATCTAATAAGATTGTCAAATCCGGCCATGGAAGAAAACGTTGAAGAGACACAAGCCATTCCGACTCGAGCCCTTGAGCCTCACCGTATGCAATGCTCGAAGCTACGTAACGATCGAAAATCACAACAAGTCCAGCAGCCTGCCACCGTTCAATGTCAGATTTTCGTTCGTACCGATTAGCAACGTACAACAATTGCATCACCTCCGCGTCATAGTCTCTTTCGCCTTGCAATGCTCGTGCTATTTCCTCCCCGATCGTCGTACCATAATCAGGAAATGACACAACTCGTGACTTCGCACCACCCGCACGCAAACGGTCGCGGAGTGCTTTGGCTTGAGTTTCCTTCCCACTTTGGTCGAGACCCTCAAAAGCAATCAACATGACTATTCAACTGAGCTCCCTGGGGATATCGATCCCGAGCGATGCGTTTTCGGCCTAGACACCCCTGAGCCGCCTATCGCTGATGGCTCGATCTCGCAAGACAACAGATCGTCTATGGTTTGACGGCGTCTGATAAGTCGCCAATCGTCCGCGTCAACTAGCACTTCGGCAGGCAGAGAATGCCGATTGTAATTTGATGCCATTGCCGAACCATACGCCCCCACATCACGGACCGCGATAAGGTCACCCACCGCAGGCAGAGGCATCAAACGTTTAAGAGCCAAAACATCGGTCGATTCACAAATCGGCCCAACTATATCGCACTCTACCTTCGGTCCTGGACGGTGACTGAGCAGATCGACCCGATGAAATGAACCATAAAGGGCTGGTCGCATGAATTCACTCATCCCCGCATCGACGACAATAAAGTAGCGATTCCCACTTTGATATTTTATATCCACCACCTGAGTTACGAGCACCGCAGAAGGACCAACTATCCACCGCCCTGGCTCAACCAATAGCTTCAACCCGCTCGGGGCGACTTCTCGTATAAGCGCACTCGCATAATCCTCAACCGAAAGCACGTCCGCTCCGTCGTAAGAAATTCCGAGCCCTCCACCAAGATCCAGTTGTTCCAAAACAATTCCATCATCTTGAAGTACACGAGCAAAGTCCACGATCATTTCAGCAGTGCGGCGAACTGGCTCCAAATTTATTATTTGCGAACCGATATGGGCATGTAGACCCACGAGATTTAATCCCTCACGGCCGGCCGCCTCAAGACAGACGTCCCGGGCACGACCAATTGGAACACCGAACTTATGTGACCTCCCTCCTGTGGAGATCCCGGGGTGACTTTCCGCATCCACATCCGGATTGACACGTATGGCTACCCTAGCCTGAACACCTCTCGCCCTAGCAAGAATGTCAATTCGATCAAGCTCTCCAAGCGACTCTGCATTGATTGTGTTGACTCCGACCGACAGTGCAAAATCAAGTTCGGCTTGAGTTTTCCCGACTCCAGTAAACACAACATCCTCGGGGGAAAATCCAGCGCGAAGCGCGACTGAAATCTCGGTTCCGGAGTTAGCGTCAACTCCGGAACCGAGTTCTTGAATCACCTGCACCAGTCCGAATGTCGAATTAGCTTTGAGTGCATAGTGAATGCAGTGGGCGTGTTCACGTAGTGAATTGTCGAGTGCAGTGTAGCGTTGTTCGAGATACTGGCGACTATAAACGTAAACTGGCGTCCCTTCTCGATCAGCGATAGTGGACAAATCAACGCCATCACATTTCACCGACGATTCCAGAAAAGAAAACCCAGCCATTCTCGACAAAATAAAGCACAAAAAAATACAGGATATTCTGCGACAATCGTCTACGAATTACGAAGGACCAGACAAAGCACTGAAACGAAGGAGTGAACAAAGCTCACGTTCAAGTGACAGGCACAGCACCTGCTGCTGGTCGTGCTGCCTCGACCGCCGACGGCTCATCGGCGGATTCAACAAGATCCCAGGAGTCGGATTCTTCTAGGATCTTTCTGGCAAAGCTAGTGTGAAGCGCGTGTCCTCCACGATGCGCCACAAGGTGACCAATGAGAGGATAGCCAACGAGCGCTAAATCACCGATTACATCCAAAATCTTATGACGAACGAATTCATCTTCGAAGCGAAGTGATTTATTGAGCACCCCTGTTTCCCCAAGTACAATGGCATTGTCAAGAGAGCCACCGAGTGCAAGACCCTTTTGCCGCAACTGCTCAACTTCCTTTAGAAAACCGAACGTTCTGGCCGGCGCAATTTCTTCAATAAACGTTTCCTCTGTCACCCATTCGGTTCTCGTCTGGTGGCGAACTGATGGGTGATCAAAGCTAATGCTGTAAGTGACCCTAAAGTGATCCGACGGGTAAAGTGCAATCCGCTTCTCGCCTCTCGCCAAGGAGATGGGCTTAGAAACTTTAAGAAACCGCTTAGTTTTCTTCTGCTTTCTCATACCTGCCTCATGCACTAGGTAGACGAAAGAGGCTGCACTTCCATCCATAATAGGGACTTCCGCTTGGTTAAGTTCGACACTTACATTGTCGATACCTAAACCAATAAATGCTGCCAACAAATGTTCGACTGTTTCCACAGATGCTTCGTCTTGAGCCAAACCTGTCGCATAATGAATTCCTGCGACACGTTCCGCAGTTGCAGGAATTTCAATACCATTAAGGTCCAACCGCCGAAAACGAATTCCGTAGTCCTCCGGTGCCGGCCGAAGACAAAGCGTACCTTTGAGCCCTGAATGCAGGCCAATTCCCGAGCACGAAACCGAACGTTTAAGTGTTTGCTGCTGTGTCGCCATCAAAAGTTGCGACCCCCTAACCTTTTAAAATCTCTAAGGCCGCCTTATATATATGCAAATTTTGTTCCAGATAGAATAATAAGAAATTATTCCATCTAAATCCAACGAAAAAAGTCACTTACAAAGATCCAGATAAAATCACCCTCCAACTTAAAGCTTACAGTGTTGCAATAATGACACATACAATACTATGTGTACTGTAGCGTAAGTGACACACTATTACCCTAATTGTAGCCGATTTTTCGAGCCTACTCAATTGCTTTGCTTTTTGAAATGCTCAGACGCAAGCAAGGGTCGGAGGAAAATACCAGTGTCGGAACCAACCTGCTTCGAAACATCCTCTGGAGTCCCCGTCGCAACTACACAGCCACCTTGGTCGCCACCGCCAGGCCCCAAGTCAATGATGTAGTCTGCAGCCTTTATGACGTCGAGCTGATGTTCAATAACAAGAACAGAATTTCCCTGATCGACCAGTTTATTGAGAACACCCAAGAGGCGCCGCGTATCCTCAAAGTGTAATCCGGTAGTTGGTTCATCAAGAATATAGAGTGTTCTGCCTGTGCTCCGCCGCGACAACTCCTTGGCAAGTTTAACCCGCTGAGCCTCACCCCCACTCAAAGTCGTTGCCGATTGGCCCAACCTAATATATCCAAGACCCACATCCTGCAATGTCTGAAGTTTTACCGAGACTGAAGGAATATTCTCAAGCAACGGTACAGCTTGGTCTATCGTCAAATCGAGCATCTCCGCGACCGAAACGCCTCGATACTTAATTTCAAGAGTCTCACTATTATAGCGACGCCCGTTGCAGTGCTCACATGTGACGAACACGTCTGGCAAGAAATGCATTTCAATCGCAACCAACCCATCACCTTTGCATGATTCACACCGTCCACCTTTAACGTTGAAAGAAAATCGACCTGGGCGATACCCGCGAGACTTTGATTCCGGAAGAAGGGAATAGAGTTCTCGTATAAATGTAAATACTCCAGTGTAGGTGGCCGGGTTCGATCGTGGAGTTCTTCCAATAGCCGACTGGTCAATCCGTATCACTTTGTCAAGGCGATCAATGCCTTCGATCCCAGCGTGTGCACCCGGCTCATCACCTGCGTTATGGAATGCTCTTGCGAGAGCACGGTAAATGATGTTATTCACTAAAGTCGATTTACCTGAACCGCTAACTCCAGTAACGACGGTCAGTACTCCAAGTGGCACTTCGACGTCGATACTTTTTAGGTTGTTAGCTCTGGCCGACCGAACGGTCAAAAACCCTTTCGACTTTGACCGCCTAATTCTTGGTGTCGAAATGACTCGTTCACCACGAAGGTACATTCCTGTAAGTGACGCTTTATCAGAGCTAACAAGTTCACTTGGCGTACCCTGGAAAACCACTTGTCCTCCGTGCTCTCCAGCCCCAGAACCAAGATCGACGACGTAGTCAGCCGCACGAATTGTCTCTTCGTCATGCTCAACTACGACTACGGTATTACCCAGATCACGCAAACGTCCCAAAGTAGCTAACAACAGACGGTTGTCGCGTTGATGGAGACCAATAGACGGTTCGTCAAGCACATAGAGAACACCTGTAAGCTTCGCACCAATCTGCGTCGCGAGCCGAATTCTTTGCGCCTCACCACCTGACAAGGTAGCCGCACCTCGAGAAAGAGCAAGATAACCGACACCAACGTCTCTGAGAAATCGTAACCGCTCACAGATTTCACGGATCACGCTCTCCGCAACTAGTGATTCCCGATCGGTCAAGGCCAAAGACTCAAACGCTTGTAGACTCTCTACAATCGGTACGCTGACAAAATCATTCAGCGTGATGCCTTTAACTTTGACTGCTCGGCTTTCAGGCCGGAGACGCTGACCATCACAAGACATACAAGGCCTTAAACCTCGAAAAACCTCGAGCGCCTCACGTTGTTCCCATGTTCCAGTCTCGTACCGACGACGGAGATTTGGAATGATGCCTTCGAAGTCGCTGCCAAACGGATCATTACCAGCCGCCTTAGATCGACCTTTTCGAATCCGACTCAGTTTCGGCCGTCCAGCAGCACTGCCTGGCCCGAGTAATAGCAACTCCTGTTGCTTCTGAGGAAGTCTGGAAAATGGCATATCAAGATCAAGATTGAAGTAAGTAGAAAGTTGGCGAAGAGCCTTTCTGACGAGCCTGCGATCACCATGAGCCCAAGGTTCGATAGCACCACCTGAAAGCGATTTCGTTTCGTCAGGCACTATCCGACTAGGATCAAAATTTTCGGCGAGTCCTATTCCCTGACAATCACGGCAAGCGCCATGTGGCGAATTGAAGGAGAACGTACGCGTCGTCATTTCCGGTATATTGATTCCGCATTCGACGCACGCAAAACGTCTAGAGAGTAACCGGTCTCCACCACGTAAAAGGAATGCGCCGGTATTAACGACCACGACACCTTCTGCCAACTTCAGAGCTAACTCGATTGCATCGGTAAGACGACGTTCAATACCCGGCTTAATGATCACACGATCAACTACAACGTCAATCCAGTGATTTTTTCGGCGCTCTAGTCTTATTTCGTCCTCGAGAGACCGCGTTTCGCCATCGATCCGAACTTTAGTGAAACCTTTAGCTCGAAAAGCCTCAAATTCACGTTTAAATTCTCCTTTTCGCCCACGCACAATAGGCGCAAGAATGTTGATTCGTTCCTTTGCAGATTCAGAAATAATCCCTTCGACCATGCTCCCAACAGACTGTGAAGTAATTTCTCGTCCACATGACGGACAATGCGCCACGCCGATGCTGGCAAAAAGAAGTCGCAAATAGTCATAGATTTCGGTGACTGTTCCGACGGTTGATCGAGGATTCGCGCCAGTGTTTCTTTGTTCGATGGAAATCGACGGCGACAGTCCATCGATTTGATCGACATCTGGTTTCTCGACTTGTTCAAGAAATTGTCTGGCGTACGCCGACAGGGACTCTACGTATCGCCGCTGGCCCTCAGCATAAATGGTATCAAACGCCAGAGACGATTTTCCAGACCCCGACAAGCCCGTTACAACAACCAGTTGATCTCTCGGTATCCTGACGTCAATATTCTTAAGATTGTGCACACGGGCACCGCGCACATCAATGCATCCGTACAACATGCGTCCCCTTGCACAATATCATTCAAGTTTCCAACGATTCTCAGACTGCTACAGAGTCAAAACGATAAGCGGTATCGTTAGTCGTGACAATCAACTCCCCGAACGGACCGAAGGCAGCTCCAACAAGGTTGCTAGCCGCTACCATCTTTGTCGGCACCTCTTTCGCAGGTAACCTATAGAGTCCGCTTTGCCCTGCCAAAGCCTCAACAACACACAGTGAGCCCTTTGGATCAAAAGAAAGTCCCTGAGGTCTTCCAAAGTCAGAATTGATTTTGGCTACAACTCCGGACGTGTCAACACGATAAACGCTGTCATAAGAAGCGAGTGTAGGAGCGGTAACGTAGAGTCCATTGTCAGGTCCCCAAGCCAGATGAAACGCTGCAACGCTAGCGGGCACCGCGGCAAAGACTGACGGCTCTCCATCCGAGCCTACGCGAAAAATCGTTCCTGAACGGTCGCCTACATAAAGAGTTCCCTCGGGACTAAATGCCATTCCGCAAGTGACGCCGAGGTCCTTCGCAAAGGTCTCAAACGTTCCATCTGTAGCAACACAATAAATAGAACCTTCAAAACGACTCGAGACATAAAGCTCGCCATCTGGCGAAAATGCGAGCGACGTCGCATTAGTAATTCCAGTCACAAAGGGTTCTCGAAACCCGTCTCGACGCACACGAAATACAGACACCGGGGAACGTTCCCCGCGCGAACCACTATAGGTCACGTACACCGAACCATCGCTGTCAACAACCGGACTGTCCACTTGATGAAGGCCAGTCGCAATAGGCCGTCCAATCCCCAAAAATGCAGTCTCACCAGGAGCCGAACCTAAGCGAACAGGCAACTGCCCACCGTCGCAGCCCTGTGGAACAATAACTGAGACCGAGTTACTTGATGCGCTAACCACGTGGGCGAGGACATTGCCAATTTCCACCTGCGGTTGATCGTGCTCACCGTCTACTAGGTCACTCCCCTCAATCGTGACACGACCTCCCTCAATTGCCGAAAGGGGCGAGATAGAGACAATCCGTGGTCTGGACAAATAAATCGCGCTAGCGCGGAGCTAGACCCTCCAAACAAAGGCCAAAGTATGACTGAATTTTCGAGAGCATCAGATTTGAAGTTGAAGAACTTTTCTTGCAGAAACAATTTCTCTGGAAACTATCGGCGGCAAAATTTCGCACTACTGTTCGTCAACCTTGACGTTCCAATAGAGATAGTCGCGCCAGCAATCTGGGGCATGCCGCAGTCCGAACGTTAAACGAAGCATAGACGGCCGTGTGGGACGTATCGGCTGTCTAACCACAAACATACCAGCCTCAGCTGGAGTCCGGCCTCCTTTTCGACGATTACACGGAACGCATGACGTGACAATATTCAGCCAATTCTTTCTTCCACCTTGCGAAACGGGTACAACATGATCGAACGTAAGCATATTCATCGGTAACGTAATTCCACAATACTGACAAGTGAAGTCATCCCGACCGTAGACGTTAATACGCGAGAACGAAACATAGTCCAAACGCCGCTTAATCCTAATGTATCGAAGTAAACGAATAACAGAAGGGAGCTTAAACGTAACGGACACTGAATGAATTTCTGAGTCGTACTCGGAAACCACTTCCACCTTTCCTTGACAAAGCAAGGTTATGGCTTTTCGCCACTCAAGTACCTTGAGCGGCTCGTACGTCGCGTTAAGTAGCAACGTCTGCTCCATCTGGAAATGCTTCGTATTCTCACTTGAGTTCACAGCTACTGTCAATGTATTAGCAAAGGTGATTTATCCAAAACGTACTGACAAGAATCACAACGACACGCTTGCTACAGAGAAAATCTCGACAACCGAAAGCGGTAATGCTGCGCTATCGATTCTTGTCCTTATTCTCCCGCTCTCAGTTGGTTTCGCAACGCATGCACCGTAGTGCCCACAAGCGTTTCTCAAGAAAGAAGTTAAACCTAACCGATCAGTCTCGGTCAAGGAGACCAGAGCATCAAACCTAGCAGACTCGAATGATTGCGATCCATATAACATTTCTACAACAGCTCATTCCATACGCTTCACACCATACGTCGAAGGAGGATCAACAACGAAAGTTTGGATTGCAACGGATTCACTCGCTATATATTCCGAAAACATGGATCAGGCCTTGCCCGCTTGGCCAACGACCAATACGAACTCGGCGTTCTAGTCAAAGCACCTGGCTTACAAGCAGGCGATCCTGTTTTTCTAGAGCAACCTCTTCTACGCCATCACATGTGGGAGGGGGGATGGGCTAGGTAGACACGTATTCGTTCACTCGCCAAGCCAAGGTGGGTCGATTAGGGTTGAACGGCTCAACAAATGGCAATGGGCACACCGTTGGGTTGGGGCAAAACGCATAATTTGAAAAGCCGTAAACCAATGCTAAAATCAAATTGTCTCTTGAGCTTCTGAGTCCTCCGTTACCGGAATATGTAGTCCGCGCCTCAAAAATCAGTACGGCTTCAACTCAAGACATCGGCATTTCAAGTTTCTCGAGGGATTTACGAATTGCATTCACAGCATCTGTACTGACAGAACAAAGCGGTGCCCGAGGGGGTCCGACGTCAAAACCTAACAGTGACAGAGCTGCCTTGAGCCCAGGAACACCATAAATGGACGTCACCAAACTTGCCAACGGTGAAATACGACGCTGTAACTGACGAGCTTGGTCAGCTTGGCCAGCGCGTGTTAACTCATATAACTCAACACAGAGGTCTGGCACCACTGAAGCCAGAGCAAGAATCCCGCCCGACGCTCCCACAACCAGACTTGGATAAAAGACAGGAGCAGAACCAGTCAAAATGAAGAATTCATCAGGGGTCTGGTCTACCAACGCGGATACAAATTTCAGGTCACTCCCTGACTCTTTCATTCCGATGATGTTCGGGTGTTCAGACAAAACAGAGACAACGTCCACACCAAGCGTCACGCCCGTAAGAGCCGTAAAGTTATACAACAACACCGGGACCGGAGAGGCATCCGCAACGGCAACGTAGTGAGTGGTTAAGGCATCAGGAGTTAAGAGTGTTTTAAAGAAAGACGGCGTTCGAACCAGAACAGCATCCACTCCGACTTCAGCCGCGCGGCGTGTTGCCTCAATAACACCTTTAGTGGTTTCCCGGCCTGTACCAGCGATGCATAGGCGATCGCTCGGAACCTGTTCCCGCGTTGCCTCTATGACAGCCACGGATTCTTCCTCGTCAAGCAGCGGTGCTTCACCGTTCGAGCCAAGCACGACTACCCCTCGAATTCGAGTAGCCATCCATTTCTTCACGTTTAACCGCAAAGCTTTGATGTTAACTTCGTCGTCGGAAAATGGCGTCGGAATCGGCGGTAATACTCCAGCTATTCTCACAACATCTTCTCCAACCCTGCCCACTAGCCTAAAAATACATCACTCAATTCAAAAGCTAACGAAGCAAATCAAAAAGGTAGCTGTATTTGACGGTTACCGTTCGACCGCCCGCGACCAGATTTTCACTTGGATTCGAAAATCGTGACGTGAGAGCCTCATCGAAGTAACGGATATCGTTGTAGACGACAAATAGTCCAGTATTCGCGTCTGAAAGCAATCCGAACCGAAGATTAGACGACCACAAATTCGCACGGTCGTTGTATTGAACAAGAGCCTGAAAAAACATTCGAGTGGTGAACGAATAAGACACTCGTAGCCGTGTGAGATTCGTCGTGAAATCGCCACTGGGAAGTCGAAGACCGTTATAGCTCCACTCCAACAATGCGTTGAATGTTTCTCCCACACGCGCCGAAACAGAAGGTGTCACCGTAACGCGCTCACCTCCAAACAAGCCCCCAACAATCGTATTGACGTTAAAACTAACGGGTGCTCCAAGATTCGTGTTTCCCGCAATCTGAATTTCTTTGTGGTCGTATGTATCGACCGGAACAACGACACCAGGAAAAATCTCGAAAGCCTCGAACACTCCTTCCCGGGTAACATTCATTCCGGTGTGAATTTCATAACCGTTTCGCCACTCAATATGGTTATCTATGTGCGTAAACTGTGTTTCATGTAATCCCGTCTCAAAAGCAAAGACGGTGTTATGGAATACATGGGGCCTGATCTCATGAATCCCTAAAAATTTGTTAGGCCTAAATGTCGTAAACACACTCCCATTCATGCGCCGATAACTCCTCCGCGCAAGAAATCCTACTTCCGGATTGAAGTTCGGAGCTACCTCCGTGTATCCCAGACTGAGTCGCGCACGTTCCGACTGGTGTTGAGCGCTAAGCGCATATGCATGCGAACCATTGGACACCTGTCCAGGAGACGAGGTTTCCGCCACAAAACCACTGATTGTGCCTCCCTCACCGATTCCCCAATTTCCGTCGAATGCATAGCTTCGATTAAAGTCCCGCTCACGAGCGAAGCTTCCTGACGCCTGTCGGTTGACGAACATCGCTCCGATATTTGAGCGGTTCGCTAAATCCTGTCGCACGCGTGCAACAGTGAAATTCTGTCGAGGCGTTGCGGTAGCTTGCAGCGCTTCGGTCTGCATATTGAGAAATCCAATATTGGTGTTCGTTCCGAGTTTTCCAGACAACCTTCCACCACCGAGAATTGGAACCTGAGTGCCAGACTCACTGAGCCCTATTCGCCGGCTAAAAAACACATCAACGGCTCCCTGCTGACCGACGGAAAAAAGACCAGCGTTCTCCAAAAAGAACGGACGTTTTTCAGGAAAGAATAAGGTGAAGCGATCAAGATTGACTTGCTCGTCATCGACCTCGACCTGAGCGAAATCTGTGTTGTAGGTTAGATCGAGCGTCATGCTTGGAGTTACGCTGTACTTGAGGTCCCCTCCAATCTCGCCCGTATTAAGAGTCCGACTGTCATTTCTTCGCCGCAACGAGTTTCCAAGCACATAGGGAGTTAACTGTAAGTTGCGCTGGGAGGGAACCTCAATACCAGAGAGCTCTCCAGCGAGAGAAATTCGGTTGATGTTGTACTGCCGTGGCAACGGCGACCAGTAAGCCTGTTCGTTCCTAACACGGATGTTCCTCTGAAAATTAATGCCCCACGTCTGCATTTGACTCGTTGGGTAACGCAGTGTTCTAAATGGAATCGCAATTTCTGCTGACCATCCGATACTCGTCACACTCGCCACCACTTGCCAAGCACCGTCCCAATTCAGGTTAAAACCACCTCCCGAACCACGTTGTTGTCGATTATTACTGGGACGACCACTTCCGCCGCCGCCAAACCTACCAGTCCCTTGCCCTTCATTCGTAATTTGACCATCGTACTCAACACCCGCTGGATTCGTGCCGAATACGAACCCATTCTGACCATCGAGGTACGTATCAAGAATCACGCGGAAACTGTCTGTTTCAGTAAGGTCTGAATCCCGCCGACTATCAGCGCTAATGATGGTATTAGGGTCATTCGTATAGCAAATTACCCCAAAGTAAAGAGTGTCAGCAGTGTAGACAATCCGCACTTCGGTCCGTTCAGATGCCGGTTCCCCCTCGAAAGGCCTGTTCTGAATAAATCCTGTCGCTGGAATCGCATTAACGTACGCATCGTCTCCGATTACATCACCGTCGAGACTTGGAGCAATATCCACACGTAGAGCGCTCACCGACGCCAAGCCGTTCTCTACCATCGCGCCACTAGATTCAGAATTACTTTCTGTCTGGACCTCATTGGCGAAAAGATGATTCCCATAAAACGGCGTCAGACACAAAACCCCTAATACGACACAAACGGAACGAACGAAAAGCACCATAGACATATCAGGATTACCCAACTTCACCGGCAAGATTCGAAAAACAAAGAATTTTTTTGTCATCAATTAAATAGCCGCATCCATTTCACGACAGCATCAAACTCGAATGCGTCGAATACAACCGAACGAGAAAACCCGAGAACGAACAATGACACCGAGGGACGGACAATCCTTTCCGCCTAAATAACGGTGTGGCAGGTCTCGAAAACTACTCCTCGACTAAGGCTTAAGCTCTTCTCAGTTCTTCGAACGGGACGACGCCATCCATTTTTTCTCTGAGCAATAAACAACGTGCAAATATATAAAACACTGCAAGAAGCGAATACCATTCTCATGAATCCGTCGAGCTAAATGTGAAGCTCCAAAAGTCTTTTTTCCATATGACCAAGCTGCACCACAAAGCTTCTGGCTAAAACGTCAGTTCTAACCGTCCGCTGACACTACCACCCGTGCGGGTAAGGCGGAATCCAATAATCAAACTCGACGTGCATGAGTCTCACAGTCCCTCGTGAGCAATCTCAAACAACCGAGGGTCGCAGAACAGGCTGGGAGAATCGCTTCACCAGTGTCCGTCATCCCTAAGCTAGACTCAACCATTACTGCAGGATGTCAAATACTCTACTGTATTTGAGAGTCAGTGTTCGGCCATTTCCAATTGTGTCCAGCCGATGCCGGTCCAACATGTTATCGAAGTAACGGATATCGTTGTAAACAATAAACAGACCAGTGTTGGCGTCCGATAACAATCCAAACCGGACATTTGATGACCATAAGCTGGCTCTATCGTTGTATTGCACAAGTGCCTGAATAAACATTCTCGGATTAAACGAATAATTCAGTCTTACGCGAGCAAGGTTAGTAACAAAGCCCCCTCCGGGAAGCTTGATATCATTCCGATCCAACGATATTTCCGCATTCAGAGTCTCGCTAACACGAAGGTTAACCTGCGGTCGTAATTGGATGCGATCGCCACCGAAAAACCCACCAGCAACAGCTCGCACTTCAAAACTCACCGGCGCCCCGCGATTCGTATTGAACCGCATCTGACCCTCCGTGTGCTCATAGGAATCCACTGGAACAAGCACTCCTGGAAAAATCTCAAATGACTCGAGCACTCCTTCCTTCGTAATATTGAACGCAGTGCTTAAACGAGAACCATTGCGCCACTCGATAGAGCTATCAATATGTGTGTATTGCGTCTCTTGCTGACCAGAAAAGAAATTCACAATCGTGTAGTGACTAGCGTGGGGCGTCAGTTCATGGATTCCCCATGAATTGTCAGGTCGGAAAGCAGTTCGCACCCGAGCATCGAACCGTCGATACCCGCGTCTCGAATAAAACCCAACTTCGGGATTAAAATTTGGGCCAACTTCTGAATAACCACCGCCGAATCGATAGCGCTCGGAATCATAACTTGCCAAACCAGAATATGCATGGGTGTGGGCACTCATTCCAGGGGTTTGAGTATCGGCGGCAAAACCCGAAAGTGTTACGGTTTGGCCAACGCCTAGCCGTCCATCAACCGCATAACTTCGGTTGTAGTCATTTTCGCCAACCCCAACGCTTCCAGTTGCTGAGCGATTCACCATCATTACTCCAATATTCGAACGATTAGCAAAATCGTGGCGAACACGGGCGACAGTAAAATTATGGGCCGCTGACGAACCTCCTCCGGTCGACTCTGTCTGCATGTTCAAGAATCCAACATTTAGATTCTTACCCACCTTTCCTGACAACCGACCACCACCGACGATCGGAACCTGGGTTCCCGCGTCCCCGATACCAATTCTTCGGCTAAAAAACAATTCAATCTGCCCTGGTTGTCCCACTGAAAACAGGCCGGCGTTTTCAAGAAAAAATGGACGCTTTTCCGGGAAAAATAAATTGAATCGATCTAGATTGATTTGTTGATCGTCCACTTCGACTTGCGCAAAATCAGTGTTGTAGGTCAAATCAAGTGTCATACTGGGCGTAACGCTATACTTTAAGTCAGCGCCAAAATCACCCAAGGCCACTGTTTCCTGAGCACTTGTTCGATCAACTGCAGCACCAAGTACGTACGGCGTAACTTTCAAGTTCCGCTGTGGTGGCACTTCGATTCCGTGGAGTTCGCCAGCAAGAGAAAGTCGGTTCAGATTGAATTGCCTAGGTATCAAAGTCCAGTAAGACTGTTCGTTTAAATCCCTAACGTTACGTTGAAAATTAATGCCCCATACCTGTGTTTTTCCAGATGGAAAACGTAGGGTTCGAAACGGAATTGCGAATTCCGCAGTCCAGCCAAAATCAGAAATCCGCGACTCCACCTGCCATACACCGTCCCAATTTAGATTAAACCCCCCGCCCGATCCACGTTGTTGCCTACTTCCGGATCGACGAACCATACCGCCAAATCGACCACTCCCTTGACCTTCGTTCGTAACCTGTCCGTCGTATTCAAGACCAACAGGATTGGTACCAAAGACGAATCCATTCTGCGTATCCAAAAAGGTGTCAAGGATGATCTGGAAACTGTCGGTCTCTTCAAGTGATGAATCCCGCCGACTATCTGCAATAATGATCGTGTCAATTTCACGAACGTAGCAGACAACGCCAAAGTAAAGCGTGTCATCGGTATAAACGACGTACACTTCGGTACGCTCCGATGCGGGCTGCCCTTCATCTGGCGTATTTTGAAGAAATCCTGACGTCGGCGTTGCATGGTCCCACACCGCATCGGTTAATACATCGCCATCGATCTCGGGAGGAATTTCAACACGTACAGCTTGAACGAGTGGACGGTCATTTTGTGTCAGCAGTCGGACATTATCTGGTCTCTTGCTACTTAGCTGCGCGATTGACATATTCGAAGCAGCGAAGAAAATCAGAACGAAAACAACGAAGTTCCGATAGTTGAATAAGACAATCATTCTTGGCCTGTCAAAGATATAGGCTCAACGCCCACTACAGAGACGTCTAGTCGCCGCTGACAAATCAGGTAATCGTCGACAATCCGACCAGCGATCAGATGCTCTTGAATAATTCGTTCAAGGACGACTGGGTTACAGCTTCGATACCAAGCACCTTCTGGATAGACGACGGCAATTGGTCCCCCTTCACACACCCGGAGACAGTTGACCTTTGACCGAAGCACACCACCGCGCTCAGACAACCCTAGTTCTCTGAGTCGTTTTTTTAAGAAAGTCCAAGATTCTAAACTGTGTCGCCTCTCGCAACATTTGGGTATCGTCTGATCGCAACACAGGAAAAGATGCCGACGCGCGACATCGACCCCAGCCGAAACAGCAACGCGGAGTTGATTCTTCTTCGTTTCAAGCAATCTTGAGTTCTCGGTCATTCACCAAACACATAGCAGTGGACCCTCATAAATCGGCAGCGTAGGATAGCATGACGAAACTTGGGCACTGTGCCTCATTCGGAAACGTAACGACTGCAGAGCCACCGGAGCAAAATCGTGAAACCCCTGGCAATCCTAAATAACTGGACTTCAACTTTTCTAACAATGGTCGAACGCGGTGGGAATGCGCTACCCCATCCGGCGACTATTTTTGCCATTCTTTCGGTCACGATTATCGTGTGCTCCGGAATAGCCGCAAACACTAACCTAGAAGTCGTCCACCCAGGAACTGGAGAAACCATTCGCCCGGTTAGTCTCCTAACTGTCGAGGGGCTCCATCGCATACTGGTCGAAATGGTAAGCAATTTCACCGGTTTCGCACCACTAGGAACAGTCCTCGTCTCAATGCTCGGTATCGGTGTAATGGAATCAAGCGGACTTATCGGCTCGGCGCTACGTTTGCTTGTACTTTCAGCACCGAAACGACTGCTCACATTTGTGGTCGTTCTGTCTGGAATCCTGTCAAACACTGCTAGCGAAATTGGTTACGTTCTGCTCGTACCACTCGGTGGCATTATTTTTCTCGGAGCGGGACGACATCCGATTGCCGGACTCGCGGCGGCCTTTGCCGGAGTATCTGGAGGCTACAGTGCGAATCTGCTTCTCGGAACGATCGATCCGCTTCTCGCTGGTTTATCAGAGGAAGCTGCACAAATAGTAGCGACTGGCTATCGCGTAAATCCAGCCGCAAACTATTTCTTCATGGTTGCATCCACGTTCATCATAGCAGCCGCTGGTACATGGGTCACCGAACGAATCGTCATCCCTCGACTCGGAAAATATCACGCCGCAAAGAATGACCAAACCACGGACCGGCTCTCTAGCGCTGAGTGGCGAGGGTTGCGCTTCGCAACTATTTCCGCATGCCTCTTTGGCGCCATCATACTTTGGGGCACAGTGCCAATTGACGGCTTCCTGCGAAACCCAGAAACAGGCAGCCTTCTGCGTTCACCGTTTTTGTCTGGAATTGTTGCGTTTATTTTTCTTGGAGGCACATTGGTAGGTATTGCTTACGGCATTGGAGCTGGAAAGTTCTCCAGCGACGCCGACGTGATGAACGGAATGGGCAAAATGATTAGTACCCTCGGGACCTACCTCGTTCTGGTTTTTTTTGCTGCGCAATTTGTTGCGTACTTCAATTGGACGAACCTCGGCTTAATCATCGCAGTAAAGGGCGCCGAAACCCTACGATCCTCCGGCATGGGTGGAATTCCACTGATGCTTAGCTTCGTCGTCCTCTCAGCAGTTATCAATTTATTTATGGGAAGTGCATCCGCAAAGTGGGCAGTAATGGCTCCAGTATTTGTGCCAATGTTCATGCTACTCGGATATACACCCGAACTTACACAGACGGCCTATCGGATCGGTGACAGTTCGTCAAATATCATTGCCCCAATGATGTCCTACTTCGCACTCATCGTGGCTTTTTTTGAGAAATACGACAAGTCTTCTGGAATAGGAACAGTGGTCGCGACCATGCTCCCGTATACCATTGTCTTCATGGGATGCTGGTCTTTACTCCTCGTAATTTGGATGACTCTCGGGCTACCTGTAGGCCCCGGCGCAGAACTTTTTCTACAGTGAGACTTCTCGCTGTAAGTCTGAAACAGCATTAACGCCACCGAATTCCAACTTTTGAGCCTAGTCAATCACTTCAATCACCAGCCACATCTTTTTCCGGCAATGCCAGATCTATTCGGACAGCACCTGCAATATTACGAGTCGTGTGAATGTTCAAATAAAGACGTCCCTCGCGTAACAAATGCATCTCAAATCCGTTCAATCGAAATAATCCAGACGCACGGGCCACACGGCGTGAAGACAACCGGCGAATCACTGGGCCGTTCTGTGCTCCAGCATCTGCCCCTCGGAAATGAAACGCGATCAGTAACACTTCATCGTCCATTAAACCAAACGCAGACACCTTATAGCTCATAGTTCTTGTGTCCGTATCCAGAACAAACCTTGAACGAACAGAAAGACCAGGATCACTTTGTACACTCGTCGAAAGCTCAATAGGAACTGCCGGAGTCACTAGACTTGGCACAAAACCAGGAGGTCGCCGATGACCGGTGCCTTGTTCAAACGCGTACGCCAATTCGATCAATCGAGCTTCGTCCCAGGGACGACCCAAAAATTCAACCCCAACCGGCATGTCATCCTCTGCATAACCAGCAGGCACCGTAATGGCAGGAAGACCGGAAGAAGCGCTCAACATACAATTGCTTCCCGGCTGGGGTTCACCGATCGGACGAGCAGTGCGCCGAATTGTGGGATAGACCAGCGCATCCAACTCTAGGTCTTCCATCAATGCAACAACGGTCTCTTGGATTTCGTCACGTTTCCCCAGCCGGCTCTGATATTCCGTTGAATCTAATGGCTCACCTTCCAGCGAATTTCGAAGAGCTCGATCGACCACGCTATGGTAGAGTCCCATTTGAACGATTTCTTCCAACGAACGTACGTAGGCTAGCGGTGTTTCGTTGAGATACTCCGCAAAGTGAGGCTCAAATTCTGTCCCAATGACCGATGCATCTCGCACAAGTTCTGCGAGGTCCGGCTCGTCAATGTCGATCACTGCCGCACCCAACAACGTCATCTCCTCAATCGCACTTTCAATTACTTCCCGCACCGGACGGTCCGCATTACCCGAACCAACCATTGCTCTCACAATACCGAATCGAGCACCATCGAGACTGTTCGGGTTTAGAAAGGTCGTGTAGCTCTCAGGAACATTGCCTTCGCTCGCTTTCGTAACTTGATCAGCGGGGTCAAAACCGACGGTCGCATCGAGAGCGATAGCTAGGTCCTCAACTGAACGCGCAAGCGGACCACCGATATCCTGAGTCCGAGAAAGCGGAATTATTCCGTCACCAGAAGCCAAACCGCGCGTCCCGCGGAGACCGACCAATGCGTGATGCGCCGAAGGGATGCGAATCGATCCACACGTGTCGCTCCCCATACCGAACGCACCAAAACTCGCGGCAACGGCTGCGCCCGTTCCACCGCTTGATCCTCCAGGATTTCGCTCTGGATCATACGGGTTTCGCGTTTGCCCCCCAAGTGAAGCCAAAGTAGTAATCCCATAAGCCAGCTCATGCATGTTGGTTTTTCCGAGAATAATGGCCCCCGCTTCACGGAGACGCCGAACCTGGGTTGCATCGTCATTCGGAATAGAAGTGGCAAGCGCAATCGTCCCGGCTGTAGTCGGCATATCCGCTGTATCGTAGTTGTCCTTCACCACGACTGGGATTCCATGTAATGGCCCTCGAACCTGTCCTGCTGACCTCTCTGCATCGAGCTCAGCGGCGCGAGTTCTCGCGTTCTCATTGATCGTGATCATTGCATTGATCATTGGACCGCGACCGTCGTATTCACGGATTCTCGACAGATATCCATCAACTAGTTCCAACGAAGTCACAGAACCGCTATCAAGAGCCGAACTGAGCTCTCGGATCGATTTTTCCGTTACGTCAAATTTTTCCAGAGGCCCGTCCGATGCACTTAAACACGCCGTCGTCACGAGACCCATCGAACAGATAGTCAATCGCAAACAAAACATCGACTTCTCCCTTCTGATAGTTAATTCACGAGTAACATGATAGTGTCTGGAGTCCGACGTGAGCACCACGACATTTCTACGGTGACTGAAACGGCTACTTGAGTGGCATTGGCGAAACACTCTTTCGTCTCAAGAGACTCTCAAAGATGAAGAGCCGAATCTTTCTTTCGCTCCTTTTAGTGGTTGTTCTTTTAGCATTTGCAGTCCGAACCGAACAGCCGACGGCAGTCCCTGCATCAGACTCCATTCGAATCAGCGACTTACGCAGACACGTAATGTCGCTTACGTCAGACGACTTCAATGGACGCTTGTCTGGCACAGAAGGAAATCAGCTCGCAGTAGAATTCGTCCGATCTCACTTTGCTCGTCTCGGACTCGAACCGGTAAATGGAGATAGCTTTCTATCGTCGTTTGATCTGATCGTTCCGACACTCGGACCTGACAATGACAACTATATCTCCGTCATTATTGATGGCACCCCTCTAGCTCCACCTCAACTCGGCAGCGACTTTTACCCCGAACGATTCAGCGGATCTAGTGTCATTTCAGCCCAAGAACTACTCTTCATCGGTTTCGGAATTTTTGCACCAGACTTGGACCATGACGACTATGACAACGTCGACGTAACTGGAAAAATCGTGGTCATCCTCAATCACGAACCAGGCGAATTCGACAGCGAAAGCCCTTTTGACGGAGCCGTCCCGTCTGAACACAGTCGACCAATTAGAAAAGCGATGGAGGCAAAGCGCCGAGGCGCGGTAGCAGTGCTCTTTGTCAATGATCTCCACAATCACAATGCTCAAGTGATGAGTCGCGCTCGGATGGACAGAACATGGCCATCGGACCCACGCCTCACCCCTCGATATGAACTAGGAGTTTGGGTCGATGCGACTGAGCTGCCGGTGCTTAATATTTCAACTGATCTCGCCAGTCGACTTCTAAAAACGTCTCGTGCTAATCTGCGCGCACTTGCCGAACAGGCGGAAACAAAGAACTTCAAACCCGAATCGGTAGAGCTCGACATCAGCATATCCGCGAAAATCAATAGAGAGCGGTTGAGCCAAGACAACGTAATAGCAGCGATTAAAGGGAGCGATCCTCAGCTCCAAGAAGAATGGATAATTCTCGGAGCACATCTCGACCACGAGGGGGCAAACGGAGTTCGTATATACAGAGGTGCCGACGACAACGCATCGGGCGTAGCGGGTCTTCTCGAAATTGCAGAAGCCTACGCATTGGCAGCGCACGAAGGAAGCCGACCGCGTCGCTCGGTGATGTTTGCTGCATGGAATAGCGAAGAACGTGGATTACTTGGTTCTTGGTCCTATACGGAACAGCCGCTGGCTCCGCTATCCAACACAATTGCTTTACTCAACATGGATATGATCGGCCGCAACGAAGAAATACCGAGCCGTGGTGGCAGCCGCTTTCGTGGTCTTCCGACTCAGACTGCCGTGTCAAATAAAAACGCCGTTAACATTCTTGGTTATAGCTTTAGTCTGGACCTTCAGAGAGCAGTGGAAATAGCCAACGATGTCGATCTAACGCTGCGTTTCAGATATGACCACAGCTCATCAAATTTACTGCGCCGAAGTGACCAATGGCCGTTTTTGTCCAAGGGTGTGCCAGCACTTTTTGTCCACACTGGATTGCACCCCGACTACCACACTTACCGAGATCAGCCAGAAAAGCTAAATTACGAAAAAATGGCCCGCATCGTCAAAATGGTGCATCAGCTAAGCTGGAACCTGTCTCAGCAAAACTTGCGTCCGAAATTTGACCGGCATTAATTTTTCGGTCGAAACAAAATCATTCGATCGAACACAAGGTTATCTCTACTCTCACATTCTTGTTCAAGTTCCAAGAGGCTGAACCGGATAAAGCCTATTCCCTACTAGAAAAATTCACTTTGGCACCTAGTCAAAAAGGCGTTCCTCTTTTATAACGCGTGTCAAGATCTCAAGGTACTGTCGTCGTGAAACTTCCTGACCACCCAGTCGTTTCAGATGAGCCGTCAACCACTGGACGTCCAGTAGGCCGTAACCACGATCTCGAAGTCGGTCAACTAACGCGCAAAGAGCCACCTTCGATGCATCATTCACGCGATGAAACATCGACTCCCCAAAAAACGCCGCTCCAATACTTACGCCGTACAGACCTCCAACGAGCGTTCCATCCAACCAAACCTCAACGGAATGCGCAAACCCAGTTTCGTGGAGAGTCGAATAGCTTTCAATTATTTCCTCATCGATCCAGTTTCCCGTTGAATCAGGCCTAGAAGCACAGGCAATAATTACTTCATCAAACGACCGATTGATGCTGACATCGTATCGACCCTGACGTAGCAAACGTCGAAGACGTCTTGGCACATGAAAATGGTCGATGGGCACGATGCCTCGCCGGTCCGGAGAGAACCATTGGATCTGACCGCCAACCGCCATTGGAAACAATCCGGTCTGATAGGCCGAAAGCAGATAACTAGGAGAGATCATCGAAAATATCGTATATATATCTGGTGAAAAAAAATGAATCCGCTCGTCCAAAAGAAACGTCAGACACTACGAGTTCAGAAACCGTCACAGACGGCGTACGCATACGCGTAATCGCACGCTATTCCAACGAACGCTCCCAAGCATCTCGTAACCAATGGGTGTTTGACTACACGGTGACTATCTCAAATGAGAGAACTGATGCTGTGCAACTGGTCAGTCGCCACTGGATCATTACAGATGGTTCAAACAACGTTCAAGAAGTCCGAGGGCTCGGCGTGATCGGACGTCAGCCAACGTTAGCACCAGGTGAATCTTTTGAGTATTCGTCGATGTGTCCCTTGTCAACTCCCTTCGGATCGATGGAAGGACGCTACCAAATGGTAACGGCGGATGGAGATTTTTTCGATGCGATGATCGCGACTTTTGGGCTTTCCGCCCCCTACACTGTCCACTAATTAAACGTAACCATTCATCAAAAAAAAGTCCAGTAAAGCCTTTGGGATTCGTCGTAGCACTAACATTGCTCCTATGGAAGTGAGAGTGACAAACGAGTAGCCACTAACTCACAGGTCTTACTTGGATTCCGGCAGATTCAAGACCGGCTCTGACACACGTTACAAGATTCGCGGCAGCGGGAGTATCGCCATGTAGACAGATGGTATCCACATCCAGCACCACCCGTTCACCTTCACGAGCTTTGACTTCTCCATCTCGAATCATCGTGACCGCACGATCAACTACTTGTTGAGAATCTTCTATCACACTCCCATCCACTGACCGCGGTGTGAGCAAACCACTAGCTTCGTAAGTACGATCCGCAAAAACTTCTGAAGCGACAGACAAACCTGCCGCTTTACCGGCCTTAATCAACTCTGAACCAGAAAGACCAAATAAAATCAGCGCAGAATTAGTGTCCGCCACCGCCTCAGCGATCGGATCTGCATACTTTCGATCGCGACTTGCCATATTGTAGAGTGCCCCATGCGGTTTGACGTGGCGCAACGTACATCCCTCGCTGGCAGCCACGCTATTTAGAGCCTCCAGCTGAGCCTTCACCAACTCGATTATCTCGAAAGATTCAATGAAGATCTCTCGTCTCCCAAATCCAGAGGGGTCGTCCAAACTAGGGTGAGCACCGATCGCCACATGGAATTGCTTGGCAAGTTTGACAGTAATACGCATCGTCCGCATATCGCCAGCGTGGACTCCACAAGCAATGTTCGCTGAAGTGATGTTCTCCATTACCTCGGTGATTCCACTCATCGCATCACCGTCAAGACACTCACCGAGGTCACAGTTTAAGTCGACGCGCATAGTTCCTCACAAAACGCAAGAACTCTATAAATATTGATCACATAAGTCGTAAAAGGGAACATTACTCCGTAACAACAGCTACTCCTTTATTTCGCTGTAGTGGATCAAACGAACAAGTCCATGCCTCGCATTTAGCAGACATGTAGAGATTTAACTTTAAATGAATCGACCACGCTGATCGACTGGGCGTTGATTAACTATGAACTGTTAACGATAATCAACAAAAAGAAACTTCTGTGCAAATCCGCATACTGGTGACTTGTTCGACCTAGAACAGGTTTTCCATCGCCGAGGAGAGGTTAGAACGATGACCTTTACAGCTCGTCACTTTGCTAACTATCCCCTAATGTTTACTTTTTGTGTTTTCGGATTACTTGTTGCACTTTTTGGAACCACGTCTGGCGTGTACGCCCAAACAGCCCAGTTAAATGACGACGATTTTTCAGCGAGTATCCGAGAATGGACAACACGCCCTGAATTCCTCAGCCCGCTTATCGTCGATTTGCCTAACGCCGAAAATATTCCATCACCCAAAGAAATCCTCGGTCACCATATCGGGAAGCCCGGTCGATTAACTTACTACGAGGATGTACTACGCTACTATCACGCTCTCGCAGAGTCTTCCCCTCGGGTATTAGTAATGCCAATCGGGCAAACAGATGAGCGTCGAGAGATGGTCGTAGTAGTAATTGCCGATGTTGAAACACTCAACAATCTTGAAGAATACCGAGACCATCTCCGCCAATTGGCGGACCCTCGGGGACTTTCAGGGGCGAGTGCAAAAAGACTAATCAAGATCGCAAAACCGATTTATCACTTTATGGGCGGACTTCATAGCGGTGAAACGGGACCACCCGAAATGCTGATGGAACTCGCCTATCGGCTCGCTGTCGAAAGCGGAACTTTATTTGACCAGATTCGGGACAACGTAATCGTCACCTTAACGCCGGTAGCCGACCCTGATGGTCGAGACCGATACATTGACTGGTACTACCGCCATCTCGTCGAAATAACAGACGACCGCGAACGAATCGGCGGTCCGCCATTTTGGGGGAAATACATTTTTCACGACAACAATCGAGACATCAATTTTTCACAGGTAAGTATGCGGAACATACTTCAGTGGTACCTGAAATGGACGCCGCCAGTCGTTCATGATCTCCATGAATCTGTTCCGTTTCTTTACACATTTAGCGGACGTTCTCCCCAGAATCCGTTACTGGATCCGATCGTGTACGGAGAATTGCCGTGGTTCGCGAACTTTGAAATGGCCCAACTGACGAAATACGGGATGCCAGGAGTATGGACTCACAATTTCGTCGATATGTGGTCCCCTGGCTATCTCGCGTTCATGGCATCGAACCACAATGGCCTAGTCCGATTTTATGAGACATTTGGGAATGGAGGCGCTACGACAATGATGCGCCACCTGAAGACTGAGGACAACTCGCCCGAAGAGGCTCGAACAAGTCGAGAGTGGTACCGCCCCCTACCACCCTACGAGGAAGTTTTGTGGTCGATGCGAAATAATACAAATTACAGTGAAACGGCCGCTCTCACGGCACTCCAGTTAGTTGCTTCAAACCCGTCAGTCATCATTGATAATTTTTATCGTAAATCTCTAAATGCCATAGAGGAAGGTACACGAACAGTTCCACACGGCTTCGTAATTCCCTCCGAACAACGCGACATGACACGCGTCGAAACATTGTTGAACCTACTGCTAGTCCAGGGGATCGAGGTCGGGCAGTCTAAAAAGGCGTTCACTATTGGGAGCAAGGATTATCCCGCCGGGTCCTATGTCATCAAAGGCAACCAGCCTTACTTCCGTCTGGCGAAGATTTTTCTTACACATCAGACATTTCCCGACGACAATCTCAGGACATACGACGACACCGGCTGGACAATGGGCTTAATGCACCACACAGTGGTTTCCCCGATTGGTGATCGTGAAATTCTCGAACTTCCATTAGATTTAATAACCACACTTGAAATCCCAGGAACAATTACCGGAACCTCTCAGCCGAATTTCGGATTCGCTGTCGCGCACTACGGGTCCAATCACATGACGACATTGCGATACCGGATAGGCACGGCATCCGTTGACGCGACGGAGGAAGAATTCAGAATTGGTGACATATCATTTCCACCGGGCTCATTCATTATCCCGACTCCTCAGGAAAGCGACTTCTCACAACAGCTTGTTTCCTGGATACAAGAACTTGGGCTTACGGCTACTCAACTGACCAAACGCCCAGAGGTTTCAGCACATGCTGTCGATCTCCCACGATTGGCAATCTATAGCACTTGGGGTGATACGCAGGAAGTTGGATGGGTTCGCCACGCGTTCGATCAGTTCGGGATTCCGTTTGATCTCATATACAAAGACCGTGTCAGGAGAGGTGTTCTGCGAATGGACTATGACCTCATTCTCGTTCCAAACCAAGGCAATACGGCGAAAGGACTTGTATTTGACATCGACCCGAGAAATGGACCACTACCGTATACGAAAACCGAGCGTTTTCAGTTCTTGGGGGATTATGGAGCATCGGCAGACATTACCGGAGGTATGGGAATTGAAGGAGTCTTAGCCCTGCAGAATTTTGTTGATGAGGGAGGTCTCCTGGTCACGCTAGGCACGTCTAGTCAGATGCCACCGGAATTCGGTCTCAGCCGAGAAATAGATATTCACAGACCGACAAACGATTTCTACGCGCCAGGACCAATTGTTGAAGCAGAAATCAAGAAGCTAAAACATCCCATTTTTTATGGCTATGAGCGAACTGATGTGTCGGTCCGTTATGCGAACGGTCCACTTCTCAACATACCCCATCGCTTTCGGGATGACTGGACAATAATGACGTTCAGCGGGAAAGTATTAAGTGGTCATATGCGGGGAGAAGATCAAATCGCAGATATGCCAGCGATTGTGGATGTTCCACGCGGAAAAGGACGATTACTTCTTTTCTCCACTAACCCTTGTTACCGCTGGCAGAATCATGGTGAGTTTGGAATGTTATTTAACGCGCTCTTGCACTTCAACGACTTGCCATAGCAACGGGCTACCGGCAGACATGCGGAGTCAACAAAATCAAAACCCGGTCGGCACTGACTTTCGGTCCGCCATTGCGATGGCACGTTCTGCTTCAGAAATTGCCCCTTCGAGCCAGACCAACCAATCGTAGCCGTACATCTCTGTATGCCAGGTCGACACGCGGCCAGCAGCCATCAAAAACGCCTTTCGCTCTTCCGCTGACAACAATAACACTCTCCCACCCGCTGCCTCGAATTCCTCAATAGCTTCCGTTTCCCTCGTTCGAGACCATGTCCACATAACACGAACCATTTCGTCAAAACTAGACTGCAAGATCCGTTGCAAGTCACTCGAAAGAGTCTGAAAAAAAGAATCACTCATCAGCCATAGCGCTGTCTGGTAGCCGTGCCGGTCACGCGTAAGTGTCAGGTGCGAGCCATCGATGTTCGTTTGGACAAGGGCAACCTCCCCGTCAGTCGCGCCAGACACGCGGCCATCCGCAAGTGCGTCAGAAAGTTCCGACAACGGCGCAACTACAGGTAAAGCCCCGAGAGCACGGGCCCACTCAGCCTCAACCGGCGAATCGAAAGTACGTAACGTTAATTTCCGCATGTCACTTGGCGTCCGAATAACAGGTGTTCCTGAAGCAATACTTCGCCATCCACCAGCATTCGATACACCCATCAGCCGGAGACCAGTTCGATCGATAATGGCATCACGCATGCGGGCAAAAAATGACCCAGCAAACACCATCTGCACGACTTCATCACTTTCGAACAAATACGGAATATCAAGAGCATGAAGCTCTGGAATCAAAAGCCCCAACTCGGATACGGTCGATCGATATACATCTATTCTGCGATCCTGCAAAGCGGCCAGACACGTTTCCGGTTTGTCGCAGATCTGGCCACTAGAAATCACGTGAACGGCGAGTTCTCCATTCGATAAGCCTTCTGCCGGTCCAGCAAACGCTCGGGCTGCAACACGAGCTGGACTCATGTCAATCTCTAAAGGTTGAGGATCACCATCGTCAGGTGTCAGGACCATCCTTAACGTTCGAATAGCGTCGTCAGGTCCAGTCGCAGCTTCGATTTCCGTGTCGCCGATGCGCCCACTTGTATCGGTACCGCAACCTCCTGCACCGATACCGACGAACGTAACGCAAGTCACACAAAAGTAAAATATCAACCGTCGCATTTTGATTCTCCATGTGACGATTAACTACAACGTCACAGTTTCACCAGAAAATGCTTATCGAGACAACTATTCGAAGTGTCCGAGTTAAAGTCAAAATCATGTCCAAAGACTCGCGATTTCTACCCTCATTCTAGATATCTACTCCCACGTCTAAAATAGTTTCAAGCAGGAACATACAACCGTTCGCCTAGAGCGGTGTAAGTGACGCCGATTCCGCATCACCCATCTCGACATCTCCGTCTGGAAAGTAGTCTAGCCACCGATTTGTTACCTTCTGGGCAATGTCAGGCCTGCAAGCAACTTCTTTTGGGTAGGTCGGCTTGACGCGAGCATCAATAACGATGGGAAATGAGTACTCCAAATGATGTCGAATAACGTTTGTGGACGCCGAATAAAGATCTGCCGCTGGTTCAAATCGTGTAAACGTTGTCCAAAGAAAATTCATCGTCGACGCAACCGCACGATCAGGTTCATCAGTTAAAACGACGAGCGGCCATTCCTTGAGCGCCGACTCTGAAGTAGCCAAGCGCTCGGCTGCGTTCGGTTCAGATTCATAGTCCGGTCCATCGACAACAATACAACCTGGACAAAATACTCGAACCTTATTGCTTCCACGCGGTAATACCGTCGCTCGGAATTCCTGCGGAAGTTGTCGAACCGGTGGCCCGAGACCAAGCCAGACCCCTTTCGACCCTCTATTTACAGATGGCCCTGTGTAGTCAAGTGTGTCCATGGACAAGTTGGAAAACACGTAGAGGTCAGTTCTCGGTTGAGTTCGCTCAAGGAGGTGTACTAAGGTCCGCCTGAAATCTTTCAAATCAACCGCTTCGTCCGTTACCAACAAAAACTTCGTCAAAGACAACTGTCCTTCGCCAAGGATGCGGAACGCATTCGCCATTGCTTCACGCGCATAACGCTGCCGGACCACGGCCGCACCCAGAGAGTGGTAACCAGTCTCACCATATGACCAAAGGTCAACGACACCAGGCATGACTAGTGGAAAGAGCGGTGACAGAAGCTCTTGGAGAAGATCACCAATAAAAAAATCTTCCTGCCGAGGCTTACCCACCACTGTCGCTGGAAAAATCGCGTCTTTTCGATGCGCGACCTTCTGAACAGAGAACACCGGATAATCGTGCAGTAAGGAATAATACCCGTAGTGATCACCGAAGGGGCCCTCCGGCCTTCGAACGTTCGGTTCAACTCCTCCGATAAGGGAAAATTCTGCACTGCCAATCAACCCGTGTGGACCCACACCGTCGATGACCGGCAATTTGCTCCCAGCTATGAGAGACGCCAACATCAACTCAGGAATGTTCTCTGGAAGTGGAGCGATAGCGGCAAGCATCAACGCCGGCGGTCCACCAAGAAAGACTGTGGCCGGTAAAGTCTCTCTTTTGGCTTCGGACACGGCATAGTGAAATCCTCCTCCTTTACCAATTTGCCAATGCATTCCAGTGGACCGCTCATTGAACACTTGCATTCGATACATGCCGAGATTGTGGCCTGACTTTTCAGGATGTTCGGTATACACGAGTGGAAGAGTAATGAACGGACCACCATCATCTGGCCAGCAAGTAATAGCCGGTAATTCCCCAAGATCGAAACTTGTCGTAATCACATCTGTGACCGGTCCTCTGCGCTTTGACGTCATTCCAACACCAAGAACTGCCGATGCAACATCTCGTGCACCCCATAACTTTGTCGGTGTTGGAGGCATCAGTGTCTCTGCTAACTCGACTAACCGTTTCACAAAACGAAAGGGTTTCGTACCGAACGCCAATTCTGCACGACGAGCTGTACCAAAAAGGTTAGTGACAAGCGGAAACGACGCCCCCATCACATTAGTGAACAGGAGTGCTGGCCCACCAGAAGCAATAACTCGCCGGTGGATTTCTGCGGCTTCAAGATTCGGATCGACAGGAACGTCGATTTGGACGAGATCTTCGTTCCGTCGCAACTGTTCAATAAACGTGCGTAGATCAGCAAATCCGTCGTTTGACATTCCGACCGGAGCATAGCACGCAGATTAGCGACCCGAGACCTTCAAGAGTAGAATCCTACTTACTACGATTTTTTAGCCCACGTGCGCACAGGATTAACCGATTAAGATCGCGATGGAACAGGGGGAGGAATGACGGATCGGATCCAAACTGGAGAACTCCAAGTCGACAAGACACTTTACGATTTCATCAATACCGAAGCATTACCAGACACCGGCATAACAGCAGAGGCATTCTGGTCTGGTTTCGATCGATTGGTTCACAATCTGTCACCTCGGAATCGAGAACTACTCGCCAAACGTAACGACCTGCAAAGAAAAATAGATGCTTGGTATAAGGAAGCCAAATCACAGCCTGTCGATTTGGAAGACTACAAGAATGTCCTTCGGGAAATCGGATACCTTGTGCCCGAAGGGGATGACTTCTCGGTTCGAACAAAAAACGTTGATTTAGAGATTTCTACTATTGCTGGACCACAACTCGTGGTGCCAATCACCAATGCACGGTACGCGTTAAACGCTGCCAATTCGCGATGGGGCAGTTTGTACGACGCACTCTACGGAACCAACGCGATCCCTGAAGAAGGAGCGGAACGAGGTTCCGAGTACAACCCGTTGCGCGGTGCACGTGTCATCGCATTTGGCCGCAGCTTTCTTGACACGGCTGCGCCGCTCATTACGGGCAGTCACGCCAAGACGACTTCCTACACCGTCGTCGACGGTTCGCTATCAGTAACATTGGAAGACGGCACTGTCACGCAACTTTCCGAACCATCGAAATTAGCCGGGTTTCGTGGTGACTCTGCCTCGCCCTCATCCGTCTTGCTGAAAAACAACGGACTCCACATTGATATTATCGTGGACCGTAATCACCCCGTTGGTCGCGATGACCCCGCCGGGGTTAAAGACATCGTCGTCGAAGCAGCAACCACCACCATTATGGATCTAGAAGACTCCGTATCGACCGTCGATGCAGAGGACAAAGTAGTCGCATATCGAAACTGGCTAGGCCTGATGAAAGGCGATTTAACCGAACGCTTCCAGAAGGGCGAACGAATGGTCGATAGATCGATGAATCAAGAGCGTATCTACACCGCGCCAGATGGGTCTGAAATGCGATTGCCTGGAATCAGCCTGATGCTCATTCGGAACGTGGGCCACCTGATGACTAATCCGGCAGTTCTAGACCGAAACGGACACGAGGCCCCGGAAGGCATTATCGATGCAGCAATCTCGGCGATGATTGCTATCCACGACTTGAAATCCAAGAAGAACAGTCGAACCGGTTCCGTCTACATCGTAAAACCCAAAATGCATGGACCGGAAGAAGTAGCCTTTACCGACCAACTGTTAGGTGAAGTTGAAGATGTTCTTGGACTCGACCGCTATACCCTCAAGATCGGAATCATGGATGAAGAGCGTCGAACCACGGTAAATCTGAAGGAATGTATTCGAGCTGCCAAAGACCGCGTATTCTTCATTAACACCGGCTTTCTTGATCGAACCGGCGACGAGATGCATACAGCGATGGAAGCGGGTCCAATGATCCGAAAGAAGGATATGAAGACAGCTCCCTGGATGGTGACATATGAAGACTGGAACGTAGACGTAGGCTTGCTTTGCGGTCTTCCGGGCCATGCGCAGATCGGAAAAGGAATGTGGGCAATGCCAGATCTAATGGCTGACATGTTGACAACAAAGGTCGGTCATCCCGAGTCCGGTGCAAACACCGCATGGGTCCCCTCACCAACAGCGGCAACACTGCACGCAACCCACTATCACCAGGTCAACGTTGCCGACCGGCAAATTAGTTTAAAGTCAAGGATCTTGGCCGATCTCGACAAGATCTTAACGATCCCGCGTGCAGAAAATCAGAACTGGTCGGCAAAAGAGGTCCAAGAAGAACTAGACAACAATGCTCAAGGAATCCTAGGCTACGTCGTTCGTTGGGTTGACCAGGGAGTCGGGTGCTCAAAAGTACCAGATATAGACAATGTTGCCCTTATGGAAGACCGTGCAACGCTTCGTATCTCCAGTCAACATATCGCAAATTGGCTTTACCACGGCATCTGCACTGGGACGCAGGTACGTGAGACACTGCAACGAATGGCAGCCGTTGTCGACAAACAAAATGCTAACGATCCGAAGTATCGTCCAATGGCCCCTAAGTTCGATGAAAGTATCGCCTTCCAAGCAGCCTGCGACCTTGTATTTAAAGGCCGCGAGCAACCTAGCGGCTACACCGAACCTATCCTTCACGCACGTCGTCAGGAAGCCAAAAGGAAATTCAGTAGATCTAAGTGAGACGGTTGCACACTCAAATGAAAGAAACGCTATAAAAGACTTTCCGCTAGCTCAGGGCAATTTATTCCAGATGAGAGTCATTTGCGACCGAGTTGAAGTCAACCAACAAGAAAGAACGTCACAGACAACCGTCCAACACGTCTTATCAGCAGAATGAAAGAGGTCACGTCACGAAAAGAAAGAAGCTCAAACGAAACCAGACTACCAAGGAAATATAGCGCACTCTTTGTGACAATTTTGACTGCATAGGAACAGCGAAGCTGCGCGATGACTTTCTAGAACATGAGAGTACTCAGAAAAGAGCTGCTCACGGAAGCTATATCCATCATCGGATATAGTGACTTCCAAGTTTATGCCGTGAAGACATTCGTGCAGTAAATATCAGGAGAATTAACTGTGACTGACGAAAATGCCACTCCACGCCCTGACGGTTCAAAAAGCGAAAATCGAATCTACCAACCACCGACGGAGTTTTCCGCGAACGCACACATCAAGTCCCTAGCTGAGTACCAGGCCCTCTACGATCAATCCATCAAGGACCCAGAAAGTTTTTGGGCCGACCAGGCCGAGAAGCAGATCTCCTGGTTTGAGAAATGGCACACCGTGCGACAGTACGACTACCACAAGGCAGAAATCGCTTGGTACCTCGGAGGCAAGTTAAACGCTTGCTACAACTGTGTTGATCGCCATGTCGAAGCTGGCCGCGGAAACAACACCGCGCTCATCTGGGAAGGTAACAACCCGGAGGAGAGCAAAACGTACACTTACAGCGAACTTCACGAAGCGGTCCAACGAGCTGGGAACGCGCTCAAGAATCTCGGCATTAGCAAGGGAGATCGGGTCTGTATTTATATGCAGATGATTCCAGAACTGGCGATTGCAATGCTGGCGTGCGCTCGAATCGGTGCGGTTCACTCGATAGTTTTTGGTGCGTTCACAGCTGACAGTCTCATTACTCGCATTAACGACTCACAATGCAAGGCCATTATCACCCAAGACACTGGCGTTCGCGGAACAAAACAAGACGTAGCTATGAAAGCGAATGCTGATAAAGCTATCGAGCAAACGCCGAGTATCGAGAACATTCTCGTCGTCCAACGCACCGGTTCACCGGTCGGTATGACTAATGGCCGTGATGTTTGGTGGCACGAAGCTCTGGCAGAAGCTTCCCCAACTTGCAATGCTGAAGTAATGGATGCCGAAGACCCGCTTTTCATCCTTTACACATCCGGATCAACCGGAAAACCTAAAGGTGTTTTGCACACGACCGGAGGCTATCTTACCTACGTTGCAACCACTTTTAACTACGTCTTCGATTACCATCCAGGTGATGTCTTTTGGTGTACCGCTGATATCGGCTGGGTGACCGGTCACAGCTATATCACCTACGGACCACTTGCCAACGGAGCGCTCACAATGATGTACGAAGGCGTGCCAAACTATCCGAATTGGGGCCGCTTTTGGGAAATCTGTGAAAAACATAAGGTCAACATTTTCTACACAGCTCCAACCGCTCTTCGTGCGTTGATGAAAGAAGGCGACGAATGGCCCAAAAAATACGACCTCAGGAGTTTGAGACTACTTGGCTCCGTCGGAGAACCAATCAAATCGCCGGAATGGACTTGGTACCACGAAGTAATCGGAAAAGGAAAATGCCCGATCGTGGACACTTGGTGGCAGACTGAAACGGGAGGAATTCTCATTTCGCCACTGCCAGGCGCTACACCAACAAAACCTGGTTCCGCAACGCTTCCGCTTTTCGGTATCAAACCTGCATTGGTCGACGACGAGGGAAACTTACTCGAAGGAAACAACATTCGAGGAAACCTTGTCATCCTTGAATCCTGGCCTGGCCAGATGCGCGGTGTCTACGGTGACGCCAAACGTTTCTTTGATACTTATTTTGCGAAATTTCCGGGAAAGTACTTTCCCGGCGATGGCTGTATGCGAGACGAAGACGGTTATTACACCATCACCGGACGCGTCGATGACGTCATCATCGTCTCTGGGCACAATCTTGGAACAGCCGAAATCGAAGGCGCCATTGGACGGCATCCTTCAGTAGCCGAAGCAGCTGTCGTCGGCTATACACATGACATCAAAGGCAATGCAATTTATGCGTTTGTGACACTTAAGACCGGACAGACACCAACTGATGAAATGAAAAAAGAGATTGTCCAGACCGTCCGTGGAGACATCGGTCCACATGCCACACCTGAAAAAATCCAGTTTACCGAGGGAGTGCCTAAAACTCGGTCAGGAAAAATCATGCGTCGAATTCTTCGAAAAATTGCCGAAGGAGACATTAACGACCTCGGAGACACGACTACTTTGGCTGACCCAAGTGTTGTTGAGTCTTTAGTCAGCGGACGTGAGTGATTGAGAGTAACGTCCCGCAAGCTAATGTTCTTGGACAGTCATCATTTGAAACATAGTTGGCCGAATTTTGGAGCCCAAGAAACATGAAACTGACTCTGCTTTATAGATCCTGGGCATTAACGGTGGCACTGTTTCTTGTGTCTTTAGTAATAGACACCAAGACTTCTCACTCAGTTCAGGCAGACGGGACCCTGTACCGCTGTGCGGACAACGCACAAATCGAAGCAGTGATCGCCGGAATTCAACTCTGCGACGCAGAGCCGACAAACGAGCTGATGAATCGTGCAGAGACAGACAACCTCCAAGTCCGAAACGGGGCGCTTGTAACTGAAATCGCCGGCATTAGTATTTCGAAGGCAGCTGGCCTGGCGACGGGAGATGTCATTTATCGAGTCATGGGAGTTGACATTGACACAGCCGAAGCTGCAGCCGAGCGTCTTGCGCTCATCCAATCGACACAAGACGCCGTGGTGAATTTTCTCAGACACGGTCGTCCATTTCGCGTACAACTCCGCCGGTAAAACGGCGTGAGATCCATACGAACCATCGCAGCGAGTATTGTGTTCATCGGTGTCCCGGTTACGATACCAGCCCACCCTCTCACCTTCACCAACACTTTACTTAGCATCGAAGCCAATAACGCATTTACGGCTAGCTTGCTTTATGACCTTGACGCTCTCGCACTCGGCGCCCCACTTGAGACGAACGATGCAGATTTGGTAAAAGTGCTTACAAGTCTCTCTCCGGACGAATTCAGTGAGAGAATCGACCGGTTACGGCGCCTGTTCAAACGGCGGGTCCGCATCCGTTTCGACGGCCAACCACAGGACTTCGATGTTTCGTTCCCAGACTATGGCACCTCACGCACGCGTGAAACAGAAATTCCAACGGTCCTAGGTCTTACTGCACAGCTTTCGGGAACAATCCCGCCAGGGACGAAAACCGTTGAATTTTTTGCGTCTCGCGCGTTTGGAGAGGTCCATCTGACTATTGTCGATGACGTCAGAAATATCGAAATGCGTTCTATCCTTGAACCCGGCGAACGGAGCCAAACATTTAGTCTCATTGATCCTGTTCCCCAAGCTCAGTACAACAGCAATGCTTTACGCTACTTGCGTCTAGGTTTCGTTCATATAGTACCGAATGGAGTTGACCATATTCTTTTTGTACTCGGTCTTTTCTTGCTCAGCTCGAAGCTCCGTCCATTACTTTGGCAGGTCACATCATTCACCATTGCTCACGCTGTAACACTCACACTAGCTACGTTCGAGTTCGTCGCGTTGTCGGGAGCGTTGGTCGAACCTCTCATCGCTCTATCTATTGCATATGTGGCTATTGAAAACACACTTACTGAACGACTGACACGATGGCGGCCTGTGATTGTTTTTGCTTTTGGACTCTTGCACGGGCTTGGCTTCGCAAGTGTCCTCAATGAACTCGGGCTTCCAACGGAGACGCGCCTCATCTCGCTCATAAGTTTCAACGTTGGAATCGAACTAGGGCAGTTCACCGTCATTGGCGTCGCAGCTGCGCTGCTCAATTGGTGTCGAATCAAACCTTGGTACAGACGGCGTGTAGTAGTGCCTATTTCATTGGGACTTGCGTTAATCGGATTGTCGTGGGCTGTTGAACGTGTCTTAAATCCATAGTAACTAGTTCAGGCGGATGTTCTGCTGATGCGACTACCAACAAACCGCACCACCGCCTTCAACTTGGCCCAGAAAAAATCAAATTGTCCAAGCAAAGTACCGTATCCCAGCAGCAATACTTGATAGATCGGAGGCATCACTACCAAATAGACTGCCCACTGAACCCAACCAGAAGAGGTAGGAGGCAAGATAAGTCCAATGACAGGGTTCTTGATCCTCACCGTCGTCAATCCGGCAAGAGAGAAGGCGATAAGGATTGCAATAGCTTCCCATGGACCAACACCCCAACGTGCTCTCATACGTGTGAAAACGTTCACTATCCGACTCCCCGCTCCTGCCGACGAAACAAATGCATACGATTCGCCATTGATGAACTACTCCATGTACAGCAAATCGAATTGCAAGCCAACCGCAGCGAATAATTTAAAACTGCTAACACAATCAATACAGCATCAACGTTTGAACAAATCCCTCGTCGTTTACCAGCGCAATAGAGTCAAGCAATCGAACCGCTTGGAGGTCTGGAAAACACGAACGCCATTAGCAATGTTATAGACACGAGTCGACCAAGCCCTCTCACGATACGAAGCGATACTTGATTCAAGCCGCGTCTTCATTATGGTTCGTCTCTTGAGAGGCCTCGTCCTTTTCCCTGCCTTGGTAGCAATTGTCACAAAACTAACGGCCGTTCAAATTTATCGTCTCAATCTTATCGCTTTGCTAAGGAATCCATGCAATCACGTCTCCCAATTAGCGGTTAGTCCGATTCTAGCTGTGAGATGCCGAAAAAATCTCCCATTTCGCTAGGACCCTGCGACTAATCCCTCTTTTCCCCACTGAAACTAAACCACTTTCGATTTGTAGAATTCGTCTCATTGAGCTGACTTTTCGGAACAAATGAATCTATGCGGGTCAAAAAGAGGCCATCCGAACATGCTAGAATCGCGTTTAAGTTTAAGTCAAAATATCCCCAATTTTCAGAGAGGCGTCGGCGATGAACAAGTCAACATACTGCGCAGCGATCCGCGTGGTCCTTTTCTCAACGTGCTTCGTACTCTTTGCCAGTTTTGTGAGCGCGGAAGACTGGCCAAGTTGGCGCGGTCGTTCCCAAAATGGGGTTTCGGAAGAAACAGACCTCGTGTCGCATTGGTCAATTGACGGTGAGAACCTAATTTGGTTTAACAATTACGTAGCTCGCTCGACTCCTGCTGTGTTCGACGGGCGAGTTTGCGCGAACGGGCGGACAGGCGAAAGCGAAGCCACTGACAAAAAAGAAATTGTCACTTGCTGGAATGCAGAGGATGGCAGCGAACTCTGGCAGCACACGTTCAACATCGTAAATACGACCGTTCCATTCAATCGTGTCGGATGGGGCAATGTTACCGGAGACCCAGAAACCGGCTATCTGTACGCAATGAACGTAGACGGCTATCTCCACTGCTTTGACCGGAACGGAGAAATTATCTGGCAGTGGCGTCTCAGTGAGGATTTAGGACGTGCGTCGGGTTATGGCGGTCGAACGTCAAGCCCAATCATTGACGAAGACCGTCTCATCCTCGGCGTAATTGGCTCAGCTTGGGGTGACTTGGGTGGACCGCCCCGTCATCGCTACGTCGCCTTCGACAAAATGAGCGGGCGAGTTAGATGGGTTTCAACTCCAGGCGGTCAACCTGCAGACCTCAATACTCAATCTGTTCCGATCATTGCTGTTGTTGACGGCCAGCGCCTCATCATCGACGGAAACGCGGATGGTCACGTCTACGCCCTTCAAGCGCGAACCGGAGAGAAAATCTGGGAATTTCATCTAAGCAAGCGAGGCATCAACGTTTCACCGATTATCGATGGGACAACCGTATACATTTCACACAGCGAGGAAAACATCGACCACGGCACAATGGGACGAGTTGTGGCCATCGACGCGAGCGGAACCGGAGACATTACTGGAACTGGAGAAAAATGGAGACTCGACGAGCTAGCAGCGGGCTTTTCATCTCCGGCGATAAAGGATGACGTCTTGTATGTCATTGACAACTCTGCCAATCTCTTCGCCATTAATGCCGACAGCGGCTCCATCCTCTGGGAACACAGTATTGGCACAGTGGGAAAATCGTCACCTGTTTGGGCTGATGGCAAGCTCTACGTGACTGAAGTTAACGGAAATGTTCATATTCTCGAACTATCAGCTGACGGAGCTAGCGTCCTCGACAGTGAAGCGCTCGAAGTAGCCGATGGCCGGTACGCGGAAATATACGGATCGTTTGCTCCCGCGTACGGACGGCTCTACGTGACGGCAGAATCTGGAATTTATTGCATCGGTGATTCGGCGAGGTCCTTTACATCTGAACCTAGTGCTATGCCGACGCTCGGCGACGAAACACCGGCCGACGATACGATTGCAAGTATCCAAGTCATTCCAACTGAAGTGATAGCGGCAGCTGGTGAAATAGTTAGGTTTAACGTATTCGCGTTCGATGCCAATGGGCGCACGATCGGAGAACGCGATGCCACATGGGCACTTGAAGGTCTCGCCGGTTCACGTCTGCGAGTCAATGGAGAGTTTACTTCGCCACCGAGGTCAGCAAACCAATCTGGAAAGGTGATCGCTTCCATCGGTAATATCTCAGCTGCCGCTCGAATCCGTATTTTTTCTCCGCTTCCGTGGCGGGAAAATTTTGAGAATGGCCGACCTTCCCACTGGATCGGCGGTGGTGGCAGCCTCCAAGTTGTGGACGAAGGAGGCGAGCAATTATTTCGTAAAGGTCCGTCCCGAACCGGGATCCACCGCCATGCAATTTACATCGGGCCGTCCTATATGTCCGGGTACACTGTTCAGGCCGACGTGATGTCCACTCAAAAGGGACGACGTCGACCGGATATTGGCCTCATTAATAGTGGTTACACCTTAGACCTACAAGGAAATCATCAACGAATAGAGGTTCGGTCGTGGGCCGCCGAACTTCGAATGGCAGAACGCTTCCCGTTCGCATGGGAACCCGACACTTGGTACACTCTTAAGCTTCGGGTTGACACCAATAACAACCAAGCTCTGATCCGTGGAAAAATATGGGAACGCGGAGAAGAAGAACCTGACGCCTGGACGGTGACAGTTGAAGACCCGGAACCCGTCGGTCAGGGTAGTCCAGGCATTATCGGTTATTCACCCATCGACATTTTCTTCGACAACGTTCAGGTGATGGAGAACCAATGACTCGACAGGCAATTTTTTTAGTGATCGTCGCCACATTACTTCACGTCAGCACGCTAGCAACCGCCCAAGAAGTCGGAATGTTTGGCAACTCCCCCTCGCGGAACATGGTTTCTGACGAGACAGACATTGTTTCCGAGTGGGACGCGGACAGCGGCAATAACGTCCTATGGTCTCAGCCAGTTGGCTCACAGGCATATGGAGGACCGGTTGTGGCCAACGGTCGCATATATGTAGGAACCAACAACGAAGGCCGACGTGATGCATCTGTCGAAGGTGATAAAGGCGTTGTAATGGCCTTCGACACAGACACCGGCGGATTTTTGTGGCAAATGGTTCATCCAAAACTTACAGCCGGACGAGTAAACGACTGGCCCCTTCAGGGCGTCTGCTCAACAGCTTTTATGGAAGGTGACCGAATTTATTACATCTCAAACGAGGCTCACGTTATCTGTTTAGACGCCAATGGGTTTGGAGATGGTGAAAACAATGGTCCCTTCACTAACGAAACCGATACTGGTGAAATGGCTGGGGACATCATCTGGTCTTACGACATGATCGGCGAACTGGATGTCTTTCCGCACAATCTTGCTACAGGTTCACCATTAGTCATCGGAGACATCCTTTATACGGTGACTAGTAACGGTGTGGACGAAGGCCATGTCAATATCCCGTCTCCTTTCTCTCCAGACTTCATTGCGCTGAATAAAAACACCGGCGAACTCCTGTGGGAAAGCAACCCGGTAGGCGAAAACGTGCTTCATGGCGCCTGGACCAATCCCGCTTACGGGAACATCGGCGGTCGCAACCAAGTCATTTTTGCCGGTGGCGATGGCATTGTTTACAGTCTGGACGCCCAAACCGGTGAACTTATCTGGCAGTTCGACTGTAACCCCGAAGACTCGGAATGGATCCTCGGAGGGCGTGGAACTCGGAACAATATCTTGGCGACACCCGTCGTTTACGGCGACAGGGTATACATCGGCGTTGGTCAAGACCCCGAACACGGAGAAGCTCCAGGCCATTTCTTTGCTATCGATGCGACTGGGACAGGCGACGTGACGAACTCACACGAAGTGTGGCACCGCGGTGGAGAGGACTTCTATCGCACAATGTCAACTGCGGCCATTGCAGATGGCATTCTATATATTTCAAGCTTGTCGGGTTTCCTCCATGCGCTCGATCTAGAAACCGGCGAGAAATTTTGGACCTACGATACATTTGCTGCTGTTTGGGGATCACCATTTGTTGTCGATGGCAAAGTTTATCTCGGCGACGAGGACGGAGATGTCGCGGTGTTACGCGCCGGAAAAGAGATGGAACTTCTAGGCGAATACAATCTTGGGGCCGCGGTCTACTGCACGCCGGTTGCTAAGGATGGCGTTCTTTACGTGCTAACACGCAATCGCATCTGGGCATTGAAGGAGGGGGCTCAGTCAGACCCTTTCTAGAGATTCCTGCGCGTCAGACGCTGTTACCAACAAAGCACTTGACGCTCAAGATCGATTTTTCAGAGAGAGCACTCCAGAATGCTGCTCCATCACTTACCGTCATCATCGATCGAATTAATAATTTACAGAAATTCGTCGGATCAACTTCAACGAACGCCCAATATCCGGCGCGATGAAGGACACAGGTACGAAACTGTTTCAAACCATGACGACCGTAATTCCAGTTGCCTTCATCTATTCCAGTACCTTCGGCGTTCAGCTGGACGCAACTCAGACGGCGAGCTGCCAAATGCTGGCAGGCATATCACTTTCTGACGGCACCATCACAGACGCAGAGATTGTTGATGCCGGTAGTTACGTCCGACCAGAAACACAGTCTCGACCCGCTGCTGCTGACCAACTTTTCCGCGTTCTCCCAGCATTCTGTCGCGTCGCTTCGACTCTTATGACCGTCGGACGACTCGGACATTAAGGTCGAAATCTGGATGCCTGTCGAGAAGGATATTTGGAATAAAAAATTTCAGGCAGTAGGAAATGGTGCCTTCACCGGTTCCATTCGCTACATTTCTATGGCCAGAGCCCTCGCTCGTGGTTACGCCACGAGTTCAACAAACACCGGTCATACAGGCAACACCGCCAGTTTTGGCCTTGGCCATCCGGAAAAGGTAATCGACTTCGGTTGGCGTTCAGTACATGAGATGACGATTTTAGCAAAACACGTGATTTCCGGTTATTACGACACGCCCCCGGAGTATTCCTATTGGAACGGCTGTTCAGCTGGAGGCCGGCAGGGCATGAAAGAAGCCCAACGTTTTCCAGATGACTTCGACGGCATCATAGCAGGAGCCCCTGGACTCGATTGGACTGGACGCGCCGCTGCCGCTATACGCGCAGAGCAATTTTTTGAGATGAACCCAACGGCCAAATTATCTCCTGCTCAGCGAACCTAGTGCATGAAGCCGTGCTCACGACCTGCGATGCGAATGACAACATCATTGACGGTATCATTAGTGAGCCTGAACGCTGTCTTCCTGATTTCGCACAACTGCAATGCAAAAAAAATAGCGACGACCTCTGCCTTTCACGAATTCAGATTGCCGCCGTTCGGATGCTTTATGCATCACCAGCGAATCCGGCGACCGGGCGCCCCATCACGGGATTGATGCCCGGAAGCGAGCTGGGATGGACGGAGCTCGGGTGGACAGCTTCAGCTCGTGCGACTGGACTCGAGCAATTCCGCTACTTGGTGTTCGCTGACCCTGAATGGACCATTGACCGATTCAATTTTGAAACGGATATCGCGAGAGCTGAGGAGATGGACAAAAATTCTCTTAACGCACTCGATCCCAACCTACAGCCATTCTTCGATAGTGGTGGAAAATTATTGCAGTACCACGGGTGGAGTGATCCTCAAATTTCACCAGCGAACACGACGCAGTACTATGAACGGGTCCTTGATACGATTGGCACACATGAATTAATTCACGATTCGTATCGCCTCTTTATGGCACCAGGAATGGCTCATTGCGGCGGCGGCAACGGCCCCAATACGTTCGACATGCTAACAACACTCGAAGACTGGGTTGAAAATGGCAACGCGCCGGATTTCATCGTCGCATCTAAGCAACGCGATGGAGCGATCGAGCTAACACGCCCTCTCTGTCCATATCCGCAAATAGCTATCTACAAAGGAACCGGGAGCACGCAAAGAGCCGAAAATTTTACGTGCCAGATGCCATAATTCGCCAAGGCAATGATCCGAAGTTACCACGCATAAATATCAACCGTATTATTCTCTGGCTTTCGGCGTCAGACTGGTGCTCATCTCTTGACCGTCACGCCTAAAGAGAACTTCCACGGCTTGTCCTACCCGAAGGACGTCGAGAGCGTACGTATAGTCATAAATATCAGAAATGGTCTGTCCGGCAAGGCCAACGATCACATCGCCACCTCGAAGACCCGCTATTTCCGCAGGACCGCCGGCGATTACCCCTGACAGCAATAAGCCGTCAACTTCCTGCGCATAGTCAGGGATCGTGCCAGTGAAGATCCTCATTGTCGCTCGCCCAGCACGTTGAACTGCTTGCTCCACCCGCACGAAATCCGGAGGCTCTACATCGTTCAATAATCGCTTAACCACACCCGCGGCCAGGGTCGATATACGGTCAAGACCTGTGTAGTTAATCGAATCAGCATCGTCTGTTGGTCGATGATAGTCCTCATGACTACCAGTAAAAAACGCCAGACTCGGCACTTCTGCCGCATTAAGGCTCATGACATCTGTCGGTAAATAAGGATCAGCAACAAGTGACAACTCGAATCCTATCGAGCGATTCAACTCCTTCACCAATTCGGTCCAGACGGAGCTACTACCAACAGCTTGAACCGTAAGCTTGTTTTCTCTCAGGCGACCGACCATATCAAAATTGAGATAGCTAGAAATTTCGTCCATCCGAACCTGAGCTTTTCTGACAAAGTCAGCGGAACCGAGGAGACCAAGTTCTTCGCCTGACCAAAGCGCAAGAATCAGTCCACGATCACGCATCGACGCAGCTATAGTCGAGCCGACTGATAAAAGAGCCGCAACACCAGAAGCGTTGTCATCAGCACCATTATGGACCTGTCCTGACTCGCCAACCCGGGCAAGTGAATCGCTCCCTTCGCCGTAACCAAGATGGTCATAATGTGCACCAAGCATCACGTAGGGTTTAGCTACGATCTTTGATCCTGTCGGTGCAAGATACCCAATTATGTTGTGCCCAACGTGCTCTTGACGTTCAAGCTTCACATCAAGCGACACCGAAAGAGGAAGTTCAAAACCAGTAACGTGAGGATTCGCTGTATCCAAAGATTCTTGAACCTCTTCAATTGATTCCCCTCCACTTGCAACAAGAGCGGCGCCGAGGTTGCCGTCAACTGTTACAGCCATGATTCCCGAGTCACCCATCGCGTTGTCGAACGTCAGCGGTACCAACTGTCCTGGGTTTGGCGAACGAGGACCAGTCACGACAATCAAGCCTTTAGCTCCGCGTTCTCGTGCGGCGAATGCTTTGTATCGAAGTCCTGCATACCGCGCTAGCGTACCGCGTAATTCGCCTTCTGTATCCTCAGGAAAATAGCGCAGCACCATCACAATTTTGTCCGCAACATCAAGAGTGGCATAGCTGTCGTAACTAAAGCCATCTGTTTCCGGCACAGACAAGCCGTATCCGGCAAATACCAAAGGTCCATCTGCAGTTCCTACGTCGGAAAATGAGAGCGCTCTTACAGCTGCCATATCAAAATTATTTTCACGAACTTCAGTCCCATTAACACCTCGCACCGTGAGAACCGTACCTATATCAGTCACACCTGCTGTGTACGAGAAGTCGTGGCGAAATCCATCAACACCTGGCAATGGCTCGACTCCGATCCGAGCAAACTGTTCCTCAATGTAATCAGCGGCCTTCCGAATGCCCTCTGAGCCTGTCAGTCTCCCCTCAAACTCGTCCGAAGCAAGTCGCTCGACCACGGCTCGAGTGTTGAATTTGGTCTGAGCATCAACGTCAGCGGAAACCACAGCTAGCGCCAGAACAATTGCAACCTTAACTAAAGTCATCAAAAAACCTTTCGCTAGAGCAACGATTACGTACTTGCTGCAACACTACTTGAAAACTTTCACAACACTTGCCATTCTCTCTCTTGTCAGGCCAGACGAGTCACATGCCTCAAACCTGAGTTAACACTGACGACTCCTACACAAAATGACATACTGAAACTTAGTTTAATCATCAGGACGATGTAGCACCATTGTCATCACATTACGGACTCGGAATTCAATAGTTCAACAGTTTCACTAGATCGACTATTAATTCGAGAACCCGGCATCACTATACCCAAGAGATTCATCGGATCGGCAGCAGAAACAGACACACCATCGACATGCTGATTTTCTCGACGAACAATTCGAAGCAACTCAACCGCGTCAGCTCGGGCAAATTGTTCGCCGGCAAACCCAGAAACAAACCGGCCACCACGAACCTCTCCACGCGCTTCCATGCGCCGCAAAGCGCCAAGAATTTCTCGCCACGGAGGCATGAGAGTTTCACGTTGAACAAGGTCTCGAAACACTACACCCCAACGTTGCAGTAATTGCCGGGTGAACATTTCTGCCTGCTCCTGACAGTACCTCGGGTCTCTACCTGGTTGATCTAATTTTCGACGGTCCACGAGCATAGCCCAGCGACCAGCCGAATGGCGCGGTCTAGCTGTTCGGGACTTGCCTTCACCTCGACGTCGCTTCGGGTCAATTAACGCACGTAAATTGTCAAACCCATCAGCCGTAACGAGTCCCACGGCAACTAGCTCCCATATTCCGTCTTCCACTTCGGTAGCGAGACGTGCCGTATCGTGTATTAATTCACTAATGAACGAAGCGCCTCGGCGGTGCAAGGTATCAAGAATTTCCTTCGCCGGATGAGAAAGTCCACCTACGACCCCTTCTTCAGGCACAACGACGCCGTTGATCCGCGGTATCAACCAGTGCAGGTCTTTACGCAGAAACAGTGTTACTGGTGCAGCTCTTGTGGGACGTATTCTTCGAAATGGACGATTAATTTGAGTCGGTTCTGTCCCGGATCTCAACCATTCAGCGGTCGGATGCAAGGACAACCGTCCCCACATCACTTCACCTGACAGGCAGAGGTGGTCGAGCATCCCTGGTTCATAATCAGCTACTCGAGCGCCGAGCACATCATGCTCCCACGACGCAGCGGGAATCTCGTAGCCCTGTAATTGCTTGATGATTTGTAGTAGACCGGATGTCCCGTGAAGAAGGGTTCCTGCAGCCAAATGCTGCCAGCGCACCAGAAACCGTACAAGCACTGCCGGGGATACCGGCTCGATTTCTCTGCGTAACCGCCCCAGTGTTAAGTGATGGATTCTCGCCAATACTCTTCGACTACACCATTCGATATCGTCATCACTAGAAAGTAACGTCGAAGTATATCGACCGCGTAAGACTTGTCCCTCAGTTTCAAGCCGAGCCAATCCGATCCCAATCCGCTCTAATTCAACCGAAAGCAGAGACGCAATCGCCGAGGCTTTAATCGGCCCTGAGGATTCAATCCAGCCTCTCAATACTTCGGCCACCGCACTCTCCTCGCCGTTAGGAATCGGTTGCTCGACGTCTGGTACAACGGACGGTTCCGTAACTCCATGAGGGTGGACCTGCTGTGCAATGCGAATTCGCTCAGTCGCCAGCCAGAAGATTTTGCCAGAAACGAAAAATCTTATCGCTCGAGCATCCTGAAATAACTGATCAAACCAGGCTGTCCATTCACGGTTAGGTGGCATCAAAATCAATGTTAGCAAGGCGTCATGTAATTCTTCCTTATCTCGTACTACGGGCCAAACTTCTTCGGCGACGGCGCGGACCGAGTCCTCATCAAGTGAACCGAGACCACGATCTTCTATGGGGAGACTACGTCTAAGCTGGACAGCCCTTGCGCGACGTTCCTCAAGAGGAGCATCGTCCAGAAACGCATAGGGATTAGCGTTCAATATCTCGTGGCTGAGCGGTGAAGGTTCAGCCGTATCAATTGCACGCGTCAAAATCGTGCCGTCTTCGATTCCCGCAATAACTGCTTTAAGACCATTTATGTCCATTGCCTCATTGAGGCAATCCCTCACAGTCTCGTTCACCAAAGGATGATTCGGCACTCGAATATCACCACTCAAATTTTCTTGACACGCTACCTGATCGGGAAATACCGCCGCTAGCAAATCATCCGACCGCATTCGAAGAATCGGTGGCGGCACCTTCCGTCCGCCGGCGAATCGCAACACTGCGAGCGCTCTTGACGCGTTCCAACGCCAGCGGACCCCAAACATAGGTGCCGGAAACATCGCCTGTGTCAGCACCTCTTCAACCGTGTCAAGACTCAAGAATTTAAAGACCACTTCCAACGGAAAGCTATGTTGCTCGGTAAGCGATATAACGAGTCCATTATCTGTGGCTGCGGCTTGCAGTTCGACATTAAAACTACGACAAAAACGTTTACGTAGAGCCAAACCCCACGCGCGATTTATTCGAACACCGAGGGGAGCATGTAAGACCAATTGCATGCCTCCGCTTTCGTCAAAAAATCGTTCCGCAATAAGCATTTTTCCGGAAGGTGTCGCGCCAAGCGCCTCAGTGCCCTTGTTAACATAAGCAACTAATTGCTCCGCTCCTGATCGATTTAGCCCACAATTGCTCAGAAGAAACTCGATGGAATCGTCCCTTGACTGTTCTCCGGACTCCTGAACTACAACGCGTTCACGAATAAACGAAACTTCGTCAGACAATTCCCGAGTTCTACCAGGTGCCTCACCAAGCCAAAATGGAACTGACGGAGCCGCTCCGTGTGCATCCTCAACCCGAACTTTTCCTGACTCAACACGACGAACACGCCATGACATCGTGCCAAGCAAAAACACATCGCCGGCCATACTCTCGACGGCAAAATCTTCATCCACCGTTCCAACCATGACTTCTTCCGGCTCAGCTACCACTCGATAGTTCGCGTTATCTGGAATAGCTCCACCCGAAGTGATAGCAGCTAGACGTGCACCCCGTCGCCCACGAATCACTCCGTTTACTCCATCCCGGTGAAGCCAAGTCCCATTTCGTCCACGGCTCGTCGCGATACCATCTGAGAGCATGGCAACGACAGCGTCAAACTCCTCACGCGGAAGCATTCGATATGGCTCTGCGCTACGTACAAGCTCAAAGAGTGCATCCTCTGACCACGGCTCTACAGCTACCGCCGCGACAATCTGCTGCGAAAGCACGTCTCTCGGCCACGGTCGAAACCGCCGCTCGTCGATCGAACCCCGCTTGATCGCTCGAACCAACGCAGCACATTCCACCAATTCATCACGAGTTAACGGAAAGATCCGTCCTTTTGGCACAAAGGACGGGTCAACTTTGTGGCCAGAACGACCAATACGTTGCAACGCCACAGCGATGGACCGAGGTGTTCCGATTTGACACACGAGGTCAACTGAGCCCACATCGATGCCAAGTTCGAGTGAGGCAGTAGCAACAACCGCGCGGAGCTTGCCTTGTTTCAGTTGACGTTCAGCAGACTGGCGCAAGCGCCGTGACAGGCTGCCATGGTGAGACAACACCGCGTCGCTTCCCAAACGTTCAGAAAGATGATGAGCAACTCTTTCGGACAAACGTCGTGAATTCACAAATACGATCGTCGTCCGGTGAGCAAGGACGAGTTCACAGATACGGTCATACAACTCATCCCACATCTCGTTTATCGCGATTGCGCCCAATTCCTCTTTCGGAACTTCGATAGCCACGTCGAGAGGTCGCCTGTGGCCAGCGTTGACAATCGCAGTCGACGGACGTTCGATTTGTCCGGTTCCGATGGATGTTCGCATTGATCCACTGAGAAACCGCGCTACCTCGTCGATTGGGTTCACCGTGGCGGACAAACCAATTCTCTGCGGCTTTTCGCTGCCATTTCTAGTGACCAAGTCATCAAGTCTGGCAAGAGTTAACGCTAAATGAGAACCACGTTTGTCGTCGACGAGCGCATGAATTTCGTCGACGATTATCGTTTCCACCGCGGACAATCGGCGGCGGCTCCGTTCAGCTGTCACCAGAATAAAAAGTGATTCCGGAGTTGTAACCAGGACATGGGGTGGTCGGCGGACCATCTTCTCCCGCTCCCAGGCGGAAGTATCGCCTGTCCGTGTGGCGACACGCACAGCCGGGAGATCTATACCTTCGGCCGCCGCCAGTTCCGAGAGTTCCGTAAGCGGCACTTCAAGATTGTGATAAATGTCGTTGCTAAGCGCTTTGAGCGGTGACACGTAAACAACAGATGTTTGATCGGTCAACCTATCGTGACATCCACGCGTGACTAATCGATCCAGACAGCTCAAGAATGCTGCAAATGTCTTTCCAGATCCTGTCGGCGCAGAAATCAGAACATCTCCGCCCTTCCTGATCTGGCTCCAAGCCTTGAGTTGTACAGGGGTCGCTTCAGAAAACCGCTTCTTAAACCAAGAGACTGTAAGCGGATGAAAATCGTTCATCGGGAGTCCATCTACAACAGCCAGTAGAAGGCTGATGGAATTGGTGCATCTCGCATCCTTACGTAGCCACCATCAGCATCGTCCCATCCCATACGACAACCCTCCGACCGGCCACTGACAGGGGCAGTTATTCTTTCGCCTTACACTCAACCAAGAAACCTACGCGGGAAATTCTTCAGGACTCAGAACAATACTCTGCCCACTTTGACATTCTTCTCTATTTCGTTCGACCCGTTGCTTGGTCAGTCGAAAGAATTCCGTGCAGCGCACACCGCAACACTCGAAAACTGACCATCCCTGACGACCTATCATTTTCCATTTTTCCAGATAACTTCTCTAAGCGGAAGAACTGGGTGCTACTTCGCCGAAATGTCCTGATGCAAACGGTCGCACGCACGCTGAAATCTCGCGTTCAGGCTCTTGGCCGCATCCCCAGTGCAGCGCCCCAATTTTCTCCGCTCCACTTGAAGTTTCTTGACTGCAGCGATCGCCGCCTGACGCCTGTTTGCTTCATCAACGCGAACACCCATCGTGTTGTTCGCGAGTTGATCACGCAACCTTTGCGCAAGCATCTCCGCCGGGGACCTAGGTGTCTCTTCCTGTGTCTCTGACGGCAGAAGTGACTCCGCCTCCTCGCACAGCACCTTAAGCTTCTCTATTTTTCGATCAGGATCAAGGTCAGTACCTCGAAATGAATCTGGATGAACATCAACAACCCCGTCAAGGGCGAGGCTAAACCGCGTCGCCAACTTCCGTCTAATCTCTGTTGGAAGCTCCGGTGCTTCACGCCATTTCTCTCTGAGGTCACGCACTAAATCCAACGATTCACTACCACCCATTGAAGTGGTATCTTCTTCTCTCACACGTCCATCACCAGCTTCTGGAGTCAATACTGCGAGTGCCTCAAGCTGACCGCAAAGATCCTCTCGAAAAGCAATTCGCTCCGCCAGAACAGCTCGCTCACCAGCCTTCGAACGTTCGACAATGCTGTCACACGCACCACGAAAACGCGTCCACAGCGCGTCAGCCTTTGAACGTCTCACAGCTCCAATCGTTTTCCATTCGCCCTTTATCCGTTTAACCTCTTCAATCGCAGTTTCACGATTTTCCATATCGATAAGTGCTTCAACACGTTCACACAGTGCTTCTTTCTGTTTAAGATGAACCGCCCATTCCTTCTTACGCTCAACGAGATTGGATTTTCGACGTTCAAAGAAATCACTACTCGCAGCCCGAAAGCGAGTCCACAACTCACGCTGTTCCTTCCCAGGAGTGGACTCCAGAGATTTCCACTCAGTCTGAAGAACACCAAATCTTTGTGCGGTTCTGACCCAATCATTCGAATCACGAAGGGTTTCAGACTCTCCAACTAGCAGTCGTCGTTTCTCAAGACTCAGGGTTCGTGCCACACGCTGCTGCTCAAAATAGACCTGACACCTCGGAAAGATTACGTCATGAGCCGCTTTGAATCTCCGCCAAAGAACTTCCCCTTTCTCCTTTGGTACATCGGAGACCTTGCCCCAGCGCTCCGTGAGGTCGCGAAACCGCCGGGCGATTTCAGCATCGTCGGTCTCTGCTGACTCGTTGGCAACAGAAAGAAGTGCCTCCATCTCTTGGCAAAGTTTCTCCTGGATTCCGAGATTTGCCCAGCGCTGCCAGTCTGCGAAGTCACGGAGTTCCCTCACACGAACGACGAGTCCAGATTGCCCATGACGCAGTCTCTTCAAAAGTGCAGATCGGTCCGCTCGGCTCGGCAACAGTGGTATTTCTTGAAGTACACTTCGAATTTTTTGAAGATACCGTTCCGTATCCTGAAGCCGAGTCTTGTCGCTGAGCACTGCCTTCTCTATCGATGACGCAAGTCGCTCTATGCGAGCAAGATTCCTTTTCGCATCGCGCGCACCGTCAGCCATCAGTTTGGCATTACGAACTTCTCTGGCTTCCTCAGCCAAGATTCTTCGTCGTTCAAGATCTTTAATTACACTCTCAGTTTCGGCATCACCATCGATACTGCCAAATTTCTCAGGTCCCGTTAATTGTTTCCACTTCTTTTTAAGCGTGGACCATCGCGACGTGCTCGAGTCGTGGTCCAAGGAGCCCGCAATCGCCTCCATAGCAACAATCAACAACTGAAGTTCCTTTAAACACTCATTTCGTGAATTCCACTCACGATGACGACCCTTACAACCCTCTGTCGCCTTGTCAAATCGTCGCACGAGAGCCTCAAGGCTAAATTCGTCATGTGCTCCTAGCTGAACGCCAGACTCATTCGTCAAGGTAATCCACTTCTCTCTCGCTTCTGTCAACTTCTCCAAAGCGAGCGCTCCTGACAATTGCTCCACATGCTCGCAAAGTGAGACAAATGGAGCAACTGAAGCAAGTCGCTCTTCGGCCACTTTTCGGTTCTCAACAGCCTCCCTCTCTAACGCCAATAATCGGTCTTCAGCGGCTCGACGTGCACTAGAGAATCGATCAGTAACAACAGTGTTTATTGGCTCCTCCAGCCTTGACCATCGCAGAACGACGTCTTCCAGCTCCTTACGACCGGCATCAAGAACAGAGGTTGTCCTCAGACCCTCGATGTTTTCACACAGAACCACAGCTTCGTCAAATTGATCGACCACTGGAACCGGCAGCTTATCCAATTCGCTCGCAACCACTAAAGCTCGTGCTTGCCGAGCTACAGTTTTGTGAGAGGCGCGTCGAGCAATTTCTTGCAACAGCTTATCCGGGAGTTCGTCCTTGTCAGAGACAAGTCGATCGTATGCCTCTTGCGCAACCAATTTCTCATCTGCTTTGATTGCAACCGAACAAAGCTCCTGAGAATCGGTCAGTCGACCCAGTGCCGAGCGAGCAACGGCTATGTGTTTTGATCTTCGAGCTACTCCTCCCAACAATTTGTCATTTCCGATTCGATGAACTGCTTCCTCAGCAACCACTTCATTCGCCGCGAACCGAGCGACCACCGCAACATCCCTTTCATCAACAAACAACTCGAGTCCAGCGCTAGCAAAGTCAGCATCTTCGGCACTGACTAGCAGGTCACGAATTCGCTGGATAACGACCGCTCGTATATCTTCATCGTGCTCGGCTTCCCTCGTGAATTGTTCAACAATCACTGATAGTTCTGTAATACGCTCGATTGCTGCTCGCCTCACCCTCGGATCTTCATCATGCTGCGCGATCTCTGCGAAAAGGTCTTGGGCTGTTTCGTCTAGCTTTCTGACGGCATTCGCACGAACGGATGGATCCTCACTTTGCCATTCCGGTTGTGCACGCAATCTTTCAAACAGTTTCATAGCTCGCTACCGAATACCTGGACTTGCCGCGAAGGATTATGCATACTCCCGGATGATTTAGCGAAGCGGATTCCGCTAGGCCAAAGTAGGCCGTTTGTAAGGACTCCATCTCTAAACGGCGTGTAACGGGTTCTTTGACGACCCCAAGTATCGAGTTTTTGATGTGCAGCAATACTTGAGGACATGACCATTGCCATTTTCTGACTCGGAGGAGTAAACCCATGAAGCGTTTCGCAATATACACCATATTTCTTTCATTAATGACGTTTGGATCTGCCGTTGAAATCAGTGCACAAAACAATCCCGTCGTCGTTATGGAAACGAGTCTCGGCGCGCTGACGATCGAACTGTACCCTGAACAAGCCCCCATTACAGTCGAAAATTTTTTAGCGTACGTTAACGATAGATTTTACGAGGGCACTGTATTCCACCGGGTAATTCCAGATTTTATGATCCAAGGCGGTGGATTCACCCCGGAAATGATGGAGAAATCAACCCGTGCTCCGATCAAGAATGAAGCCGCTAACGGCCTCAAGAATGAGCGAGGCACTCTCGCGATGGCTCGACTGAACACCCCAAACTCAGCGACGGCACAGTTCTTTATCAATCACGGAAGCAATAATACCTTTCTCGATCACAGCGGAACATCATCACAAGATTTTGGTTACGCTGTGTTTGGCCGTGTGACCGCTGGTCTTGATGTGTTAGAACTAATGTCCGGCGTTTCTACGGGACGGCAAGGTCCTCACGAAAACGTTCCAAACGAGCCTATCGTTATTAGTTCGGTCGTTGTCCAATAAGAAACTGAATCATGCTGCGATCAGTTTTCTTCTTTCTTTTGATCATCGTCTTTTTTGTTGACGATGTTGCGTTGAATAGTTCCCAGCCTCCCCCACAGAATCCTCATGTCGTCGTAGAGACCTCTTTGGGGGAGATCACCCTTGAACTCTTTAGGTCTCAAGCTCGAGTAACTGTCGTCAATTTTCTTACCTACGTGCAGGCAGGTTACTATGACGGTACGATCTTCCATCGAGTGATCCGGAGCGCTATGATTCAGGGTGGCGGACTCAATCCTGATCTGAGTCCCAGAACGGAGGGACTGCGGGGTGGAATTCTCAACGAAGCAATAAACGGTTTGCAGAACGAGCGCGGGACTGTCGCTATGGCTCGACTGGGCACCCCCAACTCAGCGCGCACGCAATTCTTCATTAACACGGAGGACAACAACTCTTTTAATCACAAAAACACATCAGCTAATGGTTTCGGATATGCCGTCTTCGGTCAGGTCATTGATGGAATGGACGTGGTCGACAGAATCGCCCGCGTCCCAACACGACGACTAGAAGGAAGAATCGGCGAGCCTTCCATGAGGGACGTTCCCCGCGAAAACGTCGTCATCAATGCCATTCGCCGTGTAGAACCATAGCCTAAGGTGAGAATAGACGAGTTCAACGTCTTCGTTCGTGACATGCCACTATTCGTCAGTTGTAAGTCACAGTCGTTTTCGGCCCCAATAACCTGAGAGACGTAGGAGCCGATGGCCCCGATTGACTCAGCAGTAGAGAAACGTGTCATCGAGATCGTTACCGGACTCGTCAGTGAGTTGAGGGATGGTCAACAGGTTGCTGTAGCTCCGAAGGAATCGCTGGAGCGAGACCTCGGCATCAGTAGTCTAGAACGAGTTGAGCTAATAATTCGGCTTGAACAGGCGTTCGGTGTCCAATTAGGAGACACGGCGATGGTGGGGGCCGAGACCCCAGCAGACCTCGCGGCCGCTATCGCCAAATCCGACGCTCAACCGGATTCAGGACATCTTGAGCCATTGGGAATTCCGTCCCCAGCTAAAAGCGCTGAAACTACATCGTCGGCCAAAGCGGACACTCTGGTAGAGGCACTGGCATGGCACGTCAAACACCATCCAGACAGAATACATATCCATCTTCGTGAAGAAGCCGGGACCACAACTCCGTTGTCGTATCAATGGTTGTGGGATAAATCCCGCGCAATAGCAGGCGGACTAGCGGCTCATGGGCTTGGCCGCCACGACACAGTAGCAATCATGCTACGAACCGAGCAACACTTTTTCCCAGTATTCATGGGAGCACTGATGGCTGGCTGTGTTCCTGTCCCTCTATATCCGCCATTTCGCGCAGACCGCATCGAAGAATATGCGAAGCGCCAAATCGGCATTCTCCGAAATGCTGAAGCTCGCCTTCTGATCACATTCAAAGAGGTCCACCGAATCGCGAGTTTGCTTACCAAGCAGGTGTCAAGTCTTAAGGCCGTTGTTGCTGCAGACGCTCTAGCGGACACACCAACAGCTCCCATTAGGTCCTCTGGGGACGCACCTGCACTTATTCAGTACACTTCGGGAAGTACGGGACAACCAAAGGGAGTTTTACTGTCGCACGGCAATCTAATGGCTAACATTCGCTCCATAGAACGCCGCCTCATGATCACTTCCGGAGACACCGCTGTAAGTTGGCTTCCGCTTTATCATGACATGGGTCTAATTGGAGCGTGGCTTGGACCACTCTACACTGGCGTACCCGTCGCCCTAATGTCACCACTCACCTTCCTAGCCAGACCGGTTCGATGGCTGCAGGCATTGCACACCCATCGTGGAACCGTATCTCCAGCGCCAAATTTTGCTTACGACCTGTGCGCAACGCGAATTAAGGACGCTGAGCTCGATGGGCTCGATCTGAGTTCCGTCCGCATCTTGTTGAATGGTTCGGAGACCGTTTCAGCAAATACGCTGAACCGATTTATTTCCCGTTTTGAACCCTACGGTCTTATTCCAACTGCGGTTCTCCCGGTCTATGGGCTCGCTGAATGCTCAGTAGGTCTCGCCACGCCAACACCGCACACCGCGCCCAGAATTGACCACGTACAACGGTCCTACTTCCAGACATCCGGACGCGCAGTTCCATCAGCGACGAACGACATGCAGGCGCTGAGATTTGTCTCCTGTGGACGTCCACTGCCAGATCACGAAATCATGGTCGTCGATACCAACGGGAATCCCGTACTAGATCGTTTGCAAGGCCGAATCCGTTTTCGCGGCCCTTCCGCGACACGGGGCTACTACCGTAACAGCGAGGCAACTCAAGCATTAATAGGGAAGGACGGATGGCTTGAAACGGGAGATCTCGGCTACATCTCTGATGGAGACCTCTTTCTCACCGGTCGCTCGAAAGACCTGATCATTAAAGGGGGTCATAATCTCTATCCTCATGAGGCCGAAGCAATCGCAGGAACGATCCTCGGTGTGCGCGCTGGATGTGTTGCTGCATTCGGGACCCTAGACGAGGCTCGTGGTACAGAGCAATTTGTCATCGTCGTTGAAACCCGCCTAACAATCTCCATCGAAAGAGATGCATTACGACGAAAAGTGATTCAGGAAATTTCAACTGCCCTCGGAGTCGCTCCAGACCGGGTTGTACTAGCACCACCTGGTTCCGTTTCGAAAACATCGAGTGGAAAAATCCGTCGAGATGCGACCCGAAGTGCCTGGCTTCAGGGGCGAATTGGTAAAAAGACGGGAAACGTTGGGCAGTGGATCAGACTAACTGCACGTGCAACTTGGGCAAGTCTCATAAACTTCGGTTCACGGCTCGGACGTTGTTTATACACAAGTTATGTCGTAACACTCGTCCTCACAACCAGCGTAGTGACATGGACCATGGTGCTTGTTGGACCACGCGGCGGCTGGACAGACCGAATTATTGGCCGGTGGACACGTCTAGTTATGGAACTAGCCGGCTGCCCAGTCAAAGTCCTGGGCAGCGATCGAGTTCAAGAAGGAATACCAATAGTTTTCGTCGCGAACCACGCCAGCTATATTGATTCGCCGCTGTTGATGGGGATCATTCCAATCGCAGTTCGCTTCGCTGCAAAGGCGAGACTCGCGAAGTATCCTGGAATTGGATTAGCAATTCGAAAAGGTGGTCATATCCCAATCCATAAGAGTGATCAATCCCAACGTATTGAAGGTGCAGACGATCTTTATGGCGTCATTAAATCAGGGCAATCACTGTTCGTATTTCCAGAAGGAACTTTTGCCGAGGCTGCTCGACTACTGCCATTTCGACTTGGAGCATTCCGTGCCGCGGTCGATAACGGATGCCCGATTATCCCTATAGCAATTCGTGGTACTCGATACATCTGGCCCGCTGACTCTTGGTTACTCCGGCCAGGTCGCGTAACGGTAACGTTCGGACAACCACTCAGAGCAGCCAGCCAAGACTGGTCGGAAATTATCCGCCTCCGCGATAGCGCTCGTCAATTTATCTCTGAGAACATTGGGGAAACCTAGAGACACGAGGATTGTCCTAGGTCGTTGGAGAAAGCAAACCTAGTGCTCTAGAGTTCTAGGGACGGAGCACCACTCGGCCAACGACCGACCCTGCTCGTAGGTCATCGAGTGCGGATTGCACTGCGCCAAGTGGTCTCTCGTCGAGCGGCGTTAATGGAATTTTTCGAGCGCGAACTCTCGTCATCAAAGAAGTCATTTCGGAAAGGCTCCCCACATAAGACCCCCTTACATTGAGCCGCTTCAGCGGCAATAACGGAAGCGAAATCTTAAGTGCGCCGCCAAAGAGCCCAACAACAACAAGCGTGCCCCCGGGAGCTAAAGTACTCAATGCAAAGGCAGATGATGATTCAGACCCAACGAAATCGATCGCTACCTTCGCGCCGCCTTCCGAAAGCTTCTTGACAGCCTTCACACTACCAGAATTGTTTGGGTTAATGGGTATTGAACCGTAGGACTGTGCCAACTGTAAACGCTGATCGTCGACATCCGCGCAAATTAGATTCGTCTTAATCATGGAAGGCGCAAGACTCAGCGCTGCCAAGCCAACACCTCCAAGACCAACCACGAGTAAGTGGGATGATTCGTCTAATTGATCAGTCACCTTGGTTAATGCACTGAATGCCGTTAGGCCAGAACAAGCATACGTGCCAGCCCTAGCAACCGAAACATCTCCTATGTCAAACAAGTAACGTGAGTGCGGAACAACCACATAATCAGCAAATCCGCCGTGCCGAGTCACTCCTAGCGCTTTCGGATATCCACAAAGGTGCTCGTCTCCATTGCTGCACGTCTGACACTGCCGGCAACCGATCCACGGAAATACCACTCGACGGTCACCTGGTTGAACCTGATCCACGTCTGACCCGCAAGCCTCAACGAGGCCGGCGATTTCATGGCCTAGTGTGAACGGCAGTTTCCTTCCCTGTGTCAAATCAAGCCGCTTTGAATCACCAAGATCAAAATATCCGTCAGCTAAATGGATATCACTGTGACAAACACCACAAGCCTCGACACGCAAGAGAACTTCATCGCCGACTGGTTGTGGGCATTCAGTCTCTCGACGAACTAGCGGTTCCCCATAACCGACTAACTGATAGTTCAACATGCGTCGATTGGATATCACTCATCTATCTCCGACACTAACGGTTAATAGACACAGAACCATGCAGGAAGAAATTTTCTGTAGTACACACACTATCCAACCTAAAGCCGACAGATGGCTTTCAAGTTCGTCAGGTCTGTAATAGATCTTGACGATCTCAAATTCCCGACCATCTTGCAGTCTCCTTCGGCTACGGCTAGTGTCTTGTTCGGACGTAGAGCTGGTCGGATTCGTCATATCCAATTGGTAGCGATTATCCACGAAGAAAACCCGACCGCCAAGCGTAAAACATCTTGCGACCATACTCAAAAAAGAGACAAACCGTGACAGTGTCAGGTGCGACAGCCAAAAACAAAAAAACACGAAATCAAAATAACGGTTGGGCTGCCAGTCAAATAAATCAGCCACTAGATAGTGAACAACTCCCGAACGTAATCGCCGCTGGTTGAGAGCGATCAATTCCGGGGATGCATCCACGGCGGTCACGCTATCCTCATACTGGATGAGTCGTTCAGTCCACAACCCTGTACCACAAGCCAACTCAATTACGTGTCCTGACGGTCGAGCTAACGAGAGCGCAGTCCTGAGTTGTTCGATTTCGTCGATCCAGCAACGCCGATGTTCGGGTCCCAGATTAAACGGACCACGCCGAAAAAAACCAATCGTCATGCTCCGGTGCCCATCCACGGTAATAAGCAACCTGCTCGACAATCCGCTCAGGATCGTCGTCCATTCGTCCAAAGCGGCTCACTGTTGACTATCCTCTGCAGCCAACAAGTCGAGCGAATCACCGACCAATCGGTAAACTGTCCATTGGTTCATCGGAACCGCACCTGCACGTTGGTACGACGAGATGGCCAACTGATTCCAGTCCAACACAGACCACTCAAAACGACCGTATCCCCGTGAAACAGCAATACTGGCTAAATGAGCCAGCAATCGGCGTCCATAACCTCGACCTCGATACGACTTTCTGACATAGAGGTCCTCAAGATAAAGGCCAGGTTTTCCGAGAAACGTAGAAAAACTCCGGAAGAAGAGCGCAAAACCCACCGCCTCATCGGCAAGCCATGCAATGCGAGCTTCCGCCTCTGGATCGTCGGAGAACAGTGCTCTTTCAATCGAGACCTCCGTTGCCGAAACAGCATCAGACAAGCCCTCGTAGTCAGCCAATTCTTGAATCAACGAAAGCACTAATGCAATGTCCTGTTTCGTCGCTGCCGCGATACGAAACGAACCCTCTTGTAATACCATCCTGCCTCGTCAATCTTCTGCAATGCCAACCACCAGCCTAACAACCCTTCCAGGAGATCAAGAGCACAGCACGCCGGCATCCAATAGATTCAGCGCAGCACGTCTAACCAATCACAACGTAGAAGGGAAATCCTAAGAAATTACTGCTTCAAGTGCCTGATTGAGATCAGCGACAAGATCGTCAACATCCTCAATCCCAATCGAAAGTCTAAGTAAATTATCCGGGACAGGCGAATCAGCTGCTTCCACCGTACTCCGATGTTCAACGAGGCTCTCCACTCCGCCGAGCGAAGTCGCATTATGAAATAATCGTAACGACTGAGAGACGTTCGCTGCTGCGACTTTGCCTCCCTTCAAACAAAACGACACGATGGGTCCAAAACCGCCTTCCATCTGACGAACGGCAGTCGAATGTCCCGGATGGTCTTTGAGTCCTGGATAAAGAACGTCACTCACGGCCGGATGCCTATTTAAGAGCTCGGCAACAAGCTGAGCGTTCTGCGCAGACGTATAGACTCGAAGATATAGCGTCCTCATTCCACGTAGGAGGAGCCAGCTCTCGAACGGTCCCATTACTGCTCCCCGCGCTGCCCGCTCCCGACGGCACTTCTCCCACAACTGGTCCTTACGAGCCGTCACGAGCGCCCCAGCTAATACATCCGAATGTCCATTCAACTGCTTCGTCGCAGAATGCATCACTAAATCCGCTCCATGTTCGATAGGGCGGGAAAGGACTGGCGTCGCGACAGTATTGTCAACCACAACATGAGCACCAGCATCGTGCGCGACGGCTACTGTAGCCGCGATGTCTGTTATTGCACCACTCGGATTCGCTGGAGTTTCCACCCAAACAATTCTTGTGACACCCGGACGAACCGCTTCGCGAAGGGCATTAATGTCAGCGTTTGGTACGAGGTCAAGATTGATTCGACCGAATCGAGCCAACTGCTGAAGCCATTGACGAAGCATCCAGTACATTTCTTCTGGTGCGACAACATGGTCTCCTACCCGAAGGGTCTCAAACACTGTCGTTGCAGCCGCCATCCCAGAACTGAACAACATCGATGAGCTACCATTTTCAAGTGTTGCAAGAAGTTCCTCAACAGGTTCGTACGTCGGATTTTGGTCACGGGTATAACTACGACCGTCTCGGATGTTCCCATCTTCTGTACGTGCATACTGAACGGCTGGATAAATAGGCGGTACTATTGCGCCAGTTCTGAAATCAATCCGACCAAGTGCTTGTGCGGCAAGTGTTTTCGGTTTCGAGGGTAGGAACGAGCGGAACGTTTTCACAGGTCTAGACACGCGCTTTCCCGATATCGATACTGATGTTTCGCCACTTTCCTTGCCTAAAGCGAAACACACTTAGCAATGCGCGTGACACATGGCCCAACACTATCGCCAACCAAATATCCGTCGGTTCGAGTCCACTAGTCATTTGCAGATACGTACACATCCCAACCGGGAGCACAAGCTGCGAAACAATCGAGATATAAAGTGGACTCTTCGTATCCCCCGTGCCTTGGAGTGCACCGGTATATGTCAACGCAACAGTGACAAAAAGTCCCGAGACCGCAAGGTACGAAAGAAGTTCGCTTCCCAATTCAAATTGAATACCCTGGCCCATGCCAAAAACAGATAAAATCGCTCTGGGCACGAGGAGAAACGATAGGCCGACAATACACGCCAATCCAATACCGATTGCCGAAGCCACCATTGCTGCTCTCGCACTTCGGTCTGGCCGACCGGCCCCTAAATTCTGACCGGCAATAGCCGCAGTTGCTCCCATCAATCCAACCGAAGTCCAGGTAATGAAAGAAAACAACTCCGTATATCCCACAGCATAGGCTGCCTGCGCCTCCGCGCTGTACTGCAGTGAACCGATAAAACGAAGTAACAGAATCCCGCCAATATTCATTACAAGACCCTGAAAACCCGTTGGCAATCCAAACCGAAACAACTCTCGGATGACGCTCCACTCAATACCGAATGACATAGTTCTGGAAAATTGGATTACTAGACGCCCAGTAAATAACAGCCAGAGGAATGCCACTCCGGTTAACACGCTCGCGATGGCAGTACCCATCGCCGCGCCCAGAGTTCCGAACGCAGGAATAGGCCCAAAACCTCCAATCAACAGCACGTTCAATCCGATATTGAGTACTGTCATCGCGACCCCAAGCCGCATTGGCGTACGTGCATCACCAGCCGCGCGTAATGCACCGCTCATCATGAAATAAATGATTATGCCAACGCTAAAAAGGAAACTCATTCTGAGGTACGGTAGGGCTTCATGTTGCACTTCGGGCGCTGCATTGACCATCTCAAGAAGAAATGGGGCAACGGCGTACCCGATCGGCGCCAAAATTACCAGTGCCATAAACAACGCAGTCAGAAACGCTTGGTACACCGTACGGTTGACTTCGTCTGGTTTGTTAGCCCCGGCGAAACGTGCCACTAGCACGCCCATACCACTAAACACTGACGCCACAAAAACGATAACCAAGATCCAGATTTGCAGACTTACACCGATCGCAGCATTTCCCACATGGCCGACGTAATTACCGACCATAGCCTGGTCGATGATTCCCTGCATTCCAGCAATCATGTTCTGCAGGACTGTCGGCCACGAAAGCTTCCAGACGGCATGACTTAACGGACCATCAACGATAGATCGATCGAAAGGCTTTGCTGGACGATCCTTGGCACTCATTCGAGAAATCGATTCATCCTCATCGTTGACGTCATCCGAGTCTTAGCTACTTTCGCCATCGTCATTCTGCTTACAGCCTAACGAAAGACGGCTTCAAAATCTGTTGTCGCGATGCCACAATATAGACAATCGAAACCGGACATCAACTGTGGGGATGCACAAGACCGCCGGAGAAACACCACCTACGGTATCCTATTCCGTGGCACAAGTCTCCCGCAGACTCTATCAGATCAAGACGAAAGTCAGCGATGCTCTATGCGAACCGCTAACTGGTTGCCGCGCACATCTCCAACTATGCCCTAGCCCTCGCCCTGGGTGGACAGCTGGACAAATCCCTGCCAATGCGAACCCTGCGGCTGTGCTTGTCTTAATTTACCCCGTTGAAGATGTTCCACATTTCGTCCTCACCGTTCGAACCAGTCAGTTAAATCGTCATGCCGGACAGATTTCTTTGCCAGGCGGAATGGTGGAAAAAGACGAGACGATTCGTAATACGGCGCTGAGAGAAACGTGTGAGGAACTTGGCGTAGACAAAACTCAGATAGGGTTGATTGGCGACCTATCGGCACTCTACATTCCAGTAACCAATATCGCGCTTTATCCCGTAGTCGGATTTAGTGACAGGCCGCTCAGGTTCCTTCCCTCCAAAGATGAAGTGGGTCGAGTTGTGCAGGTTCCTCTGACAGAATTGGCAGACCAGAACAATTTTCGTCATGGAACACGTTTACGCAAGGGTCAATGCTACCGTGTACCTTACTTTGCCTTACAAGAGGAGCGTGTCTGGGGTGCTACAGCAATGGTTTTGTCGGAGTTCCTCGATGTTCTTGGAATGTCTCAAAAAAATTCATGCTAGTGGCCTTCCGCACATCTACATCTACATCTACATCTACATCTACAACGTTAATTGAACCTAAGAAGGACGGTAGTGGCTAAACGCCGACAGCGGACACCAAAACAACGAGACACTCCACTTCTTGAGGCAACTGGTGGTTTCGCAGTTGCTTCGAAATCTCCTGGAAGAGATTCCGCCATCGCTCTGCACGAAGCCGCACAAACCAGATACCTCAACTATGCGCTGTCCGTGATCACGGCACGAGCTTTGCCTGACGTCAGAGACGGTCTAAAGCCCGTTCAACGCCGAATCCTCTATACGATGTGGCATCAAAGACTAACAGCTGACGCAAAACCTAGGAAGTGCGCCAAAGTGGTTGGTGACGTGATGGGCAACTACCACCCTCATGGCGATTCAGCCATTTACGATTCACTCGTTCGAATGGCACAACCATTCTCCTTGCGATATCCACTCGTCGACGGGACTGGGAATTTTGGGTCGCTCGATGGAGACGCAGCCGCAGCCATGCGATACACGGAATGCAGGCTAGCCAAAATCAGCACGGAACTTCTTGTTGAAATTGATCATCAGACGGTTCCGTTTCGCCAGACCTATGACGGTTCTCGAATGGAACCGATCGTGCTTCCAGCACGGCTTCCGTGTCTTCTGATGAACGGAGCAACGGGTATTGCCGTCGGTATGGCGACCAACATTCCACCACACAATCTCGACGAAATCTCGAATGCGCTACTCAAATTACTCGACAACCCCGAACTAAATAGTGAACACCTCACTCAATTCATTAAAGGTCCAGACTTTCCGACTGGCGGCCAAATCACGAATACACCTGAAGAACTAAAGCACATCTACAAGACCGGATCTGGCACATTACGGATTAGATCTACATGGATAAAAGGACCAATTTCACGCTCTTTAAAAACAATCTACATCACGAGTATTCCGTATACCGTCAACAAGTCACAAGTCGTCGAACGCATTGCCGACATCGTCATCTCTCAAAAACTTCCGGCACTACTCAATGTAAAGGACGTTTCGACGGATGATGTGCGAGTCGCTCTTGAACTTCAAACCGATGCCGACGAACGCTTAATAATGACGTATCTCTACAAACACACGCCTCTCCAATCAACATTTCCAGTCAATTTGACCTGCCTTGTGCCAGGGGAACAGATTGGTGTTGGACGCCCAGAACGACTTGATCTTCATCGATTACTTTGGCACTTCTTGAATTTTCGTCTGGACGTCGTCACGCGCCGCCTTGAACACGAACTAGCGACGCTCAACAAACGGATACACATCCTCGAGGGGTTCGAGAAAGCATTCGACGCACTCGGCACAATCCTCAAGATTATTCGTGGATCGGACGGCAAAGCGGATGCAGCCAAACAGATCATACGACGCTTCAAATTCGACGCAGAACAAACTGATGCGATCCTCGAACTAAAGATCTACCGACTAGCCAAACTTGAGATCGTTATCATTCGAGACGAACTCGAAAAAAAACGGGAACGGTCGAGACAAATTGGACACCTGCTCAGTAACGAAAATCGACGCTGGACAATCGTTCGCAACGAAATCATCGAATTGAGACGGACATACGGAAACAAAAAACTCAACCCGCGGCGAACAAAGATTGATAGCAAAATCGACGACGTCGAATTTCAGGCGGATGATTTTATTGTCGACGAAGACACAATAGCCCTGATATCGAGAGACGGCTGGATAAAACGGCAGAAAGAGGTTCGAAATCTATCTACCACACGATTACGAGAAGGGGACACGACGCTAGCGGCTATTGCTGGCAGCACTAGATCCACGGCTGTATTCTTTTCAAACTTCGGCATAGCCTATAGTTGTCGCCTGATCGATATTCCCGCCACCACAGGCTATGGAGAACCAGTGCAACGTATCTTCAAATTGAAGGACGGTGAACGTATTGTTGCAGTTCTGAGTCTCGACCCTCGAATAGCCAGAGGGATTCGGTCAACCAAGCGTCGAATGGTTCCACTAACGCATGCAGTGGCGATTAGTAGTGACGGTTTCGGGCTACGTTTTAGCCTCGAAGCATTTATTGAACCAAGCACTCGGTCCGGCCGACGGTTTTCAAAACTGAACAAGAGCAACGAAATCGTCGGGGTATCGATAATCGCTGATCGGAACACCATTATTATTGCCGCTACTCAGCAAGCTCGCGCGATGCTCTGTCGAGCGGACGAACTCAACTTCCTTTCTGGTCCAGGAAAAGGTGTGCTCTTTATGAGACTTAATCGAGAGAGCGACCGGATTCTAGGATTCACGACCTCGAACACCAATCGAGAAGTGCTCACCGTAGAAACAAATCGTGGAGCCAGTCAAACTATCAGCAACGCAAAATACGGAGTTGTTGGTCGAGGAGGAAAGGGACGAATTTTATTAAAGCGCGGAACATTCACCAAGATTGTGCCGAAGCCGATAGTAATTCCGTCCCTAGATTCCGAGTAGACTAATAAACTTCTTCTCGAAGCTTCTCTGAACAAGGACCTTACATCTTCAGATGAAAACGCAATAAAACGACGGCTACTGCATTTCGATCCGTCTGAGAATTGCGGCACCAACTATTTCGTCTTAAACCCAGCTGCATCCAGCGCAGAGCACGCGTCTTCAAACACTTCTAAACAGTCCGGAAGAACTGAAATTTTACCAAGCGTCAACTTTCGACGAATTCCGTGTACATAGAATCGAATCGCCTCCATATGAAACGCCTTAACGGCATTAAGAAGAAGACCACATTCTTCAACCAACTCAGTCAATTCTTCGGCATTAGGCTGCGAATCGAGTCTTTTCTGCAAGACTTCAAGTCGCTTGATCGCTCGTTCTTGATGCTCAGACGACACCTCATCCTCCCTTTACCCATTGGACGGCACTTGTTGCCTCCTAGACATGCTACACTGGGATTTCTTCGCTGAATAAAGCATTAACCTTCTATTATCTTGACCGAATGAGGCGGTTTCGTGTCGTAACTGTCCTACAAAAATAAAAGCCAGTCCACGCATGGCACGTTCGTACACTGCAAAGGATATCACCGTACTTCAGGGGCTTGAGCCAGTCCGCAAGCGCCCGGGCATGTACATCGGAGGCGTCGGCTCAGATGGTCTGCACCACCTCGTGTGGGAAATTCTGGACAACGCCGTCGACGAAGCAATGAACGGCTACGCCACAAATATAGAAGTCAAATTAGACTCCAACGGAACCTCTATTGTTGTTAGCGACGATGGACGAGGGGTACCAATAGATCGACACTCCAAAAGCCAAAAAAGTGCTCTTGAGGTCATATTTACAACGCTCCATGCAGGCGGAAAATTTGAGAACCATTCGTATAGCACTTCAGGCGGACTACATGGAGTCGGAGCCAGCGTCGTCAATGCCCTCTCAATGGAATTAATCGTGACATCCAAGCGGGACGGTGCTCTCTGGCAACAGAAATTTGCACGAGGAAAGGCAACAACAAAATTACGAAAAGTAAAACGGGCACGTGGAACTGGAACGACCATATGCTTTCAGCCTGATCCACGAATTTTCCCTAAAACAAACTTCGATCCCAAAATGATCCGTGAGCGAATCAGTATCGCTAGCTATCTCCATGGCGGAGTTCGGTTCACTTTTATAGACGAAGGCAGTAATTCTCCAGAGGTGTTTCAGCACGACAGCGGCCTAACCGATTATCTCGCCACAATCGTCAAAGAACGACGCCATAGTCCGGTTCACGACGTTCCATTTTCCGTTGTCAAAGACCACTTGGAGACAAAGTCGCGTACCGAAGTGGTTTTGCAGTGGACCGAGTCTACTGACGAACATCTCCGCAGCTATGTCAATGGCATCCCAACTAAATCGGGTGGAGCTCATGAGTCTGGCCTACGCGCTGGCATCGGGAAAGCCGTCAGAAATTTCATCGACACTCATGGACTAACTCCAAAAGCGATTACGTTGACACCGGACGATATCCGCGAAGGGCTGACTGGCGTAATTAGTGTCCATCTCCAGTTGCCACAGTTTCAAGGTCAAACCAAAGACCGAATAAACAATCCAGAGTTATTACCAGTCGTTGACAACATAATCCGTCCAGGACTTGAGTATTGGTTAAACCAGAACATCACTGTTGCAGAAACTATTGTTTCCAGGATCATCTTATCGGCGCGGGCTCGAGAAGCGAGTCGAACCGCTCAACAACTAATATCGCGTAAAAGCCCATCATCAAGACGCCTCAACCTCCCTGGCAAACTGTCCGACTGCACTGGCACCGCCAAAGGTGAGAGTGAACTATTCATCGTGGAAGGTGACTCAGCCGGAGGCTCCGCAAAACAAGGACGAGACCGGCAACGGCAAGCAATCCTCCCACTGCGAGGTAAAGTGCTGAATGTGGAAAATGCTTCAGCCTCAAAAATTCTTGCGAACAAGGAACTTTCTGATGTGGTTACCGCTCTTGGCTGTGGACTTGGCAAAACCTTTGACATCTCAAAGCTCAGATACGATCGGGTCATCATCCTTGCCGATGCCGATTCAGACGGCAACCACATTGCCACCTTGTTATTGACCTTCTTTTACAGGTTTCTGCCGAAATTGATTACGCATGGCAAAGTGTTTCTAGCGCAACCACCACTCTATAGAGTCGACATCGGCAAAGAAACTCATTGGGCATTAGACGACACCCACCGAGACAAAATCATCAGTAAAACTAAAACGTCACGAAACGGTCGTCGAAAACCTGACATCACAAGGTTTAAGGGACTGGGCGAGATGATGCCGAAAGTGCTCTGGACCACAACACTCGATCCCAAAACGCGTCGTCTTCTGCGCGTTGAAATCACTGACAATATCCAAACAGACCGGGTTATCAATGAGCTCATGGGAAAAGATCCGTCGGCTCGCTTCCGCTTCATCATGGAACGAGCCAATGACGCGCTTGAACTCGATGTTTAGAGGTATGCGTCTCGAATCTGTAGAGCATTCAACCGAAGTTCCACTTAGAACCTCGGCATAATCTCAACTCGACACTTCTTCGCTAATCAGTCAAGAAACGACCTATATATGCTAAGTAATTAGTCGTTAAATGACATTATCTCGCCTCTCGGACTCCTTAACTCTCCAACCCGTGTGACGCTTGAGTTCTTGTTGCATTGCCGCAAACCAGACGCCAAGAATTACCTTACACCTATGCTGACTTCTATTCCCGGAACGCCAATCCTGATTACATGTTCCCCCAAGGTGTTGTATAAATAGGCTCCATTCTCCTGCTGGGCACCACTTTCCAAGAGCCGCCGGGGAGGAAGAAAGCACGTCAACAATAGGAGCGTTGATTCGTTCTCCTGATAATCTTGTGAAGTAATTACTAGAAAAATGCGCAGTTGATGACACCGTTTGATTTTCATCTCCCTACACGCCTCGTTTTTGGATCAGGTATGGTTAAACGTCTTGGTGAATTGGCCCAGGATCTCAATTTTTCACGACCACTGTTAGTATCTGACAGAGGCTTAACCAAAACGGGTCATGTAGAACGCGTTCGTCGCTTGTTACGCTCGTCTGGACTTAACGTCGAGACCTTCGACGACTTCGATGTAAATCCCGACTCCGTCATGGTTGAGAAAGGTGCGACCTTTGCCAAAACCTGCCGCCGAGACTCCATCATCGGTCTCGGTGGTGGAAGTTCGCTTGACTGCGCTAAAGGAATCAATCTCATCCTGACAAACGGTGGAAAAATCCATGACTATCGAGGTTACGGAAAAGCACGCAAACCACTCCTACCAATGATTGCAGTGCCAACGACCGCTGGGACCGGTTCGGAAGCGCAAAGTTACGCAGTCATAGCAGATTCGACCACGCACATGAAAATGGCATGCGGAGATCCTAAGCTCGCATTTGCGGTAGCAGTGCTTGACCCGGAATTAACATTATCGCAACCAGCTTCCGTAAGCGCGATTGCCGGTTACGACGCCATCTCTCATGCAGTCGAAACTGCCGTTACGACGCGTCGAACACCTATTTCCGAGCTTTTCTCCCGTGAGGCATTTCGATTACTAGATGGTCACTATACGCGGGTGCTTAACGAACCAAAAGACATCCTTGCCCGGGGTGCAATGCACCTGGGTGCCTTCTTTGCTGGTGCCGCAATCGAACAATCTATGCTGGGCGCAGCTCACGCCTGTGCTAATCCCCTGACAGCACGTTACGATTTGGCGCATGGTGTTGCTCTCGCAATTCTTCTTCCACATGTCGTTCGATGGAATTCGCAGGCTAATGAAGAACTCTATCGCGATCTCGTTCGAGACTCGATTCAAGAGTCTTCTGATGTCACACCAGGAAGCTATCTGGCCACTCGCCTAGTCGATATTGGGAGAGCCGGTGGCTTACCACTGGATTTACGAACAACAGGAGTTAAGAAGAAAGACTTATCAAACCTTGCAGAATCTGCTAGTCAACAATGGACCGGCTCCTTTAATCCCAGGCCGTTCGGAGCACACGAGGCGTTGGAGGTTTACCAGTGCGCATTTTGAATGAAGTTTTAGGTTGCTGTAATCGACCCAAGAGTATCGTCTCCGTATTCACGGTTCTCTTACTGTTCACCGGAGATTTCTCACTATCTGCTCAGGATGCAGCGGACCCAAACGCATGGACTCAGTTCCGCGGAACACCTGGACTCACCGGAGCATCATCCGCGTCTGTACCAGCTGAACCGAAACTACTTTGGACATTCGAAGCAGGCGAATCAATCGACTCGTCCGCTGCCATCGTAGACGGCGCTATTTACGTTGGCACTTATGCGGGGGAATTGATTTCTCTTAACCTAGAGGATGGCTCGCTCAATTGGCGTTACCAAGCTAGCGATCAAATGGGAATTGGCGAATCTTCGCCAGCTGTTGGAGGTGGCCTTGTCTTTGTCGGCGATCTCGCCGGAGTACTTCATGCGGTCGAAGCGAGAACCGGAAAGGGAGTCTGGACTTTTCCGACACAGGGCGAGATTAAGTCTTCGCCTGTACTTGCTGATGGCAAAGTAATCATTGGATCGTACGATGGCTACGTTTACGGACTTGACGCGACCACTGGCGACTTAAAGTGGAAAGTTGAGACTCAAAACTACGTACACGCTACTCCAGCCATCTTAGATGGCGTCGCCTACTTCGGTGGATGTGATGAGACATTTCATGGTATTCGGGTTAGCGACGGCACGGAGGTCGTAAGTCTCTCGGCTGGCGCTTATACCGCTGCCTCCTCAGCTATCAAGAACGGACGGGCCTTTTTTGGCACGTTTGACAACGAAGTGATCGGCCTCGATCTAGCAACACACGAGATCATTTGGCGCTATGAGCACCCTCAACGTCACTTCCCATTCTATTCGTCAGCACTAAACGTCGACGGCACAATTGTCATCGGTGGCCGTGACCGGATGGTGCATGGAATCTCGGAACAAACCGGAGAAGCCTTATGGACGTTCATGACCCGAGCACGAGTGGATTCGTCACCGGCAGCTGCAGACGGGCGTGTCTATATAGGGTCGGGTGATGGCCGCTTATACGTTCTTGACCTTGATAGCGGGGAGAAACTTTGGGAATTCGACACCGGAGCTCCCCTGTCCGCATCACCGGCAATTGCCGACGGAAAAGTCGTAATTGGCTCTCAAGACGGTGTGCTGTACTGCTTTGGTTGATTTGGCGTTAGATTTTTAGCGTCCACGAGCGGGAGAGTGTAGAAACATCGTTGATTTTTGACCATGGGTCAACCGTGGCCCAGAAATATCGGCGCGAGGTATATAGTCGTTACTGATGGCAAGCCACATACGCCCAGAAGTCACTGGTGCCGCTGACACCGAAGTCGGTAGCTACTTCGTCGCAAACTACCCTCCGTTCTCTGTGTGGACCACGGGAGCCGTTGACACACTCGCCCGGCCGGCACTTGAGAGTAGCTCGGCAAAGATTCCGCTTGGCCTGTACTTGCACATCCCATTTTGTAGAAAGCGGTGTCATTTCTGTTACTTCCGCGTGTACACAGACAAAAACGCCAACGAAATCCAGTCATACCTCGACACACTCGCACGGGAATGGGAACTCTACGGAGAGCAACGTGCAATAGCCGGCCGTCCGCTTGATTTTATTTATTTTGGAGGCGGAACGCCCTCATTTTTATCTGTCCGCCAACTCAGGGGACTTGTCGACCGACTTTCCGCCGTTCGGTCCTGGTCCACCGCAAGCGAAATTACCTTTGAATGTGAACCAGGGACACTTACAGAATCGAAACTAGCTGCAATTCGTGAGATGGGCGTGACTCGACTGAGTTTAGGAGTTGAACACTTCGACGACCAAGTACTCGAACAAAACGGTAGAGCCCACCGTTCTGCGGAAATATTCCGCGCCTATGACTACGCTCGTTCGATCAAATTTCCGCAAATCAACATTGATCTCATTGCTGGAATGCTTGGCGAAACCGAAGCAAAATGGAAGAACGCAGTCGAACAAACCCTTGAGCTTAGCCCGGATAGCGTCACCATCTACCAAATGGAATTACCCTTCAATACTACCATCAGTAGCGACCTTCTTAAAGGAGCTGGGCAGTTCAATCAAACAGTTGCACCATGGGCGACTAAACGAAAATGGGTGGATGACGCATTCACTCGCCTTGAAAAAGCAGGCTATACCGTCGGCAGCGCATACACGGCGGTAAAGGACCCAACACGGACAACTTTTGTCTATCGCGACCGCTTGTGGCAAGGTGCGGACCTGGCTGGTTTAGGTGTCGCATCATTTGGGCACATTAACGGCGTGCACATGCAAAACTTAGACTCATGGGGCCCTTATGCCGAAGCTGTACAATCCGGACACATCCCCCTAAATCGCGCCTACCGACCAACAAATGAAGAACGGATGATTCGCGAACTTGTGCTCCAGCTCAAATTGGGGTCAATTCGACCGTCATATTTTCAGGACAAATATCAAGTGGATGTCAGATCGAGATTTGCTCCACCATTTGAATCACTTAAGCGAGATGGCTTCCTCGAAGAACTTTCTACCCAAAAGGTTAAGTTGTCTCGAGATGGACTGCTACGCGTCGATAGTCTGTTACCTCGTTTCTTTCTTCCGACTCACACCGATATTCGGTACACATAGAACGAACCCACTCTCTCTTCATGGCCAAGGGCAACAAACAAAAGCGTGCGCTCGCGCTCAATCCTCTCTACCCACTCGATGTCGCTTACCGCAGAGCTGGGATTTCACCACCGACGGCATCGCTCGTTGAACCGGAAGATATCCCGCTACCGTACAAATCTCTACTCGTCCACGACATCGATATGACCTTAACTCTCGAACGGCACTTTGGTGGACAAATTGCTCTACGCCCGCTCTCGACATTCACAAGCCGTGGATCATATTTTCGACGAGTCTTATTGGTTCAAGAATATTCTGGACAGCCAGTGGAAATGGGTGCGATCCGCATGAAACTGGATGCTTTCGGAGTGACACTCAGACGAAAGATTCTGCAAAACGAAGTCCCGCTCGGCCGCATCTTACGAGATGGAAATTTTGACTATGTGAGTCGCGTAAAGTCCTTTCTTACTGTCAAACCAAACCCAGAAATGATGGGCGTCTTTTGGATGCGTGAGCCTTGCCCACTCTACGGACGACGAACCGAGCTGATACGGCAAAACAGAAAGATCGGTGATATCGTCGAAGTTCTCCCTCTCGTTATTCGCTGACGGAAACGCATAATGACACGTTCACACCAATACGACTGTACGGTTATTGGTGGCGGCCCAGCCGGCGCTACAGCTGCCACGGTCCTCGCAATGCACGGACGAAGGGTTGCAGTAATCGAACGGGATGAATTCCCTCGCTACCATATCGGGGAATCATTAATGCCATATACCTGGTTTACGTTTGAACGCCTGGGAGTCCTCGACTGGTTCAACAAAAACGGATGTCCACAGAAACACAGTGTGCAGTTCGTCTCAACGTCTGGAAAAGTTTCGCAACCATTCTATTTTTTTGAAACCATCAAGCACGATTGTGCAACAACGTGGCAGGTGAAACGCAGTGATTTCGACCGTATGCTGCTTGACAATGCAAAAGCTAAAGGCGCTGACATATTCCAAGGTGTCACAGTTCGTGAACCACTTCTCGATGGAACTCGTCTTATTGGTGTTAGCGCGATCACACCTGATGGCAACACGGAAACGTTTCATGCAAATGCCATCATCGACGCTACTGGCCGAGATTCTTTTCTTGCATCAAGATTCGGCTGGAAACAACGAGACCCCGAACTCAACAAGATTGCCATCTTTACATATTACAAAGGAGCGAAACGCGACCCCGGCCTTGACGCAGGTGCAACAACAGTCGCCTATATTCCAGACAAAGGGTGGTTTTGGTATATCCCGCTGCCTGATGATGTTGTCAGTGTTGGCGTGGTCGCAGAAGCTAATTATCTCTACAGAAACACGCGCGATCCAGAATCGATTTTTGCACGGGAAGCGGATAACTGTCTATGGATCAGGGATCATTTGAGTACAGGCACGAGAACCGAACCAGTACGAGTAACCGGGGAATTTAGCTACCGCTCTGAAAACATCGGCGGTGAAGGATTCTGTCTTGCAGGCGATGCTTTTGCATTTCTCGATCCGGTCTTCTCAACTGGGGTCTTTATGGCCCTAAAAAGCGGAGAAATGGCCGCCGACGCCGTGCATGCTAGCCTCGACCGTGGCGTTGTAGACCTTGACTCATTTGCAGATTACAACCGAGACATGCGGTGGGCGCTCGACCAGTTCCGAGAGCTCGTGTTGTCTTTCTACAACCAAACATTTAGCTTTCGCGACTTCATTCAGTCGCATCCAGATTTGCATCCCCAATTGGTCGATGCGCTGGTTGGAAACGTGTTTACCGATCTTGGGCCCCTCTTTAATGCGCTAAAAGAATTCTCAAATCAGACATCGAAGGCTAACCCCTTGGCACCCATCTAGAAGACACTACTCGTATTAGCTATTAGAATACGAATCAAGAGGATGCCGAATGAATACCGGCTACGCCGGCGTGTCCAGTTTTACGAGACTGACGCTGCAGGAATTGTTCATTTTTCGTGTTTCTACCGTTACATGGAAGAAGCAGAACATGCTCTCTGGCGCGCTGCTGGATTGAGTATCAATCCACCTAATGCAGTAGTCGGCTTCCCTCGAGTTGCCGCGTCATTTGATTTCCACCGACCTCTAACCTTCGAAGATGAGTTTGATATTCATATTCGCATCGCTGACTTTGGCGAGCGCTCGATTCGATACGAAACAATCATCACAAAAGACGGCGATAACATTGCCACGGGAAGCCTAACAATCGCCTGCGTAAAGAAGAATAACGATGCCACATTAACATCGACAACGATACCAGCTGACATCGTCTCTCGACTGAAAATATTTCCTCAGGATACGAGCGAATGATCGCGCCAAGCATAGCTCGTGGGCCGCTAGAGATTGAAAGATCCTCAAGGAAAGTGATCGCGACTCATCAAGCAGATCGGCTCACCGAACTTATTCGATCATTTCTGAACCGCAATCAGTTTTACAGCAAAAAATTTCGTCGGGCTCGATTATCGATTAACGGCCTCGCATTTCCGGATGACCTCCAGAAGCTTCCACTCACGACGAAAGCAGAACTTATCGATGACCAGTCCAGTTCCCCGCCATGGGGAACCGGACTTTCTGAACCTGTTTCAAGTTTCTCTCGGTACAACCAAACTTCCTCGACGACTGGAAACCCACTTCGCTGGATCGACACTCCGGAAAGTTGGCGATGGATGCTCGGCTGCTGGGACGCAGTCTACAAAGCGGCTCGTGTTTCGGCTTCGGACCGGATTTTGTTTCCATTTTCTTTTGGCCCCTTTCTTGGTTTTTGGACAGCATTCGATGCCGGCGTCCGAATGGGAGCATTCTGCATACCAACTGGTGGAATGACGAGCGAATCACGTCTAGCTTTAATCGAAACCCTCGAACCGACAGTCATCTGCTGCACGCCGACCTACGCTCTAAGATTGCTTGACGTCGCAAGCGAGAACCGTAATCGCCACTTGGACTCATGCTCTGTCCGAACGGTTATCGTTGCGGGAGAACCCGGAGGAAGTATTCCGTCAACACGTCGTCGAATCGAAAGCGGCTGGGGTGCCCGCGTGATCGATCATCACGGTCTGACAGAAGTAGGACCACTCAGCTACGAATGCTGGGAAGCCCCGGGGTTCCTCCACCTGAATGAAACAGAGTTCATTGTAGAAATCCTAAAACCTGGAACTGATCAGATAGTTCCAGACGGACAGCAAGGGGAGCTAATTGTCACAAATCTTGGCCGTACCGCAAGTCCTGTTATTCGCTACCGAACAGGAGACATTGTGGTACGGACGCGTGAAAAATGCTCTTGCGGTCGAACCACCGCACGGCTGGTCGGCGGCGTGTTGGCTCGAACGGATGATATGATCAACGTTAAAGGTGTGAACGTCTTCCCCACTGCCATAGAATCGGTAGTCCGTTCTTTCCAAGAGGTTGTCGAATTTCAAACGACTGTCATCGCAAGAAAAGCCATGCGTTCTCTCTCAGTCACAATTGAAGTCGATGGCTCAATCAAAGAACCATCGACAGTCGAACACGAAGTCGAGCGAAAACTGCACGAAGCACTCGGATTAAGCATTTCCGTTACTTCGGTTGAGCTTGGAACGTTACCACGATTCGACATGAAAGCCCGTCGATTCATTGTCGAATAGAAAACGAACAGCATGCTTCCACGCGAACACAAGCGGCATAGTAGGATCTGACATTAAGATGTTTAGAGCCAACAAGCTTTCAGTAAGGAGGGACACATAGACATGCGTCGTATATGTGTGGTCACCGCAACTCTTTTGCTCATTTTTGTCTCAGTCTCCTGTGGAGGTGGAGAGAGTGACCCAGATGGCCCGTCTGTTAGTCGTCAATTTGTGAGTCTTGGCACTGCTCCCCCAGGAGGTGCATTCTTCGTCGTAGGAAGCGCCTTAGCCGAAGTTGTCAACGAAACGGGAAGAGAATTTGGCTACAGCGTAACTGCCGAGGCCACGAGCGGCTCGCAAGAGAACATCAGGAGACTCTTAAGTGGCGAACTCGACTTTTCCCTATCCAATGCCGCAATCACTTATTTTGCTGTGCGTGGCGCAGAAGGCTGGGAACGCGCCTACCCTGTGCAATCTGTGATGACCTTGGCACCGAACGTAGCGCTCTTTGTCAGTCGCGCTGATTCTGGTGTGGATTCATTAAGCGATTTAACAGGAAGACGTGTCACTGTTGGTGTTCCCGGTGCTGGATTTCAATACTTCGTAGGTCCACTTTTGGAGGCCCACGGTGTAACTTACGATGATTTTTCTCCGCTCGAAGCGACACAACAAGCAGCTGTCGACATGTTGACCGACGGTTCCGCTGACGCTGTCTTTTTGGGCGGAGCAGTTCCAACAGCCTCAATTACGCAAGCTGCTGCTTCGATGGACATCACGTTTCTACCGTTCGGAGCGCTTGAAAAGCAGTCCCTCATCGACGAATATATTTTCTTTCGACCAGCCACTATCCCTGCTGACACCTATCGTAATCAGACAGAGCCATTCGAAGGGCTCGACGTTGGCTCGATGCACGTCATTACCTCCACCGGAGCTTCAGAAGATCTGGTTTATAACTTCACCAAACTCCTATACGAGAATCGAGAACTTGTCGTCGAGAAGCACGCAGCCGGACGGGCTATTAATCCGAACAACGTCGTAAGGGATACGGGCACGGAATTCCACCCTGGTGCCATTCGATTCTATAGAGAAATCGGCCTGTGGCCATAGTGAGTTCTCGTGACGCCAGCTTCAGAAATTCCCAACCGAGACATCCGACAGCTGCTCACTAGCAGTATCGGTCTTTTACTCTGCACGTTCACATTGGTGGAAGTGAACTACCCGCTGCTAGCGCCGCAGAGTCGACTTGCCTTTTTCGCAATGCTTGGTCTTGTTCTTTGCTTTCTTAACATTCCTCTCCACCCAGTTTTAAAGGCCCACCCAGCCTCTAGAATAGGAGACCTCTTACTTGCCGCTCTTGCAGTTATCTGTTGCGGATACATCTTCGTTCAAACAGACCCTGTTTTTGAGTCATGGTGGGTCGACGGACAATCACTCGGAAATCGGGCCGGTTTTGAGACCGTGCTGGACGCCACAATAGGTCTGGTCGGGCTTGTGCTTATTCTTGAGGCGGCCCGCCGAGCCCTCGGACTTGCCTTACCGTTACTCGCCCTCACATTCCTGTTCTACGCGTCTTTCGGCTCGGCGCTACCGGATTGGGCATTCCCTCACCGTGGTTACTCCGTGTTGAGGATCGTCGCTCAAACATTTCTGAATAGCCAAGGCATTTTTGGGGTCGCGCTGAACGTAATGTTCACCTACGTATTCCTTTTCATCATCTTTGGCGCATTCCTCTCAGCCACCGGTGCCACTCGTTTCATTATTGAGTTCGCGAAACGAGTGTTTGGGCGAAGCCCAGGTGGCCCCGCAAAAGTAGCGGTACTAAGCAGCGGCTTGATGGGATCACTATCTGGCAGTGCGGTTGCAAACACGGCAACAACCGGAACCTTCACTATCCCGATGATGCAGAGTGCTGGCTTTAAACCAGTAACAGCGGCGGGAATACAGGCGGCCGCGAGCTCCGGTGGTGCACTCATGCCACCCGTTATGGGAGCAGGGGCTTACATGATGCTAGAAATTGTTGATCCGCCTGTCACTTATTTCGAAATCATTAGAGCGGCACTTATTCCCGCAATTTTATATTACTTATCACTCCTACTGATTGTTCATTTCCATGCGCGTCGGATGAACACAACCTCCATAGCCAATGCTCAGGAATCCACTGCGGAGAACGCTCAAGAAGGATCAGCAGGATTCGAGGGTTTCGTTTTCGCTGCTGCGCTTGGCAGCCTGATTCTTTTTCTCGTTCTTGGTTACACGCCTTTTCGCGCAGTAACGTTATCACTCGTAACTATTATTTTGACCAGTAGTTTTCACCACAGCACACGTCTCAAAATCGGAACAACTATCACCGGTCTCGTTAAGGCTGCCCGCGACGTTGTCCCTCTTGTTTCTGCCGCGGCATGTGTCGGAATCATTATTGGGATCGTAACTTTGACTGGCATCGGGACTCGTCTTCCGGCAACTATCATTCCGTTGGCAGAACAAAGTCTCTTTCTTGCCCTCGTGCTCATCATGATTTCTTCGATCATTCTCGGAATGGGTTTACCCTCTGCCGTGTGCTACCTCTTAATGGCCACGCTGATCGGTCCGGTACTTGGAAGCTTGGGAGTTATCCCGTTGGCAGCGCACCTGTTCATCTTCTACTTCGGCATGATGTCAATGGTGACCCCGCCCGTCGCGCTTGCTGCATACGCAGCTTCATCCATTGCCGGAACAAGAATAATGCCTACTGGATTTGCCGCTTTTAAATTTTCACTAGTGGGATTCAGCCTGCCATATATGTTCATATACCGCCCGGAACTGCTGATGTTGAATTCGGCGGGTGAACAAGCAAGCTGGCTCGAAATTTTATGGCCCTTAACGCTTGGAGTTCTTGGTGTTGTCTGTTTCGCTGCCGGCATCGCGGGGCAACTGAGAAATCCCTTACCACTTGCTCTTCGCTTTGCAATTTTCGGTGCTGCAGCACTCCTGCTCGCACCTGGGCCATCCATTTTCTTTGAACTCATCGGAATAGTAGTCTTTGCCGGAATTCTATTAATTAATCGTCCACAGGGATCACCATGAAGATCTGGGCTCTCAAACGAACGGTCTACTTTTGGACAGAAAGCTGGCCAAGTATGGCTATCATTGTCCCCATTCGCCATTGCAACTATCTCAACAAAGCCAGAACAACGTGAAATTACGCCACGGACAATTGAACCGATGAAAAGGCTAGTTCAAGACCATAACCACACGAACCGAATAGGACGTCAAGAGAAGATCATTCGTCTTTTTGTCTACGCACTTCCACTCCTTATCGTCGCTTTGAGCTGTGCGAGTATTGCGACAGGTCAACAGTCAGAATTCGAACCTGTGCCTGGCGCTATTACGTTACCGGATCAGATTCCATTATTTCCTCTTCAGGACGTGATGCTTTTCCCCAACATAACTCGCCCTCTCCATGTCTTCGAACCACGCTACAGAAAGATGGTGGCGGACGCACTCGAAGGCGACCGAATAATCGGAATGGTTCTTCTTCAAGCAGGCTACGAAGCAGACTATGAAGGAAACCCTCCGATCCTTGAGGTTGGCTGCGCTGGACTGATTGCCAACGCTGAGGAACTTCCGGATGGCCGCTATCTAATCGTTTTGCAGGGGCTAGTGAAATTTTTGGTCCGTAGCGAAGACCACAGTGGGCCCTATCGAATTGCACAAGTAGAAGCAATCCCTGAACTCGTCGATGACGAAGAGTTGTCTGCGCTGCACCAACTGCGAAGCTCACTTGTATCGATATTGATTTCAGCGAACGGCGAACCTCCACCCCCGGAATTACCGGACGAGGACCTTGTCAACGGAATTGCGCAGTATTTAGCTATCAATCCCCTTGAACGACAAAACCTACTTCAGGAATATGGTCCCCTCGCAAGGGCAAAAGCACTTGTTGCACTCTTTAACGACAACGCCCCAAAGACACATTAGGGAGAGATGAAATGGAAACATCAATGTTCACCCGACGATCAATTTGGGTAGCATCTGCGTCAGGTCTCATCACGGCTGTGGCAATGTCCACCACTTTTGACACTCCATTACCACTGACCCTTTCTGTTGCAGCTGTAGCAGCTGTCATTGGTCTAGTTATCCCGTTTCAAGTTACGAACGGATTGTTTTCCGCTTCCATGGGAAGTCCGAAAAGTCAGGCACTAGGTGCAATCTGGGCCTTGTCCTTCGCTTTAATTATTCTCCCTCTAGTCTTTTACAGCATGGGCTTTGGATTCGACGGGCCAGCTGGACTCGAGCTACTCGTATTTCTTACTGCGCTGTCTGCCTTTCTTCTCGGAAATACGGCAGCATCACTGAACGAAGCTCAAATGCAGCGGACAACTGGATCTATTACTGGTCACAAAATCTTTTCAAAATCATCCATCGTTGGAGCAGTTCTATTCTCGACAATCGGCGGTTGGGCCATATCGGCATTCCTGGAACCGGCTTTGTCAGTAAGTTTGTTGATCGGAGGTTGTCTTTTCGTTACTGGATTTTTGGCTCGACTTGTGCTGCTCGACCAACGATTTGGGCCTAATGTAGAACATCTCCAGCCCGTCTGGGGATTAGCCTTTCTGACGGTTTTCTTCGTGGTCTTCGTTGGAATTGGCTCCCTCGGACTGCACCCGTCTGCTTCCTGGAGTCTTGGCCTTATGACCCTCCTAACCGGAAGTGCTTCATATGCGCTCGGCACCGCCATGGAAGTACTTCGACAACTCGAGACTTAACGAGCAATGGTCGCATGCCAGGATGGCATTAAAGGTTAACAATACGCCCATGCGATTTTCGGGTCAGCACACGCTCACTTTCAAGAAAACGAATGGATTCACGCTTGCTCTTTGTCTGCTAGTTACAGTGTCCATCTCGATCCGACCAGCAGGAGCAGCGGAACATCACGTCGTCATTGTCAGTCACGATACGAATGACGTCAGATTGCCGATGGCATTCGATGCGATTTCGTTCTGGAACCGCATCGCCACAGATCTCAAACTTAATCTCCGGCTCGTCGAAGAAGTACATATTGCCTCGCCGGCTACCCGCGCTCTTGAAAACTATGCCCGTTCGATTTCATCTCGAGCCGGACGACTTCGATCAGGCCCAGGCGAACCAGATGCCCCTTCCGAAGTTACCGATTTCAGTGCTAACGTCGTCCTACTTCTTTCCCAACAGGACCTCATGTCGTTCGCCTGGCCCATCCCTCGAGGAACCGGACACTTCGTTGCTGTCGAATCTGATCGAGAAGCAATGCTCAGAAACCCGAATATTGCAAGAAATGTTATTGCTCATGAGCTCGGACATACGCTTGGACTCACCCACAACGCGGACCCGACTTCACTTATGTGCAGTCCGTGTCGAACAACGGAACTCAGCACGAACGACAACAGCTACATGCGACTCACAGATAGCGACCGCAAACGACTAGCCTCCCGCTTTGCTTCACCCTAGCGACCTTCCAGTCTATGATTGCTCCGCACACTCAATACCGCCAGCGAAATGTCCTAAAACCAAGGAGAAACCTAATGTCAACAAAACAAAGAGTGGTGTTCGGTATTTCTATTTTTAGTCTCGGCTTCTTAGCCAGCAACATCACACAACTCGGGAATGTCGTCACAGCACAGACAGACCAAGTCTTTGAGCTTCGTACCTACACGACTCACCCTGGCCGTCTAGATGCCTTGAATGCGCGTTTTCGGAACCACACGATGAGAATCTTTGAAAAGCACGGGATTGAAAATGTCGGGTACTGGGTTCCTCAGGACGAACGAGACCACGGGGACCATACTTTGGTCTATATCATCGCTCACCCGAGCCGAGAAGCGGCAGCAGACAACTGGAAGTCATTTATCGCTGACCCAGAATGGTCTAAGGTCGCCGAAGAATCGCAGCGTGATGGTCGTATCGTTGCAAGAGTGGATTCTGTGTTTATGGATGCAACAGATTATTCACAGATTCAATAAGATCAAACTCCAGAAAACGGGCTATCTCCGAGCGAGCGGATCGAGAACTCAACAGCACCTTGGTCCGCTCGCATTTTTTCTTCATGTTCTGTTTCAGCTCAACGCTCGCTCTTAATACCAAAAATGCGAAGTTATCTTGACAGAACAGTAATGGCTTGCCGAGCTATCGAAGTCCTGATGATGCTAGTGTATGACCGGCTTACACATCTCAATTGTTCGCTAATGGCCACTCAACGTCTTAACCATCGTTTTGCCAGTTCGATACTAAGACACCATCTCTATCCAAAAATCAAACTTCTTCTGTTCATTATGACGTTTACTAGTGCTGCTAATGCCCAGTCGCTAATTAAGATTAATGAGTTCATCTATCAACATGCACCATTTCGCTCCGCTCACGCTTCAACGATCGTTGAAGTTGATGGAATTCTCGTTGCAGCCTGGTTTGGCGGAACGGCCGAAGGTGAGAACGACGTTGGAATCTGGTCATCACGGCATGACCACAACGGCTGGTCGCCTCCAGTAGAAATCGCCAATGGCCTCCAAGACAACAGCGTTCGATTTCCTTCCTGGAATCCCGTGCTGTTCAAACCGTCAACAGGGCCGCTGTTGCTGTTCTATAAAGTTGGAGAAAATCCACACACTTGGTGGGGCTTAGTCAAAGTGTCTAATGACCGAGGCCAAACCTGGTCACAGGCATTGCGCCTGCCAAGCGAGATTCTTGGCCCGATCCGAGCAAAACCAGTTGAGCTCCAAGACGGGACACTTTTGGTCGGGTCCAGTACCGAGCACGATGGTTGGGTGTCCCACGTGGAAAGGTTTAAACCGCCCCACGTGGACAACTGGAATTTCAAGGTCCTAGTCGATTCAGATGCGTGGTGGCGATCTCGACCATTGAACAGTTCAGCAACATTTGATGCGATTCAACCGACAATACTTGTACATGGACTGAACAAGATCCAAGTTTTGTGCCGAAGCCGACAAGGCGTAATTACAGAGGCGTGGTCCTTTGATGGCGGAGACACATGGGAACAGATGCGTGCTACGGAATTAGCGAATCCAAGTGCTGGTATCGATGCGCTTCGGCTCCATGATGACCGCTTCCTATTGGTTCACAATCCCTCATCTCGGGATAGGAGTCAGCTAGCCGTATCCGTGTTTCAAGACACCGACACCTGGCAACAGGTCCTTCTACTTGAGAACGACATCGGCGAGTACTCCTACCCAGCGGCCATCCAGACAGCCGACAACATGGTCCACATCACGTATACCTGGAGACGTGAGCGAATAAAACATGTTGTGATTGACCCGAGTCAAATAAACAACTGAATCGGATCAGAACTTGTCGCATCCAGGCTCGTCGCAACCGTTTGTCATGCCGTAGCGCCTCGGTTCCCACCATATGCTCAGTGACAGTCGCCTCTCGCAAACGAGGCCAACCACTTCACTCGGGACTTCACAGCATCCGGATGTTAGTCATTTTGGCGATCCTAGAACCGTGAAGCTCGGAGCAAGGTGTCTGAACGCCTCCAACTTTCCTCAAAATCCGCTTTTAAAGCAGCAGTTCCTTGGCTAGTCAAAGCCTTGTTCAAACCGTACAACGACCAGCCATTGCGCGGGTGATCAACAAGCTCTTCTCGATAAATACGTTCCGCGTCTGTAAAACGGCCCGTCTCAAGTAGTGCTGCCCCAAGCCAATGACGCGCAGCAAACGGAAGTGGTTCAGGCTCCGAATACTCTAAGTCATCCTCAAGAGACACTGCCCGTTCGAATGAAGCGATTGCCTTTTCGGTGTCACCAGACACTCGGTAGATTTCCCCTTCCAATATTGCTCCTAAAGTGCCAAGTAACAACTTGGCTGAATCGAATCGGAATCGCGCCGTCGACGTCTCGGCAAGATCAAGGACTCGATTGAGGTAAACAGTCGCGAAGTCTATGTCTCCATTGCTCATGTGCGCGTAACCCTGAGCAAAATCCCACATCCCACCCGAGGCTTCCTGACTCGGCCGCTCCGTCACCTGAAGGATTTCGTCAAAACGACCAAAGCGAACCAGAGTCAGCACGTGAAAAACACTATCGCCCATCAATTTCGCATAATCCTTGCCTGCTTGAATTGCAATCGCACCTTGGCCATCCATAGAGGCGGCAAAAAGCAGCATATGAAGGTTATGGCTGGGATAGATTGCAACCCCTGTGCCTGTTTCCGCTTTCAGATCAGAGTGCCATGCCGCTAGGTTTGCCCGAACCCCATCCGCCCAGCGACCGATTTCATTCCATGTGTGGGAAGGCATGTGGTTGATATGACTCGCTCCGGGAATCGCTTGGCCAAGATATTCCGCACACGGCGCCGCTTTTTCTGGCTCAACCGTTGATTCGGTGGCGTGAATGTAGAGATGGCAAGCACCTGGATGCGCGATGTCCTTCGCCAAAACACTCTCTAACACCCGATGCAATCGTTGTACATTGGGGTCATTGAGATCACGAGTGCCTCGACGTGGCTCCAAAAGAAACAGTGCATCCCCGTATAGCGTGACAGCATCGAGATCGTTCGGATACGCTTCAGCGACTCTCCGCATCGCATCTGCATAAGCTTGGTCCTGTTCGCGACGTGTTTCTGGATCAAAATCCTCGACATACCGACTTGTCATCGCTTTGATGAAAGCTCGCTCTTTTTCACTCGCGTTGTCATTTCGATTAACGGCTTCCTGCAGCGCTGCGTACGCATGGGGAGCTTCGAATGGACGCATAGGTCCGTTCAAATAGGAGCCCCACGCCCACGCCTCACCCCAATAACAAATGGCACAGTCCGGATCACGTTTCCACGATTCTCTGAATGAGCGAACCGCATCTTCCTTGGCGAATGCGTACATTAAACGAAACCCTTGATTGAAATAGGCTTGGGCTTCTGCGTCCATAGACGAAATCGGATACTCATAATTACCAAGCACATCCCCGTAAAGCGGAATCGGTTCGTTGAAGCTCTCAGGTAGTTCAGGAGACGAACTATCCGTATCCCCGCCGTGGTCGTCACCATGCCCCTGACCAGAAACGACTCGATCAGCGAAGAAAACACATCCGGCAGTAACCACGAATATCCAAGTGGCAAAGCGAACACGACTAATCAAGGAAGTTAGTATATGCATTGAGCTATCGTCCCTTTTCTGGAGAATTTTGACTGTTTAAGCATACGAGAACTTAAGATCATAACGTCTTCTTGCCCAAAGTGCGGTATGCTGCTGGCTAGCAACTCATGCAACGGCTTCTTGCGATCACATGCTCGATACTACTGCTTGTTTTTATCAGCATTGGTCATGCTCAGTGGGGATGGGGTACCGGAGAAGGCAACCTCCCGCCGCGATTTCCACCTCGCTCTCTTCCGGACCGAGACTTCGCCTTCTGCAAAATCATGTATGACCAAGTTCGGTACGAGCGTCTTGGGATGGGCTGGTCGACAGATTACCCATTCGCTGGGATCAATCTAATGCTTCGGTTTGAAGACCTTACCACGGCACGAATTAGCACAGACCGACGGGGAGAGCCAAATCACTGGGTCGTCAGGATGACGGACGACGCCCTCTTTAACTGTCCATTTACGATGGCTTCCGATGTCGGAACTATCGGTTTCAGTCAAGAAGAAGCATTACGTATGCGTGAGTATTTACAGAAAGGCGGGTTCCTCTGGGTAGACGACTTCTGGGGCACTCTAGCCTGGGACCACTGGGTGAACGAAATCGGGAAAGTTCTGCCGCCTGCGGAGTACCCAATCAGAGATGTTCCCCTGGACCATCCAGTATTTCGCGCTCTGACCCGCGTAGACAAAATTCCTCAGATTACCGCAATTCAGTTTTGGTACGCCACACGAGGAAGGACAACCTCAGAACGTGGCGCCGATAGTGAGGTACCCCACCTTCGCGCCATCAGCGACGAGCATGGCCGCTTCCTTGTAGTCATGACACATAACACGGATGTTGCCGACGCATGGGAACGTGAAGCTGACGACCCAAGATATTTCGAACAGTTCGCGCCCGACGGCTACGGATTGGGGATTAACGTTTTGGTCCATATGATGAGTCATTAAGCGAATCCAGCCACACTGGACGAACACGATATCTTCTGACCCATAGTCCCACCAATCGGATGGCTTCAGTTCCAAGTTGCCCCCTTTGCAGTTCACGACAATCAACCCGATACCCACGTTCGCGAGTTCGGGTATTTTGGCGCTGTCTCCATTGCTCACTCGTCTTTGTGGACCGTCATGACTATCCAGACCGAGAAACCGAAAAAGCTCGCTACGATCAACATTGCAACAGCTCGATGGATTCTGGTTACCGAAAATTTCTTTCGGCGCTAGCGATACCCTTACTAAGCAAAGTTGACGCTGGTGCACATGGCTTAGACTTCGGGTGTGGACCAGGTCCCGCGCTATCTCAAATGCTTCAAGAAGCCGGCTTATTTGTTGATGTATTTGATTTCTTTTATGCGCCTAATTCAAGAATTTGGGAGATGCGCTACGACTTCATAACAGCCTCGGAAGTAATCGAGCATCTCCATAATCCCGCGATGGAAATCGAAAGACTGTTTGGACACCTCGTACCCGGCGGCTGGCTCGGCATCATGACGACCTGGGTCGACCGCATCAATTCATTCGAGCGTTCTCGTTACGGTCGGGATCCAACCCATGTCTGTTTTTACAGCGAATCGACCTTTAAATGGATCGCTAGTCACTGGAACACGACCGTGGAGTTTCCTGGAGGCAACGTCGTATTGTTTCAAACTAAGGTCTAGCCGGCATGTCACAATCGATGTCGTGAGGCGATTAAATACGAGTCTTGACCCAACACCTACAATTATTTCTGGTTCTATCAGCGACAATGTATATCATCATTTCAATTTAAGTTTCGGCCCACGTTAGATTGCAGAAGTACAATATTTCTTGATTATGGAACGGAAGACAGAATGCAACATTTCAAGATTTTGGTTGCTGTCAAAAGGACGTTGAAGACGGTAGAGCACAGCATTAAGGAATAGAAATTACGTCCTCAGCATGCACTAAAGTGGAGACCAACTCATGACGTCCACTACACCGACCCGTCGTGCATTCCTAAGCACAATCCCGGCAGTGGTGGGACTCCCATACGTTTTCGATGTTTCCGCGTCATCTATACCCGTTGGCCAAGCAGAACTAGGACTTCGCATTACCGACATGGAGATTATCGTTGTCCATGTAACGGAACGAACAAATTGGATTTTCGTTCGTCTCACCGCCAACGACGGGTCCACTGGTCTCGGCGAAGCCTCAATGGGACGACGCAGCAACTTTCCAGAACTTATTCCATTTTTTCGCCTCATTCGTGACCGGTCTCCATTTGAAATTCAGCGCTATCGACAAAATGGATGGGCAGAGGCCAGTTCTGATGATCGGCGATTAGCAACAGCCTTTAGCGCACTCGAGCAGGCCCAATGGGACCTCGTGGGCAAAGCCCTAGGCGCCCCAATCTACGACCTTACGGGAGGATCGCTAAGAAGTGACCTCCTGTTGTACGCCAACATTAATCGAGCCACCTCGGTTCGGTCGCCTGAAGGATTTGCCGAAAATGCACGTCATGCCGTAACTGACGGCTTTCGCGCTATCAAAGCCGCCCCATTTGACGGTTTTCCATCACTCGACCAGCCAGCTTCAGAAATCGAGGCTGCAACTGAACATGGTATCGCCTGTGTGGAAGCCATGCGATCCGCAATAGGACCGGATATCGATTTAAAGATCGATGTACATAGCAATTTTGATGTGCCTCTTTCAATCGATGTCGCAGCCAGGCTTGAACCATTTCAACTTTCTTGGTTCGAGGAACCAGTTCCACCAACCGATCTCGAAGACACACGTACAATCAAAGAGAACATCCGGCAACCGATAGCCGGTGGTGAGTTCCTCTTTGGGGTTAAAGGATTCGAAGAGCTCTGCCGCCAGCGCGCCGTTGACGTTATCATGCCTGATGTCAAGCACTGCGGAGGAGTAACCGAATTACAGAACATAGCAGCGGTCGCAGCACTTCATGATGTACGTGTCTCGCCGCACAACCCTAGCGGCCCAGTTTCGACCATGGCGTCCGCAAACATCTGTGCTGGTCTTCCGAATTTCGACGTTCTCGAATACCAGTGGAACGAAGTTCCATGGCGAAGAGATTTAGTTGATCCTCCGGAAGTTTTTTCATCAGGAGTACTGCCCGTGCCACGCGGGCCAGGCATTGGTGTCACACTCAACGAAGCAGTAGTTAGAGAGCACTCATAAAAAGAAGACGGCATTGATCAATATGTCCAAGGTGAAAAAATATGGCCATGAAAATTCGTCAGATTGACGCGCTCGAAGTGATCGATTCACGTGGAAACCCAACGGTCGAAGCACGAGTCCATCTCGATGACGGCACAATCGCCGAGGCACAAGTCCCTTCTGGTGCATCAACAGGAGAAAGGGAGGCGGCAGAGCTTAGAGACGGTGACTCTCGCTACGGTGGAAAAGGTGTCCAGCATGCCGTCGCTAACGTCAATGGAGAAATCAACGAAATTCTTCGAGGTCACGATGTCACAGACCAGCGCGGCCTCGACCAAACACTGATCGATCTTGATGGAACAACTAACAAATCGAGACTTGGAGCAAACGCTATTCTTGGCGTGTCGATGGCAGCAGCGCGAGCAGCCGCAGTGTCCCTTGGGATCCCACTATTTCGATACCTCGGCGACGATGAAGCCCGGCTACTTCCGGTTCCGTGTCTGAATGTAATCAACGGTGGGCGCCATGCAGACAATACGGTTGACTTTCAGGAATTTAAGATAGCACCGCATAACGCAGAATCGTTCTCAGAATCGCTTCGCATGGGAATCGAGACATTTCATGCATTACGGTCATTACTTAAGGACAACGGGCAATCAACAGGTATCGGTGACGAAGGTGGTTTTGCCCCGAATCTCACGAGCAACGAAGAAGCCGTAGATCTAATTGTCTCGGCCATTGAACGTGCCGGGTACCGCCCGGGAATCGACATTTCTATCTGCTTGGACCCAGCTACAAGTGAAATGTGGCAGAACGGTGGATATGTCGCCTTCAAATCCGACCAGTCCGTTCGAACATCGGACGCCATGATAAATCTCTGGAGATCATGGATTGACCGATATCCGATCCTTCTGATCGAAGATGCGTTGGCAGAAAACGACTGGAAAGGATGGGAGCAATTGACGAGATCACTAGGTTCGTTAGTTGAACTCGTCGGTGACGATATTTTTTGCACCAACCCAAAGATCCTTCAAAAGGCAATTGAACGTGGTGTTGGAAACTCAATTCTCATTAAACTGAATCAGATCGGCACAGTTTCAGAGACATTAGACACCGTCCGCATGGCCCAGGAAAATGACTATTATGCTTACATGTCGCATCGGTCTGGAGAAACAGAGGATACCTTTATCGCTGATCTTGCTGTAGCCACAAACTGCGGACATATCAAGACCGGGTCCGGTTGTCGCGGAGAACGCACCGCGAAGTTTAATCGTCTGCTTCGGATCGAGCACGAGCTCGGGGACCGTGCTCTTTTTGCTGGACTCAGCGGGTTCAAGCACGCTGAGCAAAAATCGTCGATCTCTTAAATCGATTCCGGCGTACCACTGATGCTTACGATAGTAGCGACCATACTAGTATTGATTGGCCTCATTGGAACCGTCATCCCTGGTTTACCGGGACCACTGTTCGTTTTCGCGGGTCTTGCAAGCATTGCCTGGCTCGACAACTTCCACCACGTGACTCAAGGCGGCGTAGCTCTGCTTGCAGCGATCACGGCATTTTGCTATGTCCTCGAGCTCACGAGTACCGTTCTCGGGGCAAAATATGCACGCGCGACTCGACCAGCTATTATCGGCTCTATCGGAGGAATGACATTGGGGCTAGCGGCAGGTCTACCCGGAATGCTCATCGGTCCCTTCCTGGGGGCTTTTTTGGGAGAATTGTTGAACCACCAAACCCTGAAGCAAGCGTTGAAGAGTGGAACTGGAGTCTCGATAGGATTGTTGATCGGAACAATAGCAAAACTTGCACTAGTTCTCTCGATGGTCGCGATCGTAGCCTCCGCATTTCTGTTCGGCTCATGATGTGTTCGCATTGAATTCATCAGAATGACCGTAATGGCCGCATAAGAGAACCATAATGTTTCTGAAATACTGGCTCAGTGTGTGAGCACTCTCCTCAGCCTCATATTCGCACCGATGACAATCGAGACCCTAATCCGACGCTTTTATCAGGACCTGTGGAACAACTTCGATAAAACGCTGATCCCGATTCTCCTCTCAGACAAAATAGTATTTCAAGGAGTCACTCAAAGTGAAATGATTGGACACACAGCCTTCGCAAATACGATTGACATGATCCAAAGCTCGTTTCCCGATCTTGAACATGAAATAGAGGAACTGATTGTGGACCCATCTCGCCAGTCACTCTTTGTTTGGGTGACATATACCGGTACGTATAGAGGTGATTATTCCGGACTCGAAAAAGCAGGATACCGTGTGAGGGGTAAGGGTGCCGCAAGATTTCAAACCCATCAGGATCAAATTACAAACGCCTGGATGAGAGGTTATCTAAAAGACCTAATGCCGCGACTTGGCACGAAAGACTGAAGCGGAGATTCACCGACTAGGTTCCACAGATGACACTTTTCTCCTTTTTTTTGTCGCATTCTGTTAACAACTACTATCCTCACAAAGTATTTTTATCAAAATATCGAGCAAGCGCCGTAGAACTCGGTTTAACAGTCAGCCACGACACAACAACCATCAAGACCGACGAGACAATGAGCATGGGCAGCACAGGCATAAAGCCAAAGAAGTCCGTACCGCCGGGCGTCCTCGAAACGATATCAATCCCAGAGACGCTCCACATCGGAACCGTAATTTCCGGCGGCGGCGCTGGCACAGTTGCCTGGAATAGGGCCACCGCCGCCATGGATCCGGCCGTCCATAGCACAACAGCCAGAGCTCCCCATTTCGAACTTCCCTTCCAGAACAGCGCAGCCACAAGAAGAGGGAAAAGCGACGTAAACCCAGAAAATGCGTACTGCACCGCAATATTAAAGATACCCGGTGGCGCCTGAAGCGCGATGGCGTACGCAACAACCGCGATCATCACCACAAACACCCTTCCTGTTTGGACCTGAACTGCCTGCCCAAAGCGAGCGGCACCTCCGTAGTACGCAAAGACATCTCTAGTAAACATCGTTGAGAGCGCAAGTATCTGTGAATCACTGGCCATCACCGCTGCCATAATTCCAGCTCCGAGAAGGCCCGCGAGCCATATCGGGGCATAGTGGCCAAGCATCAAAATAATTACATCATCGCCAGCCGATGCACGTTGTAGTTCACCTGTCTCTTCTGGAGACAAAGTTTCCCTTTCAGACACGAGCGTCGCTCTCGCTTCAATCTTGGACTGAATCGAAGGAACGTCGGTCATCGCATTGGCAACAAGACCAAGAAATGTACAAGGCAACCAGATGGCCAACACGCAAAGAGGGTAAAAAATAATAGTCTTTTTGAACTGGACCATTTTTCTAGCCGTAAGACAGAAAATTGAGATGTGTGGAAACATGATTGACGAAAGTGGCATCAGCATGTAGCTAAAGAAAAACCTTGGTGAAATACGTTCTCTCGTCAACAGTGATGACGTTTCCGGGTTGTCAAGTAAACGCGTCATTAGTTGAGGAAAACCGCCAATGCTCGCACCAATAAAAACGATTGCGGCCGCACCAAAGGTGAGAAATAGAACTGTCTGAAAAGTATTAACCCATGCAGTGCCCTGCATGCCACCAAAAAACACATAAGCCATCACAACGAGGACAACAAGCAAGCCGCCAAACCAATAAGGAACAAGCCCTCCGCTTACGGCACTTAGTGTTGTGCCGCCACCTATCACCGCAATCACGACATACGGCACCAAGAGAGTCACCTGTAGAACAAAGATTGCCGTTCCAATGTGACCGCACTCCCACCGATCTCGATACATTTGGACCGGGGTCATAAATCCGTGGCGTTTACCAAGAGCCCAGACGCGCGTTCCGAACAAGTACAAAGTGAGCGGTATGATGAACGCAGATGCTGACCCCATCAATCCGTAAGTCACCACACCATTGGAAAAGGCATGACCGGCCGAGCCAAGAATCGTGAAAGCGGTCATATTGGTTCCGAACAATGAAAACAGAAACACGTATTGGCCAAGTGATCGGTTAGCGAGGAAGAATCCCTCGGTGCCGTCTCGACCGGTCGAACGTCGAAAGGCGAAGATTCCAATATAAAGGACGATGCCAAGGTAGACAAACACCGTAATAGCAGGAATCATTTTTGTCCTCTGTTGTCATTTTCAGTTTTGTCAGTGAAGTCATTTTCGAGGTGAGACGGCCACGCATAATGCACCAGAGACCACATGAGACCTGCCACAGCGATTGAATACAACACGTGGTAGAACAAGCCAATTGGCAAGAACCCGAAGACGAGTGGAGCCGCCCTATCCCAGTTCCAGAAATCCTGATGCAACAAATAGAGTACGGCAACGGCGACAGACAAGATCCAGTATTTCATGCGAAAATAAGCATACAACCTTGTTAAACATCAGCCATTCACGGGACAGCAAATAGGCTTCTTTCTCATTTCGAGAGCGGAGAACATGTGAATGCATAGACGATGTTTGTTCACGGTTTCGGTTTGTAGTGGGAACTGCATCTCCAGAACTTTCATCTATCGAAGAAAGCTTCGATTCTGTTCTCTGACTGTTTCCTCATGCCAGACGCTAGTACCAATATGGTGTTATATTTCAGCCAAAGCCACAAACTTAGTAGTCGAGAGAACATCTCAATGAATGTAATTTCTTTGGAGAACGTAACTATTCTTAGCTTTGATCTGTACGGCACCATTGTCGACATGCAGAGCGGGCTTGTCGAAGTTATTGCTCCATTCCTTAAGGCGCGTGGATTTACCGGCAACCCAAATTCGGTCGTTACTTGGTGGCGGCGCACGCACTACCAAGACTCAATGATAGACGCGCTAATCGGAGGTAATCACACGCCATACCGAGAAATCGGACACAGAGCGATTTCGTACACGCTGAAACGCACTGGCATCGCATATACCAACAAAGACATCCGGTCGCTCGTCACTTCGATTGAACGACTTAAACCATTTCCGGACGTCTCCGCTTCCCTCGACCGATTAAGGAACAAATTCAAACTCGTTGTTCTTTCGAACGGTGATTCAGACATGCTTCGTTCTGCCACTCAGCACCATGGCCTGCTTTTTGACGCCCAAGTGTCAGTAGACAGCGCGGGAGTATTCAAGCCCCATCACAAAACGTACGAAACTGCCTCCGATATTCTCGAAACTAACATTACGTCTATTTGTCATATCGCCGCGCATCCGTTCGACTGTGTTGGGGCAAAGGCTACTGGAATGCATTCCATCTACGTTAATCGTCGGAACGTTCCCTTCGGATTTTCTCCATATAAACCTGACCTCGAAGTAACGGACTTTCTCCAACTCGCCACTGCGCTGACTTAATGGCTCCTCTAGACGAAATTCGAATAATCGATCTCAGCCACGTCGTATCCGGACCCTTCTGTACCATGACGCTCGGCGATATGGGTGCGGACATCATCAAAATCGAAGAACCCGGACGCGGGGACGAATCGCGAGCCTTCGGTCCACCTTTCTTAAATGGCGAGTCCCCCTACTTCTTGTCTGTCAACCGCAACAAGAGAAGCTGCACGCTTAACCTCAAGAGTGATGAAGGTCTGGCCATCTTTCACCGCCTTGTGCGAAACGCAGATGTAGTAATCGAAAACTTTAGACCCGGAGCCATGGAGCGGCTCGGCCTAGATTATGCTCAGTTGTCATCAATGTATCCACGCCTCATCTACTGTTCAATTTCTGGGTTCGGCGACTCGGGTCTAGACGCCACACGCCCAGGCTATGACTTAATCGTCCAAGGAGAATCCGGACTCATGGAACTGACGGGTCAAGCCGATGGCCCTCCAACTCGAGTTGGAACATCGATAGCGGACCTCACTTCGGCTCTCATGGCGGCGCAGGGCATTCTACTTGCACTCTACGCAAGGCAAACAACGAACCGCGGTCAACATGTTCGAGTGGCCATGCTCGATGCACTCGTATCTCTCCTGACATTTAACACTGGAAACTATTTTGCTACTGGTCAAAATCCGACTCGTACCGGAAACGAACATCCCTCAGTCGTACCGTATCAGACGTTCAGAGCTTCCGATGGTTGGGTCAATCTTGCCATAGCAAACGACAAACTCTGGGTCAGGTATTGCGAAGCAATTGACCGAATCGACATCCGTGACAATCCACTTTTTTTGACCGCCCCAGATCGAGTAACAAATCGAAAAACACTGATTCCGATTATCACTGCCATCATGTCCCTGAAAACTGTAAATGAATGGATAAAACTACTTGCATCTGCCGGTGTGCCATGTGGACGCATTCGTACCGTGGAAGAAGTTTGCGAAAACCAACAACTCATCGACCGCGACAAAGTGGTGGTTCAACCACATCCAACAATTGACTCATTAAAAATGATCGGTCTTCCGATCGAACTGAGTGAGACGCCAGGTCGAATTGATAGACCTCCCCCGCTGCTTGGAGAACAGACCAACGTCATTCTGAAGGAAGCCGGTTATTCCGACGAAGAAGTTCAGAAGTTCAGGGCTAGAGGCATTGTTTGAACTATTCCGGAGAGGGTCACTTCACACGGAACTCCGACTGGTCGCGGTATTCTCTATAAATGCCATGAAACCGGAAAACATCTAACTACTTGAGATAGGACGATTCAAAACGACAGCCCCAATAGGCACCACATAGCCTTTTTCACCGCACGGCCCGAATGCAAAATTCTCCAGACGTCGACCGCACAAAATGACTATTGACTCCACTTACCTCTGCGCTGCAACGCGTCTCTGCCCCACAGCATAGAGATTTTTAGTCGTCCTGAAAAATAACTGACCCTCGGAGATTGCTGGAGAACTGAGGCAATAGTCGCTGAAGTCATTCTCCGAAAGAACCTCAAAAGCTGGCCCAGCACGAAGAACAGTAGTAATGCCATCCTCGTTCGTCACATAGATTTTTCCGTCAGCCAAAACCGGTGAAGCGCTATAAGTGCCCTGCCGAATACGTTCTGGTCCATAAACCTCACGCCCTGTCTTCGCATCCGTAACAAAAACAATACCTCGGTCATTGATTACGTAGAAATAATCACCGTCGGTGACAGGTGTCGGAACGTCGGGACCATTTTCTGTCTCCCAGACGACGTGCGTATTCAGCACATCACCTTGTCCACCTGGTTCAATTACCAAGAGTGGTCGAACTCTTGTCGGCGCGTAAATCAATCCGTCGTGAACGATAGGTGACGCGACAATACGATAGTCGCGCTGCCGAGTCGGGTTTAGGCCATCGACCCGCCAACGCTCCCTTCCCGTTTCAGAATCATGGCCGGTCACAGCATCTCCCCCCGTCACAATAATCTCTGTTACGTCATCCAAGGCAACTACGTTAGGAGTCGAGTACGAATCCGGTGACTCACGGACAGCTTTCGTCGGTCTTTCGACTTTCCAAACCGTTTTACCAGAATCACTATCAATGCGAAGCAGGTAGGACGGTTCATCAGTTCGCATTCCGTGGAGCACCTGAACGTAAAGTGCGTTCTCATACAACAGTGGAGATGATGCATATCCCCAATTCAAACCAAAAGCTCCATAATCCTCGGGAAGATTCCGTGCCCAGTGCTCATGACCATCTCGGCCGAAAGATTTAAGTATGCCGGTTCCGGTCATTACCCAAATTCTCTGACCATCCGTCACCGGTGAAGGCGACGACATGTTCTGTTTCCGTAGGCGTCGGTTACCGCTGCTTAGGTGCCGTTTCCAGATCGCTTGACCCGTATCACGGTCAATAGACCAGAGTTCGATATTATCGTCGTCAATCGCGACGTTCAGATAGATTCGGTCCTCCCAAATGATTGGAGTCGAACCTGACCACGCCGGCATCTTAAGTTTCCACGCGATGTTTGTCGAAGTATCCCACTCGACAGGAAGATTCCTTTCCGTGCTTACACCATCGCGGCTCGGCCCTCGCCAATTTGGCCAATTCTCCGCAGCGACAGATTCGACATTCATGAGCACCAAAACTAATAGTGCATTAACAGCTCGAGGTATTGGAGATGTGGACATGATCAATAATTCCAGTTTGAATAGCTTCCGTCTAAAAGAAAATAGTGACACAGTCGAGAGTCTTTGTCTCACACTAGAGCAGAACAATCTTTCACTATCACTCAAAAGACGATCGACGACTCGTCAACACTAAACAAGTAAACAGACTTCATGAAACGTTTTCAAGTTTTTCTCGAACTACAAATCGCCTAATTCAATCTGTTTGAAACAAAAATTTTTGACTAATCAGAAACGATTATCCAATTCTTCGCGCCAACCGCTCTTTGCGTCATCATGGCAGTTAAAGAAAACTTACTAGGCGACTAAGTCCAGAAAATTAGACAATCTCGGTTAAAAAGGTTTCCATCCATGCCAGACAAGAATCTTATTGAGACTCTAAACAATTTAAAACAGGTGGTTTCCTCGTTCGAGGATCATATCGCCCGCGGTCCCGTATCCTCTCCGCAGGCGGTCGAAAATATTAGAGCCCGTATAGCCACTTCTTTCGACCTCACGAAACCCACTCACCCCCAGCAACTTCTCGAAAAAATCATCGAACAATTGATGTCCAACATCGTCCATGTGACACATCCACGGTATTTCGGTTTGTTTAATCCGTCGGTGCCTGCGATTACCGTAGTCGCTGATACACTCGTAGCAATATTCAACCCGCAACTGGCCGCGTGGGAACATGCGCCCGCCGCCCAGGAACTTGAAAGACTCGTCCTAAAAACGCTTGGCGAATTGATCGCCATGGATCTGAACACAAGCCTCGCCCATTTCACGAATGGAGGAGCCGAATCAAACACAACGGCGACCCTCACTGCACTGGTCTCGGCGTTCCCGGCACTACCGGACAGCGGCTTAAGAGCACTACCGACTCAGCCGACACTCTATCTCTCAGACCAAGCCCATGACACGTTCGTAAAAAGTGCTATTTCCTGTGGATTAGGCCGACATGCCATCAGAAAGATTCCCACTGATAAATATTTTCGAATGAACGTCCCTGCTTTATGCAAACAAATCAGAATTGATCGGCTCCGAGGCCAGCAACCGTTTCTCGTAGTCGCCACCGTAGGAACGACTTCAACTGGAACCATCGATCCTCTGTCAGAAATTTCCGCGGTCGCCAAAAATGAAAATCTTTGGATGCACGTCGATGCAGCCTGGGGAGGTGGAGCACTACTCTCACCGACTCTGCGCCGACATCTCAAAGGCATTGAATTGGCAGATTCTGTGACTTGGGACGCACACAAGTGGCTTTCTGTCCCCATGTCAGCCGGAATGTTTTTTAGTCGACACCCAGACGCTGTGCGTCGAGCATTTAATACCAGAACGGCATACATGCCCACTAGTCATAAAGGAGCCGATGATCCCTACACGGCTTCATTGCAATGGAGCCGTCGGTTCATCGGACTTAAAGTATTCATGGCCTTAGCCGAAGCTGGATTGTCCGGTTACGCGGCGCGTGTCGATCATCAAGCCTCAATTGGTAACTACCTACGTCAACGACTAACAAAAGCTGGATGGCTTCTGCGAAACGAGACACCACTCCCACTAATCTGCTTCACTCATCCTTTCATTGAAGGCGGTATTACTACTGCATCCTCGGTGGCAAAACAGGTTGTCGAGTCTGGTGAAGCATGGATTTCAACGGTTTCATTCCCTAACGGAAAGAAAATGCTTCGTGCATGCATCTGCAACTACCGCACAACAACCGCAGATGTCGACCGGGCCGTCGATGCGTTTAATAACGTTTTGTCAAGCGCAACCACATAGACCACACGCATTTTCAATTACGAGACTTTAAAGTCGGCAAGATCAAGTAAAAACGCGTACTGAAGAGCAAGCTCTCGATAGCTTTTCTCACGACCTGAGGCACCACCGTGACCAGCATCCATATCGGTCTTGAGTAAAAGACGTCGTCCGTCATTCTCCTGCAACGAACGTCGTTTGGCAACCCACTTTACAGGCTCCCAGTACTGAACCTGAGAATCGTGCAATCCCGTCAAAACAAGTAGATGCGGCCATCTCACTGCTGTCATATTGTCGTAGGGTGAATAGGAGCGGATGTACTCGTAATCTTTCTTCTCGTTTGGATTGCCCCATTCGTCGTACTCACCCGTTGTCAATGGAATGGTTTCGTCGAGCATCGTGGTGATGACATCAACGAACGGCACTTGAGCAATTACTCCATGAAAAAGGTCAGGCCGCATGTTTATTACAGCGCCCATCAACAGTCCTCCGGCACTTCCACCCATAGCGTAAATCCGGTCAGGATCGGCGATTTTCTCAGACATTAGATGCTCAGCACATGCAACAAAATCCGTAAATGTATTCTTTTTATTAAAGAGTTTTCCGTCCTCGTACCAAGTTCGGCCGAGTTCTTCGCCTCCCCGCACATGGGCAATGGCGAAAACAAACCCACGATCCAACAAACTAAGTCTCGAGGAGTGAAAGGTAGGACTTACGTTGATCCCGTACGACCCGTATCCATAAAGCAGAACGGGCGCCGACGCGTCACATTTCGTATCTCGACGTCGAACAAGTGATATCGGTATTTGGGTTCCATCAGTCGCCAACGCGAAGATACGGTGCGTCTCGTAACGCGATTCGTCAAAGCCACCCAGCACTTCGTCACGCTTAAGCAAGTTCCTTTCTCGCATTTTGACGTCATAGTCATAAACTGAGAACGGAGTAGTCAACGAACTGTAGTTGATCCTTAATGTAGTCGTCTCTGAATCTTTATTCGTTCCAATGTTGACTTCGTACACCGGTTCGTCGAACGCGACATGGTGCTCATCCGTCTCATCCCATCGTTTAATGTAAAGACGAGACAATCCATCACAGCGTTCGGCTACGGCCAAAAAATCCCGAAACAATGAAAAACCTTCGATCAAAACATTGTCTCGATGCGGAATTACTTCATGCCATTTCTCAGGATCTCGTTCGTTTTCACTCATCTCCACTAACCGGAAATTCTTTGCCTCGGAATTTGTCAAGACATAAAAAGAATCGCCGTAGTGGTCAAGTTGATATTCATGCCCACGCTCTCTGGCCAAGAACATTTCAGGAGGACCATCGGGTTTAGTCGCATCGATGTACCTGAACTCTGTAGTTAGTGTCTGAAATGAACCGATAAGAATGAAACGTTTCGACCGACTACACCACACGCCACATGAAAATGTAGGGTCAGGTTCCTCGTACACAAGGCGGTCATCCCGAAGGGTTGATCCGAGTCGGTGTCTCAAAATCTTGAACGGTCGCAGAGTTGTCGGATCGTGCTTCGCATAGTAAATAGTCTGGCCGTCTGGCGCCCAGACCATATTAGGCGTAACGTTAGACACGACGTCACTTAACTCCTTGCCACGAGATAGATCACGAAACCTGATGCTGTATTCTCTTCGCCCAACAACATCGATCGCATAGGCTAAGAATCGTTCATCTGGACTAATTTTGAGTGAGTCTACGTCGCAGTACTTATGGCCACTCGCTAATTCATTGACGTCGAGAATCATTTCCTCTCTGTTCGCTAGCCTTCCAGCACCGTCAGTCTTCTGGCGACAATAAATCCCATAGTCCTTTCCATCCTCATAGCGTCTCTGATAAACATACGACCCCTCGCGATAGGGCACAGACGTATCTGTTTGCTTAATGCGACCTTTGATTTCCTTAAATAGACGTTCCTCAAAATCCGCTACGGGTGACATTACGTCTCGGCAATATGCGTTCTCTGCCTCGAGATATACGCGAACTTCAGGATTGTCACGTTCTCGCAGCCAATGGTAATTGTCAATACGAACATCTCCGTGCTTTTCAAGACGATGGGAACGCTTCTGAGCGGTCGGTGCAAGTTTCATGTCAATTGGTTGGTTGAATGCATCAATCGGTCACCAATCAAGACAATGACCGAAATACGACTCAGGAACAACAGAATCGATTCATCGACAAATCCGTCTACACAACGACATCTTTACCGACCCTTGATGCTAGTTGAAGCAGTCCTCAGCTCTCGCCTAACCCACGCAAGTCAACGAGAACACGAGTGTCCCGCCACTCGACGATTCGCCAGACCGACTACGGCAAGCTAAAGGCAATCCACTGGCCATGGACCTCAAGACCACCAATAGGAACAAGAACATATTGCTTCCCGCGATGGAGATAAGTCATTGGAACCCCAGTTGTGCCTGCATCAAGCTCGGTCTCCCAAATTACATCGCCGGTTGTTTTGTCATAAGCCCGAAACCAAGGCTCACCATAATTGGTAACAATTTCCAAGGGCATACCATCAGGCACGCGTCCCCCGCCTCTCACGCCTACATTGGATCCCTCCCCAATAAAGAGGAGTGTTTTGGTTAACAATGGACCCGGGCGACCAAGACTTCCGAGACGTCCCAAATCGAGATCACGAATGGCAGGATGGTCACGGGGGCCATGGCCGTTCGGTACCTGCCAGACGATCTCACCGCGATTCATGTCAATCGCAGTAATGCGTCCGTACGGAGGTCTAAATAGGGGCAAACCGCGCGGACCGCCGATCCATTGCCGACGTCCCTTTACGTAAGCAAGATTCGTGCGGTCAGGATTTCCTTCAACAATATCCGCGACGAATGGTGAAGTGATCGAAGGAACATAGAGATAACCCGTCTCCGGGTCGAATGAAGCTCCCTGTATATCCGCTCCACCCTGCGAACCAGGCAATTGTATTGTTCCCTGGTTATCGTTCGGCCCTTCCCCTCGAACCGAGGGAGGTGTAAACATTGGCCCAATCGTGTAACGCTCAACAATCTGCAAAGCTTCCGATCGGAGGTCTGGTGTGAAGTCAATCAAATTCTCGATTGTCGCACCCTGACGGTCGAAAGCCGGCGGCTTCGTAGGAAATGGCTGCGTCAGAGACGTCTGCTCGCCGGGAGTCCCTGATTGAGGAACTGGGCGTTCCTCGATTGGCCACACTGGCTCGCCCGTGACACGATCAAAAACGAAGGTGAACGCCTGTTTCGTGACCTGAATGACCGCCTTAATGGGTTGTCCATCAACAACGATATCCGCCAAAATCGGCGCTGCCGGAATGTCATAGTCCCACAAACCGTGATGCACAAGTTGGTAGTGCCAAACTCGTTCACCGGTTTCAGCGTTGACGCAAACAATAGACTGTGTAAAGAGATTGTCGCCAGGACGATGCCCACCATACATATCATTCGTTGATGAAGAGGTCGGCATATAGACATAACCTAAGTCTTCGTCGGCTGCAAAGAGCGACCACACAGGCGCATGTCCTGAAAATTCCCATGCCCCGTCTGCCCAACTGTCAGTACCAAATTCTCCTGCTTGTGGGATTGTGTGGAACACCCAACGAAGTTCGCCTGTCCGCACATCGAAAGCACGAACATCACCCCGGACATCTTCCTTCGTAATGAACGTATCCGACATTGATTGGCCAACGACGATCACGTCACGAACGACAGTGGGAGCCCCTCCCCATCGATAACGCGCTCCATCCGACAATCCCGTCTTCAGATCGACTCGTCCTCCATCACCGAAGTCCTGAAATGGATCGCCGGTGTCTGGATCCAGGGCATATAGCCACTCACCACGGTGTGCAATTATTCGTTGGTCATCACCATTGGACCAATAAGCAACCCCTCGATGTCCGGCACCTCGATAAGCTTCCGGCGCATCGTCAATGGGTTGCTGAACCCAAATCGTTTCCCCCGTTCCTGCGTCGAACGCCTCAACTAAGCCAACCGCGTTCGGAGCATAAAGAATCCCATTTACCATTAACGGTGTAGCTCGATTTGCGTTTCCGTACCCTAGATTAGGGACAACATCAAGAATAGATTGGTCCACAGTTGAACGTCGCCACGCTATACGAAGCCGATCTACGTTTTCAGAATTGATTTGATCCAACGTCGAATACTTCGTCGCACCGTTGTCAGCGCCATACGCGTGCCACTCTCCATTAACAGACCCAACTTGGGCGCCTGCCGACGATACCGCTATAGCTAAAACTAGGACATTCACTTGGACAAAGGCGCGGACGACTGTTTTTTTGGCGCGCATCATTTTCTCCTCCGTCAGGCCACTACGATGTAAGTAATTCTAGCTTCACGAATCTTTCATTCTTAGCCGCATGAAAAAACTATCAACCGATTGCACGCGCCTGACCTCCTTGTGAGTTTCCCAGATGAATGCGCTTCACAATCCCGCTAAAGGTAAGCAAAACACGGTCGCCAGTAAATATCTGGCCACGTCCAAAGGTTAGTGACCGCGCTCGACGGACAACTTCTCCTGTTGCCTCTATCAGGTCACCTGGACGACCGGCAGCAACGAACTCACAATTGCAAGACACCGTAACGCATTTCTCGTTTGGCTGCTCCCAAATCGCACTCAGACATAAAACATAGTCCGCGAAACTCATCAGCATTCCACCATGAATAGTCTCACCCGTATTGCGGTGGCGACTGTCCGACTGAAAAGCAAAGGAAATCTTTCCATCAACTGCACGGAAACCAAAAGGACCGACATAGTCTTCATAGGGGTCTTCATAACCATAGGGTTGAAATCCCGAAGGAAGCAATGAATTTTTGTTTGTGTCTGATTCCATCGCGACCATGTTAACAGCCTGAGTGTCAGGCACTAGAAGAGTCACTTGTTTCTTTTGGTTCAATGTTGACAATGCACCCAGGCTCAGACAACCAATAATCTGGCGACTCACGGGCTAAAACGCCCCGACCAAACGGTCCCCAAAGAGCAGCAGCCGTCTGAACACCGGCTTTACGTCCTGCACAAATATCAAACGGAGAATCGCCGATGAACACAGTACTGCACGCCTCAGCTGACAGCTGTTCAAGAGCCTCAACCACCGGTGCTGGGTCTGGCTTATGCAAGACGACGTCATCAACTCCCACCAACACGTCAAAAAAACTACTTAGTCCACATCGAATCAATCCCCGTCGAGCAAGCCGATGAGACTTACTCGTAACAATTCCGAGTTTAACGTTTCTGTTTCTCAGACACTCCAACACTGAATCAATTCCCGAATAAGAGGCAAGTAAGCGATCGTGATGGGCATCGGTAAAAGAGCGATACGTCACTACCATGGCAGATGTTTGATCGGCGCTCCGTGCAAACTTCGCTAATTGTGGCCTAAGTGGTGTACCGAAACCGGAACGCCACTGCGCTTCATCAGGCACCGCACCCAAATGCGTTCGCATCGTGAAACGAAACGCTTCCATAATTAGATGAATCGAATCAATCAGCGTACCGTCAAGGTCGAACAGATAGGTTTGGAAGCGAAAACGTCCTGACACGAAGGCGGATTATACCGGGACATCACAGCCGACGTAGCTATATGGCAAGAAAAAAAACAGCCGCCCCACTTGCCGCAACAATCAGACCCGCTACTACATCGCCGTTGAATCGAATCCGAAACATCGTGAACGGGCTTAGCTGCCTGATACCAATATAGCCAATGGTCACGGTGACGAGCATCACTGCAATGGTTAAGATCCCAAAAACGGCGACGATCAGACCAACAGCAACCCAATCCCGAGCAATTCCTGGGACAAACATCAATGGAATAAGAGGTTCACAGGGCCCCAATGCAAACACAACGAAAAGTGCCCAAGGTGAGGCACGACTCCCCCCATGAGACTCCGCATGATGCTTAGCCTCATTGCGTCGCCGCGTCCGACTCCGGAACGCCCAGGCTGCATATGTCAACCCGAAACTGATGAGAAGAACTGCGGCTAGCGAACCACGCGAAGACTCCAACGACAAAAGCGAATCAGCCGAAATACCGAGACTCAGACCTACGACACCAATCATCACGGAAGAAGCAACGTGAGCGACTCCACAGACCGAAGTCATCAACAACGTAAAACTAAGAGACCACCCGCGAGCTCGGCTGATCGCCACAAACGGAAGAGAATGGTCGACCCCAATCAAGGTATGAAAAATTGCCAAAGAGGCGGCCGTGCCAAGAAGAACGGTTGTAACTTGCTGAGGATCAGGCATTCGGTTCACTTAACGAATAAATAGTATTTGTCTGGACATGAAACACTACACTAATGCGACAATGAGCTTTTCAAAACCCTAATACTGGCGATGCCAACCATTCTGACAGCGGCGACTTATTATGACCCATGATCGAACCGGGACACTAGACAGCAAGATACAAACACTTCGGACGGTTCTAGCCGAATTCGAACGCGTCATCGTTTGTTTTTCAGGTGGCGTCGATTCGAGCTACCTACTTGCAGAGGCAATCAAGGTCCTAGGTAGCAACACCGTGGCCCTCACGGCTGTGTCGCCCAGTCTAACTTCCGAAGAAGGCACGGCCGCAAGAAAGCTCGCAACCTCATTAGGGGCACGCCATCTTCTTGTTGATACCTACGAAGTCGATGACCCGCGTTACGCTGCTAACCCGGCGAACCGCTGTTATTTCTGCAAGACGGAAGTCTACGGTCAGGCGGTTCGTGAAGCCCAACGTCTCGGCATATCGCATATCGTAGACGGCTTCAATTCGGATGATCGCCTCGACTACAGACCAGGACGACATGCGGCAAAAGAACAAGGGATCCATTCGCCATTAGACGAAATTGGATTCACGAAAGTTAATGTTCGTACGGCGGCCAAACGATTGTCACTTCCAGTTTGGAATAAACCGGCGCTTGCATGTCTATCGAGCCGTTTTCCTTATGGAACTAGTATTACCCCATCTCGACTCACCCAAGTAGCTACTTGTGAGCGCGTCCTAAGAGCGCATAATTTCTCTGTTTGTCGAGTTCGTTATTTTGGAAATCGAGCACGAATCGAAGTTGACCCAAGGGAGATCGAACGCCTGAATGAGCGGCGGGTAATGGCAGACATAACCGAGCAATTCAAAGCAGCCGGTTTCGATAAAGTTGAAGTTGACCCCAAAGGCTATCGAACAGGGTCACTAAATGAAATCACCGAAGCGTCATCCATGGCGAATACTGAGTATTGACGGTTTTGCCCCATTCAAACGACCCGTCGGTTCTGTCGCTTCGCAATGAAAAGAGCAGAACTTCCAACACGCCATCTAATCCACCATTAATTTGTTTCTGGGCGTCGATCTTTGGTGACAACGTTGAAGAAATAAAACAACTTCGACAACGTCTTCGAATCACTGTTGATAAACCGTGAGTGATCACCACCTTTCACCTCGACATAGACGTGTTCCATTCCAAGTTCTTCCATCATAGCTACCCACCGGCGCATGGGTAATACAAGTCGATCTTCATCTCCTTGAAGAGCGATGATCGGAATATGACGAAATGCTTGCAACTGGTACGGACTCACGGATGGGGCCGGAGCTGCGACGCCAACAGCCGCCCAAAGGTTTGGGTATTTCGCGGCTAGGTGATAGGTGCCGGCACCTCCCATCGAATGCCCCCAAAGGTAGATACGATTTGGATCAATACTATATTCCCGCCTGACAATCTCAAGTACATTCATCACATCTTGTTCGGCCAATTCCCCAAGGTTTGGCGGCAACAAACTGACGTCTTCTTCATTACTCATCGGAGGAATTCCTGGGCCTCGGCTACCGTACCAGGCTCTCGGGTGATAGCCCTTTGGCGTAACAAGGATGTAGCCATATGTTTCCGCCATATCAACATAACCGTCGTAACTCATAATCCAATCGAATGGTCGTCCGAGCCCGTGCAAACCAACAATAAGAGGCCAAGCCTTAGAGGCATCGTAAGTGGATGGAACAAACATTGCGTACGGAACATCAACCCCAGTCTCCTCAAACTTATAGGTCAGACCAGTGACACGAGAATCACTAGCGACGGTACTTCCCGGTTCCTGTGCCAATCCCGTTCCCGCACTCGCGAGGAAAGCTACGGATAGACACACCACTAAAATGATCGATATTCGCATCTCATTGCTCCTTGATCGTTCGATACATGGCGAAAACGTCGGCTAGTTTAATACCCCAGTCCAAGAACTGCTTTCAAACATTGTGTCCACCGGAACAACCTCGATGTCATAGGGGTCAATCTTTAATTCGTACGACAAAATGGCCTTGTCTTCAGCAAGGATCTCATCTGTTACGGCACCGCCGTAGGATGGCGCGGATGGAGCATTGCCAAGTAGCACTCCGCCGAATTCTTCCGCATCACTAGTCACGATAGCAATAGCGAGATTGTCATACTGCAAATGACGACGGATCGCGGCATTCACCTCGTCGACAGTCAATCTTGGCAATCGACGTTGAATTTCTTCGAGAAAATCCCGATGACCGTAAAACCTGGAATCGAGCAAATATCCAAGCCGTCGACTTGTCGTCTGCACATGCAGCTTCGAATAGTTCAGCAAAAATTCTCGGGACGCCTCAAACGCTTCTTGGGACAACCCATCGTCGACCAGAAATTTCAACTCTCGTATAGCTTGACGCAACGCGAAATGAGCGTTGTGATGAGGAACGGGGCGGATCCAAATGCTGAAATACTGCTGGCTGCGTGGGATATTTGGCATTGGGAACCGACTGCCACCATCTTGGATAAAATTCTCGATGTAGGAATAGTCCCCGTAGTTAAGTCCACGGTCTCCACGCATCTTCTGCATCAACAATCCGTTAAAGGTCCGATGTTCACCCAAATAGGAGTTCGCCACCATCAAGGCAAAAAAATCATCCTGCCGACGCGTCACTTCAATAGGAAAACCAATCGATATCGCAGTAGCAATCGCTTCCTTCTCGACTAACAGCACTTCGATTCCATCGATCGCGCGTGGTTGGGGTAAAGACAACGGAACTCGTTCGCGACGATGAAGCGATGTCGACAATTCTTGTTCCACCTTTTCCGCAAAGCCTTCAGAGTAGCCTCCAGCGATTCCAAGCATTAAATTGTCAGCTGTGAAATAGGCTGCGTGAAAACCGCGCACATCGTTCAAAGTGACAGATCGAAGACCATTTTCGGTCCCTTGTACTGGAGTTCCGTACGGGTGGCCTTCATATAACAGACTATTCAACGCCTGCTTGCCAAGCTCCTCATCATCGGTTCCTCGGAGCGTTGATGTGACGGCATTCACTAAAAACTCACGATTGCGAGAAAAATCAGAAGGCTCAAATCGAGGAGCGACAATCAGGTCTCTAAAAATAGGATAAAACGTCTCGACATGGTCACGGTGAACCTCACCGACAATCACCGTCATCTCTTTATCAAACTGAACATCGATCATCGCTGACCATGGATAAAGCGCCTGCGTAATCTCCTCGTACGTCATCAACTGAGTGCCTCCACGCCCCATCATCAGCGCAGTCACCGCATTTAGGCCATTTTTTCCAAAAGGATCATTAACCGAACCTGTACGAAAGGCCGCCCGCAGTGTCACAAGCGGCGAATTAGGAATCCGAACGGCGGTCGTCTCGATGCCAATAACTTGCTGGGCTCTGGCCGCTGACGAACCGATAGCGAACACGGTAGTCACGAGCAGCAAGGCAGAACAGCCGCCAGCAAATACCAGAGACCAAGGCAATCTCATTTGAAAGGGGAGAGAACCTAACTTCATTGATCCTCCTGCGTCAGGATGACCACTGTCCGATTACTTTCAGCAAAGTACGCATTGGCCACGTTCTGGATGTCCTCCGATGAAACTGAGTCGTAAAGCTGGTAAACACGATTAACAGTGTCTGGATTCTCGGTCAATTGCAGATAGTGTCCTATCGTACGTGCGATTCCGCCAGGATTATTGAGTCCCATCGCAAATCCGTAACGCATGTGCGACTTCGTCTCGGAAAGAACTTCTATATCCACTGGTTCACTCTTTAAGCGCTCGATCTCACTCGCAATCGCTCCCAAGACGTAATCAATTCTTGACGAGTCAGTGATCCTAGCAAGGATAGTGAACAGTGGTGGGTCACGACTGTCGAGCGCACCTCCTTGCAACACGTCAACGACCTGTTCACTCATGTACAGCTCTCTAAAAAGCGGTGCCGACTCAGAAAACAAGAGCTGCGAAAACACGTCCAACGCGGGCATATCAATCCGTTCATCGGAAAACGCCGGCGCGTGATACCCCATCATTAACAATGGCTGGGTAGGATTGGGCCATGTCACGCGCGCTAATCGAGATTCTGTCTGCGGTGGCTCCTGCGGAATTTCGGCAGTAAACGTTCCGCGCTCCCACTGCCCGTAGTAATTCTCGGCTAACCGGAAGAGTTCATCGTTCTCAAAATCTCCAACAACTACCACGATACAGTTCTCAGGGCGATAGTACCGATCGTAGAATTGCACGCTGTAGTCAAAATTGTTAGGCATATCGGTCACATCCGCCAATAAACCAATCGTTGTGTGCTTATAGGGATGAACTTCAAATGCCAAATCGTGGAGGGTCTCATCCAATAGTGAAATGGGGTTCGAAAAATTTAAGTTGTATTCCCCAAGAATTGCACCTGCCTCTGTTCGGAAATCTTCTTCGGTGTACATCAGGTTGATGAACCGGTCTGATTCAAGGTCGACGATCGTTTCGAGTTCACCTGAATTCGCGACTATGTAATAAGCAGTCCAATCGCTAGTTGTAAATGCATTCGAATCTGCGCCAATCCGCTTGACGACGGCGTTATACGCCGAAGGTGGATACTTCTCAGTGCCACGAAACATCATGTGCTCAAAAAAATGAGCGTAACCTGAAAAGCCTTTCTCCACCTCGTTACGCGACCCGGTTCGTACGATCGTGTAGTAGGCCACTATTCCTGGACTGTCGTAATCGACACCAACAACCTTCAGTCCATTGTCGAGTTCGAAGGTCGTGACAGGGAAAGGAAAAATGTCTGGATTCTCTTGTCCGGAAGCGTTGCGTGCTAAAGAAAATAAACAGACCGACAAGAAAAACAGAGGTACGAAACGTCGACGATTAGAACTCATAAAACCCTCTAACCTGATATGCAAGAAGCGAGCGAAATCTCTTCTCCCCCATACTCCGGCTGCTGTGATGTGTCTACTACACGCGAGTCCAAGCAGGGCATGGCCCAAAGCACGGGATCTCCTAAGCCGATAGTCGCAATATTTCGCTTCGAAACGAAGACAACTTGCGTTTAATGCGGTGTCGGCCGTCCCATGATCTTTGGCTGCTGGGCGGAAACATCGTCCACTACCGCTTGTGTAACAACGTTGGAGAAAAGTGGTCGGATATTGATGTGGTTATACGGTCGGATCTGAATCATCAGGAGACCGATTAAATCCTCAACAGGATCAGCCCAGTAAAGCGTTCCATATGCGCCACCCCAGGTATAACTTCCGATCGATAGAGCATCTGGTGCTTCAGCAGAATTTGTCAGCACCCCGAATCCAAGACCAAATCCATAACCACCGCCACGTATGTAGACCGGCTTATTTGGGCCGATGTGATTGCTAATCATGTTGTCAACGGTCATTCGGCCAAGCAATCGCTGGCCGTTCAATTCACCGCCATTAGCAATCATTTGCGCAAACTGGTAGTAATCGGCCGCAGTGCCAGCCAAACCGGCAATCCCTCGGAACATCTGAGTGGGTTCTCGGTAGACGGGCTTCACCATGAGCTCGATGTGACCATTCTCATCTGGTCGATAAACCGAAGCCATGCGCTCAATTTTTTCATCCGGGACAAAATAATAGGTATCCGTCATCCCGAGCGGCTCAAAAATTCGTTTTGTGAGAAAGTCATTCACGGATTGACCAGAGATTTTCTCAACGAGTACGGCAACGTAATCAGTTGAATCACCATATTGCCACTCATCACCAGGATGAAACGCGCCTGGGATCACAGCCGCATGAGCTAGCCGCTCGGCCAACGTCGGCCAGCCTTTACCGTGGTTCGTAACATAGTTCAACTCGTCCTCGCTGAGTCCCTTGCCATTTGGGTTCAGTGTCAAACCAGAGGTGTGTGTCAGCACATGCCGCACCGTCACTGGACGTGATTCCGACACGAGTTCCTGCCGAACACCATCTCGATTGAGTCGAACTTTATGGTTCCGATATTCAGGAATCCATTTCGCGATCGGATCGTCAAGCAGGAAACGCCCGTCCTCAAACAACATCATCAGTGCGGTCGACACAATAGGTTTCGTCATAGACATCAGGACAAAGATCGTGTCCCGTGTCATCGGGATCTCGTCATCCTTATCTCGCCATCCGTGGGCTTCGTAATGAACAACCTTCCCCTTCCGGGCAACCAAAGTGACCGCACCGGCAATCTGATCGGAATCGATGTACTCTTGAATGAAGCTATTAATCCGTTGCAAACGTTCAGACGACATCCCCACCGACTCGGGTTCGGCAACAGTCACGTCCTCGGCGGCCCACATAGAGGGCATCACTAGCAACGCCACCGAAAAAAAGGCGACTGAAACAGTTCTCCAGCCACAAATGCTGCCTATGCGTGCGCTTGCCATAAAACCTCCTTACAGAAAGTTGTCAACCACTGTGACCACTTTCGCGATTTCTCATCCTGCCTGGCCAAAGGTACTGAATCAGTTGATGATTACTCAGATAGACACAAGATGCCCTAATAATCGTCCGCTGCAAGTGAAACGCGAATAACTTCATTGTCGTTTCTCGTAACGATATGACGGTTCGCGAATGCAGGTTGTGTCCAGTTCACGGCGCGATCTTCGAATCGACGTGGTCCGTACCCCGCCCGTGATGTCGGCTCAATCAACTTAGTTCGGTCCAATTCGACGTAACCCTCGGGAGTAAATTGAGCGATGATCAAGTCTCCGTCATCATTATTCACAAAATATCGGTCACCATGCCGCACCATAAAAGCAGTACCCCAGCGACGCTGCGCCGTCATCTGGTCGCTCACCCACAATCGTTTCCCAGTCATGGCTTCAAGTCCCCGCAGCTCGCCATAGCTGTCAACCCCATAAATGAAATTCCCTTCAATAATTGGAGTCGTGATGAGAGAATGCAACGACTCAGTTTGATCCGGCATTTCACTTGCACCTGAAATTCTCCAGATCTGCGTCGCCTCAGGTCGATCGTTGTCGAGGCGGAGCATCAGCGAGCCGCCATAAAACTGACTAAAAAACAAATAGTTATCACTCCGAACGGGAGTCGCAACAGTAATCGCTGACCGAGCCTCCCAAGGCTCTTCCCAATAGACCTCGCCCGTTTCCGGATTCAAAGAACTTACAGCGGTTGGATGCCAAACTATGAGTTGCCGCACACCGCCTGCCTGAATGATAACGGGCTGCGCGTAGCCCATTTCCGAGACAACATCAATTGCCCGCCACACTTCGTCTCCCGAACTCTTGTCGAACGCAACAACCAATGCGTCAGGTTCACCACCAACAACAGAAATGACCAGGTCTCCGTCCACCAACGGAGAACTCGAAGTTCCCCAAACAGGAACGGTCGTGTCATATTCGGACACTGTGTCCCGCTGCCATACGACCTCACCAGTCTCTACTTCGAGACAGAGCAGCATTCCAGCCCCTCCGGCGACGTAAACGTAGTCACCATCGACCGTCGGCGTGGCGCGAGGACCGGTTGCGTACGAAAGTTGGAGATTCCTATATTCCGTTGGCCATTCGTGCGTCCAAAGAATCTCTCCGGTCATTTCATCGAGCGCGAGAACCCGCTCCGTACCATCCATGACTCGTGTCTCTGGAAGAAACTCAAAATCAACTACAAACACACGACCATCGGCAACCGCTGGCCCGGAAAACCCGCCGTTCACTGGTGTTCTCCATGTTGTCTTCAAACCACCAGTCGGAAAGCGTTCCACGATACCGTCTTCCGTCCAGACGGACTGGCGACCACTCCCTCGCCACTCCGGCCAATCATCAGCGCCGATAATCACAGGCGTGACAAATAAAGAAAGCAGAACAGCACTACGTACGGCCAATTTCAAGCTACTGATGGTTCTTTGTGTTGATTTCATGGTCTTCTCTCTTAGTCTTGAGCGTCAGAACGAAATTCAAATCGTTAATAGTCAGAAGCGTCCAACGAGGCCCTAATAATTTCTGAGTGATTGCGATGAACCACGTGTCTGTTGGCATACGCTGGATGCGTCCAGTTGACTGCCCGATCCCAGCGCCTAGCTGAGCCAACACCAGCGCTGGCATCAGCCTCGATTAATTTGGTCCGATCAAGTTCGACATATCCCTCCGGCGTGAATTGAGCGATGATCAAATCTCCATCATCATTATTAACGAAATATCGGTCATCGTGACGCACAAGAAAAGCCGTACCCCACCGAGCCTGGGTAGTCATTTGAGGGCTCTCCCATAAACGTTCACCCGTGCGAGCATCAAGACCTCGGAGTTCGCCATAGCTCCCAACGCCATAAACATAATCACCAATAATGAGAGGTGTCGTTATCAGCGAGTGCAAACCTTCCGTCTGGTCTGGCATTTCACTCCGACTACCTCCCTTCCACAGCATCGTTGCCGCCGGCCGGTCTTGATTTAAACGCATCATTAGTGAACCGTTGTAAAACTGTGTGACCATTAGATAGTCACCGCTTCTAACCGGAGTCGCCACGGACATTCCTGAACCAACCTCCCATGGTTCCTCCCAATAAACTTCTCCCGTTTCTGGATCGAGCGAGACCAAAGCTGCCGCGTGCCAAACAATGAGTTGGTCTACGCCTCCAGCCTCATAAATAACCGGCTGACCGTAACCCATTTCTCCAACTACACTGACCGCGTGCCAAAGTTCTTCTCCGGTGTTCTTATCGAACGCCACAATCAAAGAATCGGGCTCACCTCCAACGACTGTAATTAGCTTGTCGCCATAGATAAGGGGGGCGCTAGCTATTCCCCACGTTGGCACACTCGTGTCGTAATCCGCGATGAAGTCCTTACTCCAAAATACGTTCCCGCTCTCAACGTCGAGGCAAAATAAACGCCCGGTCGCTCCAACAACATAAACACGGCCGCCATCGACGGTCGGAGTCGCTCGAGGGCCCACCGCATAGGAAGCCATCAACATTCGATAAGTGGTCTGCCACTCGTGTGTCCACAACACCTCTCCTGACGCCTCATCAATTGCTACTGCACGCTCTGTACCATCCATCGTCCGAGACTGGGGATCTTCCATCCAGTCAAGTACAAATATTCGGCCATCCGCCACTGCCGGCCCGGAGTAACCGGACCGCAGAGGTGTTCTCCACGTCACCTTCAATCCGTCTTCTGGGAATGAATCAATAATGCCGTCTTCTTCCCACACACCCAACCGGTCAGCACCTCGCCACTGCCGCCAATCTTCTCCAAAGACCGGTATTGAGACAAAGACACAGAACACACCAACGAGCAATATTCCAACGCACCAATGTGATTGATTCGAAAAATTAGTCAACATCGTCGCCCCTTCGCCATGTCACCTGTAATCCATAATTGCTACCAAACACACTCTATTGTCCGGCTCTCGTGTCACAGTTGCCGTCTATCGCAAACCAATATTGTTAACCAAATTGAGCAGCGGACAAAATATCGGCACAGCGGCCGACCGCTTTTCAGCTGAATGCGTCCAGGCAAACTGACTCAGAACGCAGCAATAAGGCGCTTTTCTTGTGCCTACCCACTAGACGTGGTCATCTGCGTCTGGACGCGAAACCCCGCAGTTCCAACAATCTGTAAACTGCGGCTCGACCCATTCTTGACACCCGGCACAACGCCATCCTCCAGTTTGAACAGTCTCAGACGTGTGCTTAGCAGCTGCGTAGTGTTCTGCAATTTCAACTGCCCGCGCCCAACATTCGTCATGTAAAACCCAGACCGATGGGCCAATTTCGACGCTTAAAAGTCCGCCCCCCTGTATGGGGACAAAATCGTCTCCGCGGATCACGGCTTCAATCTCTTCAACTTCAAGTAATCCTTTCAACACGTGCGCGTCGCCAGGCCCACGGGCGGTGTAGAGTTTTTTCAGTTCTGACATCCGTCGGTCCTTAGACTACCAACCAACAATCTGCTCCGACACTCAACTTTTTCCACGCCTGAGGAACCAACGCTCACGATTCGTATGATTCCAACAGATAAATTCCACTACGCATTGATTCCACAACTGCCGTTATCAAACATCTCGGTATCAACAGCCTACACGAACTTTCACGTGAACCAAACATCTCAACATCTACATCGATTTGACGACTGCGGTCGAGGCACAACCGTCTACTTTTCACTAACGCGCGCGTTCGCGTAGCATCTCCCTAGACGATGAACCCGCTTACCCGAACACTAACCCCATTGCACTTTCGGGACCATCAAAACCACGTCAGCTTCAGAAACATATGGGTTCGACAGCTCTAGTGATTTCAACGTTGATCCCATCATTCGTAAATCAACGGGAGGATAAGATTGTTGACTCGTATCATGCTCGTCGCTCTATCGATCATCACAATCTCAATCATCTTTGTGCCGGCATCGTCCGCATCCGAAGAACGGCCGATTCTTACAGGCACCGCTGCGATGAAAATGGTCCATGGCTGTCTCGCTAAAGCGGCGTCCGAAGGGTGGTTGATGCATATCGCAATTATGGACAACCACGCCAACCTAAAGGCCTACCACCGAATGGACGACGCGCAATTGCTCTCACAAGATGTCGCAATGGCAAAAGCCAGGAGTTCTGCTGTCAGCCCACGACCAACGAAGCAATGGGGCGAAAGTGCCTTTCCGAATGGTGGCGGCCCAACCGCGGCTGCTTTTGTTCCAGGCATCATCTATTTTGAAGGTGGTCTGCCGATCATGACGGCAGATGGAAGCCATATTGACGGTATCGGTGTTAGCGGGGACACGGGTGCCAACGATGCAATCTGTGCACAGGCCGGCATCGACGCAGCCGCCAGTGACCTCCAGTAAGTCATTCTGGACGGCAATTCATAACTATCGAGTTAGCAATGTTCAATGAATCAGAAATAGATTAGAGGCAGCGCCCCTTGGCATATAAACCCAAGGAGCGCTGCTTCCGATTACTCATGGAACCGATGGAACAACGACCTCAAGCTCGGCTCCAAACAACATCGTTCGGTCCTGATCAAAGGCGGCCCAGCGCAACAACGCTTCGACATCAGGTTCGACCATCTGCTCGATAACAGGCACGCCATTCACTTCCACCGAAACAGGTGCGGTGAAATCGAACTCTTCCGGCGACAACAACAACGTAAAGCGTCGAACCCCCCGCGTCCTGGCAGAAACCGTATTACGACCAGGCATTCGTAGCTCTACCCGGCCCGAAGCCTGCCGTAACGGAAACGCTTCGCGCATCCGAGGTGCCGCCGTCTCAGGATAGTTCAACACTAGCGGCGTTCTTGTGTCCTCTCTCAGAACAACTAACGAAAGCTGATCGCCAGGCGAAAAACCCATCAGGGCTTCCTTTAACATCTCGACGGTTGGAGCTTCCTGTCCCTCGATCTCTACGATAGTGTCATCCGCTCGCATTCCAGCCTCAGACACGATCGAATTCTCACCGACCTCGAATATGCGGAGGCCCGTACCATCCGCCATCTCGCCAATCGTATTGATTCCGAGGGGAGCCCCACTTGACGGATCAACAATCTCATTAAACGCGCCCAAGTCCGGTTCGCCTTCAACGGGACCGAGTTCGTCAATGACGAGCCAGTGCGCACGACTATATTTGTCCGTCCGTTCCGTTTCCCAGGAGAGCGGGTTCGGCAAAGGCCGCCTGTGAACCTCTTCGATAAATGAATCGATCGCTGACGACTCATTGTCCCACCAGCTCAAATCATGTCCTGATTCTGGCTGCGGTCGAAAATTGATAACAACACCCGCCTCTTGAAACAATCTCAGAAAAGGCACGACATTGACGGTGGGATAAAGTCGGTCTTGACCTCCGTTAACGACAAAAAACGGTTTGTTGCGAAGATTCGTCACATGCATTTGCCCATCGGCAGCTGATGAGGCATTTCCAAGCACTCCAGGATGACCGATAAACGAAAGAAAACCAGCCCATGGGGTCGTGGATTTGAAGGCGTGGTAATACGCTCCAGTGCCACCATCAGAGATTCCCAGAAGATAGACTTGGTTCTCCGCGACGTTATAAGTCTGTTTGATCTCGTTGATCACCCCGGACAAATTCTCGATTTGCGAATCCTGCCACCAAATGGATTCATCCCAAGAAGCCGGAAACACGACAATGGTGTCATCTCTGAGCATTCGGTCTTCGTTTCGCCACCAGCTTCCGTCGTCCCGCTTCGGCCTCATTACACCGCCATGCAAATAGACACGTACCGGATAGCGACGCTCCGGCGTATAGCCTTCTGGTATTTGCAGGATGTAACCGTGAGTCACCCCGTCGCGATTCGTCCGGCTAAGAAACTGACGCCCAGTCGGCACGTCCGATTGGTAATCTCGTCCGCGCCGCAACCGTGACCAGATCGTTTCTATATCGGGCTGAGTCTCAAGCACAGCATCAATAGCGCCACGAAATTCCTCATCCGTTGCAGCACCCCAGAATCGAGTCATCGCCGCAGCAAACTCATCATCGAACGACTGTCCCGCAAACCCGGGTTCAGCCAACGAGATAGCGATGCCCACGATGAGCCACACTGATAGCTTGCGAAACGTAAGGCTCACTCGGGCATATAGAGGCCCGAACCTAAAGCACCGCACCCCCTCCGCCGAGCCAACGTCGAATACGGGCACCGTCATACAAAAAGGCATCCTCACTCTTGGCCGTCCGTACTACTCGACGAATCCACCAGGCCGTACTTTCCGAGAAATTGGTGAATGGCCGAAAAAATCTGATAGCTCTCCTCACGATTAAACCCACCATGTCCCCCTCCGGGAACAGTATGCAACTGGTTCGAAACGCCTGCGTTATCTAATTCATGGTGTAGCCGCACAGCGTGCTGATAGGGCACCACTGGATCAGCGTCCCCATGAATCGTAAAAATTGGAGGCAGCCCGTCTCGCACATAACTCAACGGGGACACGCGCCTGGCGACGTCGAGTCGGTCAGACAAACTTCCCATCCAACGTACCGCATAACTTTTCGTGTTGTGCCCCTGAATAAGGTCACCAACGTCGGTGATTCCATACCAGTTAATAATTGCTGCCACACCCAGTGGTTCTTGAATCTGGCATTCGAGATCCAAACCTGACGACTTCGGAACCATTCCAGTGGTTAGAGCCAAATGTCCGCCGGCAGAGTTGCCAGTTACGACAATCTTCGATACGTCAAAATTGTAATCATCTGCGTGTCGCTTCACCCACTGCAACGCACACAAACAGTCTTCAACCGCTGCCGGCGCACGAGCAATCCGACCAAGTCGATATTGGACGTTCACCACTGCCCAACCCATTTCAAGGTAAGGCAGCAACCTGAGCACATTCGCTTCCTTGTTGCCACCGACCCATCCGCCACCGTGGATATACATCAGCACCGGCGTCGCGCCGGTTGCGTTTCTCGGCAAGTACAAATCAACCTTATTCTCATAGTTACTAGCCACGTGATAGGTCACATTTGGAATGGTTCGGTATTCGTTCGATACATGGGACACCCAAGCGGCGGTCTGACTAAGCTGAGCTTGAGCCGAAGTCACCGTCGTCACGAACAACACCAGAACAGAAACAATGGCGATACCGATGAGTCGACGCATACTGCCGCCTCCTAAATCTAGAGTAAGAAATTACGATGATGGATAAGAGTGTGTTCTAGTATACAAAGAGGAGAACGATGACACTCAGGACAATCATCCACGGCACCGCCACTGGACTCACTGCACTAGCCATGGCCGCTATCGGCAGCGCCACCACATCCGCAATGGAACCTAGCGAACGTGTGCCGATCATTGTCGAACTCTTCACCTCTGAGGGATGTTCTAGTTGTCCACCGGCAGACAGCCTACTCAGCAGGCTGTCCCAGACTCAACCGTTTCCTGACGTACTAATTATTCCGCTCAGCCAACACGTCGACTATTGGGACCAGCTCGGGTGGCGTGACCGGTTTTCGTCTCCCCAATTCACTGAGCGCCAACAGGCATACGCATCAGCATTTGACTTGCCAAACGTTTACACCCCTCAGATGGTTATCGACGGACGGGCCGCAGTTGTCGGCAGTTTAAAGGAAGAGGTAACCGCAGAAATTCGTCGAGCATATGCCGAACCAAAAATACCAATGAACCTTGAAGCCACTAGACACTCCAACAGGCATGAACTTCAAGTACGAATCCAGGTCAAGAGAACAACGGAGCCCTCCACCATCGCTAGTGACGTGTGGCTAGCGATCACCGAAAACGCTCTCGTGACAGACGTCATGGCAGGAGAAAACATGTTTCGGCGTCTCCGTCATACAGGCGTGGTTCGCCATCTGGAACGCCTGACCGACATCGTCCACAATTCAGATGGTCACAACATCATCAACGGACAGGTTCGCCTTAGCCCGACGTGGAAGAATAACCAACTCCGTGTCGTTGCTTTCCTTCAGGATCGAAATAGTCAGCGGGTCGTTGGCGCGGCGCAAACAACGGTCGACTAGCGAAGTGACATCAAACAGAGATTACGTGACACCGTTGCCATACTTAGGGTTCAGGCGCATCAATGGATTACCGTCAACGTCGAGGACACATACATGAAGCCTGAACGAGACATTGCGCCAATAAAAACGGTCGTCACGTTAACGTCGATTCTTATCGCCTCGCTAGCAGCGGTCACTACGACATCAACCGTTCAAGACGCGGACACGACGATTTGGAAGGGCGTCTACACAGACGGACAAGCAGATCGCGGCAAATTGGCTTACGACAGACACTGCAGTTCATGCCACAGTCCGGACCTGAGCGGGTCACTAGAAGCTCGACCACTTGCTGGTGACCGTTTCATGCAGGATTGGAGCGAGGACACCCTGAACACACTGTTCACTCGCGTCCGTGACCTAATGCCATTCGACGACCCCGGCACGCTGGATGACGCTATTTATCTTGACAGTATCGCGTATATCCTCAAATACAATGGGTTTCCGTCAGGCGAACACGAATTGGTTGCTGAAGGCCTCGAGGACGTCCGCATTGAGAGTAAAGACGGTCCAGGTCCCGTGCCAAGTTTCGCCTTAGTACAGGTCATTGGATGCCTCGAACGAAACTCCGACGATGCGTGGGCGCTTTCCTATGCCACAGACGCACAGCGCACACGAGACCCGGCGGGGCCCAATAGTGACGAACTCCGTGTGCTCGAAACTCTACCGCTTGGATCGAAAATGTTTGAGTTGATGAGTGTCTACCCGGACCCGGCGTCTCACGAGGGGCACAAGGTACAAGCAAAAGGTTTCCTAATCAGAGATCCTGAAGAAGGCGACCGCATTAACATCAGTTCCTTGACGATGATCAGTGCTGACTGTCAACCCTAGACAGTCGAACCACCGTCAGCGCGACCGCGATTAATCCAACAGCCGGAAGGTTAATCTCCGCACTACGACGAACCGCACCTACTCCTGAGCATCAGGTTTTACAACGGCTACACTGTTGACGGAGCGCTCATGCTCCGCCGAATAAACGCCACCAGCTCTCATGAGCGACCGTAACAACACGGCCGTGTGATCCGCTCGTTTAACGGTCCCGGTGTAATGCACACCGTCAGCGATGCGGAGCGGCGTCCAACCCTCACCGCTTTCAGCCAGAAGATCGGCACCCTTATCAACCAAGAACTCAACGATCGGGTTCGCACCTCTGAGCGCGGCGCCATGAAGCGCCGTATAACCTCTATCGTCGGCCATATTGACGCTGTGGTCGCCAAGCTCGTACGCAAGTCGAACTGCATCAAAAGCCTCAGAATTTGTCCCAGCACTTTCACCGAGATTAAAGATTCCGACGCCAGCGGCGACCATCAGCGGCGAAGCATTGCCCTCGGTGGCTTGTCGCGTGTCCGCGCCATAGTCCGCCAAAAGTCGCATTAGTGGAGCATCTGCATGTTTTGCCGCAAGTAAATACGGAGTGGCGCCAACACGGTTCAGATAGTTGCGCTCATAGTTATTAAATCGTTCAGTCTGCCGAGTATTTGGGTCGGCCCCATTGTCCAACAAGAATTGAGCCAACTCCAACGTATCGAGACTATCCACCTTTTCTACAGGCGGCATACCCTTTCCGGAATTCGGCCGGCGGGTGTACGCCAACTGGTGAAGCGCGGCCCATCCCTGTTCATGCGCGTTAGGGTCCGCGCCCCGCTCGACGAGATATCGCGCTAGTGAAAAATGACCATTGGCAATGGCAATCACCAAGGCACTCGTCCCGGCAGTCCGATCACGGCGATTCGACGATTCGCTCGATGCTGTGACGTCCTCCAGCGTCTGAATAGTGTCGTTCACATCAGCGCCGGCCTCAAGAAGCGCACGTACGGCCTCGCGATTCCCACCCCGGACCGCGAACAGCAACGAGGACCAACCAGCGGTTGATCGCTCATTGACATCAGCTCCAAGTTCGATCAACGTATGAACGGCAGTGGAATGGTTATCCGCAGCCGCCCACATCAGTGCAGTCTGTCCCCGCCATGTCTCTCGGGCGGCAAGGTCGGCGCCGTGAGCCAAAAGCAATCGAAGCACGTCAACATTTCCGGTCCGAGCAGCCGTCATCAAAAGCGTTTCGCCTTCCGGAGTCATCGCGTTGACATCTGCTCCGGCATTAATCAAAGCCTCTACGATGGCAGCATTTCCACGCGCGCACGCCAACATCAGTGGCGTCACTTGATGCCGATTGCGTACGTCAGCACTCGCACCGGCTCGAAGGAGTAACCGCGTCGTCTCAACCGCACCTTTATATGCGGCCCAATGCAGCGCCGTTGTCCCGTCCACTTCGGCACCATTGACATCAACTTGCTGTTCCAGAAGGTTTGTGACGGTCTCACTGTTCGCTGTCTTGACGGCTTCGACTAAAGACACGTTCTGAGCAGCGGCTACAGACGTCATCACAGCTAGCCCAACGATGCAATAACCAAACACCGTCAATACCCAAGTAGCAACGTGCATGCCGGCTCTCATGAGGTTTTTTTCGCCCATGTCCATTCGCCTCCCCGTCAGTCGACAGCCATCGGACCGCCTCTTCACCCTGAAACCAAGCTCAACAACCCTATCGTAACGCATTCCCCCGGTCGCTGCCTGTCGTTTCTACCGAACACAGCACCGCCGCCTGAAGATACAGATCGAGACATGCTGGCGTGGACATGACCTGCTTCGAGACGGCAAGCCAGTTCGCTACGCGTCGCCCAAAAATATGGGCCGAATGCCCACCAATCCACTGCGCCAGGACCATTACCGAAGAAGACTAATACCCCAAAGGTTGACAACTGCTTCGAAGTCCGTACGATCAAACGAGGAACTTTGACGTCTCCGGTATTAGCATATGAATCTTTGAGGTGGTTTAGACCGATGCAGAAAAAAGTTTTAGTGACTATTGTTGCGAGTCTTATAGCAATCGTGGTGTCAGTTCCAGCGGTAGCCCAAACTGCAAATCTTACCCGCCAACTATTTGTCGAGCCGAAACTCGGAATGACCGCCGAGTTCGAAACAGCCCTCAAAGCACACATCGAATGGCGAAAATCGAACAACGATCCATGGACTTGGAGCACCTACAGTGTCGTGAACGGTGACGACTTTGGTCAATACGTTATCCGTTCGACGGGTCACAGTTGGTCAGATTTCGACGCTTACGGAACTTGGGAGACCCGCACTGGGGATGCACAGCACTTCACTTCGACCGTCATGCCCTTCGTTGAGTCGTTCAGACAGAATATATCGAGCCTCAATCTTGGTCTCTCTCGCCCAGTCGCAGATATCAGTGCTATGAGGCTGTTCAGAATCGTTTTTATGGACCTGAGTTCGCCACGTGACTGGCTCGGAGCCTCTGCGAAGATAACGGCTGCCGCCGAACAAACAAACTGGTCCGAACGATGGTTTATTTCCCAAGTCGCCAATGGGGGATCTGATGACGCGGTGTTGAACTTCCCAGCAGAGAACTGGGCAGGATTCGAGCCTCCAAAACGGAGTATCCTTGAGATGTTAACTGAGGCGTACGACGCAGATGAAGCAACCGCCATAATGGACCAAGTGGAGCAATCCATTCGCTCAAGAGTGACGAGTATCGTGCAATTTCGTCCCGACTTATCCTATTGAATGCAACCACAGCGATTCCACAATACTCAGAAACAAACACTGACGGTGACACGATGAAACAGCCATTTGTTGTTCTTCTCGGCGTTGTGGCCATGTCATTGGTAGCGGTCACGAGCGAGCTACTTGCCGAAAATCAGTCTCAGTCAATCTCCACGACGCCGTCCGAGACTCACGCGACATACAGTGACCTGCTTACCCGCTACTGTGTCACGTGTCACAACGAATCGTTGCAGGCCCGTGGCACCGTGCCTGTCGCGCTCGCAACCTCAGATTTGAATGACGTGCCCGCTACCGCTGAAGTGTGGGAGGCTGTCATTCGAAAACTTCGGACGGGCTCTATGCCCCCCGTTGGACGACCGCGTCCGGACGCCACGGTGACTGCCGAATTTGCTGGATGGCTTGAGAGAGAACTTGATCGCGAGGCGGCACTTCATCCAAATCCTGGAAGAACGGAACCACTGCACCGCCTAAACCGCACCGAATATCAAAACGCAGTTCGTGATTTATTGGACCTGGACATCGATGCCGCTGCGTTTGTACCCGCTGACGATCAAAGTTATGGATTTGACAACATCGCCGGTGTTCTCAAAGTTTCCCCAACATTACTTGAACGCTACATGACGGCGGCCAGAGAAATTAGCCGCCTGGCCGTTGGCGCATCTCCGATCGCGCCCGCTGATGAAACATTTCGTGTCGTTTCAGACCTGTCCCAATATCAATACCGAGATGGTCTACCCTTCGGCACACGGGGTGGTCTGTCGGTGCCGTACAACTTTCCACGAGATGGCGAGTACGACATTCACGTCAAACTCTTGGACCTGTTCGCTGGGGCGCCAATCCGTGAACCTCACCAGATTGAGGTGACGATCGACGGAAAGCACGTTGTCAACTTCAATCTAGCACCGCCCAATGCCGAAACTGACCAGGGCTCAGCTTATAATCTCGGCCCGGACGAACTCCAGACTCGCGTA
>Ga0310120_10000004_pt1 | contig 181312 bp, 198 predicted proteins | sample CB27_AW_983_MG_FD_203506 | JGI IMG/M metagenome (GOLD analysis project Ga0310120, IMG submission 203506) | Marine microbial communities from Western Arctic Ocean, Canada - CB27_AW_983 | ecosystem: Environmental > Aquatic > Marine > Oceanic | place: Canada: Western Arctic Ocean | collected...
AGCCCCTCATCGCTCGTTGCCGCCGCCACGAAGTTGATCGCCGCCGGCGTGCCGAAGCGGTAGATGTGGATCACGCGAAAGTCCGCGCCGACGGAGCTCGCCAGCCCCTGTCCGATCAAAGGATTGCTGAGCAGACCGTGACGCCCCTGCGCCAGCGCCGCGATTGTGTCCAGCGCGGGACGGTCGGGGTGACCGACTCCGGGAATGCGGTAGCGCACGACGATGCTCGGGTACAAGGGCTCTTCCCAGTCCAGCCGGATGGAGCTTCGCGGCACCGGTTCGGCTTCCAGATCGAGCCGCGCCGGAGGCTCCGGCCCCCGCTCGATGATGCCGAAGTACCTTTCGGCAAGCGAGCGGGCCGTTTCCGCATCGATGTCGCCGACGAGGACGAGCGTGGCGTTGTTGGGAACGAAGTAGTCCTCGTACATTCGAATCATGCTCTCTCGATTGAAGCTCGCAAAGTCCCGCGGATGCCCGCCGTCCGGCGTGTACACCGGATGGGCGAGAGCGGTCACGCCGTCGATCGCGTGATTCAGGCGCGTTTCGGGACGACTCAGCCCGTTCAGGATCTGCTCGAGCACGGTGAACCGTTGCGCTTCCCACCCGCGTAAAACGGCGTTTACCATGCGCTCGGCTTCCTGGCGAAAGAAAAGCCCGATCGCCTCCTTGGGCAGATCCACCGTTATCTCGAGGTACTCTTGCTCCGTGCTGGCGGGTACCGGATCCTCGTGTCGTGACAAAGCGCCGTATCGGCGATACCAGTTGTACTCTTCCCAGAACACGCGGTGTGGCGTCTGGCGGTCTTCCAGCGCGTAGAGCTTTTTTCGCAGCGTTTCGATCGCCGGTGTGCTCGGCCAGTCGAGCTCGTCGTAGAACACCTCGCGGATGCGCAGCTGGTTGCGCGCGCGACGGCGCTCTTCGAGAAGCTTCTGTTCCGTCTCGTAGATCTCCTGGAGAATCGGAAGCTCTGCGTGGAAGTCGGTCGTTCCCACCGTCGTCGTTCCCTGGTGAATCACGTGCTCGAGAAAGTGGGCGGCACCGTGCTCACCGGCGGGCTCCTGCATCGAGCCGAAGCGGTACCACAGGCTCGCCGCAACCCGGGGCACACGATGGTCCTCGACGACGAGCAGACGGAACCCGTTGTCGAGAACGCTCTCCTGGATGTCGAGCGGGCTCGCGGCGAAGGCGATTGCAGGAACAAACGCGGCGGCGACGAAAAGTATGACTCTTTTCACGGTAGCTCCTGTCGGGAAAAACGATTGGACTTGAAGCCGAGCCGGATTGTATCCGTCTCTGTCGCCGAATGCCAACTTTTCAGCGCGAAGAGGCTTCCTGACGAGAAAGCGCCTCGAAACGCGCGAGGGCGGCCGCCGCCGCTGCCTCGTTTCCCAGGAATCGATGCGTGAATCCGAGTCGATAAAGCGCTTCCTTGTAGTCCGGCGCGAGCTCGACCGCTTTGTCGAAGAGCTCGACCGCCCGCTCCAGCTCGTCTCGCTGCAGAGCGATCTTGCCGAGATTGAAATAGGCTTCCGAGAATGTCGGATCGCGATCGATCGCCTGCCGGAAGTACCCCTCCGCACGTTCGAGCTCGTTGTTTCTGAGTGCGATGAGCCCCACCACGTGATAGGCGCGCATCCCGAGCTGGTTTCCAAGGGCTTCGGCTACGCCTGCTCGGATCGCCTCGGAGTCGGCGCCGGGAGCGACTTCCAGGTCGAGGTGGAGCTCCCACATGCCACGCTCTTTCGAGATCTCGACTGAAACTCGACGACCGCGGGCGCTCCGCGGATGATCGACTCGACCGCGCTCGGGTAAATGTTGACGCCGCGGACTTGGATCGACCCTGCCTAGAATGCCGCCGGGAAAGCGTATGGACGGGCTTCCACATGTGCACGGCGTCGACACCCATTGGACGACGTCTCCAGTGCGATAGCGCAGCGCGGGCATCGCCAACCGGCCGAGATTTGTCAAGATGAGCTCGCCCGTCTCTCCTTCGCCGACGGGCTCCCCGGTATCCACCGAGAGGACTTCGGCAATGAACTCTGATTCCAGCAAGTGCAGCCCTTGGTCGTCCCGGCACTGATAGCCCCAGGCCCCGACCTCGCTCATCCCAGCATGGTCCCAGCAGCGCGCACTCCAAGCGGATTCGATTTGCGCACGAATGGACGCCACATTGGCTCCCGGCTCGCCGGCGTGAATCGTATTGCGGATGGCGCTCGTTCGAAGATCGATATTATTTTCCCGGGCGATTTCGATGAGCCGGAGCGCGTAAGTTGGTGTCGAGAGGAGGACCGTGGCTCGCGCTTCCATGAGCCAATAAAGCCTTTGCTCGGAGCTTTGAGCGCCGCCGGGGATCGCAAGTGCGCCGATCTGCTGCGCCGCCTCGTAGCCTGCCCAAAAACCCACGAACGGCCCGAATCCGAATGCGGTAAAGATGCGGTCTTCACGGTTGATGCCGATGGCGCGATAAATTTCTTGCCAACAAAAGGTGAACCACGCCCAGCTCTCGTTGGTGTCGAGACATGTAAGGCGCCTCCCGGTCGTGCCCGAGGTGGCGTGAATGCGCGTGTATGCGTCGTGCTCGAATGTGAGATTCGTCCCGTAAGGCGGGTTGTCCGCCTGGTCTTCGACCAGCTCCTGCTTGGTGGTAAACGGCATGCCGAGAAAATCGTCGAGCGACGAGACGGGGAGCGTGACGCTTTCGAGCTTTTTCCGCTAGAACGCGTTTTGTTTGCGCAGAAGCGCGAGCCCGGAACCGGAAAGGTTCAACTTCGCCAATTGTCGTTGTGCAATTTGTTCACGGGTCACGGCCATTGCGCTTACCTCTAACCTCGAATCTCGAGCTTGCCCGAGACGTCGAAATTTCCTCCGGAGAGTACGGCGACCGTCTTGGTTCCCGCCGGTAGGTCCAACTTGCCCGACAAAAGAGCCGCCGTGGTGGCCGCTCCGGAAACCTCGGTGAGAAGCTTGACGCGCTCGAGCAAAAACTGGATGGCGGACATCATTTCTTCATCGCTGACCGTCACGAAAGTCTCCACCTTCGGTGCGATGACCTCCCACATTTCGGGGTCGGTTTTTTTTGTCGCGAGGCCGTCAGCGAGCGTGGCGACTGCGTCGAGCTCCACGGGCCGGCCGGCTTCACGGCTTCTCGTCATGTTCGCTGCACCTTCCGGCTCGACCCCTATCACCTTTACGTGCGGCGCCATCAGCTTGAAGGCACTTGCCATGCCCGCGATCAAGCCGCCGCCTCCGATCGGCACGAGCACGACTTCCACATCGGGCAGGTCTTCCAGGATCTCGACGGCCACCGTTGCTTGTCCCGCCATGATGTGCCGGTCCTTGAATGGGTGTACGTAGATGAGGTCCTTTTCTCTGCCGATCTCGACGGAGCGGGCGTAAGCATCGTCCCAAAGGGCGCCATGAAGAACGGCCTCGGCGCCATATTCCCGGACAGCGGCGACCTTGCTCCGGTTGGCGGCCTCGGGCATGACGACCCAGCCGGGAATGCGTTGGTGAGCCGCGACGAAAGCTACGGCTTGGCCGTTATTCCCCGCGGAGGCGGTGATGATCCCTTTGGCGCGCTCCTCCGCGGCGAGACACAAGACCTTGTTGAAAACGCCGCGCGGCTTGAAGCTTCCGGTCTTCTGGAGGTTCTCAGCTTTTACGAAAACCTCGAGCCCAGAGCGCGCCCCGAGAGCGCGCGAAGAGAGAAGCGGCGTTCGGTGCACGAGCCCGTCGATGCTTGCACGCGCCTCGTCGATGTCCTGTCGGTTTGGTGCGAGCATCATCGCACTAGCTCGTCGTAGCGCATACGAAGCGTCTTTATGGGGTTGGCGTTCTCGTGCGGCTCGATGTTGTCGTCCGTCACGTCGATGAAGATGGCATATTTACCGTCGCCTGTGGAGCCATCGGCCGAAAGAATATAGGCGACGTGCGACGTCTTGCCGTCGCACGGGGCGTCCGGAAGCGGCTCCGACTCGCAAGTACACCGCCCATCACCACCGGCCGTGTCGGCGGCTTCCATCGCAGCCATGACGCGATCGGTGAGGCTCCCCGAGGTCGCCTCGAAAGCCGCGACAGCGTTTCTCACTACGTCACCACTCGCGAGAATGTTTTCTTGAATCGAGTAATGAATGTCGGTGCCATTGACGCTGCCCTGAACGTCGAGCGACGCGTCGCGGTTCCCTGAACCGGAGAATCCCGCACTGAGGCCCTCTAGGTCGAGAATGCCGAACTGACGGCGCTCGATATCCGGGTCTTTCTGGAGGAGCGCGAGAATGGCCTCGGGCGAAGTTCCCTTGCGAAGCTCTTCCGCGATGAGCGTTTGGTTGGCGCGCGTCCGATCGACTCCGGCTTGCGCGGCGGCGATGCCTTTCCAAGGAACGACAATGGCCTGAATGTCCATGAGGCCTTTGGACGGAAAGGCCGCGAAGCGAGCCTGGGCGACACAGGTCGCGGAAGCGATGACGAGCTCACCGCTCATGCGGTCGAGTGCTACGACCGACCAAGTGGGCGAGGTGGGTACGGCGACGAGAAGAGTCGCGAAGATTGCGAGCGCTATGGCGATTTGTCTCATGGGCCCCGCATTTTATACGTTGTAGCTGTTCATGTCCCTCGATGTTAGGATCCCTCGCGTGCAGGCGATTGGAAGCTCTAGATCGTCGAGGACGCCCGGTCGCGGCTCGGCTCGCGAGTCTTGAAAAATAAATGGAGTACCTCCGCACGCGAGATCGTTTTCGAAACGCCGGTATTCTCGCTGCGCCGGGATCGTAAAAAACGGCTCGACTCAGCAACCTCCCACGACTTTTATGTCATCGAATCTGTCGACTGGGTCAACGTGATCCCGTTGACTCCCGATGACGAGATCGTTTTCATCGAGCTGCACCGGCACGGGACCGATGAGACGAGCCTCGAGATCCCTGGCGGCATGATCGATCCCAGCGACGCGTCTCCGATGGCGGCCGGTCTGCGGGAGCTTACGGAGGAGACCGGCTATTCGTCACCCGAGCTTGTGGAGCTCGGCGTCGTCCACCCGAACCCGGCGCTACAGGGCAATCGGTGTTTTACCTATCTCGCCAAAGACGCTTATCTTGCGGGACCGCCTCGTCCTGACGAGACCGAGGACATCGAAGTCGTCTGTTATCCGCGCGGGGAAGTCCCGCGCCTTCTGCGTGAGGGACGCATCTCGCACGCTCTCGTCGTCGTCTGTTTTTTATGGCTGTTCCAACACGAGGGGCTCTTATGAAGAAAACAATGTTGTTGATCACTTTGTCGAGCCTTTTGGCTGTACTCCAAACGGTGGGCGTGGACCCCGAAACACTGAAGCAAGCCGACCGTGTTTTTGCGGAACAGACTGCGGAAAGGGGTTTGGATGGGTAGGTCGACGCCTTTGCTCCGGATGGCAAGCTGGTGAGTAGGGGCGGGGTGACCGAAGGCCATGATGCCATACGTGACGCCATGGGTGCGCTCGATAGATCCGCTTTTCTCTTTCGTTGGAGCCGCTCTTCGCCGAAGGCTCGGGTGACCTGGGCTACACGCACGGCACCTATCGACGTGAGCGCGTCAATTCCGAGGATGAGGCGGTGGTGGAAACGGGCCGCTACGTGACGATTTGGCGCCGCAATGCCGACGGTAAATGGAAGGTCGTGTTGGACATCGGTACTTAATCAGCGTTCAGGATTCAGCGGAGTCCTGGATCCTTTGCCACGCCGCGCGGACATGGCGCTCTTCGGTCATGGATTGTCCAATGGCCATGCGCAGAGCCAGGTGGCCGTTGAGCTTTGTATGGGTTAGGTAGAGTTTGCCGCTCTCGTTCAAGCGGTTCATGAGCGCCTCGTTCACGGCGTCACCGCCGAGGTGACGAAAACAAACGAGGTTCAAAGGGGCCGGTGCGGCGAGCTCGAATCGCTCATCGGCCTCGACCCAGCTCGCGAATTGGCGCGCTAGCTCGATGTGTTGCGAGACGTGGTGTCTCAGACCTTCGATGCCGTAATGACGAATGACGAACCACAGCTTGAGAGCGCGGAACCGGCGCCCGAGCGGGATGTGCCAATCACGGTAGTCGATGACCGCGCCGGACTCCGTGGCTTCGTTGCGAAGATATTCGGGAAGAATGCTCAGCGTGTCGATGAGATCCTTGCGGCTCTTGACGTAGAAACAGTCGCAATCGAAGGTGGTGAACATCCATTTATGGGGGTTGAAGCAATAGCTGTCGGCGTGCTCGACGCCGTCATGGATGAAACGGTATTCCGGTGAAAGCGCGGCGGTGCCGGACATGGCCGCGTCGACGTGTAGCCAGAGATCTTCTTTGCGACAAATACGGCCAATAGCGGGGAGCGGGTCCATCGCGTTCGATGAGGTCGTCCCGACGGTGGCGCAGACGAAAAAAGGCGTGAGTCCTTGGTCGCGGTCCGCGGCGATCTGTCGCGCGAGCGCCTCGGGCTGCATCGCGAAGGCTTCGTCGACGTCGATGAGGCGGAGGTTCTCCGCGCCTATACCCGCGATCTTCACCGCTTTCTCGATCGACGAGTGGGCTTGCGAGGACGTATAGGCGACCATGGTCCCCTGGATGCCGACACGGTTGGTTCTCCGCTTGCTAGCGCGCTCGCGCGCGGCCAGAAGAGCGCACAAGGCCGAGCTCGACGCCGTATCTTGAATGACGCCGCCGCCCGTGCTCGAGGATTTGAAGTAATCCGGAAGGCCGAGCATGTCGACGAGCCAGTCGAGGACGTGGGTCTCGAGCTCTGTGCATGCGGGGCTCGTTGCCCAAATCATGCCTTGCACGCCAAGTCCTGCGGAGAGGAGCTCGCCGAGGATGGCAGGCTCCGAGGAGTTCGAAGGGAAATAGGCGAAGAAGTTGGGTGATTGCCAATGGGTGATTCCAGGAATGATCAAGCGATCGATATCGGCGAGGATGTCGTCGAAAGACTCGCCTTTGTCGGGGGCATGTTCCGGAAGCGCCGCCCTGAGCTCGCCCGGCTTCGATTGAGAGAGCACCGGAAGCTCTTCGACGCGGCCGCGGTAATCGGCGATCCAGTCGACGAGCTCGTGGCCGTAGCGACGAAATTCGTCCACCGTCATGTGATAGCTCTTCATTTCTGCTCCTTGCGCATCGCGTAGACGATGACGCCAGGATCGTCGTCGCTCAAGAGTTTCATCCCGATGGCTTCGGCGATCTTGCGCCCCGCCTCGTCCTTGCGATCTACGGAGGCCGCGACGCAGTCGAGGCTCAGCTTGCCGAAGGCATAGTCCCGAAGAGCTGCCGCGACTTTTTTCCCTAGGCCGTGGCCCCAATAGGCTCTGTCGAGATCACATCCGCGCGTTGGTGTTGACGGCGATGCCGATGTGATTCCCGCTCGTCCCACGAGGGTTCCGGAGTCCCGATGCACCACGGCCCAGTAGCCGTAGCCATGCTCGCTATAGCTTTCATGCTGGGCGTGCACGAAACGTCGCACGGCGTTCTCGTCGCGCGGCCCGCCGGCGAAGCGTGTGACCTCGGGGCTCGATAGCAGAGCGGTCAATGGCTCGACGTCGTTGAGCAACAGCTCTCGAAGGAAGAGCTGCTCCGTCTCCAGGATGATCGTCATAGCGCCTACATTACCGCATTGCGGGTTCCGGATTCGCCGGCGGCGAGCTTTGTGCGGGAGCTCGTTTGAACGCCTGCGCTCGCCCTAATCGGGGGCCACGATCGGAGCCCAATGGATGTGAATATATTTCCACCGGTCTTCAATGTGACGATAGACCTCGGTGGCGTTCCATCTGCCGACCCTCGAACAACGCGCGGACTGAAACGACTATCGAGCGAACGTAGCTCGTCAGCGTGCCCTGCTCTATCTCCTTCAGTTACTGGATGGCGTCGTCCTTGCGGTCTATCTCGCCCAACACTATGGCGCGAACCAGCTTATGGACCAGGGACACGCGTCCAGGTTGCATATGCTCCACGTAGTCCAGAATCCGATCGTATTCGCGCAGCTGCCAAAAAGTGTGCTCGACGAAAGTGACGATGTTGCGGTCGAGTTGTCGGGCGCGCTCGTCGTCGGCCGCCGAGGCCTCGAGGAGGCCGTGACAGGTGTTCCGTCATGAAAGAGTGCGTCGTCCCGGAGGTAAAAAAATCCAAGTCGTGTCATCGGGATGATCCTAGCGATGCGCGAGCGAGGGCAAGGGGTTCCACAAGGCGTCGAGCGCTATGAGGCCGTCATAAAGAAGGTTGACGGCACGATAGACCGTCGTGTCCCTCATGAGGCGCGGGTCGAGCGTGCCGGCATCGACGTCGACTCCGACGCGCACAAAATCCCGCTTCCGCTAGGAGCACGAGAGCAGAATGGCAACAGCGAGAAAAAGAGCGCTCAGTGGTCGCAAGACGAATCTCGGAGAGAGATTTTAACCGTCTTTGAGCAGATATTTGGCGATCGTTTGGAGCTGCATGTTGGACGTTCCCTCGTAAATCGTGCCGATCTTGGCGTCGCGCCAGAATTTCTCGACAGGGAAGTCCTTGCTGTAGCCATAGCCGCCATAATGCTCGATGGCCTGCGACGTCACCCGTTCTGCGACTTGCGATGAATAGAGCTTGGCCATCGCCGCCTGGACGAGGTAGGGCTTTTTGGCGTCGCGCAACCGAGACGCGTTATAGACGAGGAGCCGGGCCGCTTCGAGCTCGGTCGCGCATTGGGCATGCTGGAACTGAACGCCTTGAAACTCCGCGACCGGTTTCCCGAACGCTTTGCGCTCCTTCGTATAGGCCATCGCGTGCTCGAGCGCTCCCGAAGCAATCCCGATCATCTGAGCTCCGATCCCGATGCGCCCTTCGTTCAGCGTTTCGATAGCGATCTGGTAGCCCTTACCGATTTCACCGAGCACTTTCGACTTGGGGACGATGCAGTTTTCTAGCACGAGCTCTGTGGTGCTCGACGCGCGGATGCCGAGCTTGTCTTCCTTTTTGCCGACGGTGAAGCCCTCGAAGTCGCGCTCGACGAGAAAGGCCGTGATGCCCTTGTAGCCGGCGCCTGGGTCTACGGTCGCAAAGACGATGAACAGTCCTGCCTCCGCCCCATTCGTGATCCAGAGCTTCGTGCCGGTCAGACGGTACGCATCACCATCTTCGTCCTCGCTGGCACGGCAGGCGAGCGCGAAGGCGTCGCTTCCGGATTCGGGCTCCGAGAGAGCGTAGGCGCCGACGGTGTTCTGGGCGAGGCGAGGCAAGTAGTGTTTTTTCTGCTCGTCATTGCCAAAGCGCATGACGGCGTTGTTGACGAGCGTGTTTTGGACATCGAGACAAACCCCGAGCGAGGCGTCGACGCGGGACACTTCCTCGACGGCGAGCGCGGCCATGAAAAAACTTGCGCCCGAGCCGTCGTAGCTTTCGGGGATCTCGATACCCATCAGGCCGAGCTCGAAGAACTTCGGCAGAAGGGCCGGATCGATCTTGGCGTCCTGGTCCATCTTACGGACGAGCGGGCGGATCTCTTTTTCGGCGAACTCACGCACCATGCTTCGAAAGAGCTCTTCCTCTTCCGAAAGTTCAGTGAGAGCGGATGTTTTTTCGGGCAGCGGGGTTTCGACGTCGGTGCTCATATCTCCGTTAGAAGCGCGCGAGCTTGATCAACGCGGTGTAGATGTCTTCGGGTTGCGGGAGGATTTCGTCCTCGAGGTCGGGGTTATAGGCGACCCAGCAATCCTTCGCGGCCACGCGCCGGACGGGCGCGTCGAGCTCGTCGAAGAGCTCCTCTGAGATACGGGCCGCGATCTCGGCGCCGTAGCCGAACGTCCGCCCATCCTCGTAGGCGACGATGACGCGGCTCGTTTTTGTCACTGAAGTCGCAATCGCATCCCAGTCATAGGGCGACAGGCTGCGCAAATCGATGATCTCGACGGAGACGCCTTCCGCGTGCGCTTTTTGTGCGGCGATCTGTGCGCGTCTCACGAGCGCCCCGAAGGTCACGATGGTGAGATCCTTACCTTCGAGCACGGTGCGCGCCTTGCCGAACGGGACCATGTATTCCGGGCCGGGATAGCGGCCCTTGTTGTGGTTTTGGCGATATAGGTGCTTGTGCTCGAGGAAAATAACCGGGTCGTCGCAGCGGATCGCGGTGCGAAGGAGGCCGTTCGCATCGAGGGCGTTCGAAGGCATCACGACGCGGAGCCCCGGAATATGGGCGAACAAGACCTCGCCGGATTGCGAATGATAGAGAGAGCCGCCGGTCAGATAGCCGCCGATGGGGACGCGAATGACGAGCGGGCAACTGAAAGCGCCGCCGGAGCGCCACCGAAACGGCGCGATCTCATTGCGGATCTGCATATAGGCGGGCCAGATATAGTCGAAGAACTGGATCTCGACGACGGGCTTCAAGCCGCAGATGGCGGCCCCGGCGGCCATGCCGGCGATACTCGCTTCCGCTAGCGGGCTGTTCCACACGCGGTCGCCGCCGAACTCGCGCTGCAGGCCTAAGGTGACTTTGAAGACCCCGCCTTTGCCTTTGACCTCGTCGAGATTACCTTCGCGGCTCGCATCGGCAACGTCCTGGCCGAAAATAATGACGCGCGGATCGCGCGCCATCTCGTCCCGCAAACAGGCGTGAAGGAGGTCCACTACGGTGCCGTCCTTGCCGGAGAAGCTCGGCTCGGTGGAAAAAGCGCTCGAGCCCGGGTCGACGGTCTCGCTGTAGCGATGCCTGCTCCAGCTATCTTTCGTGGGCCATCGCATCGTGAGCGCTTGGTCTGCGGCTTCGGCCACTTCGTAGTGCACGCTCTTTTCGAGAGTCTCGAGCTCTTCATTCGTCGCGAGATTCTCCGCGATGAGAAAGTCTGTCATGCGGACGAGAGGGTCGCGCTTCGCTTCGTCGTCGCGCTCTTTTTTGGTCTTGTACAGCCGCTCGTCATCCGAAAGCGAGTGCGAATAAGGGCGCACTACATGGGCGTGTGCGAGCGCTGGTCCGTGGCCCTCGCGAAGATAGGTGATCGCGTCTTGGAGCCGGCCATAGCTATCGATGAAGCTCGTGCCGTCGAACTCGGTTACGAACAGTCCGGGATAGTTACCGACGAGTCTCGAAATGTTCCCGCCCGCCGTTTGCGCTTCGACGGGTGTCGAGATCGCATAGCTGTTATCTTCGATGAGGAATAGCACGGGAACTTTCTGGAGGCACGCGCTGTTCAGCGCTTCCCAGAACTCGCCTTCACTCGTCGAGCCGTCGCCCCCGGACACGTAGACGATTTCACGTGGCTCGTTCGTCTCCGAAGAAGCACCTTTGCTCGCGTAGCGGCCGGCGACCGCGGCGCCAACGGCGTGGAGAAACTGCGTTGCCACGCAGCTCGACTGGCTCACGATGTTGAGCTTTGGATCGCTCCAATGGGATGGCATCTGGCGGCCGGCCGAGGCCGGATCGTCCGCCGCGGCGGTCGATGCTAGAAATTGCTCGAAAGGTGTCACGCCCGTCGCAAGACAGAGGGCGCGATCGCGGTAGTAAGGGAAGTACCAATCTTTGCCGGGCCGGAGATGCATGGCTGCGGCCACGAGCACAGCTTCATGACCAGCACCGTTGATCTGAAAAAAGATTTTGTTTTGGCGTTTGAGCTGAATTTCCCGATCGTCGACTTTTCGGGAGAGAAGCATCCATCGATAAGCGGCGATGAGCTCGTCGCGGGTGAGGCCGTAATAGCGGTCGTACACTTCTGTTTCAGGGTTGAGTACGGGTTCCGCTCTTGGCTTCGCTCCGCTCTCCATGCAAACCTCCGTCGACTTGAACTTGAAAAAAACGCTTCGATGTTGTAAGACCCCGTAGGCTAATCGGAACAATTATATATGAGAAGTCGCGATAGACGTCACCGTGCGGCTTACCACCCGGTCAGCAAGTTGTAAGAGCGGTAAAGTGTGATTCAGGCTGTCAGGTCGTGCCTGGTGAGGCCGCGAAACTCCAATACGCGCTCGATAACCTCGTCAACTTTGACGTCGGGCGTCGAGGCGCCGGCGGTAACACCGATCTTGAGAGCGCCCTCGGGAAGCCAATCGGTCGCATCTGCTTCGTTCTGCTCGTGAAGGGGTTTGTGGCGGATGAGAACGGGGGACACCATGGAATGAGAATCTGCGATGTGGAAGGTCGGGAACTGATCCCAACAAATTTCGGCAAGATGCACCGTGTTGCTGCTGTTGTAGCCCCCAATGACGAGCATCAGGTCGACGCCTTCTTCGCAGAGCTCGAGGACGGCATCTTGGCGCTCCTGCGTCGCGCTACAAATGGTGTCGAAAGAACGAAAGCGCGCTCCGATCTCGCTCTCGCCGAAGCGGCGCACGATGGCCTGCCGGAATAGCGCCGCGATCTCGAGGGACTCGCTGCTCAGCATGGTCGTTTGGTTCGCGAGGCCGATATGGGTCAGGTGGCTGTCGGGTTCGAAACCGGGAGAGACGGCATCCGAGAAAAACTCCACGAAGGGCGTCTTGTCGCGAGAGGTCTCGATGTAGTCGCAAACCATTGCGCTCTCGTTCAAGTCACGGACGACGATATAGTGCCCATTCCTTTTGGTTGCGCGTGAGGCGGTGGCTTTGGTCTCTTCGTGTCCGGATTTGCCGTGAACCACGGATGTGAAGCCGTCCCGCGCATAATGATCGACGTTTTTCCACACGTTCATCACCGAGCCGCAAGTCGTGTCGACGAGGATTATGCCCTTTTTCCGTAGAATCTCGAGCTCGCCGGTGCTCACGCCAAAAGCGGGAAGGAGCACAACGTCGTCGGTGGTGACGGAGGCGAATTTCTCGTCGGTTCCATAGGGACCATCGAGAAAGGTGATTCCCATTTCCGCTAACCGCCCATTGACGTATGGGTTGTGGATGATCTCGCCCGTAATGAAGATTCTCTTGCTGGGAAACCGCGCGCGCGCTTCATAGGCGTACTCTACCGCGCGATCGACGCCGTAACAGAAGCCCAGCTCCGAGGCGATCCGGAAAGTCAGGTCCCCCGCGACGAGCTTGAAATTACGCTCGCGGGCGAAGTCCACGATGAGGCCCGCATAGTCTTTTCTCAAAGGCTCTTGGACTTCCGCGCGGAGGCCGAGACCCTTCCGATACAGCCGTGATTCGGTACCTGCGATGGCCATTTCAACCAAGTATAGGTGTTTCCTCAGTCCGTAGCCACTAGATCTGGTGTTTTGTCTGCCGGGTTCGATATAATTGCATGTGAGGGAGGACACCAGCGGATGCAGGATAAATTGATCACGGGGCCAAGGAAGAAACAACCCAAGATGTTGGCGTTCGTCGACAAAGGGAAGTGCTTCGGCCGTGGATGCGAAATGTGCATCCATGTCTGCCCGGTTGAAGATTGTATCTATCTCGTCCCCGATCCCGAGCCTAGCGCCATGGGCGAAGTCTGCGAAGTCAACATGGACACTTGCATCGGATGCCAGCTCTGCGCGAAGTTCTGCCCGCCCGATTACGATGCGATCCACATGTTCAAGCACGACGAAGGCCTTCGTCTCGGCGAGGAGGAAGAACGCAGCTTCAGCTACCGCGTGTACAACAAGAAAAAAGGTGGCGCCCTCGCCTAGCCTTCTTTTTTTGACGGGCGGAGCCAGATCAGTATCAAGGAAAGCGTAACGCAAAGGCGCCAAGCCGCAAAGGCGCAAAGAAAAGACAAAGAAAAAGAAGTGAGAGGAAACGCTCTTCTCTCCAAATTTTGGCCCTTTTACCGTGGCTGAAAATCCTCGGTTTGATCGGATTAGCATCTTCTTTTATCTTCTTGTTTTTCCTGTGCGGCTTGGCGCCTTAGCGTTAAGCTTTTCGTAATATTGATCTAGCACTGGCCTCTATTTGACGCGTTTCTACGGACGTGCTGAGTTATGGATTCGTAGGTACTTATAAGCACTTTTCATGGCTACCCATCCGTCGCCGGCAAGGCGCTCCGGTGAGTTCCGGGTCACTTCGAGCTTCGAGCTTGAAGGGGATCAGCCCAGAGCGCTCGAAGAGCTGACGCGCGGACTCGAGGAGGGGGGGAAGGACCAGGTCCTCCTCGGAGTGACCGGTTCGGGCAAGACCTTCACGGTGGCCAAGCTCATCGAAGCGGTCAACCGTCCCGCTCTCGTCATCGCGCACAACAAGACTCTCGCGGCGCAGCTCTATCAGGAGTTCAAGGAGTTTTTCCCCGATAACGCCGTCGAGTACTTCGTGAGCTACTACGATTACTATCAGCCTGAAGCCTATATGCCCGCGAGCGATACTTTTATCGAGAAGGAAGCCACCATCAATGACGAGATAGACCGCATGCGGCTCTCCGCGACGCGTTCTCTTTTCGAGCGCGAAGACGTGCTCATCGTGGCGAGTGTTTCTTGCATCTACGGTCTCGGCTCGCCGGAGGCTTATTACGGCATGCTCCTGAACGTGGAGCAGGGCGCCGAGATCGATCGTGCGGCGGTGCTGCGCAAGCTTGTCGAGATCCAATATGAGCGCAACGATTACGACTTGAGCCGCGGCACCTTTCGGGTGCGCGGCGACGTCATCGAGATCATCCCTGGCTATGACGATCTCGGTGTTCGACTCGAGCTTTTTGGTGACGAAGTGGAGTCGATTGCGCAATTCGACCCTCTTACGGGAAAAACGCTGCGGCAGATGAAGCGGGTCACGATTTTTCCAAAAACCCATTACGTCGCGTCTCGAGAGCGAACGGTTCGCGCCATAGAGACGATCCGTGAGGAGCTCGATTGGTTTCACCGCAAGTTGCACGATGAAGGGAAGCTTCTCGAAGCGCAGCGTCTCCAGCAAAGGACGCTGTTCGATCTCGAGATGTTGCAAGAGGTCGGCTATTGTCACGGTATCGAGAACTACTCACGCCATTTCACCGGGCTGAAGCCGGGCCAGCCGCCGCCGTCGCTAATGGACTATTTGTCGAAAGATACGATCCTCATCATCGACGAGTCCCATCAAACGGTGCCTCAGGTTCGCGGGATGTATCACGGCGATCGCGCCCGAAAAGAGACCCTCGTGGAATACGGGTTTCGGATGCCGTCGGCGCTCGACAACCGTCCTCTGAACTTCGAGGAGTTCGAGTCGCGGATGAGGCAAACGGTCTACGTGTCAGCCACCCCTGGTCCCTACGAGCTCGAGCGCAGCGGTGGCGTTGTGGTCGAGCAGATCATTCGACCCACTGGGCTCATGGATCCCAAGATCGACGTGCGTCCTGTGGCTGGCCAAGTCGATGACCTTCTCGACGAGATTCGAAAGCGCGTTGACAAGAGCGAGCGTGTTCTCGTGACGACGCTGACGAAACGGATGGCCGAGGATTTGACCGAGTATTATACGGAGCTCGGGGTACGGTGTCGCTATCTGCACTCCGATATCGACACGCTCGAGCGGATGAACATTCTTCGAGATTTACGGCTTGGAGTGTTCGACGTTCTAATCGGTATCAACTTGTTACGCGAGGGGCTCGACTTGCCCGAAGTCTCCCTCGTCGCGATTCTCGACGCCGACAAAGAGGGCTTTTTGCGCTCGGCGGGCTCGCTCATCCAGACCATTGGCCGCGCCTCGCGTCACCTGAGCGGCATGGCGCTTCTCTATGCTGACAAAGAAACTGATTCGATGAAGCGCGCCATCGGTGAGACCGGACGTCGGCGGCAATTGCAAAAGAATTACAACGAGGAGCACGGCATCACGCCCGAGTCGATTGTAAAATCCATCCGCGGCGTGATCCGCGAAAGTGAGGAAGACGAGGAACGGTCCGCTAGCGGCCGTGTCGCGGAAGACGATTTGCTTTTTAGCAGCCCGCAAGAGATTCGTCGCGAGATCGAGCAGCGGACACGAAAGATGAAGCAGGCGGCCAAAGATCTCGACTTCGAACGAGCCGCGGAGCATCGGGATCGGATTCGCGAGCTGAAACAGATAGAGCTGTTCGACCGAACCCGCGGAGACCGTCGCTAGTGGGCTGTAACAGATATTTGCTGCGCAAAAGGACCCACGATTTTGGTAGCGAATATCTGTTACAGTCCGCTAGTGTTGGGCGTGACGGGCAACTGGGTCAAAGAGCGGCTCGCGGCTCTCCAGGCGTTCTCGAAGCTGTCGTTCGACGCTTTCGCGAGTCTCTTTTCGAAACCACGATATTGGCGTGAGACGCTCGAGCAGATGGACTCGATCGGCGTAGGCTCGCTGACGATCGTGACCTTGACCGGACTGTTCACCGGCATGGTGCTGACAGTGCAAAGCTCGGCTACGCTCGATGCGTTTGGCGCGCGTCCTTATGTTGGGCGGATGGTGTCACTTTCGATGCTTCGTGAGCTGGGGCCGGTGCTCACGGCACTGATGGTGAGCGGCCGCGTCGGCTCTGGAATGGCGGCGGAGCTCGGCTCTATGGTCGTCACACAACAAATCGACGCCTTGCGCTCGCTTGGTACGGATCCCATCCGAAAGCTCGTCGCGCCGCGCATGATCGCCGGCATCATCATGCTGCCGGTGCTAACCGTTTTGAGCAATGCTGTCGGTATGGTTGGCGGCTTTCTCGTCGCCAGGTTCACCCTGCGACTCGCACCGAGCCTTTACTGGCATTCGGCGCTCGATGCGATCAAGCTGCACGATTTATTCATGGGGCTCGTGAAACCTCTTGTCTTTGGCTATATCATCGTCGCGGTCGGTTGTTATCAAGGGCTCACGACCACGGGTGGAACGCGCGGCGTGGGCGAGTCGACGACCCAATCGGTCGTCGTCGCTTCCGTGTTGATTCTGTCCACCGACTACTTCTTGAATCTCTTGATTCTCAGATTCGTGTATCCCTGATGATGCCGACGCTAGCGATCTCGTTTCAAAACGTTTTTTACGCCTATCCAGGCAACGAAGACTACACGTTGAAAGACGTGAGCTTCGACATCGCATTAGGCGGCACCGTGATCATTCTCGGCGGGAGCGGATCGGGAAAGTCGACGATTCTCAAGCTCGTGCTCGGGCTCATCAAGCCGGAATCTGGCGTCATCGAAGTCGGTGGCGTCGATATCTCCCGTCTAGGAGAGTCGGCCCTTATGCCGGTTCGCTCCGGGATTGGAATGGTGTTCCAGGAAGGTGCGCTCTTCGACTCGCTTTCCGTGGCGGAGAATGTCGGCTTTCGATTGCGCGAGCACGACAAGCTCGATGAGGAAGAGTTCGAGGAGCGTGTGAGCCGACTGCTCGGCTTCGTAGGACTCGGAGATTTCTATGACCGGACGCCTTCCGATCTTTCGGGGGGTCAGAGACGGCGTGTCTCGGTGGCGCGGGCGATGGCCCATAGCCCGGGACTCATCCTCTATGACGAGCCGACGACGGGGCTCGACCCCATCACCGGCTCGACGATTTGCGATCTGATCGTGAAGCTTCGAGATCTCGAAGGAGTGACTTCGGTTCTCGTTACGCATCAATTGCGAGACGCTTTCCAAGTCGTGCAGACCTTTGTGATGCGCAAAAATGGCGGGCTCGTCTACAGCCGGATAGAGGATGTCGAGCTACTCGTGGGGAGCGAGTTCATCGTTCTCAAAGAGGGCCGCATCGTTTTTTCCGGACGGCAGACGGAGCTCTTCCGTTCGGACGAGCCCTATGTCCGGAAGTTCCTGGACGGTCAGATACCGGGTTCCGTGAACTGAGCGTGAAACAGTAAAAGCGCCATCAGCCTCGAGGGAGATCAAAAATGCCAGCCAAGAAATCTGTCAGCTACGCCGAGCTCAGAGTCGGTATCGTTGTGGCGATAGCACTCACGGTCGCGATGGCGACGACCATGTACATTACCCGCGAAGGAGGCCTGCCTTTTCTTGGCGGGCAGTACACGGTTTACAGCTACCTCCGTGACGTGAACGGCCTGAAAGCCGGCTCGCCGATCCACCTTTCGGGCGTCGAGGTCGGCTCCGTCAAAAAGGTGGAGTTTGCTGGGCCTGATGCCCCGGCGCCCGTGAAGGTGACGATGACGGTCCGCACTGACGCGCAAGGCCGCATCACGGACCACTCGATGGTAACGATTGGAAGCCTCGGTGTCTTGGGCGAAAAGATGCTCGACGTGGATCCGGGCGAGCCCGGGGGTGTGGTCATCGAGGACGGGGAGAACATCCCGGGTGAGGCGGAGGGCGACCCTATCAAGGGCATCATTCTCGATGCCTCCAGCACGATGAAAGATATTCGTGACCTTGCGGCGGAGATCCAAGACGGGCAAGGGACGCTCGGGGCGATACTCAAACGAGACGAGCTGCACTATCAGCTCCTCGCTTTCGTTACAAAGGCCGACGATGTCTTTACGAGCCTCGATCGCCAGGACGGAACATTTGGCAAGCTCATCCACGACCCGCAGGTCTACGACAATCTCAATCAGCTCGTCGTCAGCATGAAAGAGCTCGTGGCGCGCATCGATAGCGGTGAAGGCGCCATCGGACGTCTTGTGCACGATCGCGAGCTCGGCCGGCAGATTTCCAAGACGACCGAGAACCTTGCCCGTGCGACCGATCGCCTCGAGCGAGGGGAGGGGACCCTCGGCGCTTTGCTGCGTGAACGCGAGCTCTATGACACGCTCGACTCGCTCTCGACGAACCTGGATTCGATCACGTCCCGGCTAGAGCGTGGCGAGGGGACCGCGGGCCAGCTCCTCCACGACCGAGAGCTCTACGAGAACCTGAACAAGACCGCGACCGAGCTCCAAGCCCTCATCAGCGACATCCGCAAAGACCCCAAGAAATACTTGAGAATCAAGGTGAGCCTATTCTGACTTCCGGTTCACGCTACTCGCCACCGGCTGCCTGCCACCTGACTACGAGGCACCAAGGTGGGGGAAGCAAATAGCCGGAAGTAACACTGAATAGCGGAAAGAAAAAACCTACTGCGTTGGCTGCTTCTCGCGTTCATCGTGACGACGGAAAGCTTCCATCATGAACTCGGTAGTCGAGCGAAGCGATTCGATATTGCTGGTTATGTTGGCCCGCACGAAGTGAAATCGGCCTTCGCGCACTGGTATCAACCGGTAGGCGGCCTCTTCGCCTTTGAAATCATCCGAGAAGCAGCCACAGATGTAGCCGTCGAGAAGATGTATCTCGCCTTTGGGGTCGCCGTCAATATGGAGGACGCCTGTCGACTGGTTGGCTTCGAGCATTTGCAGGACATCCGTGCTCTTGAAGCGGGCGAGATCGCCGGATAGCTCTCCGGGCTCGTTGCTGCGGTAGAAACTGATGAGCCGTTCACAGCGATAGATGAGCTCGCGCATGGTGAAAGGCTTCACGAGGTAGTCGTCCGCTCCCGAGGAAATCGCATCCCAACGCTCTTCGGGCATGATGGTGCCGGAGAGGATCAGGATCGGTATGCTCTTGAGGTCGGGCTCCGCTCGCAGCGCGCGCGTGAACTCGAGCCCGCCCGCACCGCCTGGAAGCTCCGCCTCGCAAGCGATCATGTCGGGGCAATCACGCCTCGAGGTTTCGAGACCGCTCCCTGCATCGACGGCGTCGACCACTTCCAGTCCGGAATGTTTAAAATAGTCAGAAAAAACGCGCAGGAGTTCAGCGTTGGGCTCTACGAGGAGAACACGATAACGAGACATCCAGTTTCCGCGGCTTATTTTAGGGACCGAATCTCTAATTTAGCAAGCATTCGGAGGGACGTCAATGTGACGCGGGCACGTACAACCCTTGAAACCTTGTAAATAGTAGTGTTATCCTCTTTTTGAGGAGTGTCCCCACCCTATACGACGACGTCGTGGGAAATGATGGAAGGCAGCAACGCGGAGACGAAGATGATCGAGAGCTTTGGCGCTACGGATGTAGGGCGTCGTCGTAAGCTGAACGAGGACAGCCTTCTCGTGGACAGCGCAATTGGGCTTTTCGTCGTCGTTGATGGCATGGGGGGGGCATAATGCGGGCGAAATCGCCTCCCATCTGGCCGTGGAAACCGTTGGAAACTTTGTGCAGCACTCGCGCGAAGAGGACGAGATTACTTGGCCCTATGGTGTCGACCCCAAGCTATCCATCAATTCTAACCGGCTTCTCACCGCGGTGATGCTCGCCAATAAGAGGGTCTTCAAGGAAGCGGATAGCCGCCAGGACTACACGGGCATGGGCACCACGATCGTAGCGGCGCTCACGAACAGCAACACCATCAGCTTCGTGAGTACTGGGGACAGCCGCGCTTATCGCTTGCGCGAAGGTGAGTTTCTCCAGTTGACGGTGGATGATTCGTGGGTTCAAGCGGCTGTGGACGGAGGCGTGCTGTTACCGGAGGAGGCCGAGAGCCATCCGATGAAAAACATCATCACGAAGGCCATCGGCGCGAAAGAGGAGGTCGATGTCCATGTCGATGAGCACAGCCTGCAAGATGATGACCTCTACTTGCTCTGCTCCGACGGCTTGCATGGGATGATTACCGAAAAGCGGCTTGCTGAAATCGTCGTGAACGCTGGCCCTTCGCTCGCGGATCTCGTAAACGGCCTCATCGCGACCGCGAACGAGAACGGCGGAAAAGACAACGTAGCCGCCGTAGCCATCCGCTACAAAGACGACAAATGAGTCGTCTCGGCCCGCATGATGGCCTAACCTGCCGCGACGCCGAGAGAGCGCGTCAGGCACCCCAGGGGCTTGCCCGCCGAAGCTTCAGCGAAGGCGGGTAGACTCCGCGTTGATGAGCTCTTCGGAAGCGGGTAAACGACTTCCTCTTGAAGGCGTTACCGTCCTTGATTTTTCACGCATCCTCGCTGGGCCGTTTTGCACGATGATGCTCGGCGACATGGGCGCTGACATCCTCAAAATCGAGCCTCCCAAGGGAGATGACTGCCGCCACTGGGGACCACCATTCGTTGACGGCGAGAGCGCCTATTTCCTCGCGGTCAACCGCAACAAGAAGAGCCTGTGCCTCGATCTCAAGAAAGAAAAAGGCAAGGACGTTTTGCACCGGTTGCTCGACACCGTCGACATTCTTATCGAGAATTTTCGCCCGGGCACGATGGACCGACTCGGTCTCGGGTACATGGCACTCAAAGAGCGACGTCCGTCTCTCATCTATGCGTCAATCTCCGGCTACGGGCAGACGGGACCTCTCCGGGAGCGGCCGGGCTACGACACGGTTATGCAGGGAGAAGGCGGCTGGATGGGACTTACGGGGGAGCCGGACGGGATGCCCATGAAAGTCGGCGCGTCGCTCGCGGATATCTTGACGGGTATGATGGCCTGCGAGGGGATTTTGGCGTCGCTTTATCGTCGAGAGAAAACAGGAAGGGGTGAGCGCATCGATGTGTCTTTGTTCGATAGCGTGCTCTCGACGCTCTGCTACCAGGCGCAGGGCTTTCTGATGACGGGCGAGCTTCCGAACAGGCTCGGCAATCGGCATTCGTCGCTGACACCCTACGAGACGTTTCGCACGGCCGATAGTCACGTCATCGTCGGCGTCGGTAATGACAGTTTGTGGCAACGCTTCGTTGCCGTTATCGGAAGTCCGGAGCTCGACGTGCCCGAATTCGAAGTCAATGCCGGTCGTGTCGCCCGCTATGACGAGCTTGCTCTGTTGCTCGAGCCCATCTTCGCGTCAAAGAGCACGGATGTTTGGGTGTCGCTACTCGATAAAGCCGGCATCCCGGTCGGCCGCGTACAAAACGTCGCCGAGGTTTTCGAGAATCCGCAGATAGAAAGCCGGAACATGAAGCTTCGTGTGCAACATCCGAAGCTCGGAGAGCTGACGTTGACAGGCAACCCCATCAAGCTCCTGGAGGCGGGGGAGCGCGACCACGCGCCGCCGCCCATGCTCGGCGAGCACACGGAGACCGTATTGCGCGAGCGTCTCGGCATTGATGACGAGACCCTTCGGAGTCTCCGGGAGAGCGGCGTCTTCGGGACGTGATGCTCGAAAAAAAAACACGCAACGCGCCGCGATTGTTGTCATCGGGCGAATTCTGTATCACAATGCCAGGCTCGCCTATTAGAGCGCCGGCACCAGAAGGTAGCAAAAGAAAGATCGGAGCGTATTTGAGAATGAGTGCAATAACAGCCGGATATCTTCTTGGTGGCCTCATCACGATCACTGCTGGCTGCGGAGGCGATAGCTCGCCTACCTCGCCGGACGTGGAAGTCCAAGGCGGAAGCGTCGTCGCACTAGCCAATTCGGCGCGGCACATCGACCTTCCGGCGAATTTCCCCATCAATAAAATTCTTTGCTTCGGTGACAGCGTCACCTTTGGCGTGACGCAGCAATATGGCGGCTCGGGCGGGGCGCGTCCGGTGCTCACGACGGTCGAAGGCTATATCCCAAAACTCTGGCGGCTGCTCGAAGAGCGCTACGGCACCGGCTTCGAGCTCGTAAATGAAGGCATTGGCGGCGAGAATACGAGAGAAGGCCTGGACCGTATCGATACGATGATAAGGCGCCATGAGCCGGACTTGATCCTGATCATGGAAGGGATCGTGGACGTCAATAACGAGATCGCGCGTTTTCCCGTGGTGCGCTCCAATCTTGCCGAGATGATGCGGATCGGTATCCTTCGAGGCAAGTTCGTCATCATCGGAACCTATCTGCCGGTCAACCCCGACGGGTTCCGTGTCTTCGCGGTCGAGAACATCGCCCGTCTCAACGACGTGATCCGCCAGGAAGCGAAAGGAAAAAACGTTCCGATCGCCGACCACGAAGTTGCGGCACCGAAAGGCTTCCGTGGCTTAGGCTCCGACGGCGTGCACCCGAACAATCTGGGCTACGAGACGATGGCCCAAGTCTGGTTCGAGTCGATCGTCGAGGTGCTGGAGGGGCTCGGAGTTACTTAGTTGCTGGGGGCGGGTAATGGTGACGACCATTTGGGCTAGCCAGCCGTCGGGGTCGTTGCCGTCGCCGTCATGGGGCCAGTCCCGCCCTGCTCCGTGGCGGCCATCCACGGACCAGCCGTCATTGTCCGCGTCGTTGAAGAAGCGGCGCAGATTCTCCTTCGTCTCACCGAACGCGGCTAGGAAGTTCGCGTCCGAGAACTGCTCGTTAACGCGATCAATGGCTTGTTGCAGATCGAAGCGCAAGAGCTCGTTATCGAGAAGCGTGCCTCCGGTGGTGAGCGTGTCGACGCCAAGAAGGATTTTTCCTATGTTCTCGTCGGAGGTCGTGCCTTCGGTGAACAGCGCGAAGCTATCGGCCTTTTGGTAAACAGTAATGAGGGTTGTAATCTCGAATTGCGGTACTGGGGGCGGCGGTGGCGGGACATTGGTCGTGGGCGGAGTGGTCGGGCCTGACGGACCGCTTCCGCCACACGCGGAAAACAGCAGTGCCAGCACGAATGCGGCAGCCAACAGGATGTGATTCTTCATAGCGGATGGCAAGTCAGGGAAGTAAGGGTAGCAATACGAAAGAACGGACGCAAGAAAGGGAGTCACGATATGTCGAAAGCGGTTTTTCATGGAACGGTGATTGCCGAGTCGCAGGAGACCGAAGTGGTGGAAGGCAACCACTATTTTCCGCCGGCTTCGGTAAAACAGGAATACCTGCAGCCGAGTGATACGCATACCGTCTGCCCGTGGAAGGGGACGGCCAGTTACTACAACGTTGTCGTCGACGCCGCGGTGGGGAAAGACGCGGCGTGGTTCTACCCGGAGGCCAAGGACGCTGCTAAGCGTTTCGAGGGCTACGTGGCTTTTTGGGGTGAGGTCAGCGTCGAAGACTAGTTTTGTCTCTTCGGTGTCGTCATCGCCGCTCGCGGACGAGGGGGACGAAGACGACAGGGATGATCACTTTGGTGGTTGTCGTGCCGTCCTCCGCTTTCTCGATCCGCAGGAGTTGTTGAACTTGCGATTGAGGGCCGACGGGGATGACGAGAATCCCACCGGGGGCGAGCTGTGCGATAAGAGGCGGCGGCACTTCGGGAGCCGCCGCGGTGACGAGAATCGCGTCATAGGGAGCGTTTTCCGCCCAGCCGAGATAACCGTCCCCGGTTTTTCCGTACACGTTCTCGTAACCGAGAGATGCGAGCTTCGCTTGCGCGCTTTCGGCGAGCTCAGGGATGATCTCGATGGTATGAACCTCACGGACCATCTCGGCGAGGACGGCTGACTGATAGCCGGAGCCAGTCCCGACCTCGAGAACCGCATCGTCCTCCTCGATCTCGGCGAGCTGGGTCATCAGCGCAACGATGTAGGGTTGGGAGATCGTTTGGCTTTCCGCTATTGGCAGCGCGTGATCAGCATAGGCGCGCGAGCGCAAAATGGCGGGCACAAACTCGTGTCGTGGCACCCGGCCCATAACCTCGAGGACTCGAGGGTCGGAGATGTCCCGGGCCCGCAAGTGCTCGCGCACCATGGTTCGGCGCGCCTCCGCATAGTCCTCTTGGCCGGCGCAGTGCGCGGCGGCCAAGCTCATGACGACGAAGGCGATAGCAACGGAAATGCGCATCGGTCCAGCTCTTTCACCGGTATCCTATAGTACTCTCTAGCGGATGACGAAAATCGCAATTGATTCGGTTTTTGGGCTCGCCGATGCGTTATCGGTCGGGAAGGGTGACGTTGTGAGCCTGGTGGGTGCGGGCGGTAAGACGACCGTGCTCTACGCGCTCACGGTGGCGCTTCAACGCCAGGGCTTGAGCGTCATCGCGACGTCCACGACCCATATGCAGATGCCCATGACAGCGACGACCATGCCGCCGCTCGTCGTCGTGGGGGAGGAAGACAATTGGCTCACGACGGTCAAAGCACAGCTTCGGCGTTACGGTTCGGTCACCGTCATTAAAGATAGGAAACGGGATGACAAGCTCGGAGGAGTGGACCCCGTGATGATGGACCCGCTCCGAAGTCTTGCCGATTGTGTGGTCATCGAGGCTGACGGCGCTCGCGGCCGTTGCTTGAAAGCGCCGGCGAGCCACGAGCCTGTGATCCCGAATGAAACGACGCTCACGGTGATTCTCGTGGGCCTCGACGCTCTCGACCACAAGCTAGATGCGGAGCACGTCCATCGGCTCGAGATCGTGGCTAGCTTGTCGGGCGCGTCGCCGGGGATGGAGGTCACCGATGCTGTCATCGCAGCCGCGATCGTCAAAGGCTACCTTCCGAAGATCCCGAAGGGGAGCCGTCACATCGTCCTTTTGAACAAGGCCGCCTACTCCCGGCTGAAAGCCGCGGAGAGCATTGGAGAACGCCTATTGCGGCAAGGGGTTTCAGAGGTCGTCTTCGGCGAAGCGATCAGGCCGACCGAGTGTTTCTACCGCATGCGTCCCCAGGCGGAGTGACAGGTGCGCGTCGCGGTGCTTCTTGCGGCGGGCGCGTCGCGTCGAATGGGGCGCCCGAAGCTCGACCTCGCATTCGGCGGCGAGACGATGCTCTCGAGAAGCCTTCGCAATTTGTTGGCCGCGGGGCTCGACCGCGTTCTCGTCGTCCTCGCTTCGGATGGCGAGGCTCGGAGCGAGTTTTATGAGGCCCAAGATGACGAGCGCGTCGAGGTGGTGGTCAATCCCGACAGCAAGAACGGACTCGCGAGCTCGCTTCGATGCGGGCTCGAACGCTTGCCCCGAGAAACGCGCGTCGTGCTCATAGCACTCGCTGACAAACCGCTCGTGAAGCCCGTGACGATCCGCATGCTCACGGGCATGTTCGACGAAGCCGGTGCGCGCATCGCCCATCCCGTCTATCGCGGGGAGCAGGGGCATCCTGTTCTATTTGTCGCAGAGCTCGTCGAGGAGCTACTCACCCTTTCCGGCGATCGCGGCGGGAAGTCGTTACTTACCCGCCACCACGACGAAGTACTCGAGATTGCTGTCGACGATCCAGGCGTTTGCATCGATATCGACACGCCCGAGGACTACGAAAAAGCTAGCCAAGCCCTCAATCGCTAACCCCTAGAAAATCACGAGTTCCGTCACGTCGCGCGCAAGCTCATTACTAGAAAAGCGTAGCGCAAACGTGCGTAGAAAGAACTGCTTCGCCTCCGCTATCTTTTTTACATTCCCCCATCTCCTCCTATCCCCACCTCTCCTTGCTTGTAAACGGCCTGTCTGAAGGCAAGGGGATGTGGGGATAAGGGCGGCTTGTCTGGCTGGGCTCAGTCGCTCGTCTGAATGATGCGGATTCCTGCGCTTGCGCCGATTCGGGTTGCTCCGGCTTCCACCATCTGTTTTGCGGTCGTGCGATCGCGGACGCCACCCGCGGCTTTGACACCCATTTTCTGGCCGACGATGTCCCGCATGAGTGCGACGTCTTCGACAGTAGCGCCTCCGGGCCCGAACCCGGTCGAGGTCTTGATGAAGTCGGCGTCCGCCGCGGCCACGAGCGTGGATGCTTTGACTTTCTCGTCTTCGGTGAGGAGCGCCGTCTCTATGATGACCTTGCTCAGCGCGGATCCTTCTCGGCACGCGTCGACGACTCCGCGGATGTCGTCTTCGACCGTGCGGTAGTCTATCGACTTGAGTGCTCCGATATTGATCACCATGTCGACTTCGTTGGCGCCGTCGAAGATGGCGCGACGGGTCTCATAGGCTTTGACGTCGCGATTATTGGCGCCAAGCGGAAATCCAGCGACGGTGCAGACTCCGACGCCCGTTCCTTGAAGAAGCTGGGCGGCGAGGCGCACCCAGGTGGGCTGAATACATACGGCAGCGAATCGATGCTCTGCCGCTTCGGCGCAAAGCTTTCGGATCTGTTCCTCGGTCGCGTCGGCTTTGAGAAGCGTGTGGTCGATGAGAGCGGCGAGGCTTCGATGAGGAGCGGAGGCCGTGAGACCGAACCGTTCCGCTCCGCGATCGACGAGCGGCTGCATCACATGGGGACACTGGTTGCGATCGAGTTGATGACAGCTGCACGGACGATCGGTGGCCCCGAGCTCCAACAGCACGGCATCGGTCACCGCGTCGGTGAGACGTTCTAGATCCCAGCTCATAAGGGTCGATAATACTTCCTTTCGACTGCCATGATCTTCGCGACCCGGTTCTTGTGCCGGGGCTCCCGGTGTTCGGCGCTCATGAAGATGCGCACGATGGGCCGTAGCTTTTCAGGGAGCATGAGTGTGGAGCCGAGCGTGAGCACGTTGATGTCGTTGTGCTCGCGCGCGTTTTTCGCACCCGCTTCCTCGTAGCACGCTGCTGAGCGAATGCCGGGGACTTTGTTGGCGACGATGGCGGAGCCGATGCCGGCACCATCGATGATGATCCCTTGCTTCGCATGTCCGAGGGTGACGGAGAGCGCGACGGCGTGAGCGATATCCGGGTAGTCGACCGCTTCTTTCGAATGCGTGCCGTAATCGATATAGCTCGCTGGAAGCGTGTCGAGATATTCCCTGAGGGAGTTTTTTAGCTCGAAGCCGCCATGGTCAGACCCAATAGCGAGCTTCACTGTGGCGATCGCGTCTTCGCCCGGGCGAGTGCGTTCGACGATTTGGATCTTGCGCCGTTCGACCCACTCACGAGCGATGTCGGTGAGCGATGTTCCCGGCGTGATGTCGAGAATACCGCCTTCGGGAATCGATTGAACGTCCTCGCCTGTCAGGATGCGGCGTTTGTTGTCGGCCACTTGGCACAATTTATGACGCTCCTCGACTTCTTGCAAGCCCTTACACGGGAGGGAGCAAGTGAGACAGGCGTCGGACGGACCCCCGTGCTAACATTTGGCGAGGATGGGTGATAGGAGCCAAGGTCCGGATTTTTTTGCCGGAATGGAACGCCTCTCCGAGGAGAGTGCGCCGAAGCTGCGCTGGGACCAACGCACAAAATCGCTCGCGGCCGCCTGGGGTGTGCATATTCTCGTCTTCCTCATCATGCTCCTCCCGCCCATAGCGAGCTTGATGTCTCGAGATCCGATGGAAGCGGGAGGCGTGCTCGTCCGCTTCTATGAGCTAGGCGGGAGTGGGCGCGGGAGCGGCGGTGGTGGTGGAGGCTCGCGTGGGGCGCGGATCTCCGCCTTTATCCGCACGAGACCACCTCCGGAGGAGCCTGAGGTGGAACCGGAGCCGCGTCGCGCGCCAGTAGCCCCCCGAAAGCCGCCGACGCTCCGTTTCGACGACTTGAACGTTCCGGATTTACCGACCGAAACGGATATCATTTTTGCCGGAGTGTTCTCGCCGGATGAGCAAGACTTCCCGGGATTGTCCTTGGATGACATGCGGGATTTCGGCGGCATCGACAACCGACCGAGCGCTGGTACTGTGGGCGGTATCGGTGGCGGTGATGGTACCGGCGTGGGTAGCGGTGAAGGCTGGGGAGTCGGCCCCGGGCGCGGAGGCGGTTTCGGCGGCGGCGATTACTCGCCGGGTGCGTGGGACGTCGAGCCCGTTCTTGTTTTCAAGCCTCCGAGACCCGACTATCCGCTCACTGCCCGCGAAAAGATGGTGCACGGGGAAGTTTTGCTCGAAATCCTCGTAAAGCTCGACGGGAGCACCGAGGTCGTCCGGGTTTTGAAATCCCTTCCGTATTGCGTCGAGGCGGCCAAAGAAAATGCCAAACTCTTTAGGTGGAAGCCCGCCCTCAAAGAGGGCAAGCCGGTTGAAGCCCCCGGCGTCATTACTGTGACGTTCGAGTTGTTCTCCCAAGGCTGATCCGCGCGCGCATGGAAGTCCTCTTCACCGAAGAACAAATCGCGAAACGCGTGCGCGAGATGGGTAAAGAAATCAGCGCGGACTATCAAGGAAAGACGGTCCATTTCGTCTGCGTGCTGAAAGGCGCTTATACTTTTCTCGCCGATCTCGCGCGAGCGATGGAAGTGCCGGTGACGCTCGACTTCCTCGCGGTGTCGTCCTACGGCAAGGATAAGACTTCGAGCGGTGAGGTTCAGCTGACGAAGGACCTCGACGTGTTGCTCGCCGGCCGCGACGTGATCGTCGTCGAGGACATTGCGGATACAGGTCTCACGCTCAACTATCTTCTCAACATGCTCGGCTCGCGGGAGCCGGCCACTTTGAAGGTGGCCGCGTTTCTCTCGAAGCCGTCGCGGCGCGAGATCGACGTTGCCGTCGATTATATTGGCTTCGAAGTTCCCGATCGCTTTGTCGTCGGCTACGGTCTCGACGACAACCAACGCTTCCGTGAGCTACCGTATATAGCGGTACAAGACTGAGCCCGTGAGAAAAAAATAGAAAAGAACAGCCACAGAGGCACAGAGCCGCAGAGTTTGATGAGATCACAGAACAGAGGTTCAGCTCTTGTCTTTGCGGTGCCTCCACGGTAGGTGAGCCCCGTGAAGAGTGGCGAGAGTCACCTCGGCTTTCCTCGCTGTTCGAAGTGGCTTCGGCCGACAAGTCTCAAAACTGGTACAACCGCGTTCGTATGGCCTGCCGCGAGCCTTTTCAAACTCCGCAGCCGCACGAAGAGATCTCGCGAACCTCTGTCTCTCTGGCCTCTGTGGCTGATCTTTTCTTCCTGATTTTTTCTCATGTCCTGAGTCAGCTGGGACATTGGTCAGAAGACTCAAAGGGCCGATTTCTCGAAGGCCCTCGGAAACAGCTCGCTCATCATCATCGTGTCGTGCTTCCCCCTGGTGCTCACCATGTAAACGGGGATGTCGGCACAAAACTCCCAGAGCAATTGCCGACAAGCGCCACAAGGTGGCGTCGGTTCGTCGGCGGCGGTAACGACGACGATTTCGGTGAAGGCCCTGGCACCTTCTGAGAGCGCTTTCCATAGCGCTACGCGCTCGGCGCATACGGTCAGTCCGAGCGTAGCGTTCTCGACGTTGCAGCCCGTAAAGATATCGCCTCCGTCGGTACGAAGCGCGGCGCCGACTTTGAACTTGGAGAAATCCGCTACGGCATTCTCGCGAACGCGCGTCGCTTGCTCGACGAGGTCTTTTGGGATGTCGGTCATTTCGTCAGGTCCGGTAAGAGTGAGCCGATGAGCTCGAGGAACACGGAGCTGACGCGAGCGCCGACTTCGATGACCTCTCGATGGCCGATTTTTTGTTTGAGGATTCCAGCCGCCATGTTGGTGATGCAGGAGATCCCGAGCACGCGGGCCCGCATCTGATGTGCGGCGATCGTCTCGAGCACGGTCGACATCCCGACGGCGTCCGCCCCCATCGTGCGGAGCATGCGAATCTCGGCCGGCGTTTCGAAGCTTGGTCCGAGGAGCCCCGCATAGACGCCTTTTCTCAAGTTCAATCCAATCCGGCGCGCGGCTTTGTCGCATGTCTCGATGTGAGCGGGATGATAGGCGGCGGAAACGTCGGTAAAGCGATGTCCGAGCTCGGGACGCTCTGGGCCGACGAGAGGGTTCAAACCGGTCAAATTCAATTGGTCGGTTATGACCATGAGCTCGCCAGGCTTGAACGCGGCATTGACCGCCCCAGCGGCATTGGTGAGAACGAGATTCCGTGCGCCGAGCGTCACCATCACGCGAGCCGGGAACACGACGTCGTCGGCGCTATAGCCTTCATAGGCATGTACGCGGCCGGCCATGACGAGTACAGGAACGTTCTCGAACTTACCCGCGATCAACTCCCCTTTGTGCCCTTTGACGCTCGAGCTCGGGAACTGAGGAATGTCCGCGTAGGCAATCGCGGTTGCCTCCGTCAAGGCATCGGCGAATGCACCGAGCCCGGACCCGAGGACGATACCGACTTTGGCCCGAATCTTCGTCTTCGACCCGATATAGGTGGCTGCTTCTTGAATGTTCTCGAAAATATTCATAGGCTTCATAGAACTTCCCGAAAAGTGAAAACCGACAACGGAGCCTCAATTCAAAAGTCCGGCAATCGTCGCGGTCATGAACGTCGCGAGCGATCCACCGAGGAGTGCTCGAAGCCCGAGGCGAGCGAGGTCTTCCTTGCGTGATGGTGCGAGGCTGCCAATCCCGCCTATTTGGATCGCGATAGAGCCGATATTGGCGAAGCCGCACAGAGCGTAAGTGGAGATGAGCTCGGCGCGCGCGCCGATAGCGCCCGCGGCTTTGAGATCGCCGAGCGATTGGTAGGCGACGAACTCGTTGATGATCACTTTTTGCCCGATCAGGGTCCCGACCGTGCCCGACTCCGCCCAAGGGACGCCCATCAGGTAAGCGAGAGGCGCGAACAGGCTGGCAAAGATCTGCTCGAGCGAGAGACCAAAATATTGGAGCGGCCAATTGACGAGTGCTACGAGGGACACGAAGGCTATCAACATGGCTGCGATGTTGAGAGAGAGTGTCATGCCGGTGCTCGCACCCCGCGCGGCGGCGTCGATAATGTTGACTTCTTTTCGCTCGACCTCGAGCTTCACTTCGCCGCGTGTAAGGGGCTCACCCGTTTCCGGAACGAGCATCTTGGCCATCACGATGGCCGCGGGCGCATTCATGATGCTCGCCGCCAACAAAAACTGAGCTTCGGCTCCGAAACCGATATACGCGCCTAACACAGCGCCCGAGATCGTCGCCATCCCGCCGATCATCAACATGGCGACCTCCGAATTGGTCATCTTGTCGATGTAAGGTGCGATGAGGATAGGGGCCTCGGTCTGACCCATGAAAACGTTCGCCGCCGTCGCGAGCGATTCCGCTCCGCTCGTCCCCATCGTATGCGCCATCACTTTGGCCATCCCCAAGACGATTACCTGCAACAGCCCGATGTAGTACATGACCGCGAAGAGGGAAGAGAGAAAGATGATGATAGGGAGGGCTTTGACCGCGAAAATGAAGCCGAGGCTTTGATTTTTTGCGAGCTCGGTTCCGAAGACGAACTCCGCGCCGGACGAAGCTTTGTCCATGAGCTCGGTCACGACGCCGCTCACCCATCCGAGAATCGACACGCCGATCGGAACCTTCATCACGAACAAAGCGAAAGCAAATTGGAGTACGAGGCCCCAGATAATGACGCGCCCGTCGATGGCTTTTCGATTCTGTGACGCGATATAAGCGACCCCCAAAAGGACTGCGAGCCCGACGATGCCGATATATTGCTCCATCAAGTCTTCCTTTTCGTCGTGAGAACCGAGTGCACGAGGTCGCGCGAAGCGGGGGGAGTATCTGTGACTTGATAGGCGTTCGCCACTAGCTCGGAAGCTTCTTCGAGGTTCGTGTCATCGTTGTAGTGAAATGTGAGGAGCGGCTCGCTTTTTGTGACTTCATCCCCGAGCTTTTTGTGAATGACGAGACCCGCGGCCGGGTCGATAACGTCGTCCACCGTCCGTCGCCCGGCGCCAATCAATATGGCCGCGCGCCCGAGCGCTTCCGTCTCGATCACCGAAACGTGACCCCCGGCTGCCGCCTTCAGGTCGCGTCTCGCACCCGCTTTTGGAAGAAGGCGCGGCTCGTCGATCACGGCGGCGTCGCCTCCTTGCGCTTTAACGATCTGCCGCAGCTTCTCGAGGCCCCGCCCCGATTGAAGCTCTTGCCGTGCTTGCTTCTCTCCGTCTTCGACCGTCCGCGCCACGTCCCCGAGCACCAGCATGTGCGCGGTAAGCGTCAAGGAAAGCTCGGCCAAGTCGCGGGCGCCGTGGCCTTTGAGAACAGCGATCGACTCCTCGACCTCGAGCGCGTTGCCGACATAGTTGCCGAGCGGCTGGTTCATATCGGTGAGGAGGGCGACGGCTCTTTTCCCCATGTGGGCCGCGGTCTTGAGCAAAAGATCCGCGAGGGCGCTCGCTTCTTCGACCGTTTTCATGAATGCGCCGCTGCCGAACTTTACGTCGAGAACGAGGCCGGAAATCCCTTCGGCGAGTTTTTTCGAGAGGATGCTGCCGGTAATGAGCGGCAAGCTGTCGATCGTGGCCGTTACGTCTCTGAGCGCGTAGAGCTTGCGGTCCGCGGGAGCGATCCCATCACTCTGGCCGATGAGCGCGCATCCGACGGAGGCGATGAGCTCGCGAAAGCGCTCCTCGTCAATTCGAATCTCGAAGCCCGGAATCGCCTCGAGCTTGTCGAGTGTTCCGCCCGCATGCCCGAGGCCCCGGCCGGAGATCATCGGCACCCGCAGCCCGGCCGCGGCGGCGAGTGGAGCGACGATGAGCGACGTCTTGTCCCCGACGCCGCCGGTGCTGTGTTTGTCGATTTTGGGTCCTGTAATGTCCGAGAGGTTGAGCACTGCGCCGCTTTCGAGCATCGATTCCGTGAGCGCGCGCGTCTCTTGCTCGCTCATCCCTTGAATGCTCACCGCCATGAGAAAGGCGGAGATTTGGTAGCTCGGAATAGAACCAGCGGTAAAGCCATCGACGAGAAAGCGAATCTCCTCCGGCTCGAGCGCGAGCCCGTGTCTTTTTTTGTGAAGAAGATCGACCGCTCTCATTGTTGAGAAGGATAGGGGAAACGATAGGATAATAGCAGCTTTCAGCTGAAAGGAGTCTGTAGTGGCGCTTCATCACGTGGAGCATCCTTTGGTTGACGATGTGATCTCGGAGCTTCGAGACGCCTCGACGTCGCCGGAGCGTTTTCGGCGGCTTGCGAGTCGTGTGACGACGCTTCTTGCCTATGACGCGTCGCGCGATTTACCGTTTCGCACGGAGCGGGTTCGCACGCCGCTCGAGGAGACCGAGGTGAAAAAGCTCGACGCAAACGTTGTGCTCGTTCCGGTGTTGCGCGCGGGGGTGGGCATGCTCGACGTCATGCTGTCGGTCTTTCCCTCCGCATCGGTCGGCTATGTCGGGCTCGAGAGAGACGAATCGACAGCGGTTGCCCGTCAATATTATCGAAAGCTTCCGGACCTCTCGGGCCGTTTCGTTTTTCTGCTCGACCCCATGTTGGCGACCGGCGGCTCGGCCAGTGCCGCGGTGTCTCTGCTCGAGGAGCACGGTGCGACGAAGATTCGTCTTTTATGTATCGTCGCCGCTCCCGAGGGGGTCGACCGGTTGCTTACGGACTTCCCCGACGTTGACATCTATGCCGCGGCCGTCGACCGCGGGCTCGACGAGCGTAAATATATCGTGCCCGGCCTGGGTGATTTCGGCGACCGGCTCTACGGGACGCTTTAAGAGCCTTTTAGGGATGCACGCAAAGACTCAAAGGCGCAATGGCTATCTTGAAGCTTTTCCTGTATCGCGAGCGTTTGTACTAAAATGAAAGTTCATGCCGGCTAAGGACGTTTCTTCAGAGTTTTCCTTTGCGGCCATCCCTGCCTGCCTTTCCGGGTGGCTCGTGCCTGGGCTCGGGCATTTCATGATCGGTAAGCGCAATCGCGGTATCATTTCTTTCGCCGTCGTTGTCGCTCTGTTTACCCTTGGTATTCAGCTCGAAGGCGAGCTCTTCGAGCTCGATACGGGTGAGCTGCTCACGCTGCTTGCCGGCCTCGCGGAGATGGGAGTTGGGCTTCCCTACTTCATCATCAAAATGATGAAACTCGGGGGCGGGACCGTAACCTCGGTCACCTACGAATATGGCTATACGTTTTGCATAGTGGCGGGGCTCTTGAACATGCTCATTGTGCTCGACGTCTATGACATCTTGGTCGGGAGGAAGGACTGACGGACTAACTAAATGACGAGCCACTTCTTGATCTTGAGCGTCTTCGCTCTTCTCGTCTCGATAGGATTCGCTCTGCTCATGCGCGAAAAACCAAGAGACCAGGTCAGGTTCGCCCTGTTCTCCTTTGCCTGTTTCGTGGGCTCGGCCTTCCTCATAGGCTGGCTGATGTACCCTTTTCCTTCGTGATTGCTTCTTTCGCGCGCTACTGGGCCCCGCTACTTCTTTACATGGGACTCGTGTTTTGGGTCTCCTCCCGTCCAAGGCCCGAAGGTGTCTCGTCAGCTCCGGATATTCTCCTCCATGGCGGTGCTTATTGCGTGATGGCGCTCCTTGCGATACGGGCGTTCGGCCACGGCCTTGGCGAGCCTGTTTCGGGCGCGGCGTTTTGGAGCGGTGTGGTGGTCGCCGTGCTTTATGGTGCGAGCGACGAGTGGCATCAAACCTTCGTACCTTCGCGTGTCGGGGATATTTACGATCTTCTATTTGATGCGATGGGAGCGCTCTTCGCGGGAGCGACGCTCTCGATGTTTTGGAAAGTGAAAGCCAAGAAGAGTCTCGAGGGAATATTATAGAATTACGTGCAATCCGTGAGGGGAAATCAGCCACAGAGGCACAGCGCGGCGGGCCGCAACCAAATCTCTGCCGCGAGCGGTCAGCATTCATTGGTCAGCTCGTGGAGCGCGTCGCGCCTCGGTTTCATTCTGTGCGTTGTCTCAACTCTTCGCTGCGGCTAATTGATTTACTTTCTTGCGGATCCGCCGCGGCCGGTCAGATTTCTTGCAAGAAATAGAAGCTTTTTGCGTTAGTAGTACAGAGGCACAGAGGAGCGGAAGTAAGAAACCCACTTTTCTCGTGACTCTGTGGCGGTCTGTCTTTTTGGTGCGCTGGAGGAGAGCTCAGAGCTGACAATGAATTTCGATAATCTCATTTTGACGGATCGCGATGGTGTCGCGACGCTCACGGTGAATCGGCCGGATAAGCTCAACGCGCTCAATGAGGCGACGCTTTGTGAGCTCGAGACGGCGCTCGAGAGCGTTGCCGCCGCCACCGACATACGCGCTCTCATCGTCACCGGCGCAGGCGAGAAAGCTTTCGTCGCGGGTGCGGATATCAAGGAGCTCGAGGGGCTATCCGCCGAGGGTGGCCACAGGGCGGCGCAACGTGGTCAGGCGATTTTTAGGAAGCTGGAGACGCTCGGTAAACCGGTCCTTGCCGCGGTGAACGGTTTCGCGCTTGGCGGTGGGCTCGAGCTCGCGCTCGCTTGTCACATCCGCCTGGCATCGGACAACGCGAAGCTCGGCTTGCCAGAGGTCGGTCTCGGCGCGATCCCGGGCTATGGCGGAACCCAGCGCCTTGCACGCCTCGTGGGGAGCGGACGCGCGCTCGAGATGATCTTGAGCGGCCAGGCTGTCGACGCCGCGGAGGCGCACCGCATCGGCCTCGTAAACCGAGTGGTCCCAATGGACGAGCTTGGCTCTGCCGCCGATGAGCTCGCTCGGCGAATCATCAAGAACGCGCCGGGCGCTCTGCGGAGCGCCCTTCTCGCGGTGAACCGAGGACTCGACGCCGATCTGGATACAGGGCTCGAGCTCGAAGCGACGCTTTTCGGCGTTCTCGCCGGAAGCGGTGACTGGCGCGAAGGTATGACGGCGTTTCTTGAGAAACGGCCCCCGAAATTCACGGGCAGTTGAGAGCCGACGTGACGAAAATCTGGGAAGGCAAGGCGGTAGGCGAGGGGATGCGCTTCGCTATCGTCCTCGGGCGGTTCAACAGCTTGGTGACGGACAAGCTCCTCGAAGGTGCGCTCGAAGCACTCCGCCGCGCCCGCGTCGCCGAGGACGACGTAGAAGTGCTGCGCGTTCCAGGAGCCTTCGAGATCCCGCTCGCGGCGAAACGCGTCGCCGAGACCGGCCGTTTCGCGGCCGTCATTTGTCTCGGCGCGATCGTCAAAGGCGCCACGCCGCATTGGGATTATCTCAGTAAGACGGCGACTTCCGGGATTTGCCAAGCATCGCTCGCGACGAACATTCCGATGACGAACGCCGTCCTTACGACGGAAACGATGGAGCAGGCGGTGGAGCGCTCCCGCCCGGGAAGCAACAACAAAGGCTACGACGCCGCGCTCGCGGCGGTTGAGATGGCGGTTTTGTTCGAGAAGTTGGAACACGAATGACCGTGTCGGAAATCAGAGGCTGAGCATGGGGGTGCGCAGGAAAGGGCGTGAGCTCGCACTTCAAATGCTTTACCAATGGGATGTCACCCGTGCGCCTTTTGGCGAAGTTGTCTGGTCGATTAGTGCGATCCGAAATCCGAGCCAGGAGGCGAAAGATTTCGGGCGCGCGCTCGCGGAAGGGACGATCCGCCGTGTAGAAGAGATCGACGCCGTCATCTCCGCACAGTCCGACAGCTGGAGGCTTTCGCGGATGGCGGCCGTGGATCGCAACATCCTGAGGGTGGCGGTCTATGAGTTTCTCGATACCGAGACACCCAAGCGGGTCGTCATGAACGAGGCGCTTGAGATCGCGAAACGCTTCTCCGCGCCCGACGCGGTAAGTTTCGTGAACGGTGTGCTCGACGCCGTTTGTGCCAATATCGAAGCGACATCGGAGAGCAAATAGTGGGTATCGAAGAACGTATCGAAGACGAAAGGCGCAAGAAAAGAGAGGAGCTCAAAGAGCTCGGAGTGAACATCTATCCGACACGCTTCGACCGAACGCACACTATCTCGGACGCGTTCGCCACGTTCGATACGAAGACCAGCGAGGAGCTCGAGACCAATCCCGTGCGGGTCCGAACGGCCGGGCGCATCCGGGCGGTAAACAAGTTCGGGAAAGCAGGATTTTTGCGATTGAGCGACGGCGCGGGCATGCTCCAAGTCTACGTGCGCAAAGATACCGTCGAGGATCCAGGTTTCGCCATCTACAAGAAGCTCGACATTGGAGATTTCATCGGTGTCGAGGGACCTTTGTTTCGCACGAAAACGGACGAGCTCACGGTCAAAGTTGAAAAACTCACCTTTCTCACCAAAGCTCTGAAGCCGCTTCCCGAAAAATGGCATGGCCTCGCCGACGTGGAGATGCGCTACCGCCAACGTTATTTGGACCTGATTGCAAACGCAGATTCGCGCGCCGTTTTCATCACGCGCAGCCGCGTTGTCGCCCGGATTCGGCATTACTTCGACGCGCACGGATATATCGAAGTCGAGACCCCTATGTTGCAGCCCATTGCCGGGGGTGCTACTGCGCGTCCGTTCAAAACGTTTCACAACACGCTCGGGATCGATCTCTATCTGCGCATCGCGCCCGAGCTCTATCTCAAGCGGCTCACCGTAGGCGGGCTCGAAAAGGTCTACGAGATTAATCGCAATTTCCGCAATGAGGGGATATCGACGCGCCACAATCCCGAGTTCACCATGCTTGAGTACTATGAAGCCTATAGTGATGTCGAGAGCATGATGGTGCTGACGGAAGAGCTTTTGTCCGAGCTCCAGACAAACGTCAATCACGGGAAGCCGCTTCGCTTCGGAGAGGTCGATATCGATCTGACGCCGCCCTACCGGCGTCTCACGATGCTCGACGGCGTTGTCGAAGGGCTCCGTGAGCGCGAGCTCGAAATCGCGCCCGAGGCGTTGCGCGAGCGTGAAACGCTCGTCGAGCTCGGCCGCAAGCTCGAGCTTGGCCTCGACGAGGGCGCCCCTTGGGGAAAGCTCTTGAGCGCGCTCTTTGATCATCTCGTCGAGGCGTCACTGGTACAGCCGACTTTTGTGACGGACTATCCGGTAGACGTTTCACCTTTCTCCAAGAAGAAGCTCGACGATCCTTTAATCGTTGAGCGGTTCGAGCTGTTTATCGCGGGAATGGAGGTCGCGAACGGCTTCAGCGAGCTCAACGATCCCGACGATCAGAAAGCCAGGTTCGAGGCGCAGCTCCAAGAGCGCGCTCGCGGCGACGCGGAAGCCCATGATATGGACGAGGATTATGTGCGGGCTTTGATGCACGGCCTTCCGCCGACCGGAGGCGTGGGACTTGGTATCGATCGGCTCGTCATGCTGTTCACGGACTCGCGATCGATCCGCGACGTAATCTTGTTCCCGCACCTGAGGCCCGAGAGCGGGCGCGACCCCGCGGCGGACGCGCAGGAGAGCGAGGAGTAAGCAGCCCCATGCCTTTCGAGCTCCGGATCGCGCTGCGCTATCTCTTCGCGGCGCGCCGTCAGCTTTTCATTTCGGTGATCTCGACCATCTCCACTCTCGGCGTAATTGTGGGCGTCATGATCCTCCTCGTGGCACTCGCGATCTTGACGGGGATGCAAGGCGAGCTTCGTTCACGCATCCTCGGAGCCGCCTCCCATCTGAGTATCTATAAACAGGGAGGGGAAGCCTTTGGGGATTATCGAGACGTCATCGCAAAGCTCGGCGGGATCGATGGCATCGAGGGGGCTGCCCCGGTCTTGTACGGCAAGGCCCTCGTCTCGAGCGTGACCGGCTCCGGGCTCGTGACGCTCAAGGGAATCGAGCCGGAGCTCGAAGCCACCGTCACCGAGTTCGCGCAGAAAATGATGGTGGGCGAGTTGATGCGCCTCTCGGAGTCGGAAAAGCCTGCGGTAAATGACAGCAATGTCGGAAATGTTTCCTATGAGGAGCTCAGAGGCGAGCTGCCGCCAGTCATCGTCGGGGAAGAGCTCGCGCTGACCCTCGGTGTTTTCATCGGGGACGTAATGAAAGTCACGTCGCCCGAAGGCCATTTGACCCCGTTCGGCATGCTGCCGCGCACGCGAAGCTTTCGTGTCGTGGGTATCTTCCAGCTCGGGCTCTATAACTTCGACAATTCGTGGGCGCTTCTACATCTCCCCGACGCGCAGCGGCTTCTTGGTGTCGGGGACGAAGCGATGTATGTCGAGACGAAAGTTTTCGATATCTTCGACGTCGAGCGCATCGAGACCGAGGTCATGAAAGCGCTTGGCGGCGACTACGGCTCGATGAATTGGAAAGAGACGAACCGAAGTCTTTTTTCCGCCTTCTGGATCGAGAAGGTGGTGACGACGATCTTCATCAGCTTCATCGTGGGCGTGGCCGCGCTCAATATCGTCGCGAGCCAGATCATGATCGTCATGAACAAGACGCGGGACATCGCCATCCTGCGATCGATGGGGGCGAGTGCGAAGAGCATCATGCGCATCTTCATGTTGCAGGGAGGCATCATCGGCGTGGCGGGCACGGCCGTGGGAGCCGCTCTAGGCGTGACGATCTCTTGGGTGCTCGACCACTATCGGTTGATCGCGATTCCCGAGGACGTCTACCAGGTGGCCTGGGTGCCGTTCAAGCTGCTCCCTGCGGATTTCCTCCTGGTGGTGATAGCAGCTCCTTTGATTTGCTTCGCGGCGACACTCTATCCCGCGCGCAGGGCTGCCCAATTGGTTATTACGGAAGCGTTGAGATTCGAATGACCTTCGCTGTGAATTGTTGTTGCTATCGGCTGCCTACTGCCTACTGCCTACTGCCATTGTGAGTTAGCGCTGCTGCTGGAAAGTGACGCATGTTTTTAGAAGCACATAACCTCACCAAGACCTACGCGTCGAATGGCAGGCGTGTGGAAGTGCTGCGTGGCGTGGACCTCTCCATCGATAAAGGGGAGATGGTTGCGATTGTCGGGGCCTCTGGAGTCGGGAAGAGCACACTCATGCACGTTCTCGGCAGCCTCGACGTTCCCGACTCGGGAACGGTGCATCTCGGAGGCAAGGCCCTCTTCGAGCTCAGCGAGGACGCACGCACGCGGCTGCGCAACGAGACCATTGGCTTTGTCTTTCAGTTCCATCACTTGTTGCCGGAATTCACGGCCGCGGAAAACGTTGCTATGCCGCTCCTGATCGGCCGGATGGAGCAGGCGGAGGCCTTGCGACGCGCCGAGAAGCTCCTCGCGGATTTAGGCCTCTCGGGGCGTAGCTCGCACCGGCCGTCACAGCTCTCGGGTGGGGAGCAGCAAAGGGTGGCGGTGGCCCGGGCTCTCGTTACGGAGCCGACCCTCGTGCTTGCCGACGAGCCCACGGGGAACCTCGACACCGCCAATAGCGAAGAGCTCGTGTCTCTATTTCGCCATCTCCATGAAAAGCGCGACCTAACCTCCCTTATCGTTACACACTCTCGAGATGTGTCTTTGGTGTGCGATCGAACGCTCTATATGGAGGACGGTAAATTGCGAATATGAATAATTATCGGTCACTGGTGGCAATGCTCTGAAAATGCTATGCTCCAAGGGGTGCTACACGCATCCGAATGCTTGAACCTCAACTGTCGTAACCATTTATACGCATGTGATATAATGTTGAAACACTGCGTTGGAGCAAATGTTCGAGCGATACACCGAACGAGCGAAGCGGGTCATCTTCTTCGCTCGGTATGAAGCCGCGCAATTAGGCAGCAATTCCATCGAGACCGAGCATCTCCTGCTCGGACTTATCCGTGAAGGTAAGGGGCTCACGAGTCGTATCTTTGCGAAGTCCCATCTCTCGATGGAGAGCATCCGGAAAGAGATCGAGGGCCGGATTGTGATCCGGGATCAAGTTTCGACCTCGGTCGAGATCCCGCTTTCCGCGGAGTCCAAACGGGTCTTGACCTACGCGGCGGAAGAGGCCGAGAGGCTCGTCCATCACTACATCGGGACGGAGCACATCCTGCTCGGCATCTTGAGGGAAGAGAAGTCGGTCGCCGCGAGCATCCTTCACGAGCGCGGGCTACGGATCAACTCCGTGCGTGAGGACATCGTCCAAGAGCTCAACCAAAAAGCGACGACGTCCAAGGCCAAAGAGACACCTTTGCTCACGGAGTTCAGCCGTGACTTGACGGAGTCCGCGAGCCGCGGACAGCTCGATCCTCTCATTGGGCGGGAATCGGAGCTCGATCGCGCGATCCAGGTGCTCTGCCGTCGCAGCAAGAACAACCCGGTTCTGATTGGCGAGCCCGGTGTCGGAAAGACGGCCATCGTCGAGGGCCTCGCGAACAAGATCGTGCACGGCGATGTGCCGCTCTTCCTCGCGGATAAGCGTATTTTGGCGCTCGATATCTCTCTCGTCGTCGCGGGCACAAAATATCGCGGTCAATTCGAAGAGCGGCTCAAGACGATCATGAAAGAGCTCTCCGAGAATCCGAACGTCATCATTTTTATCGACGAGCTGCACACGCTCGTCGGCGCTGGCTCGGCGGAAGGCTCGCTCGACGCGGCGAACATCCTGAAACCCGCGCTCTCTCGCGGCGAGATCCAGTGCATTGGCGCGACCACCCCGGGCGAGTACCGCAAATATATCGAGCGGGATCGCAGTTTGGAGAGGCGTTTTCAAGGGGTGAAGGTCTCGAGCCCGAGCGAGAAAGAGACGATCGAGATTCTTCAGGGCATCAAAGAGCGCTACGGCGCGTTCCACCACGTGAGCTATACGGATGAAGCAATAGAATCAGCCGTCTATCAATCCCACCGCTACATCACCGACCGGTTTCTTCCAGACAAGTCCATCGATCTGCTCGACGAGGCAGGCTCTCGAGTCAAGCTCCGCGAGTCGACGTTCTCGACGGAGTTCGCCGACCTCAGAAAGCAGATTCGCGTCATCGCGGACCACATGGACAGCGCGATTGAGAACAAGGATTTCGAGCGCGCTGCGCTCTATCGCGACGAAGAGATCGCCCAGCGGGAGAGCCTGCAGTTCATCCGCGAGCGCTGGGAGCTCAAGAACTTCGAACGTCCCCGCGTCGAGCGCCGGGACATTGACGAGGTTGTCTCGCGCTGGACGGGGATCCCGCTCGCTTCGATCAAGGAAGAGGAGACCGAGAAGCTGCTCCGTATGGAGGAAGAGCTCCACAAACGCATCGTGAGCCAGGTACAAGCGGTGTCCGGGCTCTCGCGCGCCATCCGTCGCTCGCGCGCCGGGCTCAAGAACCCGAACCGTCCGGTGGGCTCGTTTATTTTTCTCGGTCCTACCGGCGTGGGAAAAACCGAGGTAGCTCGCTCGCTTGCCGACTTTCTCTTCGGAACCCAAAAGGCACTCATCCGTTTCGACATGAGCGAGTACATGGAGAAGCACTCGGTGTCGAAACTGATAGGCTCGCCTCCCGGATATGTCGGTCACGAGGAAGGTGGCCAGCTAACCGAGAAAGTGAAGCGCGACCCCTATTGCGTCATCCTCCTGGACGAAGTCGAGAAGGCCCACCCGGACGTATTCAACATCCTGCTGCAGGTGTTCGAGGATGGCCAACTGACGGACGGGCTCGGCAACACCATCGATTTCAAGAACTCCATCATCATTATGACGTCCAATATTGGCGCGCGCCACATCGAGAAGAAAGGGCGCGTCGGCTTCCAGTCGAACGATGCTTCAACGGCTGCCGTTCGGATCCATGACATGGTGATGGGCGAGGTCAAGAAAACCTTCAACCCCGAATTCATCAACCGCATCGACGAGATTATCGTCTTCGATGCTCTGACCGACGAAGATTTGAGGAAGATAATCCTTCTGCTCGTCGAGCAGATGAACGATGTCTTGAAAGACAAGAAGCTTCATGTCGTACTCACCGAGGACGCGGTGAACTGGATCATCGAGAGCACCTGTCGGGACCGTTCCTACGGCGCGCGCCCCTTGAGGCGAGCGCTGCAGAAATATGTCGAGGACCCGCTCTCGGAGGCATTCATTCGCGGCACCGTCAAACCCGGCCAACCTGTAGAGATTTTTGCGGACGGAGACGAGCTCGGTTTAAGACAGACGGAAGCGGAAGCGGTGGAAGAGCCGCTTCCGGTCTGACAATTTGGAATAAAGGGAATCAGCGATGCCCCACTGGCGTTTCCACAGCGTTCTCTTGTCGATGCTGCTCCCACCCCTCGTCCTCGCTCAGGAGAACAATATCGAGCGGATCGAAATTCAGGGCAACACTATTGTCGACTCCGAGACCTATCAGTTTCACTTGACGCAGAAAGTCGGCGACCCGTATGACCGTGACCATGCTCTTGACGATTTCCGCGCTTTGTGGGGGACGGGCTTTCTCGACGACTTGACGCTCGAAGTGACGGATGGCGAGCGCGGCAAAGTCGTTACTTATGTAGTCGCCGAGCGTCCTCGGGTTCAGGCTCTCGACTTCGTCGGATCGGAAGAGATTAGCGCGAAAGACATTACAGAAAAGCTCGAGGAAGAAGAAGCCGAGATCAGGATAGAGGATTTCTACGATCCGGCCAGAGTCGTCAAAGCGGAGAACATCATCCGGGAGATGCTCGTCGATAAAGGTAGGACCGATGGCTCGGTGTCGAGCCGTATCGACGTGCTCGAGGAAGGCGGCGTCAAAATCGTTTTCGACATCAAAGACGAGCAGAAGATTCGGATCAAGCAAATCCACTTCGATGGCGCCGAGTATTTCGACGACTGGCGGCTTCGCTGGGGGATGAAGAAGACCAAAGAGAGCCACGCGCTGGGTGCTCTCATGGGTGGCAGCACCTATACGGAAGAAACATACGCCGCTGATATCGAGCACGTGCGGGAAGTCTATCTCAATAGCGGCTTCGTGGACGTATCCTTCGGACCACCCAAGATGGAGTACGAGGACGGGACCTCCCGATTTCTCTTTTGGAAGAAACCGCGCCGCTGGTTGAGCCTGAGCATTCCTGTAGTCGAAGGGAAGCAATATCGGGTTGGGAAGGTGTCTATCGAGGGCTCTGACCTCATGCGCGAGGAGTTCATCAAGAGCTACTTCAAGCTGATACCCGGAGAGGTTTACGACGAATCCAAGATTACCAAAGGGTTAGAGAAGCTGCGTGAGCTCTACGGCGCTCGCGGCTACATTCAGTTCACCGGCTTCCCCATCAAGCAGCCCGTTCCGGATACAGACCTCGTCAACGTGACGATCAACCTCAACGAAGACCAGCAATATTTCGTCAATCAGATTGACTTCAAAGGCAATACGACGACGCGCGACAAGGTCATCCGTCGCGAGATGTGGCTGAACGAGCAGGATGTCATGAATATGGAGCTGCTCAAGATGTCGATTCAGCGCATCAACCAGCTCGGCTATTTTCAGCCCATCGAAGAGCCCGACATCCAGCCGGTGGAGGGCGAGGAGAACAAGCTCGACATCACTCTCCGGCTCGCCGAGCAGAATCGGAACCAGTTTAGTTTCGGCGGTGGCGTATCGGGGCTCGAAGGTGCGTTCATCAACCTCTCTTTTCAGACGACGAACTTTCTCGGCCGTGGAGAGACGGCCTCCTTCTCGCTCCAAACGGGAAGCCGCACCCGGAATTTTCGGACCGCTATCACCGACCCCTATTTCCTGGACAAGTCGATAACGCTCGGCTTCGACGTCTTCAAGCGGACGCTGCGTCTTCCGCAATTCACACGTGACGACACGGGTGCCGGGCTCGTCTTTGGTATCCCGATCAAGCGCTTCTCGCGCCTGTTCTTGAACTACAACTATTCGGTGATCATAACCTCGGAGCCCGATCCGGACATCGTCCTGACCATCAACGATTTGTTCATGAACCCGATGTTTCTCGACCCGCGTTTTATGGGCATCCACGGCGACTTCATCTCGAGCAAGGTGACGCCCTCTTTTATCCACAACACCACCGACAACCCGATCTTTCCGTTCCGGGGCAAACGTTATACGGTGAGCTACGCCGTTGCCGGCGGGATTTTGGGGGGCACCGTCAACTATCACAAGCCGACTTTCGAAGGCGTCTGGTACCTGCCGGTTACCCGTACGACGAATTTCGGCTTTCGCGCGATGGTTTCCTGGCTCAAAGGCACAGCCGATAGTCGCGTGGTCCAAGGGGAGCTCGACGAGGCGGCCGGAGACCTCATTCTCGACGTCCAGCAAACCGGTATTCCGTTCTTCGAGCGCTTCTTCCTCGGGGGTGAGAATCAGATTCGCGGCTACGACATCCGCACGATTGGCCCCCGCGACCCTCGTGGTCGCTTCATCGGCGGCAACAAGTTGATCTTGTTGAACATAGAATATTACATCCCGATTGCTGGCCCGCTGCGAATGGTTCTGTTTTTCGATGCCGGGCAGGCCTATGCCGAGAACACGTCGTGGAATTTTTCCATGCTCCAAGATTTGAGGACGTCGACAGGGGCGGAAATGCGCTTCTTCGTGCCGGTCCTGAACGTACCGTTCCGCCTGATTTGGGCTTATAATCCACATCGCGACGCTTTTCAGCCGGCCACTGCTTTTCGGTTCGGTATCGGAACGACGTTTTAGAACTTCCGAGGAGCTTGAATCCCAACAAGAAGTAAAGGAGTAGTTGCAATCATGAATTTATCGAGAGTAGCAAGCATCGCCACCATAGCGGTGGTCTTCCTTGCGATGGTGTGCGCGAACGTTCTTGCGCAGGAAGAGGCTTCGGGGGCGACGATTCAGGGCCCCTCGGGCGCGACCAAGATCGCCATCATCGACATCGACCGGATCGCGGCGGAATCCGTCGCGGGCAGGGCGCTTTTCAACGCGCTCCGAGGTGAGAACGAGAAAGTCGCGACGGAGACCCAGCGGCGGCAGAAGGAGATCGTCGACCTGCAGACCAAGCTGAACTCCGAGATCTTGTCACAGGACGCCAAAGTAAGACTCCAGCGGGACATCGAGCGCAAGCGCACCGACGCGCAGCGATGGGTCGAGGATGCTCAGGCAGATTTCGACGCGAAGCGGCAGGATGGCGAAGCAAAGTTCCAGGAAAAAGTTGCGCCCGTCGTCGAGCAAGTTGCACAAGAACATGGAATCGGTCTCATCTTCCGCGCTACGCCGGGTCTCACGTTCGTCTTGGATCCGACGCTCGACATCAGCCCGTTGATCGTCAAGAAACTTGACGAGACGATGGAAACGCCTGGCGAGGAAGTTCCTCCGCCGGCAAATCAGCAGTAAAAACTGGACAACGAATCCCTGATGCCCGAGATGGACATCCAGTGGATCATGGAGCGGCTACCGCATCGTTATCCGCTCCTGATGCTGGATAGGGTCGTCGAGCTCGTCCCCGACGAGCGTATCCACGCCCGCAAGAACGTCACCATCAATGAAGAGTTCTTTGCGGGGCACTTCCCGAACCTGCCCGTCATGCCGGGGGTGCTGATCCTCGAGGCCATGGCGCAGGCGGGGGGGTTGATGGTCCTGCCGCAAGACGGAAGCGCCGCGGGAAAAGCGTTCTATCTCGTGAGCATCGACCGTGCCAAGTTCCGACGGCCGGTGGTTCCCGGGGATCGGCTCGAGATTCATGTGACGGTCGCGAAAGCGCGCGGCAACTTCCGGAAGCTTGAGGCTCGCGTCGAAGTCGAAGGACAGATTGCGGCCGAAGCCGAGCTGATGCTGACGGGAGTGGATGCGCGATGAGCACGTCTGCCGTGGACTGTCACTCGACGGCCGTCGTGCACGAGAGAGCGCAGCTCGCCGAAGGCGTTCGCGTCGGGCCTTACACCGTCATTGGCGAGCACGTTGAGATCGAGCGAGACACCGTCATCGACTCGAATGTGGTCATTGACGGGTACACGAAGATTGGCGAGCGGTGTCGCGTTTTTCCGTTCGCCTCAATTGGCCTCGAGCCTCAGGACCTGAAGTTCGAGGGCGAAATCTCGACGCTCGAGATCGGCAACGAGAACGTTTTTCGCGAGTTCGTCACGGTCCATCGCGGTACGGCGCTCGGCGGCAGCCGTACGGTCATCGGTGACGAGAATTTGTTCATGGCTTATACCCATGTGGCGCATGATTGCCAAATTGGGAGCGGCGCCATCTTCGGCAATGCGGCTACCCTCGGCGGCCACGTTAGCGTGGATGATCACGCAACGGTGAGCGCTTTTTCCGGCGTCCATCAGTTCTGCCGCGTGGGTACCTACGCTTTCGTCGGAGGCTATACCGTCATCACCAAAGATGTCCTGCCGTTCTCGAAGACTGTCGGCAATCGCGCGCGTCTCTACGGGGTCAATACGGTTGGTCTCGAGCGACGGGAATTCGGCCGCGACCGCATCGAGAAGATTCGCTCCGCCTTCCGTACGCTCCAGCAACCGAGCCTCAACGTCTCACAGGCCCTCGACCAGCTCGAAGAGCCTGACGTGAACGACGTGAATGACGGAATGGACCACGATGTGCGCGCGATTATCGATTTCGTACGCGGCTCCAAGCGAGGCGTCATCGTCAAGCGCGGCCGTGAGGACTCGGACTCGGACGCCGACTGAGGGTTTCTCGAAGCGCGTGTCCGAGCCGAGCTCACTTCCTTCGACTGTTGGCTTGATTGCTGGCGAAGGGGTGTTTCCCTTCATGGTGCTTGATGAAGCGGCGCGCCGCGGGATCGAAGTCGTGACCCTGGCGATAAAAGGCGAGGCGGACCCCGCGCTCGCACAGAAAGCCTCCGGACAATTTCACACGATCGGTATTGGCCAGCTCTCTAAATGCGTGCGGATTTTTCGCGATGCGGGCATATCTCGAGCGATCATGGCGGGGCGCGTGCGCCATGTCAGCGCCTTTCAGATCCTGCGACCGGATCGCCTTACGCTCAAAGTCCTCGCGAGGCTCTCGTCTCGAGGCACCGACGAGTTGTTGAGCACACTTGCGGACGTGCTCGGAGAGGAAGGGGTCGAGCTCGTCGACTCGACGCTGCTCCTGCGTTCTCATCTGACGACAGAGGGGCCAATGACGAAGCGCGGCCCGGACAAGCGCGAGCGCGCGGATTTCGACTTCGGGGTGAAGATGGCGCGGGGCCTCGCGGGACTCGATATTGGTCAAACGGTTGTCGTCAAAACCAAGTCTGTGGTGGCGGTGGAAGCCATGGAAGGTACCGATGCCGCGATACGCCGTGCGGGTAACGTTGTGGACGGGCCGCTCACGGTGATCAAGGTGGCTCGCCCCCGCCAGGATATGCGCTTCGACGTGCCTGTTGTCGGACCGACAACTATCGAATCGATGGCCGCGTCTGGCGGGACCGCGCTCGGGCTCGAGATTGGGCGCGTGATTCTTCTCGAGCGCGAAGTACTTCTGAGAAACGCCGACGAGTGCGGGATCACCGTGGTGGGGATCTAGTTCGTTGACCGAGCGGGTCAAAGTAGCCGTGGTGGGGGTCGGGCAGCTCGGCTCTCGTCACGCGCGCGTTTTTTTTGGGCTCGACAGCGCGGAGCTCGTGGGTGTCGTCGATACAGACCTCGCGCGCGCTCGCGGGGTTGCTGCGACTTACGGGGTTTGCGGTGTCTCCCATTTCGGGGAGCTCGTGAAGGACGTTCGAGCGGTGAGCGTGGCGGTCCCGACGGTCGATCACGAGGCGGTGGTCCTCGAACTTCTCGAGGCCGGGATCCACGTGCTCGTCGAAAAACCGATTGCCTCGAGCCGAGAGCAGGCGGAGCGCATGACGAAAGCAGCCGCGGCGAAGGGCCTTCGGTTCGCCGTGGGGCACACCGAGCGTCACAATCCCGCGGTCGAGGCCTTGTTGAGTCAGCGGAAGGATCCGCGCTTTATAGAGGTCCACCGTCTCGCTTCCTTCAGCCCTCGCAGCCTCGACATCGATGTCGTGCTCGACTTGATGATCCATGATCTCGATGTCGTCATGATGCTAGTTGGGAGGGAAGTCGCATCGCTCGAGGCCGTCGGCGTCCCGGTGCTGACCCCGCGGGTGGACATCGCCAATGCGCGTCTTCGCTTCGAAGGCGGGGCGGTGGCCAACATCACCGCGAGCCGCGTCTCGCAAGAAAAGGTGAGAAAGCTGCGAGTTTTCGAGCGCGATTGCTACGTTTCGCTCGACTATCAGAATCAAGAGGCCATCCGCTACCGAATCCTTCCGAGCGAAGGCCCGCGGCCTAACATCGAGAAGGAAGAGTTGAGCCTCGTCAACGAGGAGCCGCTGAAAAGAGAGCTCCAGGACTTTCTCGAGTCGGTGGCGGAGGGTCGAACTCCACGAGTGACGGGGGAAGACGGCACGCGTGCTTTGGTGCTGGCCTTGCGCATCGTTACGGCGATGGAGGACTCAAATCGTTAAGGATGTAAAGAATGGGCCGGTCTTCTTGCTCAGCGGATCGGCCATGGTTATAATCCGGTAGGTCGTTCCCCTTCAATCAGTTGGCCGTTTGGCGATTGGGAGTGCGCGTGCAACGAGGATCTGGAATGAGGCGGGGAATGACGCGCCGGGGCCAGCCCTTCCGTCCCAAGCGGGACGCGCTGCGCGGGCCTCATCCATTCCGCCAAACCGCGAGCGGATTCGAGAGCCTCATTTCCCAGGAGCGCTCCGAGGATTTCTTCTTCGCGCAATGGCTAGACAATCCTGACGACGCCGCGGAGTTTCTCGAGCATGGCGGCGAGCACCGAGATCCGCTCGCGAGCGATACGCGCTCCGGTTTCGGCGTATCCGCGGTCTTGCACGTTGTGCTGCTCGTGTTCATGCTGCTCGATCCCAATTTGAACGCGTTCCTCGACTTGCCGCTCGACCAGAATGATAGGGTCCTCGAGACGGAGAAAAAGGAGCCCCTCGTGCTCTTCCTGGAAGAGCCTCAGCCTGAACAGCAAGCACCTCCTGTCGCCGTCGTTCCGGTGCCCGTGGTTCCGGAAGCGCGGGCTGCGCCAGAGCCACCCCCGCAAGTGGCGGATAATCGCCTCGTGATCCCGAAAGCCATGATCGCGCCCGAAACGCGCCCCGAGATCATGAACGACTTGCCGTTCTCCGCGGGCAATACGGACGAGTTCTACACGAAAGAAGAGGTCAAGGATCCTGGGAAGGAAGGCACTCCCGAAGAAGAGGTGTCGAAAGACGTGGCGGGGCTTGCCGAATCCGGCGAGGATGAGCTAGACAGTGAGGGACTCCTCGAGGAAGAGCTAGGGGCCGAGGTGGCGGATGGCGCTGTCGATCCGGAAGCGCTCGGCGATTTCCTTTTCCACACACCGGATCTCATCGAGGACGCTCGGAGGCAAGCGGAAGCAGAAGCCCGCAGGCAGCGGCAGAGGCGCGCGCCGCAGCCCGCGCGGACCCGAAATCCAATTGGTGAAGCTGGCGAGAACGGAGACTTCACGGACATCCGACGCTTTCTCGCGGGGGCCCAGTATCACAATCCGGATGGCGGACTCGTCGTCAACAGCAACAACACGTTGTACTACAACGACAAAGGCGCGTCTTTCGTCCCATGGATGACGCGTATGTTGAGCGAAGTGGGCAGAATTTGGCGAACCGGTATGCCTTTGGCTGCGCACATCTACAACGGGCACGTGGCGGTTGGCTTCAAGGTCGCAAGGGACGGGACGGTCATGTCTTACCAGAAGCTCGTACCGTCAGGAGTCGTTGGTTTTGATAATATCGCTGTCGGTGCGATCCGAGCCGCCGATTTATTGCCGCTACCCGCTGACTACCCCGACGAGACTTTCGATATCGTAATCGTTTTCTGGTACAACGAGCGCCCTTACGACATCTTTGGCTAAGCGCATACCCTTTTTCCTGATCGCGCTGGCCTTGGCCTGTGGGGGAAAGGACGTCCGGCGCACTCCAGACGTATCGCGGCCTCTACCGGCCGGGCGTCCATCAGTGGCATCACCTCCGGCTTCATCGGCGGCGACCCCGGACTCTGTGCGGACGTTGCCGCCACCTCCAAGCGCGGCACCCCTCGAGCCGTCAGAGATGGACCGGCTCGCGCCCGCTCCGAGAATCCGCGTCGGTCTCTCGGTTCGCAAAGAGGCCTTGAGGCTCACATCTGCTCGTCCTTTCCGTGTCGGTGGCTCCGGACGGCTGATGGAGACGCAAGACGTTCTCATCGAGCCCGCGCGCTCGAGCGCTCTCGAAGGCGCGGTGTTTCGGCTGCAGCTCGGCTCGTTCCCGACCCAGGCGCTTGCGTCGTCGCTACAGGCGAGCATACGCGAAGAGCTAGATGACGAGATCGTCTTGAGGCGCGACCCGGGAAGCGGGCGTTTCGCCGTCCGCGCCGGCGAGTTCACCACTGAGAGTGGAGCGCGTGCCCGCGCCGCTGAGCTTATGGCGCTCGGCTTCGAAGGGGTCGCTGTCACGCGTGAGCCGTCCCGGGTCGCACGTCCTCGAGCGCTCGTGCTGTGGCCTTCAGGACAGCCCGCGATCGAGACGAGCGCGCTCACGCTTTACGGCGTGCCGGCCTCCGCGAGCGCTTTCATCGAAGTCGACGGCCGTCCGTATCGCGGCTATTTGGAAATTTTTGTGAATGCCTCGAATCTCTTCACGGTCGTGAACGTCGTGAACCTGGAGGACTATCTCAAAGGGGTCGTGCCTGCGGAGCTCTCACCCGCGGTGTTTCCGGAAAAAGAAGCCATCAAGGCTCAAGCCCTTGCCGCTCGTACCTACGTTCAAAAGCGGCGGCGGCAATTCGAGGCCGAAGGCTACGACATTTGCGCGACGCCCGCCTGTCAGGTCTATCGCGGCGTTTCCGCAGAACAACCGATGGCGAACGAGGCTGTTCGCGAGACCGCGGGAGAGGTCCTGACGTATAACGGCGCTCTCGTCGATGCGCTCTACACGTCGACTTGTGGCGGCCGGACCGAGAACGCGGAGAACGTGTTCGCTAACCCTGAGCCCTATCTCGTGAGTCGTGCCTGCTTTCTCGAATCGCGTCTAGCTGTCATGACCGCGTCCAATCGACGACCGCTATCTCTCGAAGCCGCCACGCTCGAGCGTCTAGGTATCGCCCCAGCCGAGAGCGAGGGGCTCTTGACGGTGGCAAGGGTGCGCCCATGGGTGGAGCGGGCGATCGCGCATATCGGGCAGACGCCGTGCTTCAGAGCCCGCGAATCAGGTCCGGTCGACCTGATCGCCCTTTCGGGTCTTCTTGCTGAGGGGTTATGTTGGGAGCGGCGTCTACCGTTCTTGGTCTCGGAGCTAGACGCGGCGCGACTCGTTACTGATGCCGGCCTCTCGAATACCGAACGTCGCCATTTAGCTTACGCTATACAGCGCGATCTGGTCCGTCCAGCTGCAGAGGGCATTGCGCGCGGGAACCCGCTCTCGCATGCCGAGATCTCAGGAACGCTTTATCGGCTCGTCAGTCAGATCGGAGAGATGCCCCTCCGCCGCGGCACGATCAAGAGTTTTGACGGCGCCCGCATTCATCTCACGGATAACGAGCTTGGCGATGAGGACAACGTTGTCGCGACCGGCCTCGCCCCTACGCGCTATTTGTACCGTCGCTCGGGCGAAACGGTCTACTACATGGAGCGTGTCTCGCTGCTCCCCGGCGACCAAGTCTTGTTTCACGTGGGCAATGGTGGTCTCGACGTGCTCGTGGTGCAGTCGGACGGGGCAAGCTTCGACCGGAGCTCGCGCTTCTCTCACTGGGTGGTTCGCAGAACGAATGAGGATCTATCGCGCTTCGTGAACTTGCGCCACCGAGTCGGAACGATTCGGGAACTGCTCCCGAAGCGCTACGGACGTTCGGGCCGTATCATCGAGCTCGAGATTATCGGCACAGCTGGCTCGGTGGTCGTCAAAGGGCTTGCGGTTCGGCGAAGCCTGGGCATTCGCGAGAACTTGTTTTTTCTCGACACGCAACGTTCGAAAGCAAGTGGCGCCGAGAGCTGGGTCTTCACGGGTCGCGGGTGGGGGCATGGCGTCGGGATGTGCCAGGTGGGGGCCTACGGCATGGCGTCGGCCGGCTACAGCTATCGGGAGATCCTGAGCCACTACTATCCTGGCACACGCATCGCCCGAGGGGATACCGCGGATGTTGACAAGGGTCCGCGTGACCCTTAGCATATGTTTTGTCTAGTCTTTTAGACTCCTTATGAGTTCGTCTGACGTATTGAGTGCCGGCAATGTTGCGGAGTCTGGCATGTTGCGGGGCCGCCTTTCTGATGTCGGGCTCCCAACGGTGCTTTCGATCCTAAAGGACGCGAAGCGCACCGGCGTCGTCTCACTTGTGAACGCAGGCGTGCGAAAATCCATCTACTTCCTCGACGGCAAGCTCGTCTTTGCGGCTTCGAGTCTTACCCAGGGCCGGCTCGGTGAAGTTTTGCTGCGGGGCGGGAAGATTTCGGCGGACGAATATCTGCGCTTATCGCAGATGATCCGCGGCGGACAGCGTCTCGGAAAAGCTCTCGTCGAAAGCGGCGTTTTGTCGCCAAAAGATCTCTGGTGGGCGATCGAGCAGCAAGTGAAGGAAATCGTTTGGAGCATCTTTAATTGGAAAGATCGCTATTTGCATTTTGACGAAGACGACCAGCCGCGAAAAGAAAAAATCACTTTCGACCTCGACGTCGAAAAACTCGTGGTGGAGGGCATCCGCCGCGCTGACGGCAGCGGCGCCATTCGTGAGCATTTTGTGTCCATGGATTCGGTGGTCCATCGAGAGAACAAAGAGGCACCGCTCGAGCTCGAGCCGCACGAGCGTCACGTCATAGATCTCGTCGACGGCAAATGCTCCATCTCCGAGTTGTGTCAGGAAAGCGAGATTGGGGAGGCGGAGACCCGAAAGGTGCTCCATTCTTTTCTCGCCGTCGGAGTATTGAAATCGGGCACGCCGAAGACAGCGCCTTTGCAGCAAGGGCCCGATCGCGGAAGGGATTACAGCTCCGTCCTGGAGCTCTACAACGAAATGTTTCGCCGTCTTTTCCGCCACCTGTCGGAAGAAGTCGGTCCGATTGCGGAGATCATCCTCGAGAAGTACTTGAAAGAGCTCAAAGAGCGTCCTGGCTCACTTTTCGAGCGCGTTCGTTTGAGGCAAGACGGAGCCCTCGACCGCGCCCAGCTAGAGCGCAACCTCGAACGTGTTCCGGAGGGAGATCGTCACGACCGTTTGATCTCGGCGTTGAACGAGCTGTTGTACTCGGAGCTGCTTGCAGTTAAGCGAACGCTCGGCGCCTCCCACGAGAGCCAGCTGATCCAGGTGTTTCGCGAGATGCAGAACGAGGCTGCCGGATAGTTCCTCTTTCATGGAGTTCACGCGCGCGCAGCTAGTGGGAGCGGTGGTACTGGGCAGTTTCATCCTCGTCCTGCTCTTCGCACGCTGGCTCTTACAATGAAGCGCTTGGTAGCCGTTGTCGGGCCGACCGGATCAGGCAAGAGTGAGCTCGGGATCCGTATCGCGCGTGAGCTCGAAGGTGAGATCGTCGGATGCGACGCGCTTCAGATCTACCAACAGCTGAATATCGGTACGGCAAAAGTTCCGCCGGGTGAGCGAGGCGGTATCGCTCATCACCTTGTCGACCAGGTACCGCCTGACGAAGAGTTTTCGGCGGCGGACTACATCAAGCTAGCCGTGCCGGTGATCGAAGACATTGCAAGAAGAAAGAAACTCCCGGTCGTGGTTGGCGGAACGGGGCTATATCTGCGGGCGCTACGTCGTGGGTTGTTCGAAGGCCCCGGGCGCTCGCCGAAGATTCGCGAGCGTCTCTCGAGGATTGCCGAGCGCCGCGGCACGAAACCTTTGCATCGCATTCTTGCGCGCTGGGATCCTGCATCGGCAGAGCGGATCCATCCGAATGATGGCGTCCGGATCATCCGAGCGCTCGAGGTGCAGTTGGAAAGCGGCCAGCCGATGAGCGAGCTCATGGGCGCAGGTCGGAGCCCGCTAACGGAGTTCCAAGTTATACTAGTCGGTCTGAAGCTGAGCCGCGAGGAGCTCGAAAAGAGAATCGGAAGCAGAGTCGAAAAAATGTTCGCGACCGGTTTCGCGGATGAAGTGCGTGCGCTTTGTCGTGAGCATGGTGACGACCTTCCGGCGTTCAAAGCCATCGGCTATCGGGAGACGATCGACCATCTTGCGGGCGGGCTCGACGAGAATCGCTTGGTGAAGGCCATTACTCTTGCGACGACGCAATATGCGAAACGCCAGATGACGTGGTTCCGTCGAGAAGAGGGCGTGGAATGGTTTGGCGGCAGCGGCGACGATGCTTCCGTCCAGGATGCGGTGCTGCAATATCTTGGGCAGGAGCTCGGCCTCGGCCGGCGCGGCCAGAAAGTGGAGACAGTTCATGCAGAAACAGCCCCCTAACGTACAAGACAGCTTCCTGAACCACGTACGGAGAGAGAAGATCAACCTGACCATTTATCTCGTGAACGGGGCCAAGCTGACCGGCCGCATCAAAAACTTCGATCGCTTTGCCATCATCCTGGAAAGTGGCGGGGTCGACCAGTTACTTTTCAAGCATGCGATATCCACAATCAGTGGAAACCGACAATTCGGCAACTACATGAATCTCGATCGCGTCGGCGAGCAAAACGAGCAAAACGAGTAGCCTTTAGCGCCCTATTTGCAGTTTTTGTTTCCTTTTTGTTCACCTCTATTGACCAGGTAAACTCGCGTGCTATAATTTACGGCTTAACGTAAAGGGCTCAATGTGTTAGTCGATTTGCACCAGGTGCCAGCGGAAGGTCAGGCCGTTGATAAGGCGGTTCACCTCCCGGAGGATAACGCCGAGAGGCAGGAGTTTTGGCTAGGGGGGGCCGTTCGTGTGATCGGTCATATCTCGAGGACGGATCTTGCCGAGGATCGTGACGCTCGAGCGTTTCGGCTGTTGGGGCGCGTGGTAGCGGATCATCTCGAGCTTGCTTGTGATCGGTGCCTCGCTCGGTTCGAAACAACGGTTCGCGAGGATTTGGACCTTCTATTCTTGCCTCAATCCAACAACGTCGCTCGGGCAGGAGAGGACGACCGAGGTTTGGATCAAAACGAGCTTTTGGTGAGCTTCTATCGAGATGACCGGATCGATCTGTCGCACATAGCTTGGGAGCAGATCGTTCTCGCCATTCCGATGAAGCCACTCTGCACACCTGATTGCAAAGGCTTGTGTCCCGACTGCGGGCTCAATCGTAACGTCGCGAGCTGCAGTTGTGTTCGAGACGACGTGGACCCGAGATGGAAGGTATTGAACGACCTGCTCGACCTGTGAGCTCGGCCCAACAAGGACGCCAAGCCCGACAAAGGAGATTGTTCTGATATGGCAAATCCCAAGAGAAGACATTCGAAGAGCCGGCGAGGCAAACGCCGGGCACATGACGCGCTCGTAAACAAGCCGCTCTCCGAGTGCCCTCATTGCCACCAAGCTAAACATCCGCACCGAGTGTGTCCAAGCTGTGGGTACTACAAAGGTGCCCAAGTGATGGAAGTCAAAGAGCTCTAGTGCTCGAGCCGCTAGGCTTGTCCGCCTGAGGCGGGCTCGGGCCATAGGGCCGGCACATCCTGCCCGTTTCTCTCGGTCGAATCGAGGTGGCCCGCGGGAAACAAAGAAGGCATGCTTCGATGAGTGGAGAAGGTAAAGTTGCGCTTCTCTTTCCCGGACAAGGCTCGCAAGAGACCGGGATGGGGAAAGACGCATTCGAGAGCTTTGACGGCGCGCGTCGAGTTTTCGAGATCGCCGATAAAGCGCTCGGGTTCTCTATCAAGGAGCTTTGTTTCGAAGGTCCGGACGAGGCGCTCAAACTCACTGAAAATACGCAGCCCGCGATCTTGACGACGAGTATCGCCCTCTGGGAAGTTTTGCGCGGCGCTGGTATCAAGCCGGATTATGTGGCCGGGCACAGTCTCGGCGAATATTCGGCTCTTGTGGCTGCGGGCGGTTTGACCCTGCCGGACGCGGTCAGGCTCGTGAGAAAACGTGGGCGCTACATGCAGGATGCCGTGCCCGTCGGGGTTGGAGCGATGGCGGCCATTCTTGGGCTCTCTGTCGATGACGTCGAAGCGCTTTGTGGAGACGTGGCGGAGGGGCAAGTGGTCGAGCCCGCCAATTTGAACGGCGGGCGGCAAGTCGTGATCGCGGGGCACCGAGAGGCCGTCGATCGTGCTTGCGCGCTTGCCAAAGAGCGCGGTGCGCGCAGGGCTTTGCCGCTCGCGGTGAGCGCGCCGTTTCATTGCACGCTCATGAAGCCCGCCGCGGTGCAGCTCGCCAAGGATTTAGAGAGCACAGCTTTTTCAGATCTCGAGGTGCCTCTCTTTACGAACGTCGATGCAGAGCCCATCACCTCCGGGGCTGCGGCGCGTGATGCGCTCGAGCGGCAAGTGGTCTCACCCGTTCGCTTCGAAGCAATCATCGAAGCCATGGCTTCCGCGGGCGTCGATCGATTCGTGGAAGTCGGGTCCAGAAAAGTTCTTTCCGGGCTCGTGAGAAAGATTGTCAAGAATGTAGAGACTCTCACGGTGAGCTCGTCCGCGGGCGTGAAACGATTCACGGAGGCGAGCATTGTCTGAGTGGGAGGGAAAGCTCGCTCTCGTTACCGGCGGCTCTCGCGGCATCGGACGAGCGATTGCCGCTGCCCTGGTCGAACGCGGTGTGCGCGTTGTGCTGACCGGGCGCAGCGAAGAGCGCGCACGGGCGACTGCCGAAGAGCTAGGCGCTTGCGCCCAGGGCGTCGCGATGGATGTTTCCGACCGGGAGGCGGTTGCCCGTGTGTTCAAATCGGTTCTCGACGAGCATGAGCGGATCGACATTCTCGTCAACAATGCGGGAATCACACGGGACAACTTGCTCATGCGGATGAAGCCGGAAGAGTGGAACGCGGTCCTCGCGACGAACGTCAATGGGCTCTACTATTGCAGCCAGGTGGTTCTCCGGCCTATGATTCGCCAGCGCTCCGGGCGTGTCATCAATATGAGCTCTGTTGTCGGTCTGATGGGCAATGCGGGACAAGTTAATTATGCGGCGTCCAAGGCCGCGATTTTGGGATTTACCAAGGCGCTTGCCCGTGAGGTGGCATGTCGAAACGTGACGGTGAATGCGATTGCACCTGGTTATATCGAGACCGATATGACGCGCGAGCTTCCGAAAGGCGCGACCGAGGCGCTCCATGAGGCGATTCCAATGAAGCGCATCGGCCAGCCTTCGGATGTAGCTGCGGCGGTCTTGTACCTTGCGTCCGAAGGTGCGAGCTACGTTACGGGACAGGTTTTGCAAGTCAATGGCGGTTTATACATGTGAGGAGGATTCCATGAGTAAGATTCCAGATAAAGTCAAAGGCATAATCATCGAGCAGCTCGGCGTCACCGAGGATCAAGTCACAGAGGACGCGTCGTTCGTCGACGACCTCGGCGCTGATTCTCTCGATCAAATGGAGCTCGTCATGGCGCTCGAAGAAGAGTTTGGCATCGAGATTCCCGACGAAGACGCGGAGAAGATCACCCGCGTGAGAGAGGCGATCTCGTACATTACCGAGCACGGGAAGTAGAGGGTTTTTGAATCGTAGAGTGGTTATTACGGGCGTTGGGCTGGTTTCAGCTCTCGGACTCGGCACGAAGGAGACCTGGGATGGTTTGCTTGCCGGCAGGTCGGGGATCGGGCCGGTTACCCATTTCGATGCGTCCGATTTCAGCGTGCGCATTGCCGGCGAGGTGAAGGATTTCGATCCGCTTCGCTTCGTCGCCAAAAAAGACGTCAAGAAGATGGACGCTTTCATGCAATATGCGCTGGCGGCCTCCGACTTTGCGATGGAAGATGCGGGGCTGGTGATAAAGGAAGACAATGCCGTACGCGTGGGTGTTTTCATCGCGTCGGGAATTGGGGGCTTCAGCACCATCGAGCGAGAGCACTCCGCCCTTTTGAAAGGCGGCCCGCGTCGTATTTCGCCTTTCTTTATCCCCGCGATCATCATCAATCTCGCGGCGGGCCACGTCTCTATCCGTTTCGGGGCCAAAGGGCCTAACTCGGCGACAGCGACCGCCTGTTCGGCAAGCACTCATGCCATCGGCGACGCGATGAAGATCATTCAGCGCGGCGATGCAGACGCGATGATCGCTGGCGGGTCCGAAGCAGCGATTACGCCCATGGGTATCGGAGGCTTTGCGGCCATGAAAGCGCTCTCGGTCCGCAACGACGAGCCGGAGCGGGCTTCACGGCCCTTCGACCGCGACCGTGACGGATTCGTTGTCGGGGAGGGTGCCGGCATCCTCGTGCTCGAGGAGCTCGAAGGTGCTGAGGCGCGTGGTGCGGACATCTATGCGGAGCTCGTGGGTTATGGCATGAGCTCCGACGCATATCATATGACCACACCGTCCGAGACGGGGGATGGCGCGCGACGCGTCATGGAGAACGCGATCGCCGATGCAGGAATTCCGCCGACCGAGGTCGGATATGTCAACGCGCATGGCACATCCACTGCCTATAACGACCGCACCGAGACCCTGGCGATCCGCGCGGTGTTCGGCGACCACGCGGACCAGTTGGCCGTAAGCTCGACGAAGTCCATGACGGGCCATCTTCTTGGAGGTGCCGGTGGGCTCGAAGCCGGGATTACCGCGCTTGCCCTGAAAGAACAAATCGTGCCCCCGACGATGAACTATGATAATACCGACCCCGACTGTACTCTGGATTACGTTCCCAACGAGGCTCGGACGCTTTCGTTCGAATACGCTCTTTCGAACTCGTTTGGATTCGGGGGAACCAACGGCGCATTGTTGCTCAAGCGCCACACAGCTTAAATTGAAGCACCGTCGGTCAGTACTGCGTCAAGAGGTGAGAGGATGACGACAGGCGTCGTTTTCACCGAAGATTTCAAAAAGCACGATACCGGTAGAAGCCACCCGGAATCGGCGGGTTGTGTCGATGCGGTCGCGCGTGCTCTTCGCGACCCCTCGCTGACGGACAAGCTCAAAGTACTAGAACCGCGCCGTGCCGAGCGGGAAGAGATACTGCTCGTCCATTGGGACCGCCTCTATGACGAGGTCCTCGAATCCGCCGGAAAGAAACGCACTCATTTGGACTCGGATTCGGTCGCATCCGCGGAAACCGCGGAAGTGACGCACCTCGCCGCGGGCTCGGTACTGACCGCGACCGAGGCGGTCATTGACAAAACGGTCCAAAACGCATTCGCCTTTCCGCGGCCGCCGGGACATCACGCGAAGCCCGACAAAGCGATGGGCTTTTGCATTTTTAACAATGTTGCCATCGCGGCTCAATACGCGCAGACACGATTTCAGCTCGATAAAATATTGATCCTCGATTTCGACGTCCATCACGGAAACGGGACGCAAAAAGTGTTCTATACATCACCCGAAGTCCTGTTTCTGTCGACTCACGAGTTGGGAAATTACCCAGGCACGGGTGACTTGGGAGAAATCGGCAAAGAGGAAGGCGAGGGATTCACGCTCAACGTACCCATGCCACCCGGGATGGGGAGTCCAGAATTCTTGCGTATCTTTCGCGATGACGTGGTTCCCGTCGGACTCGAGTTTGCGCCCGAGCTCATCCTTGTCTCGGCGGGTTTCGACGCTCATCGAGACGACCCGCTCGGCGGCATGAATCTTACACGCGATGGCTATGCGGGGATCACGCATGAGATTCTACGGCTCGCGGAGAGCACCTGCGATGGGAAGGTTGTGTTTGCGCTAGAAGGTGGTTATGACCTGCACGCGCTCGAGAATTCGATCGTCTCGACCCTTGCGGTCATGACCGGAGAACGGACGCTGGAATCCGCGGACGCCGGAAAGGCGGCTGAGGCGCTCGTTAACGAAGTGCGTGAAGCGCACGGAGCCTATTGGTCGAGTCTCCGTGAGCACTAGGATATGACCCATGGCTAAAAAGGCCCAAAAGAAAAACGTCGCCAAGAAGACAAAAGCAAAAGCCAAGCCTGCCCCGAAAAAGACGACCAAGAAATCGCCGAAGCGCCGGCAAGCTAGTGGACTTGGGATTGCGTCGCTGCATATCGATTTCATGACGTATAAAGTCGACCAGCTCAAGAAGTTTTACGAAGGGATTCTGGAGCTTTCGACTGAGACGAGTGATGATGAAGGCTTGAACTATCTTCTCGTGAGGACGTCGCCCGAGTCCACGATGGGTTTCATGCCCCCGCATCCAGATATGCGGGGTGAGCAGCCGCTGCCTCGCGAGCCGACATTGTATTTCGAGGTCAAAGATGTCGACCGCGCCTATGCTCAACTCATCGCGAAAGGCGCGGCATTTGCCGGGCCGCCAGTGGAAATGCCGTGGGGTGACCGCGTGGTCACGACCACCGATCCAGAGGGTCGGACAGTCATGCTCGCTTCGAAGGCCATGGGCAAGAAGGCGCGAAAGTGAGCGAGATCAACCCCTATATCAGGCGCCTCGTCGACATCCCGTCCGTCTCGGGCGGTGAAGGCGATGTCGCCCGTTTTCTAGAAAAAGATCTAGCGAATCGCGGCTTCTCGGTGCGTCTGCAAGAGGTCGGCGCGGATCGCTTCAACGTTCACGCGGTCAATAATGGCGCGACCCCGCGGCTCATTTTCAACACCCATATCGATACTGTGCCCCCGTTCTACGAGAGTTCGGAGGACGACACGTACATCTATGGCCGCGGCTCCTGTGACGCTAAGGGGATCCTTGCCTGCATGGTGCTCGCCACGATGGCTCTACGCGAAGAAGGCATCCGTGAAATCGGAATGCTTTTCGTCGTCGGCGAAGAAGTCGATAGCGCCGGCGCTTTGGTCGCCAACAAGGACGACTGGAAGAGCGAGCACGTGGTGGTCGGCGAGCCTACCGAGAACCGCATGGCGAGCGGCCACAAAGGCGGCCTCAAGTTCCGTCTGAAGGCGAGCGGCAAAGCGGCCCACTCCGCCTACCCGCAGCTGGGAGAATCGGCCATCGCCTACTTGCTCGACGCGCTCAACGACATTCGCGCCGAAGATTGGGGCAAGAGCGACCTGCTAGGCGCAGCCACGCTAAACGTCGGTACGATCAAAGGCGGCCTGGCCGCCAACGTGTTCGCCCCTGAAGCCGAATCCGACGTCTTCATCCGAGTCGTAGGCAACGTGAACGACGTCAAGGCAAAGCTAGAAAAGATCCTGACCAAACACCCGAAACTAACCTACGAAGTGATTGCTGCCGCCGACGCCGTAACGTGCAAGACCGTGGACGGTTTCGCCATCGCGCCCGTATCGTTCGGAACCGACATCCCCGCCCTGACCAACCTGGGAAAACCACTGCTGTTAGGTCCAGGCTCGATCCACGACGCCCACACCAACGCCGAAAAAATAGGCAAGGCAGAAGCCCAAAAGGCCGTCAAATACTACCAGCGCCTAGCGAAACAACTACTAGACTAACTAGACGAGCCCTGAAAGCTGAATGCGTGGTTGCTTAATAATAATCAGAGCAACTCATAAAATAATGGCACCGCGGACAAACCAACTTGCATCGGCTTTCTTCGAGACGGGCCGAGCAGTTTGGGCAAGTTCTGATTAGAACGTCAGGATCGATCGGCTTGGGGGTGGCGCGCTCAGCTGATTCGACCGAGTCTGCCTGTGCCGTCCGCTCCGAGCTCAACTACGCCGTCCACGCTTGCCCGCGACTACCGCTTTGAACCGGGGCTCCGCCCGCAAGGGCTCGAACTCGGCGGCTTTTTGGGCTTCGGCACGCCGCGGGGGGTCGATATCGATGGCTGTTTGCAGGGCGTCAATGGCCGCATCCGGCTGGCCGAGCTGCGCGTAAGCAATCGCGAGGTTGTAGAAAGCTTCGTCGCAGTCTGGATGATTCTTCAGCGCGTATTTGAGATCCTCGATAGCCGTTTCAATGCGGCCGAGCTGGAGAAAGACAATGCCCCGTTGAAGAAGAGCGCTGTGGTCATCCGGCGTCATTTCGAGCGCTTGGGTGAACTCGCCAATCGCAAGCTCTTCTTTCCCCGCGTCGAAATGGGCGAGACCTTTGAGCACGTGGCCTTCGACCGCGCCCGATTCCATCGCGATCATGTCGTCGGCGACGGCCAACGCTTCGTCGATTTTGGAAAGCTCCAAAAACGCAGTGCCTTTGGCGATGCGGGCGTCGATTTTGTCGGGAGCCGCGGCGATGGCGCGGTCGAAATCGCTGACGGCTTCCGGCCAACGCTTCAAATCCGCGAACGCGGCGCCGCGATTGTAGAGCACGTCGCTGCCATCGAGCTCGAAGCGCAAAACCTCGTTGAAGCCTTTGATGGCGGCCTCGGGCTGGCCCAATTCGCGCAGGATCACTGCCCGATTATGGAGCGATGCGAGATGGTTCGGCTGGACTTCGAGAGTCCGCTCATAGTCAGCTAGAGCCTCTTCCAGGCGCCCCTGCAGGTCGTAAACCACGCCCCGATTGTAATACGCGAGGTACGATTCCGGGTTCAGAGTTAGCGCTCGATTCAGGTGCCGGAGCGCCTTTTTGAGGTCATCCTGGTCGATGGCCTTGACACCAAGGTCCACATAGCGCTCGCCCAGTTGAATCTGACTCATAGTAGCGTCCCAGAATAGCTCTGGCCCGGAGCCGAATGCAAACGCTGATCCTGATAGGATACTTTCGTGAAAACGGCTCGGGGGCGTTTTTCAGGACTCTTGCGTTGGTATGCGCGCCACAAGCGAAAGCTTCCGTGGCGCGACCATCCCGACCCTTACCAGGTTTGGCTGTCCGAGTTGATGCTCCAGCAGACCCAAGTACAAACGGTGGTCCCCTATTTCGAGCTTTTCATCGAGCATTTGCCCGACGTCGACGCGGTCGCGAACGCAACGGAGCAGGAAGTGCTCGCCCTGTGGTCGGGACTAGGCTATTACCGACGTGCACGCTCGTTCCACGCGGCCGCGAGAACCATCGTCTTCGAGCTCGGCGGTCGCTTTCCGGAAGACGTAGCTGGCTGGCTGCGGCTGCCCGGCGTGGGGCGGTATACGGCCGGCGCCATCGTCTCCATTGCATTCGGCGTTCGAGCGCCAATCTTGGATGGGAACGTCGCGCGCGTCTTGTCGCGCGTGTGCGAGGTGTACGGGAACCCGAGAAAAGGGGAGAGCAAGCGACGCTTGTGGGAGCTAGCGGCGGAGATCCTGCCCGACCGATCGATCTCGGAATTCAACCAAGCCCTCATGGAGCTCGGCGCTCTCGTTTGCGTGCCGAGAAATCCGCGTTGCGTTATCTGCCCACTGCGCGACACGTGCGCCGCAAAGCGTCTGGGCCTAGAGCAAACGCTACCAGAGCTTCCGCCTCCCAAGAAAAGCGTCCGAGTCACGCTTGCCGCTGCCATTATCGAGGAGAAAGGAAAGCTGCTGGTTTATCGACGAGAGGGCGTCGAGCTCATGAAAAACATGTGGGAGTTTCCGGAAGCAGAATGTGGCGACGGTGAAGACCCGTGCGCCGCCCTCGCCCGCGAGGCTCAGGAAAAATATGGACTGGACCTGACGCCGGGCCGAGAGCTTGCCAAAGTGAAGCACAGCATCATGAACCGCCGCATCGTTCTGAGGGCTTATGCCGCCAAGCTAGAGCGCCGTCCTCCGAGGATCGGCAAAAGGAAGTGGGTGAGCCCCGAAGAACTTCTGAACCTGCCCACGTCGTCGATGATCCACAAGGTCCTGGGCAAGCTGAACCCCGATGGCTGAATCCTGAATGGTCCAGGACGTGCGGTCAGAAAAGCCTCCCCCTCACGAGAAACGGGGCGCGCCTTCTTTGACCACGCCTTCAGGTTTCGGTCTTGGCTTCTACGGGACCGCCTTCTGTGGCCGGTGCGTCGCCCAAATCATCACTTCCGCTCCAGCACATGTGGCGCCCCACTTCTTCCTTCCACTTCTTTCGTTCGTCCGGGCTCATATGCGCCATCTTCGATTCACAGCGCTTGCCTCGGTGCATACCGTAGCCTCTGCCGCTACCTCCGACGAGGATGCGCGTTAGAATCAAAAGGCTAGGGCCTGGATCAAGGTGATTTGCGCTCCATCAAAGATCGCAGGGATCAGTGCATTCCAGAGAAGCATCACCGTGACGCTGGCAAGCAGAACAAATCCCGCGAAGAGGACCGACATTTTGGCGCCTTTAACTATCCAGTATCGTTTCATTCCTTCCCCTCTATATTTCGTTGTGCAGCGATTCGAGCCGCCTGCGCAGCGCCCGCACTGCGTAGTGCTTCCGCAAACGTAGCGCGTTCTCCGTCTCGCCGGTAAGCTCGGACATTTCCCTGAAACTCATCCCCTCGAATTCGTGCCAGATGAAGACCTCGTTTTGTGACCGCGGCAAGTCGTTCACCGCGGCCTTGAGCTCGTTCCATATGGCGTCACGTATGACCAGACCCTCGGGATTCTTGGGAAAATCCGGAAGGATGTCCGCGAGGTCCACCTCCATCCATTCTCCTTGTGCCACGGTTTGCCGCGACGCGTCGGGGCTCTTCTTGCGGTAGCTGTCCGTAATTTTGTTCCGTGCCACTTGGAACAGCCAAGAGGTCACGTGCTCGATCGTTTCCAGCCGGCGATACGCCTCGATGAACTGCCAGAAGACGTCCTGCAAAATGTCTTCGGCGTCGTCTTCGTGCCGTACGCGCTTGCAGAAGAAATTGAAAAGACGCCCGTGCTTCGTCCGCACCGTCTTTTCAATCTCGGTATTCTGCTGATCAGCCATCGCGTTACTGACTACGGCGTCCATCTACCCTGTAGTCGGGTGTGGAGGAGGAATATTTCACGAAAAAGAATTTCGCATGCGCCCGCGTTTGGCAAGGGGCGTGGTAGCCACCGTGACCGTGTTCGGCCGCGCAAGGCAAAAGAATGGAGTCGAGCGTCTCCTCGGAAAAGACATCTTTGGCCGATGGTACGTTCCACTCGCGACGTCATCGGTGACATGAGCCCAGCGTTTTCTTCGGATGGAAATACCCTCGCGTTCATGCGCCACATCGCCCATGGTCATGGGGGACCTCTTCGCACAGACCCTTCTGAGTAGCGAAGCTCGACGCGTGACGTCGAGTGCGCGACATCAGATACTACAGGTTGCGTGGACGCCCGATGGCAGGAACTGCTGTTCGTTGCCGGAGCGGAAGGTACGCTCCAGCTCTAGCGGGTTCTGTCTGCGGGAGGAGACCTGCGGCGCGTCGCGGTCATCGGGGAGAACATAGTGGGCTTCGCCCTGTCCAGGGCCGCGGAGCGGCTCGTCTACGTGATCGATCATGAGGAGGTAGATCTCTGCCGGACGACGAGTCCTGCCGGAGGCTCACCGAAGCGGCCGCAGCGATGGTTCGCGAAAGGCTGGGAGTTCGAGCCACGGTTCTCTCCCGACCGTAGCCGCGTTGTCTTTCAGTCCACGCGCACGGGCTACACGGAAGTCTGGATTGCGAACGCGCACGGCAAGCACCCGACGCAGCTGACGCACCAAGAGACGTCCTTTGGAGGAATCGGCTGGCCCCGGTCGGCCGCATCCTGGCCTTCTATAGCATGCTCGCCGGAAACTCGGACATTTACCTCATGGACTCGGAGGGAGGCACCCCGAAGCGTTTCACGGACCATCCGGCCAACGGCGGCGGACTCCCTTGGTTTTCTTTTTACGGTCGCTTTCTGTACTTCACGTCTTTGCGTTCCGGTGACCTAATGTTTAGCCAGGTAAACCTGAAAGAGTTCTAAATCTAAACCACACAGCTGACTCCTATCCCCACATTCCCTTGCCTTTAAAATATCGCTAAAAGCAAGGAGAGGTGGGGATAGGAGGGGATGTGGGGATAAGAAAGAATTTGCTTCAGAACGTGGTACAAAATCCTCGGTTCTGGCGGGTTAGAGGCTAAGCGACGCCGTTGACGCGGGTCAAGGAGCCGACAGTTCTGCTGCAAGTTGCTATCGCGTACCTCAGAATGGGGAACTTCAAGGCCGCGCGCCTGCGTATCGAGAATGCGCTCGATCGTTACGACACCCTTGTGGATGCGGACTATGTGATGGGCCTGATCGTCAAGGAGGAGGGTGACGAGGAGGCGGCCGCGAAGCATTTCGAGACAGTTCTCGAGATCGATCGCGATCACCGAGAAGCCAACATGGCGCTTGCGGAATGGCTCGAGAGAATCGGCGAGGCGGAGGCTGCGCGGGAGAACTTGCGCCACGCGTCGCACGGTACGAACGACAATTTCGAGATTCTGCTAGCGCTCGGAGGCCTTTCTTATCGTCTCGGCGATCTAGACGCGGCCGTTACGGCGTTCGAGCAGGCCTACGAAAAGCAGCCTTCGGACGAGGACGCCGCGTTTAATTTGGGGGCCATGCGGTTGGCCGAGCAGCGCTTTGTCGAGGCGATCACGCTTCTCCGTCCGCTGGTCGAAAGGGAGGAGCCGCATGACGGTGCGGCCTTCAACCTCGCGCTTGCTCTTCATAGCTAGGAGGATTACAGCGGAGCGCTGGGGCTCTCGAGGCACTTCCCGAGCGCGACCCGGATTACGTAGGTGCGTCGTTCTCGCTCGCGGTGGTCTTGGAAGCTCTCGAGGACGATGCGGGTGCCGAGAACGCCTATCGGGAGGCGGTCCGCAAGACTCCCGGCTCTATTCCCGCTTTCCTGAACTTTGCAGCGCTTCTCGAGCGCCTCAAGCGGCGCGATGAAGCGGTCGCGGTGCTCAAGCAAACGCTCGAGCTGCCGATGGACGACGAGCAGGCCGAGGTCATTCGCGAGGTAATCGAGAGCTTGGAGGGAGCGTAATGACGAAGTGGAAGGGCTATGACCCGAAAGCCACCGCCCTTCCCTTAGTGGGTCAAAGACCTCCCGATGCCCCGTGGAAGCGTTCCAAACCTTGGCTACACTCGCCGCCGCCTAAGCCAAAGCCAAAGCCAAATAGCCCGCCCCCGATGCCATCGATGTTGTCCCAGAACCCACGGGTACCTCCGTCCGATTCAATGCCTTTACCGAGGACTCGGACCCCGGTAAGAATGCACCTGCCAAAGAAGTCTGGGCCCGAGCCTCGATCTACAACTTCCTCTAGCACAACAAATGCCAATTTCCAGAATCCGTGTAAGGGCAAGCAATAAAGGGAGATAGGGTTTGGAACACGTCGAGCACGTGTTCTCGGATGTCTCCCAACTGAGACGTTTCACTGGGGAACGAGTCCTCTGAGGAGGACATGGGGCTTGCCTCGCCGAACCAAGCGGGCTTGCCCGCCGAAACCTTGGCGAAGACGGGGCCTGTGCTAACATGAGTTTCGTTTTATACATACGGGGGTTTCGTTTGGTTTTGAGGAGAGGATGACGACTTACGATTTCGAGCGGATCGAGCGGAAATGGCAGAAGAAGTGGCTCGATAGTAAGGCTTTCGAGGTTCGCGAAGACCCGAAGCGCCCCAAATATTATGTTTTGGAGATGCTTCCTTATCCTTCCGGGAACATCCACATGGGGCATGTCCGCAACTATTCGATTGGAGATGCGGTGGCGCGCTTCAAACGGATGCGCGGGTTCAATGTGCTGCATCCCATCGGTTGGGACGCGCTCGGACTTCCCGCGGAGAACGCGGCACTCAAGAACCAGAAACATCCCGAGGAGTGGACGCTCAAGAATATCGAGCATATGAGGACGCAGCTCAAGCGGATGGGTTTTTCTTACGCTTGGTCGCGTGAGTTCGCAACCTGTGATCCTCAGTACTACCGCTTCAATCAGTGGTTCTTCATCCAGATGTGGAAGAAGGGCTTGGCTTATCGAAAGATGGCGTCGGTCAACTGGTGTCCGGACGACAAGACGGTTCTTGCGAACGAGCAGGTCATCGATGGGCGCTGCTGGCGCTGCGACGCGGAAGTTGTTCAGAAAGAGCTCGAGCAGTGGTTCTTGAAGATCACCGATTATGCCGACGAGCTTCTGGCCGCGATGGAGTCCATGGACCGCTGGCCGGGCAAGGTGCTCACGCTCCAGCAAAACTGGATCGGCCGCTCGGAAGGGGCCGAGATCGAGTTCGCGGTTCCGGATGTATCGGAGTCCATCAGTGTCTTTACGACACGCGTGGACACCATCTATGGCGCGACCTTCGTCGTGCTGGCTCCCGAGCATCCTCTCGTGGCGCGATTCGCTTCTACGAATCCAGAAGTCGCGAGCTATGTCGAAAAGGCGCAGTCCGAGGATAAAGACACGCGCTTGGCCGAAGACCGAGAGAAGACCGGCATCGCCACCGGGCACGACGCCGTCAACCCTTTCAACGGCGAGTTGGTTCCGATTTGGGTCGCGGATTATGTACTCATGGGTTATGGCACCGGTGCGGTCATGGCCGTGCCCGCGCATGATGAGCGCGACTTCGCTTTTGCGAAGAAATACGGGCTGACGATCCGCCCCGTGGTTCAATCGGGGCCAGGTGAAGAGGACGCGCTCGAGACCGCGTCCTCGGATTACGGAACCGTCGTGGACTCGGGCGAGTTCACCGGACTTCCTTCCAAAGAAGCCATCACGGCGATGACGGCACATGCGGTTAATGCTGGTTTCGGCAAAGCGGCCATCACATACAGGATTCGCGACTGGGGCATCTCCCGTCAGCGTTACTGGGGGACTCCGATCCCTATGATCTATTGCGGCGAGTGTGGCGTGGTGCCCGTGCCGGAAGGCGAGCTCCCGGTTATTCTCCCGCGCGACGTCACGATCACCGGTACGGGGGGGTCGGCTCTCGGGGAGAACGAAGACTTCGTGAACGCCAAGTGTCCTGAATGCGGCGGTGTGGCGCAGCGCGAGACCGACACGATGGACACTTTCGTGGACTCGTCGTGGTACTTCTATCGCTATGTCGATCCGAAGAACGAGGAGCTGCCGTTTTCGCCTGAAGCCGTGTCCTATTGGTTTCCCATCGACCTCTATATCGGGGGCATTGAGCACGCGATCCTTCATCTGATTTACTGCCGTTTCTGGACGAGGGTGATGCGCGACCTCGGCCTCGTCGAGATCGACGAGCCGGTGACGACGCAGCTCTCACAAGGCATGGTCATCAAAGACGGCGCGAAGATGTCGAAGAACAAAGGCAACGTCGTCGACCCGGAAATGTTCATCGCAAAATACGGGGCCGACACGGTGAGGCTCTATATGCTCTTCGAGGCGCCGCCGGAAAAGGAAGTCAACTGGACCGATCAGCGCTTGGAAGGACCCTCACGATTTCTCCAAAGGGTGTGGCGTTTCGTCGAGAACGAGAAAGATGCGCTCGGCTCCACGTCTCCGATTGAAGGAAACGAAGAGTGGGCCGAGATCGAGGCGGCTCTTCGTCGTAAGACGCATCAGACGATCATGCGGGTAACGCGCGACATCGAAGAACGGCTTCACTTCAATACCGCCATCGCGGCGATCATGGAGCTCGTGAACGAGCTCTACAAGTCGATCGATCCACGCCCTCATCGCTCGGACACTTGGAAAGTGATCCGCCAAGCGACGGAGACCGTGATCCTTCTCCTGAGCCCTTTCGCGCCCCATATCGCGGAGGAGCTTTGGCAGATCCTCGGAAACCGAAAAGGTCTCACGTCGGCGACGTGGCCGGTCTACGATCGGGCCGTTGCCGCCGAGGATACCATCACGCTCGTCGTCCAAGTCAATGGCAAAGTGCGCAGCCGGCTGACACTTCCTGCCAATCAAGTAGAAGACGAAGTCAGACGGCTCGCTCTCGAGGACGAGAAAATCCAGGGGCTCCTGGAAGGCATGGAAGTCAAACGCGTGGTTGTGGTCCCGAATCGCCTCGTCAACGTAGTCGTCGTACCGCGTGTCGCGGTGGAGCTAAAACAGGAGTGACGTTATGAGAGCTTTGCGGTGTGCTCTACTGAGCGCTCTTTTGGTCACTTTGAGTGGATGTGGTTACAGCCTGGCAGGAAAGGGAAATTTCCTTCCCGACTATATTGCCGTGGTGGCGATCCCCACATTCGAGAACCGGAGCGATCAAATCGCCATTGAAGAGATCGTCACGTTCAAAGTCGTCGACGAGTTCAACGCCCGTGGCCGCTACAAAATCCAAGTCGATGTCGCTGGAGCGGATGCAGTAATGACGGGTACGATCATGTCTTTCGACTCGGCGCCCTCGGCGCTCGAAGGCGGCAATACCGAGATTTCCTCGAGCCAGGCGGCGACTTATACGGTTGTCATCCGCGCCCAAGTCGAGTTCAAAGATCTCATCGCGGACAAGGTGCTCTGGGAGAGCAGTAGCTTCCAGTTTCGGGATGACTTCGAGATCGGAGAGGACGAAGAGGGCTTTTTCGATCAAGAAGGTTTGACGATGCAGCGCCTGGCTGAGGAGTTTGCGAAATCGCTGGTAAGCGCCATTCTCGAGGCGTTCTGAGCGCGGTCTCGGGTGAAGCTCTCATATTACCGGCTAGCCGCGCACTTCGATCAGGGGAAGCTCGAGCCGGTCTACGTCATCATGGGCGAGCAAGATCTCCTGCGTGAGCTGGCTGTCGCCAAGATAAAGCGCCACGTTCTCGGGAATGACGAATCGCCGTTCAACCTCGACCGTTTCGACGGTGAAGCGACCGACGGCGCCCAAGTGGTGATGTCGGCTAATCTGCTGCCCATGCTCGGCGGACGGAGGGTTGTGATCGTCAAGCGTGCGCAGAAGCTCCTCGAGAAATCGGAAGAGCTGCGCGCTTATCTCGACGATCCGTCTCCCCAGTCGATTCTGCTGCTCGAGCTTTCGAAATCTCCGGACAAACGACGCAAGGCGTGGAAAGAGGTAGAAAAGAGAACGTCGGTCATCGCTTGCGACACGCCGAAGACCCCGGAGCTGGAAGACTGGGTGAGCGAGCAAGCGAAACAGCGCAAGCTGCGTCTAGGACAGAGCGCGGTACGCTTCCTCGTCTCGGAGTCCGGCGGGGAGTTGAGACACCTTTTGAACGAGCTCGAAAAGCTCTCGCTCTATGCCGGAGAAGAGAAGCTCGATCTCCAGACGATCGCGACCGTGCTCGGGCGTGGCAAAGCGCAAAGTATCTTTCGTTTCACGGATGCGCTTGCGGCGGGGGATGCCAAGAAAGCGCTTCGGCAGCTGGGTCGATTGCTTGAAGAAGGGGAGGCGCCGCTCCGGATACTGGCGCTGGTGGATCGTCTGGTGGGGCAGCTCCGGATGGCCAAGGAGTTTCAGAGCTCGCCCCGTCGAGGGGATAGCCTTGCGAAAGTTCTCGGAGTGCCGCCTTTCGCAGCGAAAAGTCTTTCCGAGGCGGTGCGGCGCTTCGATCGCGCGGCGCTCGACAGAGCGTTGCGATCCCTCACCGACACGGATCGGGTACTCAAATCGAGCGGTCTCCCGGCGCGGCTCTTTCTGGAGAGTCTTACTATCTCGCTTTGCGCGGGAGGTGGGCCGAGTGTCAGCTCGCGGCGAGCACCGAGAGCCGGCGCGTGAGCCGAGATTTGTAGCGGTTGCCGGTGTTTTCGTGAAGGATGCCTTTTTTTACCAGGACATCCACGAGCGATATCGTGTCGGGCAATAACTTCTTAGCCTCGTCGGCTTTGTCGGCGTCGATGGCTGCCCGCAGTTTATTGACCTGCGTTCTCAGACGGGTACGGTACGAGCGGTTGCGCAGGCGTTGCTTCTCATTCTGCCGCACTCGCTTGATTGCCGAAAGACTTTGAGCCAATGGCGTTCCTCCTCGGGGGACGTCGCCCCACTACCAAAGCAAGCATTTTAGCACAATGACAGAAACAACCCTAATCCATTGGCTGCAAAGGACCTTCGAGATCGAAGAGCGGGGAAGCTCCGTGCGGACGGAGCTTTTGGCCGGTCTAACCACCTATATGGCCATGAGCTATATTCTGCTCGTCAACCCTGCTATCCTGAGTGTCACGGGTATGGACCAGGGGGCTGTTCTCGCGGCGACGTGCTTCGCGTCGGCTTTTGCAACGCTCTGGATGGCCGTCCACGCCAACTATCCTGTTGCTCTCGCCCCAGGAATGGGCCAGAATTTCTTTTTCGCTTTTACCATATGCGGGCCGCTGGCAGCGGGCGGGTACGGCTATGGGTGGGAACAGGCCCTCGCAGCGGTCGTCATCGCTGGAGGTCTCTTCGTGCTTGCCTCCATCTGGAAACTACGTACGCGCCTCATCGAGAGCATTCCGGACCACTTGAAAAAGAGCATGGCGGTGGGGATCGGTCTCTTGATAGCGATCGTCGGTCTGAGGTGGGGCGGGATCGTAGCCGCGGCGCCGGGCATCCATATCGGGCTGGGCGATCTTGGCAGCAAAGCGGCGCTTCTCACTCTGTTCGGTCTGACGGTGACGTCGATCTTGACAGTGCTCCGTATCGACGGGGCGATCGTCGTGGGAATCTTAGCGTCGGCGATCGTGGCCATGATCACCGGGCTCACCGAGTTTCAGGGGGTTTTGGGGCTTCCGGATTCGCTCACGGCCGGACTCTTTGCGGCGGACTTCAAGGGACTTTTTGAACAGCAAGATGTCTTGGTGATCGTTTTTGTGATCCTCTTCGTCGATCTGTTCGACACCGTGGGCACACTCATCGGTGTTAGCGAGCGGGCCGGGCTGAGCGTAGACGGCCAGCTTCCTCGTTCGCGTGAAGCTTTCCTCGCTGACGCGGCAGGCTCGGTTGTCAGTGGGCTCGCCGGGACCTCCACCGTGACGAGCTACGTGGAAAGCGCCGCGGGCGTCCAGGCCGGCGGCCGCACGGGGCTGGCTTCGGTGGCGACGGCTTTTCTTCTCGCGATCTCGGTGTTCTTCTACCCTTTGCTGCGCGTCGTGGGCGGGGGCCTCGATGTGGGGGACGGTGTCACTCTCTATCCGACGCTTGCACCTGCGCTGATTCTCGTCGGCGTTTTCATGATGGCGTCTGTCGGGGACATCCAATGGAGCGAGCCTCACCAAGCGATCCCGGCCTTCTTGACCATAATCATGATGCCGCTAACGACGAGCATCACGGAGGGGATTGCGTTTGGGTTCATCTCGACATCGGTGCTGTATCTGATGAGCGGGCGTGGTCCCGAGCTCCACTGGGGGGCGCATTTGGTTGCCGTTTTTTTCCTGGCGCGGTTTGTTTGGGTTTGAAGAGTTTTCGCTCGATTAATATTAAGAAAAGCGTAACGCAAAGGCGCAAAGAAAAAGGAATGCAGATGAGAGGAGAGGCTTCTTGGGGGGTGAGGATTTGTTAGATTGGGTATAGGACGTTCCTCACAGGCTTACTGATAGTTGAAAGTAGAGAACGGAGACATGCGCGAATCACGATATTCCACGGGGGACACCGAGCTCGATGGGAAGCTCAGGGCACTGGTCAATGAATGTTGCACGGATGCGGAGCGCCGTCCTGTTTATGAAATGGCGACGACGGCTCTTCGGCTCGGCATCGACTGCGCGAAATATGTTGACCTGAAGGTTGCGAACACGGCGCTCAAGGAGATGCGCCGAGCCTTCAAAATGTTCACGCCGTTTCGACGGGCCCGCAAAGTGACCGTGTTCGGGTCGGCGCGCACGCTGCCGGAGCATGGCGATCACGAGCGAGCGGTCGAGTTCGGCAGGCTCATGGCCGAGGCCGGCTGGATGGTTGTCACCGGCGCGGGGAGCGGCATCATGGGCGCGGCTCACCAAGGCGCCGGCCGTAACTTGAGCATCGGTGTCAATATCAAGCTGCCGTTCGAACAATCTGCGAACGAGACCATTCGCGGCGACAAAAAGAAGCTCATGAGCTTCCGCTACTTCTTCACCCGGAAGCTCTTTTTGTTGAAAGAGTCCCATGCCGTGGTCCTTTTTCCCGGTGGGTTCGGGACGCTCGACGAGTGCTTCGAGGTTCTGACCCTGCTCCAGACCGGCAAGCAGACGCCGCTACCCGTCGTTATGGTGGAAAGCCCGGAGACGGGCTATTTCAGAGATCTGGCCCGGTTCATCGATCAGCGGATGCTGGGCCACGGTCTGATCTCGCAGGACGATCTGTCACTGTTTCGTATCGTGAAGAACCCCAAGGAAGCGGTCGAGGAGGTCATGCGCTTTTATCGCGTTTACCACTCGTCCCGCTACTTCGAGGACAAGCTCGTGCTCCGGCTCGAGCGCGACCTCACCGACGACGAGCTCGCCACTCTTAATGAAGGCTTTCAGGATGTGCTGCGCTCTAGCGAGATCGTCCGAAGTCAGCCTATTCGCGAAGAGCGCGGGACTCATTTCCAAGGTCTCGCACGAGTCGAGCTCGATTTCAACCGGCACGATTTCGGCCGCCTCCGACAGCTCATCGACAGCATCAACGCGTTCGACGCGCAGCCGGCCCTTAGGGCCCGAACTTTACTTTCGTAGTTGTTCTCGTGGCGCGTTGATGGCAGCGCGGTCGGTGACAGGCCGCCCATGGGAAGGCAAGAGCGCCTCGATAGGTCGCTCGAGGCAGCGGGCCGCGGCTGCGCGCGTCTCGTCGTTGACCTCTAGCTTGCTCTTGTTTGTCACGATGAAGGTGTCGCCCGCGAAGAGAAGGGCTCGCGCTTCCAGGTAGTCGGCCATGTGCCCGTCGGTATGTCCGGGAGTGGCGATGGCTTCGAGGTCTCCTTTGAGCTTCTCACCGTCTGTAACGAAGCTATCGGCAACAATCGGCGAGACTTTCGGGTGCCCGTGGTGCGCCGTCCCTTGCTGACCCGTCAGAAAAGGAGCCTCCGCTTCGGCATAGCGCACGCGTGTTCTCGCGCGCGCGTGGAACGCGGCGGCCCCCGCCGATTGGTCGAAATGCCAGTGGGTGAGTGCTACCAGCCGGACGGAGGACAGCCCGACGCGGGCTTCCTGAAGCCCCATCATCAACGAAGACGCGGTTGCATCGGGGCCGGTATCGATGACAACGGCTCCGGGGAAGGTCTTGATAATGTCGTCGGCGCTCTGGCTACGGCGATGCTGGACGCACCAGATTCCAGGAAGGGGCTCGAATATATCGAAACGTCGCATGGGCGAGACGGCAGTATAGAATGTCTCGCGCCATGGATGTCACCTGGCTCGTTTTTAAAAAGGAGCTCTTACCGATCATGCGCTCGCTCTTGCTCGTTCTGACGATATTGCTCTCGAGTGTCTCATTGGGCGCTCAGGAGGCCCCTCACGCAAAGAATGTGATCCTGCTCATCGGCGATGGGCTCGGCGCGGCTCAAACTGCGTTCGGCCTCCACTACGCCAATATGGTGGAGGGCCGAAAGCTGCATCTCGAAGCTCTAATGGATGACGGTAATACTGGCTATTCGATGCCGATACCTTATCTCAGCACCGTCATCGATTCCGCGGCCGCAGCGTCGCAGCTAGCGACCGGGCGGAAGGCCCGAAACGAGACGTTGAGCTTGAGCCCAGATGGCTACGTCGTGGAGACGGTTCTCGAGGCGGCCAAGAGACGTGGTCTTGCGACGGGGCTCGTCTCTAACATGCGTCTCTCCCACGCCACGCCCGCGGCCTTCGCCGCACATCAAATCTCGCGATACAACCCCGAGCCCGCGATTATGGACGATGTGCTCACCGGCTACGACGTCGACGTGTTATTGGGCGGAGGGGCCCGAGCGCTCGTGCCCTCGGGCCGGCGCGTGTCGGAATTTCTGCCAGGTATCGTCGACAAATTAGACGGTGACTCGAATCGGAAGGACGAAGTGAATCGCATCGCCGAAGCGAAGGCGAAGGGTTATGTTGTTGTCTCCGATCGAACGGGCCTCGCGGAAGCGTCGCCAAAAGCGGATAAGCTGCTGGGGCTCTTTGCCGCGTCGCATCTGCCCTACGTGCTGGATACGCGAGCGATGGGGCTCGAATCGGTGCCGAGCTTGAAGGATATGACCCAGGCCGCGCTCGACATGCTTTCACGGACAGGCAACGGCTTTTTTCTAATGGTGGAAGGAGGTCGCATCGACTATGCAGGGCATGACAACGACGCTGGAACGATGCTTCACGAGATTCTCGATTTCGATGAAGCGCTCGGCGCCGTGCTCGATTTTGAGGCAAGGCACCCGGACACGCTCGTGATCGTGACGGCAGATCACGGGACCGGTGGGTTTTCGTTCAGCTATGGCGACTTCAACGGCCGCCCCCCGGGATGGGAGCTTCCGAGCGGTCTCGGCTATGCGCCCCACCATTCATATCCTACCCGGGAGCAACTCGTGGCGCTTGGCCGTCAATCCGCGTCCTACCTCTACATTCTCGACGAAGCGAAGGGCTCTCCCGAGAGCCTCGTCGAAGAGGTGCGAGCCCACACTGGATTCGAGATGACGATCGAGGAAGCGAGAAAAGCTCTCGTCCGCGACGCCGACGGAAAGGCTGGGATCGAGGATTTCAGTCAGTTCTATCAAGACCAAGCAAGCAACCCAGCCTGTCTTCTAGGCCGGCGCCTCGCTCGTCACACATTCGTCGTCTGGGCGACCGGAGGACACACAATGGAGCCCATTCTCACTTTCGGACGTGGCCCCGGTGCGGAGATGTTACGCGGGGTTTACGAGAACACCCACGTCTACGACGTCGCTATGAAGGTGCTTCAGCACTACTCCGGAGGTTGTTAAAAGCAAGGGGATGTGGGGATAGGAGGGGATGTGGGGATGAAGAGATGGTTCGCCTTTATCTCCACATCTCCAACCGGTCCCCACATCTCCTTTGCTTTTCTTGTCTTTTTCGGTTGTTGGTTAGCGCTTTCGGATCTGTACGTCTCGGCTGAAAGTTGTGGCTTCGATGACGGCGCTACCGTCGCCGACCACGGCGCTGATATTGCGGCGTCTCTTGCTGCTCGAGGTCACGGTCATCGGGAACTCCGATTCGATCTCGCCGCTGAAAGTGCTGGCTTCGAGCTCGAAGCCTACGTCTTCGCCGATCACGATGACGACGTCACCGGAGTGGGTCGTGAACTCGTAGCGGCCGCCGCTCACGATTTGGCCCGTATATCGGATATCGCCACTCACGCTTTCGAACTCGCCCTGCTCGCAGGACACTTGGCGGATGCGGACGTCCCCGCTGACACTCGAGATCGAGAGCTCTTCGGCCTCGATGGAATGGATCGTGACGTTCCCGCTGACGCTCGCGATCTCGACATCGTCGTCGGAACGGGCGTTGCGAATTTCTACGTCTCCCGAGACCGACTTCGCTTTCACGAGGTTTGCGACGTCACTCACTTCGATCTCGCCGCTTACCGAGCTCACACTCGTCTCACCTTCGACTCCTTTTAACGTCACGTCGCCGGAGACCGAGCTTATCTCGACTTCCGTCCCGACGGGGACGGTGATGCGATAGTCGACGGAGACGCCGCCATGGCCGTGCTCGTGGTCGTCAGCATGATTATTGCGTCGTCGATGCGGGTAACGCGTCTCGACACGCACGCGGTTGCCTTGGTGGGAAATGTCTACCTCCACGCGCTCGAGAAGATCACGATCGCCGCGCCCATGAAGACGTTTGACCGCTTCGATCGTCAATTGATTCCCGGAAGTTCCCGAAACACGGATGTCTCCGGAGATGTTGGAAAGAGAGAACTCTCCATTGGGGCCGATATCGAATGTGCGAGAGGTCCGTTCTTCGCGGTCTTGCGCGACGCTCATGCCTGCCGTCAGCAGGGCACTAATCAGTAACGTGGTTGTGAATCGTATGTTTTTCATATTTTTTGCTCGTTTCATCCGATGGGATTCGGTGGGTCGTCCGAACCACGGATTTCGTCTATCAAGTCGAGGGCGTTTTGACCCTCGCCCTTGCGAACTTCGTTGATGAGGAGAATCGTCTTCTGAAGAAGCTCGACTTTGCGCCTGGAAGCTTCGAGAAGGCTCTCTTGGGCCGCCAAGCTCCCGGGCTCCGTCGCCATGGCTTCACGGCTTTCGTGGATCGCTTGCTCGATGAGGTCGAGACTCTCGGTCATCGTCCCGTTCAGCGCGCTCGGGAGCGTACCGTCGTTCAGTTCGATGATTTGCTCGAGCCCCGTGATCGCGTTCTCATAATGGATCTCCGCGCTTCGTAGCTCCTCGGTCACCAAGTTCGCGAGCGCGGCTGGGTCTTCCTTCGCCAAGTCGGCCATCTGTATCTCTTTCGGTGGGCGAAGCGCGATGAACAAGCTCACGCCTAGAACGAGGGCGGCGGCCGCGGCGAGCCCGCTCTGAAAATACGACCTTCGCGACTGGACGCGTTGGCCAGAACGGATGGATTCCGCAATGGAGGCCCAAGCCTGCTCGGGAGGTGCGTGGCGGGAGAGGGTCTTTGCCTCTCGACGTACGGCACGTAGCTCCGCGAGCACGATCCGACAATCGGTGCATTGCTCGAGATGGTTCGCGAGGGTTTTTTTCTCTTCCGGCTCGAGCTCTTTGTCGATATAATCACTCAGCTGGTTGGTGAACGCATCTTCTTTCACGATGTTTCTCCCACCTTCAAAGGGGTGGCAATCGGGCTCCCTCACGGACTCCGTGCCGTCACCCCAATCCCAAATCTCATCGAGACAATAGTAGGTCTCAGGATCGTCAGGGTCGCCTTCGAGGCGAATTGTGCTAACCTGGTCGGATCAAAAGGAGAGTTTGGTTTATGCAAGTCTATAGTACTTTTCTATTGGCTGGCCCGTTGCTTCTATCCGTCGCTTGTGGCACGACGTCGCAGTCGCAGACCCATCCCGACGTGGTTGAAGCCTCGAGCGGGGGCGTCGAGAGCGTTGTCGCCCGCGTTGGCGATCGCGAAATCACGATTGCCGAGCTGGATCAGAAAGTGTTGGCAAGGAACGTCCAGATTTTTCAGGAGCTATACAATGCCCGCAGCGCCGCGCTCGCAGAGCTCGTTGCGGAGGTGCTATTGGCCCGCGAAGCCGAAAAGCGCGGCATCACGGTGGATGAGCTCATCGAGCAAGAAATCACGTCCGACGTGACTCCGGTGACCGACGAGGACATCGACGCCTTCTACGAGCAGAATAGGGTAGGCCTTCGCGGCCAGACGCGCGACCAGGTCGGGCCGCAGATTCGGGAATTCTTGGAGAGTCAGGATGAAGGCATTGTCCGACAGAGCTATATCGACGGGCTCCGCGATGAGGCCGGCGTGCATGTCGCATTGTCGCCGCCTCGCGTGCCAGTTACGGTTGCATCGAACGAACGTATCCGCGGCTCGGGGGACGCGGAGGTGACGATCATCGAATATTCCGACTTTCAATGACCGTACTGCGCACGGGTCGGTCCGGCCCTCAAGCAGGTTGAAAGCACTTACGGCGACAAGGTTCGTCTCGTCTATCGCGATTTCCCCCTTCCCAATCATCCGCAAGCTCAGCCCGCCGCGGAAGCCGCTCTTTGCGCCCACGCACAAGGACAGTTCTGGGAGTACCACGACAAGATTTTCGAGAATCAACGGGCGCTCGGAAACGATAACCTGAAGCAAATGGCTTCCGACCTGGGGCTCGACGTAGAGGCTTTCAACCAGTGCTTCGACTCTGGAGAGTTTCGCGAGGCGGTCAGGGCCGACTATGAGCAGGGCGGTACTCTTGGCGTAAACGCAACGCCGGCATTCTTCATCAATGGCCGATTCTTGTCGGGCGCGCAGCCCTTCGAGGCCTTCCAGCGCATCATCGATGACGAGTTGAGCCACTAGAGCTTCAACCCGGTTATCCTCGCGCTTTTTTTCGGTAGCCCGCTGTGGGGATTTCACCACCATGTGACACGATTTCCGTCGTTTTTGAGCGCTTTCAATCGTCTAACTCGCGTAACTAGCTGAGTCCAAAGCGCTCCGCCGATGGGCGGTGAAGTGCCGGAGCGGCACGGTTCTTGCCGCTGTTTTGAGTCATGGAAGCTCAGGCAGATACCCCAAATGCGCCGAAAGACCAGGCATCGACGTCGAATGCGAACAGTGTCGACGCTTCGGACCAGATTCCAGGAGAGCGTTACCACATCGTGGAGCGTCTCTCGACATGCGCCATTGGCGCCGTCTACAAGGCGCTCGATACGATTCTCGATCGCCCGGTCGCGATCAAATGCGTGCGACTCGATACGCCGTTTGCAGGTCGGACCCCTGACGAGCTCCGCGAGCGATTCGTGCGTGAGGCGCGCATCGTCACCCGGCTCCAGCACGCCAACATCGTTACCATCCACGATATCGTCGCCACTCCAAATCGCGGCTTCATCATCATGGAGTTTGTCGAAGGCCGGACGCTCGAATCTCTCAATGAATCGGAAGGCCGGCTTCCGCTCGCACCCGCCATCAAGATCGTAGCGCAGCTCGCGAGCGCTCTCGATTATGCGCACCGGTGCAACGTCGTGCATCGCGACGTCAAGCCGTCAAACATTTTGGTGTCTTCCTCCTTGAACATTTGGGTCGCCGATTTCGGGATTGCAAAATCGGAGCTCTCGAGAACTTGACGATGGCTGGTGGCGTTCTTGGGGCTCCCAGCTATATGTCGCCGGAGCCTTCCAGTCCGAGCGTCGATGAGGCCGTGATCGTGGAGCTCGATCGCCTACTCCATTTGGCCGCGAGCGGGACTTTCTCTCCCTGCTTGGACTGTCCGCAACCGCAGCCGAGAGTGAAAGGAAAAGTAGTTACCTCAAGTTGGTAGGGCAATATCATCCCGATCGGTTCCCGGGAGTGGATGAAAAGGTCCGCGACAAGCTATCCCAGCTCTGCGCCGCGGCCTCCGAGGCATGGAAGGAATTCGAAACGTCCCGCGACGTGCACGAGGCATCGCGCACGTCGAATCCGGGCAACGGCCACCAGGCCGCAGGCGGCGGTGATCCAGCTCCCTTCGACAGCCAGGTCCACGCAAGGGGCCTTTATGACCGTGCCTTGAGCTATTTCGATAAGGAGGAATATTGGGACGCGATTCAGCTTGTTCGAAAAGCTATCGCCGGCGACGAACAAGTCGCGGAGTATCACGCCCTTCATGGACGAGCACTGCTACAAAACCAGAAGTGGTATAGACAGGCCGCCGAAGCCTTCCTTAAAGCTACCGAGCTCGACCCGAACAACGTCACATATATCGGTACGCTAGCCCTGTCTACCAGGCGGAGGGCATGAGGATGCGCGCGGACAGCATACTAGAGCGCGCTCAGGCTATCGACCCCGCTTACGTTCTTCCCGAGATCGGCGGGGGGAGTGACCTGGTCGTAGACTAGGAAAATTCGAACGAATGTCCTCAGGCAATTGGTAAGGCTTCGTGCGCTATCTATAATCCCAGCCAAGGAGGACACGACGTGAGCGACGATCTCCGTTATCCGATTGGCAAGTTCCAGTCGGGGAGGTGTGCGTCCATGGCTTTCGCGAGGTCAAAGTGCCCAACGAGCGGTCATTCGAGTCGGCGTGGAAACCAGGCCAAACACCTGTTCAAAAAATGAAGCAATGTTCATACCAGACGAAAAACTAGTTTGTTTTCAATGCCGCATTGCCGAAAGCTCTCGAAGGACGCGCTCATATTGCAAGGTTTTCTGACATTTTTTGGGGCTGAAACGGGTTGATAGTTAGCGCAAATCTTTGTGTCTACACTGGTTGTTAGAATTTTCTCGCAATTACACAAGGTGTACAGTTTTCGAACACGCTAAAGCACGTACGATCCGGGGGAGGAAAGTTACACCTACAGCAAGGCGGCGATAGCGACGAGCGCGAAATAGACGACGACCCAGAAGACCGTCATACCGATCGGGAAGCGAAAACGGTACGGGTCGTAATCCTCCGCTTGTGGGTTGTCAGGACGTTTCCCTGCTCCGGTCGGGGCTTGACTGAATGCCCAGGCGTAGGCGATCAAGGTGCGGCCGGTCGTGGAAGCCAATTGCCCCGCCGAATGGATCGCGGCGACGAGCTGTTCGATGAGCGATTTGAAAGGTCTGCGATAGAACCAGTCCGTGTCCACGCTGACGGTCGCTTCGCCGCCGAGTTTTCCGATCAGCAGCCAGAACACGATGGCGGTTCCGGCCAGAAGCTGATACGCCGACACTACGTGGTCCAACGTATACGGATGGTATTCGGCACCGAATGGCAGAAGCCCGTAGAGCAGACTGGGGACGACGCCGTAGAGTGTACAGAGAATGGCTCCGACGCCCATCGCAACGAGCATGTTCAACGGGAGTGGTCGCAGCTCGAGATCTTTCTTGGGGCCAAAGAACGTGAAGTAGGGAAGTTTGAGTCCAGTGTGCAAGAACGTTCCGATGCTCGCCAAAGTTAGTAGGAGCTCGACAATGGGCAAATGCGATTCGGCCGCCGCCGAGATGATCATGGATTTGCTGATGAAGCCGTTGAAGAGCGGGAATCCGGAGATCGAGCACGCTCCGACGGCGTAGAGTATGACGACGAGCTTCATTCGGTCGGCGATGCCGCCGAGCTCCGTCAGCTTGCGAAGCCCGGTAGCATAGATAACGGCCCCCATTCCCATGAACAAGACCGATTTATAGAGGATGTGGCTGAACGCATGCGCCGTCGCCCCATTGAGCGCTAGATCCGTGCCCATCCCGACGCCGGCCACCATATATCCGACTTGACTGATGATGTGATAGGCGAGAAGGCGGCGAATGTCGTTCTCGAGAACGGCGTAGACGACGCCGTAGAGCGCCATCGCGACACCTGCCCAAACGAGAACGTCCGCACCTGGAAAGAGTCTCAATAGCACATAGACCGCGGTTTTGGTCGTGAACGCGCTCAGAAAGACACTACCGGTCACGGAGGCTTCTGGGTAAGCATCCGTCAACCACGCATGAAGCGGCGGGATGGCTGCGTTGATGGCAACTCCGAGAAGGATCAACCAAAAGGCGAGGGGGTCGGTGTCAGACGCCATCAAGGCTGTGATGGCAAACTCTCCGCCCCGAGCTAGATGCACGAGGATACCCGCGAACAAGAGAGAGCCGCCGAAAATATGAACGAGCAAGTAATGATAGCCCGCGCGCGCCGAGCGCTCCGTCCCGCTCTGCCAAATCAAAAAGAGAGACGAGACGGCCATGAGCTCCCAGAACACGAACAGGGTCGCCCAATCTCCCGCGAGGACCACGCCGAGCGAGGAGCCCGCGTAGATGAGAGTGGAAACATGCTCTCCGGCGCTGTCGTTGTGGAGCGCGTACAAGATGCCCACGAAGGTCACGATCGTGAATATCAGCGAGAAGACGAGGCTCAGTGGATCGACATGGAGAAGCGTGAGCGAATATTCGCCGACGGAGAGCTGCCAGCCGGATGTAAAGTCCAGCGATTCCCAGCTGATGAGCGCGGCCACGGTTCCGGCCGCTAGCGCCACTCGCCGCGCGGTCCCGTGAACGAACGGCACAATTGCCGCGGTCAGGAAGAGGACGAGCCCGGGATGTATCATCATCTGGTGGTCTAGTGGTCTAGTTGACCTGGTTCGTCCAGTTGGTTGTCGTAATAGTTCACGTTGCGCTGCACGAACTTATGCCCGACCCATTTGGATCCCAATACGATGAGGCCGCAGCCGAGCACCCCGTACACGAAATCGAACGCGGGAAGCTTGTGCCAGAAAAATGTGGCATGGGCGAGGTGGCGAAAAGCAAGCTCGAGAGCCGCTGTCGACAGGACGAAAATCACGGTAGCGATAGTGATGCGTTTCATCCGCCGCCCCCCGCCAGCATGAGCGGAGCGGGTGCCACCAGGCTCGCGGCCGCCTGCCAGGCGAGCTCGTAGAAGTGAAGCCCGATATCGGGAAAGATGCCGAGCAAGATTGAGATCGCCGCCGTCACGGCCAAAGGAAGCCAAAGAAGAACAGACGCTTCCTTGAAGCGAAAGGGAGCGTCGCTCTTTCCGAAGAAACCCGTATAGACGATCGGAAAGAAATAGGCGAAGTTCAAGAGACCGCTCAAGACGAGAACACCGACATAAATGGTGTGATTGGCCTCGAGCGCTCCCAGCCCGAGGTTCCATTTGCTGAGAAAGCCGGCAAATAACGGCATCCCCGCGAGGCCGAGCGCGCCGAGCGTGAACGCGCCGAAGGTCACTGGCATCTCACGCCCGAGCCCGCGGAGGTCAGCGATGTACTCTTTGTGGGTTTTCGTGTAGATCGAGCCGGCGCAGAAAAATAAAGTGATCTTCATGAATCCATGCGCCGCGATGTGGAATATTGCGCCGACGAGCGCGTGCAGCGAACCCAGCGCCGCGCCCAAAACGATGTAAGAAAGCTGGCTCACGGTCGAATAAGCAAGCCGCCTCTTTAAATGATCCTCTCCGAGCGCGCGCATCGAAGCGATGAGAATCGTTGCCCCCGCGGCGAATGCCAGGATGTTCGCGAGCCCGAGCTCTCTGGTGAGGTCGACCCCGAACACGAAGCCGACGATCCGTACACATCCGAAGACGCCCGCTTTCACAACAGCGACGGCATGTAGAAGCGCGCTCACTGGCGTCGGCGCGACCATCGCGGCGGGGAGCCATCCATGTAGTGGCATGATGGCGGCTTTGGCGCCAATTCCGATGATGAAGAGCACGAAGAGCGCCTGGAGTGTTCCGGACGACGCACTCCCCGAGAGAAAGCCTCCCGGCTGGAACGTTGCGCCGGGCGCTAGGCCTGCGCTCCAAACGACCGCAACGAGCAGCGCCTGTCCCGCGATGAGCGTATAGGCGAGATATTTGCGACCGCCGGCGACGGCTTCCTCGTTGCGGCGATGAATCACGAGCGGGTAGGTCGCTATAGTGAGGATTTCGTAGAAAATGAAGAATGTCGCCAGGTTGGCCGCGAACGCGATCCCAATAGCGCTCGAAACGCAGATCGCAAAGCTCGCGTAATAGCCTGTCTGGTGGGTGTAGCCTCCGCTCCGCATATAGCCGATCGAGTAGACGGAGGTGAGAATCCACAATGACGATGCCAGCAGCGCGAAAACCATTCCGAACGCGTCGGCACGGAGATGGAGCGCCCAGCCGGGCACGAGCTCGAGCGGCTGGCTCTCGACTACGCCGCCATCGAGCACCGTAGGGAGCAGCGAGAAGACGATCGCGAACTTGATGACGGCTGCCGCGAGGGTGCAAGCTTCCCGGAGGTTCGGATGGTTGCGAAACACGAAGATCGCGACCGCGGCGACGAGAGATACGAGGACCGCTGCTAAGGGGCCGCCGGACATCAATAGCTCGTTCACGAGGGAAGCCCCGGTTGGATGAGCTCGGTCACGACAGTTTGGTTGAAGAGACCGAGGAGAAGCGCGAGCACCGCCAGCGTCAGGATTGGCGCGAGCATGGGGAAGGGAAGCTCGCTCGTGTCTCGCGTTTCTTCATCGTTCTCGGGGCTGAGATAGACTTTCTCGAGCACGCGAAAAAAATAGACGGCCCCCAGGAGGCTCGAAAGGATGAGCGCTGCGAGAAACGGGAAGTAGCCCGACTCGAGCGCGGCGAGCGCGAGGTAGTATTTGCTGAAGAATCCGGCGGTCGGGGGAAGCCCAATCATGGAGAGTGCGGCGACGGTGAAGGCCGCCATCGTCAACGGAAGCCTGCGACCCATGCCCGCGAAATCGCACACACGAAACACACCGAGACGCCATTGGACTCCGTTCACGGCCATGAAGAGACAGCCCTTCATGACGGCGTGGTTGACGACATGCAGAAGGGCTCCCGTCAGCGCGAGCGGCGTTCCGATCGCGATCCCGAGCATGATGTAGCCCATCTGACCGATGCTCGAATAGGCGAGCATCCGCTGGACGTCTTTCTGAGCGAGCGCCATCAACGAGCCCGCGACCACGGCGATCACAGAGGCCCAGCCAAGAAGAAGGAGCGGCTCTCGCGGCCCCGTACCCGCGACGAACACATAAAAGAGAATTCGGTAGAGCGCGTAAGCGCTCACTTTCGTCATGACGGCGGCTACGAACCCAATCACTGGGCCGGGAGCGTAAGTGTAGGTGTCAGGAAGCCATCCGTGAAGGGGGAACAGAGCGGCTTTGATGGCGAGCCCTATCACGATGAAGGAAACGGCGACGACGATGACGGGGGAGTCTGACGTCTCGGGTAAGCGGGCGGCCATGTCCGCCATGTTCAGCGTGCCCGTCATGGCGTAGAGGTAGCCTACTCCGATCAAGTAGAAGCTCGCCGCCACCGTTCCAATCAAGAGATAGCGGAAGACGGCGACGATGGCTTTGCTGCCGCCCGATGAGAGAAGCGCATAGGCGGAGATGGACGAGATCTCGAGAAAGACGTAGAGGTTGAACAAGTCGCCGGTCACGACGATCCCTTGAAGGCCCGTGACGAGAAGAGCAAAGAGACTGCAAAACGTTCCCGTGCGGCGCGCTGTCCATCCGCTGAGATAAGGTCCGCTGTAAAACGCGGCGAGCACGGCTAGGAAGCTCACGAGAGTCGCCATGACTCCACTCAAAGGATCGATGACGATCTCGATTCCCCAGGGCGGAGGCCAGCCGCCGACGTGATAGCTCAACACCTCGCCCTCGAGGCTTGCGCGAAGCGCAAGGATCGAGCAAAGCAGAGAGCCCGCGGTCGCGAAGAGCAATCCGGCGCGCGCAAAGCGCCCGCCACCCATGGCAAGGAAGGGGATCAGAAGCGCGCTCGTGAGAGGCACGAGAACGATCAGGATCGGTGTGTGATCCATGAGTGCTACTTCAGCTTCTCCATTAGCTCGGACTCATCCAACGTTCCAAAGCGACGGTGAATCCGGATGAGGAGCGCAAGAGCCACGCCCGTCGTGCTGACGCTCACCACGATGGCGGTCAGCATCAGCGTGTGAGGCAGGGGGTTGATGTAGTTGCGTGCGATCGGAGTCTCGTCTCCGTGGCGTACGATCGGCGGCGTGGCGTCGCTCTTGTATCCCAAGATGATGAAAAAAACGATGACGGCGACCTGAAGGATGTTCATCGCCATGAGCTTCCGAACGAGATGCGGTCGGGCAAGGATGCCGTATAAGCCGATGAGGAACAATGAAGCTGCGAGGCAGTAATTCACGAAGCTGAGCGTTTCGGCTTCCACGCTTTATTCCTCCGAGCCCATCGTCAGGACGTCGAAAATCAATACCATCACCGCGGTGACGGTGATAAAGACACCCGTCTCCACCGAAAGGGAGCCCATCTCGCGCAAGTGCCCGCCATGAAAAGGAAGAGGGAGGCCGGAATAGTCGAGAAAGTTTTTCTCGAAGAACAAGCTGACGAGTCCCGTGCCCGTGTAGACGAGCACTCCGATCGAGCCGATCGCCACTGTGTAGGTCGGGAGAAGCCTGAAGGCGGGTGCTCGCCCGCGCACGAGACGTACGAGAATGATGGCGGCGGCGCATATGGCGCCGCCCTGAAAGCCTCCTCCGGGGCTCGTATGTCCGTGGACGACGACGTAGAAGGCGAAGAGGCTGATGAAGGGGATGAGCAGTCGACTCGTCGCGTCAACGATGTCGCTCCCAAACTCATAGGGCGTCGCCTTTTTTTCAGTAGGGCCCGAGCGTGCAGGGGTGAACGCGCCGAGCACAAGGAGGCAGGCAAGCCCCGCGGTGAGGATCACGACTGTCTCGCCGAGCGTGTCGTAGGCGCGATAATCCGCGAGGACGGCGGTAACCATGTTCGCGGCGCCGGTCTCCGCGACGGCGCTCTCGATATAACGGGGTGAGACGTGGGTCGAGGCAGGTGCGTTAGGATCCGCGATGGTAGGCAGATCTCGCGCGGCATAAAACAAGATGGCCGCGGCGGCGACGAAGGGTAGCCATGCGATTCTTTGAAATATTTGCTGCACGGTCTAGGTCACCTTTCGGTGCGTTCGATAAATAGCTGACACGAAGAAGACGGTTGTAATGGCTGCGCCAATCGCCGCTTCTGTGAAGGCCACATCGAGTGCGCCAAGAAGCGTGAAGAAAATAGCGGAGAAGAAACTGAAAGCGCCGAAAATGACCACGGCGCCCAAGAGATCCGACACTTGTAGCGCGGCAATGGCACACAAGACCATCATTGCGAGAAACAAAGTTACGATAGGTGCGATCATAGCTGCCAGGATGTTTTAGTCATTGGTCACTAGTCAGTGTCACGTGGGGACTCCCAAGGGACGAGGCCGCTTCGATAGGCGGCTCGGCCGAGCGCGTGTGTGGCGGTGGGGTTCGCGAGACCGACGAAGAAAATGATCAACACGATCTTCAATCCGTTGAGGGTGGCGCCTTCGAGCACCGCCGTCCCCAGCACCATGAGAGCTACCCCGAGGGTGTCGGACTTGCCCATGGCGTGAAGTCGCGTGAAGAAGTCTGGAAGTCGCAGGATACCGAGTGCACCTGTCACAATGAAGAAAAAACCTGAGCCGAGCAGCGCGCATGCCAAATAATCGGTCATGGGCCGGTCTCTTTGCCTTCGAAATATTTGGCGAGCGCCAAAGCTCCGATAAAGCTGATCAGCGTATAAGACAGCGTAATGTCGACGAAGATGTCCTCGCGCCCGGTAATACGGCCCATCAAGAGCACGAGCACAATCGTCTTTGTTCCGACGAGCCCTAGACCGCTCAAGCGGTCCCATAGCGTCGGGCCGTGAAGGAGCCGATAGAGCGACACCAACATCGTGAGTGCGATGCCGACCGTAAGTGCCCAGATAAAAGTGTTCATTGTGAGCGGGGCGTTTGGGTTAGTTCTCGTTAGTGCGGAACAGCGTGCGGATGCGCTCTTTCATGTTTGAAGGTGACGGTTGTGTGCTCAAAAGAGGCTCCGCGGCGTCATCGGTGAGCGCGTGGACGACGTATTCGTCGCCGCGCACGTCGATGGTCACGGTTCCGGGTGTGAGTGTTATGGAGTTGGCGAGCGTTGCCCGCGCGATATTGTGCGGCAGGGGATAATCGAATTTTACGACGGTCGGCCGGATCTTCATTTTCGGGCTCAGTACGATCTGCGCCACCTGAACGCTCGAGATGACGATCTGCGTCGCGAGCCAGGGGACATAACCGACAAGGCGAATCCAGGGAAACGTCCAAAAAGGGTGGCGCCCAGCCGCGCCTAGCGGCGGAGAAAGCGCATAGAGCCAACACGTTGCCACTGCCATCGCCACCGAACTCAGAGCACCCGCGGCCAAGTGGAAGGTGTCTATCTTTCCGGAGAGGATGACCCAGAAGACGAAGAGCAATCCGGCGAGTGGTGCACTTTCATGAAACGGGAGAGGCCCTGTGGACTTTTGCGAATTTTTGGTTGGCGGCACCGCGTTTGCCTCCATCGGTATGATAGATGAGCGGTTAAGCAAATCATAACATGAAATGTAATATAGTGGTCGCATGGCTTCCCCCTCCGAGACGGAGAGCTCGCCTCTAGGAAGCCAGCGCGTCTCCCAGCGCAAGCATTCTGCGGACGACGCCGCACTCGATCGCGAAAACCTGACACGTTCCGCGGGCACCGTCAGCCTTGGCGTCGTGGTCTCGAGAGTGCTCGGCCTCGTCCGCGAACAGGTGCTCGCCTATTTGTTCTCGGCGCGCATCGTGTTGGACGCGTTCTACGCGGCCTTTCGGCTGCCGAACTTGTTTCGCGACATGTTCGGCGAAGGCGCCTTGAGCAAAGCCTTCGTCGCGACGTTCTCGGAGATCCAAGAGAAAGAGGGAAAAGAAGCCGCGCTTCGTCTGGTGAGCGTGGTGTTGAACGCGATGATCCTTGTGGTGGCTGCGCTGACCCTGGCCGGCATTCTTTATGCTGATGGCCTCGTAGCCTGGGTCTTTCCCGGCGCGGGCTTCGACACGCCGCTCGCTCCGGATGAAAGCTACGGTTTTGCGACGAAGCGGGACCTCACGGTGCGGCTCACGCAGATCATGTTCCCGTTCATTCTCTTCGTCAGCCTTGCCGCCCTCGTCATGGGTGTTCTCAATGCACGCGGCCGCTTTCTCGTTCCGGCGCTGGCTTCGGCGTTCTTCAACATCGGGTCGATCGTCGTCGGCGTGATCGGCTACGTCGTAGCACCTCGCTACGGCCAGCATCCGGCGATTGGGATGGCGATAGGCGTGCTGGTGGGCGGCCTCTTGCAGCTTTTGTGGCAGCTCCCGTCTTTATTTCGACTCGGGTACCGCTATCGCCCCAATTTCGACTTTCGCGACCCGTGGCTCGGGAAGGTGTTGCGTCTTTTCGGGCCGGGAGCCCTGATTGCTTCGACCGTTCAAGTCAATCTGTTGGTGAGCTCGATTTTCGCGTCGAGGGGCGAAGGGTGGATGACGTGGATCATCCAGGCTTTTCGCATTCTGCACTTACCCCTCGGCCTCGTCGCCGTCGCGGTCTCGGTCGCCACGCTCCCGGCCCTCAGTCGCGCGGCGGCAAAAAGAGACATAGACGGCTTTCGCGACACGTTCTCTTTCGCGACGCGACTCGTGGTCCTGTTTACCGTGCCCGCCACGGTCGGTCTTCTCGTGCTGGCGCCTCCCATCGTTCGCCTGATCTTCGAGCAGGGTCGTTTTTCCTCGTCCGATACGGTGCAAGTTGCTGGCGCTTTGCGTTTCTACGCCGTCGGCCTCTTGAGTTTCGCTGCCGTCAAGATCGTGACCGACGGCTTCTATGCACTCCAGGACGTTCGCGCGCCGCTCGTCGTCAGCCTCGCGAGTATGCTGGCCAACGCGGCCCTCAACTGGCTCTTTGTCGTTCGGCTCGGGCTCGATCATCGAGGACTGGCGCTAGCGACGTCGACGACGATGACGATATCTCTCGTTTTCCTCTGGTTTCTGTTTCGACGTCGAAGCGGGCTCGAACATCTCGGCGGCAGGACGGTGCTCGTGACCTTTGGCAAAACGGTGGTAGTCTCCGCAGTAATGGGTGCGGTCGCGTTTCTTACCTTTCGAGGCATCGACAGCTCTCTCGGACATGATGTGGTGTGGACGCGACTGCTGCAGGTAGGCAGCTCCGTTCTCGCGGGCCTCGCGGTGTTTTTCTTCGGGTGCAAGCTTCTTCGAGTCCGAGAGTTGAATCAAGCACTCGCGGCGTTTAAGTAAGAACTTCGGAGGTGAGATGGGATTGGTAAAGCCGTGTATGCTCGTCGTTCTGGTCTCGATGCCCGAGGCCGTTGCGACGGCGCAGATGCGGCAGCGGCCGTCGATCAATTACGGCGAGCGGAGTACGTTCGAGTTCGAGCTGCGTCGATGGCGCTCCGACCTCGTCTCGGAGATGCGTCTTTCAACTCCAGATGCTATCGGCAGCGACTTCGATCCCGTGCTCGCGCTCGGCCTTCCGCAGCAGCGAACCTTCGACTATCACTTGGGGGTTCGTCTGACGAAGAGAATCAAGATCCGCGCAAATTGGTTTCGAGCTCGCTATGACTCAGACACGTTTGTTTCGGAGGCTTTTACGATCTCGGGGACGACCTTTCCGACGGGCGCGACCTTGACCAGCTTTGGCGAGCTCGAACAAAGACGGGGAGGGTTGCATTTCGACCTTTGGGCCGGACAATATGGGTACCTCGCTGTTGCGGGAGAATGGGCGCGCTTCAGGGCAACGACCGACTTCAGCTCTTCCGGCGGTGGCGTGACTCCGGTGCCACTTACGATGGACTTGCCGATTTTTGGCGTCGCCTCGCGGGTCTATTTGACGCCCGCCCTTGCGGTTAGTGGAGCGGCGCTCGGGATGAAACGTGAGGCGATCGGCATCATGACCGATGTCGAGGTCTCGGTAACTTACAACGCGGTCCCGAGTTTCGCCGTTTCCTATGGCTATAGAAACTCTTACAACCGGTTCAAGAATGTTGAGCCCGGCTCTCGGGCTATCTTTAGGTTGCGCGGTCAGTATTTCGGCATAACGATTCGATTTTGAAAACTACGTTCCTTCATTACTTAGAAGTCGAGAGGGGATTGTCGCCGAATACGCTCGCGGCCTATCGACGGGACATCGCAAAGCTCGAGCTCTACGTGAAGAGCAACCGCAAGACGCTCGCGTCGCTGACGGCTTCGGATCTTCGAGATTTTCTTCGAGACCTGCATCGTCAGGGGCTTTCCTTGCGCTCGATCGGGCGCGTGAGCTCGGCGGTGCGAGGCCTCTATCGGTTTGCCGCTGCCGAAGGAGTCATCCGAACCGATCCGGCAGAGCAGATCGACTCCGCCCGTCTTCCGAAGAGCCTGCCGAGCTACTTGAATTTGGACGAAGTGGACGGCCTTCTCGAAGCGCCCGATACGGCCCTCCCGGATGGGCTCCGGGACCGGGCGATGCTCGAGCTGCTTTATGCCACCGGCCTCAGAGTGTCGGAGCTCATCACATTGAGGATCGCCGATTTCAATTTCGAGGTCGGCTATCTCGTGTGCCAAGGAAAAGGGCGTAAAGAGCGCGTCGTGCCCTTTGGGCGGTCCGCGAAACAGTGGATCGAGCGCTATCTCCGCGACGGCCGTCCGTCTCTCGTGCGGAGGGCGCCAGATGCAGAAGATGCGATGTTCCTGAGCCGCCTGGGAAAAGCGATGACGCGCCAACGTTTTTTTCAGATCCTGAAAGCCTGCGGCCGAATCGCCGGGATCCAAGGCGCGTTGTCGCCGCACGTCGTGCGGCATTCCTTCGCCACGCACCTGCTCGAGCGCGGAGCCGACCTGCGAAGTTTGCAGCTCATGCTCGGGCACTCGAATATCGGAACGACGCAGATCTACACGCATGTGAGCCGCGAAAGGCTGCGACGCATCTACGACAGCCATCATCCCCGCGCAAAAGCTCCCACCAAGTGAACAAAAGTGTCTCCGCAGGGGGACGCTGATGCCGTTGGAGGCGCCCCTTCATCGGTACGAATCTTGCTGTGGATACGTGTACGGCCGCCGCTGAGGAGGTTGTCATGCCAAACGTCCTTCGTGTGTTTCTCTTTGTCTCCATGGCCTCGGCTTGCGGGCACCATGATCCCGTGTATTACGAGCCGCGGCCCGACTATCATCATTACCATCGGCTAGCCTGCGACCACCTCGTGGAATGCCGATACAGCGGAGGACACCACCACTATCGGCCGTACAATGATCACGAGAGCTACTGGCACGTCCATCGAACACGGGAAGGGCGGTACATGAAGTGTTACGTGGAACGGAAGCGCCACGGGTATCGATAAAAGGACGGTCGAGCGAGAATGCCCAACCCAAAATGAGCGAGAGTGTCGGGACGACGTCCGTTGCACCCACCGTGAAGCTTCCCGACATGTCTGGCCTCCCGTATAGACGAGCCCGGTCGCGAGCCGCGTCGGGATGTCGACGGCTCGGGCGAGCGCTGCGAAAAAGACCGCGTGCTCGTTGCAGTCTCCCACACGGTTGTTGAGCACCTCTCGGGCGCTCGGGACCGAGAGGGTCGGCGATTTCGCGAGGTTCTCGAAGACCCAATTGCTCAGCGCCGTGCTTTGTCGACATCCGCGACCCTTGGGTCACCTCTTCCGCTTGCTTGCAGATCTCGGGGTCGTTGGATTGGATGAAGGCATCGGCGCGGACGGGCGTCTGAGCTCATCCTCGGACAAGACGTCGCGCCCGGTATAGGGTGCTTTCTCGCGCTCGATGTGGAGGTCGCCTTCTCTGAGGCTTTGCCGTCCCCCCTCCATAGCATCGAAGCCGTCCGGGAACCGTTCGAGCTTCAAGACGACCGTCTGAAGCTCTGACGCCTCTCCGGCGAAGCCAATAGCGGGGACGGCCGAAGCGAACAAGATGTCGGGCGCTGTGCCGGCCTCTCGTGCTTGAAGGCTGCTGCCAGGCGCTTCTTTCTGGAGCGTCCAACCGAGCGGTGTCTCTTCTTGAAGCACTTCACCCTTGTCGTTGACCCACGCGGTTGTCGTTAGCTCGGCGAAGGTTGTTAGGAGGCGGTACGCTTCTTCTTCGTGCCCGCCCCAGCGCACGATTTCAGGATCTTTGACTTCGATCCTCGCTTCGCCTTCGGTGAGCGTCATCGGATCGAAAAGTCGGACGTGATAGGCTTTTCCGCTCGTCCAGCCGTTCGATGCGAGCGAGTAGTACAAGTTCATTGGAAGCAAAATGGGCTCGTCGAGCGTTCTGGTTTCTGTCCTCTCCGATCGGCTGGAACGGATGGTGAGCTCGAGCTGGTTGCCGTCGACTTTACCGAGCACCGTTGTTTCGAACGGGGAGCGGTGTGTCGATGTTGTGAGCTGGAACTTGAACGTTCGAAGCTGTCCTCGAGAATCAGTCGTAGCCGAACCTTCCATCTTCATTTGACGCTCCCGCCCGAGAAGCTTCAGCATGAACTCGCCGCTTTGCTCGGCGCGATAGCCGTTCTCGAGAGGTGTGAGACGTTCGCGGATATAGCCTATCCGCTCGCCGAGATAGAAGACTTCGCGCTGCGTCAGCTCGGCTTCGTCGGGACCGCTAGACGCAGACAGGTCGACGAGGGTTGCGGTTTCGGAGCGTCCGTAGTTTTGCGAGATATGGAGGCCGAGGAGCCCGAGCCACATCGACACGATCGCGATGGAAAGGAACCGCCCTGGGCGAATGCTCATAGAGATGGAAACGATGGAGGTGAAGTCAGTATAGCATGGGCACTTACATGGGAGTCCTTTGGTGCGGTTGAAGATCGCGAGCAGTCGTCCCGAGCCCGATGTGATGCGTCGTGCCGTCGCGTCGCTCGGGAGAGGTGGTGTTGTCGCCTATCCAACCGAGACATTCTACGGCTTGGCTGCGTCTGCCTTCGACGTCGAAGGATGTCGCCGTGTGTTCGCGATCAAAGGCCGTTCTCGTTCGCGCGCTTTGCCGCTCATCCTCGCAAATCGTTCGCAGCTCGCCGACGTCACGGGGGCGCCGTCGGCTCTGATGCAACGCCTTGCCGAGAAGTTCTGGCCGGGGCCGTTGACGCTTGTGGTGGACGCGTTGCCCGGGGTTGCCGCCGCGTCCGAAGACGGGACGGTTGCGCTCCGCATCAGTGGTCTTGCGATTGCAAGGGCGCTCGCTTCGGCGGCGGGGCCGGTGACATCGACGAGCGCGAACGTCAGCGGGAGTCCACCTGCCATGACGGCCGAGGAGGTCGAGGCTGGGTTGGGCGATCTCATCGATGTGGTCCTGGACGGGGGTGCCACGAGCGGTGGTCGCGCGTCGACCATCGTCGACATCACGGGATCGACGCCGAAGCTCGTTCGAGAAGGACGGGTCGGATTCGCTGACGTGTTGGCCCTGGTTGAATAATGACGGGGAACGACTTCATTTCTTGACTTAGAGTCGCCGCAAAGGTAGTATGGAGTTCAGCTTGCAGCGATTGTACTCGAATAGACGGACATCCCGCATATCTGTTAATTGCGCATGAATTTTACGAGTAGAGGGCTCCAAGCAGCCGCGTTCGTCGCCGTTATCGTGACGTTTGGCTGCGCTGCCAAGCGGGATTTCACTCCCGTCACCGTCCCTTCCTGGAACGTCGTACAGGAAATGATGCTCTCACCTCCAAAAAAATTCTCGGACGGCGAGCGACGGCGCTTCCAAGAGGGCTGGAGCGCGCTTCAGCTAGGAAACCTTGATACCTCGGAGTCCAACCTATCGAGGCTGGGCCAAAAATATGGTCGTAGCCCGGAGGTCACCACGGCGCTCGGGTTTCTCGAACTGCGCCTCGGTCGCTGGCCGGCCTCGGAGCGATATTTCAGCATTGCGCTGGCGGAGCGTTCAGGCTTTAGGCCAGCCGAGAGCGGCTACTTCCTCGCGGCGCTCGCCACGGGAAACGAAGAGCTGGCTTATGAGCGTCTGCTGCAGGTTCGAGAAGCTTCTCCCGACCATCCACTCGTCGATCGCTACGCTTCCACCTTGCAAGTAAACGTTGCCGAGGCTCGGCTCGGTACTGCGAGGGAGCTGATCGAGCAAGGCCTGAACAAGGACGCCGCGAGCGCTTATGCGCGGGCGCTCGAAGTCGCCCCTGAGGTCGGTGGGCTTTACATCGAAGCCGCGGAGGCCGCCCATGCCGCGGGCTTGCACGCGCAGGCCGTGATACACGCGGAGCGCGCCACGGAGCTCGAGCCCAGAAACGGCGGAGCGTTTCGCATCCTGGGCGAAGCCCGTTACGCGACCGACAATCTTACTTTGGCGCTAGAGGCTTTTCGCGCGGGAGCGCGGCTCTCTCCGCGCGATGCCGACGTCATAGCCCGCTTCGAAACCATCGAAGCGGAGTATGAAGAGCAAAACTTGCCACCGGAATATGAAGGGATTCGTGACGCGGACCGGTTGACCCGGCAGCAATTGGCCGCCCTCCTATATCTCGAGCTGAGGGACGCCTATGACGGTGTGCCGGAGACGACACAAGTTATCGCAACGGATATTGGGGATAGCTGGGCTCAGACGTTCATCCGCCATGTCGTAGGGACAGGCATTCTAGAGGTGTTTCCTAATCACATGTTCCAGCCGCAGGCCTTCGTCCGCCGTGCTGATCTCGCTGATGGCCTTGCGGCCGCGATCGAGGTTCTTGCGCCGACGGCTTACGACATGGCGAGGCGGTCATCGCGTTTCAGGCAACATTTTCCCGATCTGTCATCGGAGAACATCCATTACGAGTCGGCGGCCCTGACGACCTCGCTGGGCTTCTTGATGGCTCGAGCGAGCGGGGATTTCGACCCTCAGAGTCTAGTGAGCGGATCCGAGGCCGTGTCGGCGGTCGAAGTGCTCGCGGCGCACATGGCTCCTTGAGCCGGACTCGCGTACAATAGCAGGCACCCACGCAAAACTGCCTGGCCGGCGGAGTATGGGGCCAGAGACCAAAGGGAAAGGGAAGCGAAAAAGGTAACCGCTAAGCTCTTCCGTCAGGTGCCGCTGTTCTCCGGTCTGGAAGAATAAGACTTGGTCAGCCTCATCAACGTTGCATCACGACGGAAATATCCGAAGGATGCGGTGGTGTTCTTCGAGAACGATCTAGGCGACGCACTCTTCATGGTCCTCTCGGGCCGTGTCAAGGTCACGATCCTTTCAGACGACGGCCGGGAGGTCATTCTGTCCATGCTTTCGAAGCACGACTGTTTTGGCGAGATGAGCCTTCTCGACGACCAGCCGCGCTCGGCCACTGTCATCGCACTCTCGGAGACCGAGATCCTTGTCCTCCATCAGAAGGATTTTCTCTCGATTGTCGAAAAACAACCGCGGGTGCTCGTCAACTTGCTCTCCGTGCTCTCGTCGCGTCTACGCAAAGCCAATCAACAAATCGGCAATCTCGCGCTGCACGACGTGTATCCTCGCGTCGAGCGGATCCTTCTCGATATGGCGAGCGAAGACGGCAGCCGCCAGCCGGATGGTCGTGTCATTTGTCGCCGTCCGACGCATCAGGAGATCGCGAATATGATCGGCGCGACGCGTGAGACCGTGTCGCGAATGATCAGCGATCTCGCCAAGCAAGGCTATATCGAGATCGTCGGCAAGAACGTCATCATTCAAGACGCGCTCGCGAAAGAATTTACTCGCTCTTGACGCCTTTGCCTTCAGCCCCGTAGGATTGAATTAGTCATCCACACAAACCAAGAGCTCGTTCCGTTTGCGAAAGCAACTGGCGTGAACTCTTTGCGTTCGGGATCTCCTGAAACAGGTGCAGCTAATTCTCCTCGTTCTCTTGTCGCTTGCCGCGAGACCGCCGCGATAGCGAACAACAATGTGCGTCCACGATGCCAACGCGCGCCGAGAGCCGGAAGCTCGCCGAAGAATTGGAAAAGAGGCTTCGTGCCGGCGACCTCCGTGGTGTGAACCAACTGCTCGATACAGGCGCCATGGTGGAGCGCGTCATCGACAACAGCGAGGTCCGTCTCGGAGCGCTCGAGAGCTCGATCGCGGATCTCATCATTTCACTTCAAGCAGCGCGTGGTTTGGCCGTGAGGTGATCGAAGCCTTGGAGCTCGGAGGCGATTACCGGCTGTTGCATGTATTCGAGAAAGACGGCGAGCGCCGAACGCTTTATCGCCTGTTGACGTCCGATGGAGGCTTGAACTATCACGAGATGGTCCTCGAGTACCGCGGTCAAGCGGGCCGGCAAACGTCTTGGACGTCTATGTTTACTTACCGGCGAGCGGCTTTCGCAATCTTATCGCCGTGCTTTCCAGGTCGCGGCCGCCCGTCGTGAAGCGAGCCTCTACGATAGGCTCGATGCAACGGCAAATGGCGGTGACCTGATCGACGCCTCGAGCACGCTGGTTCGCACGAGCATCAGGCCGAAGGGTTACGACATGTCGCAGCTCTTCGAGCGGAACGAAAGTGCGCATGAAGCGCTGAACGAGCTCGATGCCCGCGTCGGAGGCGACCCGTATCTCCACGCCCAGCGGGCCCGGCTGTTCCTCCTTCAAAATAATTTCGAGGAAGCTCGCCGATCCGCGAATCGCACGGTCACCGAAAAGCCCAACCTCGAGCCAGGATATTGGACGCTTGCGACGATTGGTCTCGAGACGAAGAACTGGGCGCTGCTCGTCGAGGCCTTTGAGGGGCTCGAAACGTCACTCGCGGTGGAGATTCCTGAGCTCGACGACGCACCTGAATATCGCGAGTTCCTGGAATCCCCGTAATACGAAGCCTGGCAAGCTAGAAGATAAGGCACAGCCTGAATGCTGGATGCCGAATGCTGTTTGAAGTAACATTCAAGCCGTCATGTAGAATTACTTGGTAGGATTTGCTTTGACCGCGCAAACGCTTGGTGTTACTTGAGAAGCAGTCATGGTCACAGAGACACAGAGACACAGAGAATCAAAAACACCGTTCGTTACCACGTTCCGTTCGCCCTGCCACGTTGCGACGAAACCTTCAATCAGTCCACCGACGGGTGGACCAATTGCTGCGCGATTTCGGCGAGTCTGGCGCGTAGGCGTCACACCGATCACCCTTGGCCGGTAAATTGCTTCGAACTTTCTTTCATTCCTGGGAGCGCAGGCTCGCCTATACCGATGACGGCGAGCGGCGTGTTCTGCCATTCAAGTGGGGCGCGGAATATCTCCCGAGCTTCGCCGATTGGACAAACCCCAGTTTGGCAACCGGCCTAGCCGCCCGCGGGGATGACCCAACCGATAATGAAGCCGCGCGCCATTTGCTTCACGAGCATACGCAAAAAGCGCTCGCGAAGAGCGCGGACTATTTCGAGCCGGGAGAGGTCAACAATCTCGAACTGTTGGACGGGGAGCTCACCTTCTCGTCATCGGTGACGACCGGTGTCCCGGAAAACGATCGCGTTCACGCCCGTTTCTATCCGGCGGGCGCTAGTAGAATAAAACACGGAGGCGGTCCGGCCGTGGTTGTTCTGCCTCACTGGAACTCAAAAGAAGGGGCTCAGGATGGGTTGTGCAAGCTCCTGAACCGATTTGGGCTGACGGCGCTCAAGGTCGCCCTGCCTTATCACGAAGCGCGGCGTCCGGGAGGGCTCGAACGCGCGGATTTCATGCTCAGCCCGAATGTTGGGCGTACCCTTCAGTCTTGTCGCCAGGCGGTCCTCGACGCCCGTAACGCCGCAGCGTGGCTCGAGAGCGAAGGCTACGGTCCACTCGGCATCGTCGGCACCAGCCTGGGCTCAGCCATCGCATTCGCCGTCTATGCCCATGAGTCGCGGCTCGACGCCGGCGTGTTCAATCACATCTCGCCTTACTTCGCTGATGTCGTGTGGCGCGGCATCTCTACACGACAGGTGCGAGAGGGGCTCGAGGAAGGCGTCGGGCTCGAGGAGCTTCGCCGCCTGTGGCTGCCACTGAGCCCGTTCAGTTATTACGAGCATCTTCGTGACCGGAGCCGGCCATGCCTTTTGATCTATGCCCGCTACGACCTCTCGTTCCCGCCGGATCTTTCGAGGCAGCTTTTGCGTGATGTTGGGAAGCTGGACATCGAACGGGAGGTCTACGAGCTTCCGTGCGGGCATTACACAACGGCGAAATTTCCCTTTAACTGGATGGATGGGCTCCGCATTGCCCGTTTCCTGTCGAGGAAGTTGAGTCCGGACGCTCACTCTCCAAAAAAGTAGGTCCCGCCGAAATAAAACTGGCGCGTATATTGGTTTAAGCTCTGCGGGATATAAAAACGATATTCGATGCGGGCTGCAACGTTGTAGAGGATGTAGATCTCCACACCGGCGCCGATATGTGCGGCCGCCTCGTATTCCGCTGTGTCGAGAACGACCTCCGATGAGTTGAGCATGCTCTGGCCAGTTTCGTTCGTCTCGACCACGATACCGGTTCGCGTCTTTTCGCGACGGACCAACCCGCCTCCAGCGACGATGTAGGGGTGGAACGGCTGTCGCTTCCCGATGTTGTAAACAAACGATCCGTCTATCTGGTAGCGGTTCGTCTGGAAACGGAATGACGGTACGGCCTGGGCGTCGTCGATGCGAACTCCATCCTCAGCGTAGAGGTTGTTCGATCGGGCTAGGTTGAAACCCGTTTCAAAGCTGAGATTGTCGTTGAATCGCAACCCGAACAAACCGCCGACGACGAACGTCCGTCCGAGACTCAGCTCAGGATCACGCAGGTTGGCGAAGCCAGCGCCGCCCCCGAGCTTGAATTTGTGGCTCTGAGCTTCGACGGATTTAGTGGCCGCGAGCGCGCAAAGGACTGCGGCGGTGATTAGTGCGGCCGGGCGAAGTTTCATGCAATAACCTCCTGAAGGCGAGATTCTAACAATTTGGAGACGTCGGTGGGAGAGGAGGCGCATCCTGCTCTCGAGGTCCGCGAGATTAGGAATAGAGAGGCCCGTCCTCTAAATCCCTTGTTGCTAGGACGCGCCCTGTCGCTTCCACTTCGTAAACCTCGTGCCAGGATATCCCTTGCGTGATATCCACGCCAGTCGCGAAAGGGTGGTCTTTCGACCTTGCCTCGTGTTCGGTTGTGGGAAAGGTTAGGTCGATAGTGCTCAGTGCAACCTTACGACAGTAACGAGTACAAGGAGCAAGCCTCATGCCGTACTATGGTTGCTATAAGCAAAGGACTTACGCCGATCAGTGTTCCATGTGGAGGTCGATCGGAGTGTGATAGCGAGGACATCGGCTCCGCTTGCGCGGCTGGGGCGCGGTGGCTAATATGGCGGGCACGATAGCACTAAGAATGACAAAGGAGTAACTATGCGGTTTTTGATCGTTATGCTTGTGCTCGCCGTGAGCACGGGCGGCTTCGCCCAGGACGACGACGCCGAGCGGCGCATCATTAACTACATCAAGGAAAACGCGAAACCTGACGAGCGGCTCGTCCTCTCTGTTCTTTACAACGAGGTGTTCACCACCTCCGACGAGCGGGCAGCGCTCGACAAGCTCACCAGCGCGTTTTTCCGCATCCCCCTCTTCGTGGTCGAGTTCGAGGACCGGCAGGGGCGTCTTCCTACTTTGGAAGACATTGCGGGCCAATTCGCTTTCTACGGAACCGAGGCCGCCGACGTCGTTTTGAGCGTGATGCAGTCCGACCCTCGCGTCCCGAAATTCATCGAGCGGGATCCGAAGACCCGCGAGATCACGAGAATCGATATCGACACGGTGAAGGCTGACGAGCGGTTCAACCGCGCGGTAGAACGGACGCTCACCGGTTGGGAAGGCAAACGCATCCCCGCTATCTCGGGCACGAGCTATAGCGGAGAAGAGATGAACGTCGGCCAATTCTCCGGCAAGGCCGTGCTCGTCTATGTGTGGTTCACGAACTGCCCGCCATGTGTGAAGATTGGGCCAGAGCTCGTAGCGCTTCAAAAGACCTACAAAGGCCAAGGCTTCACGGTCCTTGGGCTCAACGCGGACAGGATCCTGAAATTGAAATATGACGACGCCTATCGCGCGGAATATGCGAAGAAAATCGGCGTGAACTATCCGAATCTCCACCTCACGGACGACGTTCGAGCTTCGCTGGGTAATGTGAACATCTTTCCGACGTTGTTTCTCGTGAACGGCTCGGGAACCATCGCCAATCACTTCGTGAACTTTCAGTCTCGCGAGGTCCTCGGTCCTGCAATCGAGAAGGCGCTCGCGACGCCAGAGAGTGGGGCCTTCTAATATTATTCGGCCCATTTGGAGGTCACAATTTCTTCAACTGGGCGAATCGAGATGCCGTTCGAGATGGTATCGTAACATTCGAACAGAAGCGGAGCTCAAGTACATGACAAGAAAATCAGGGATGTTGGGGTTGGTTCTCGCTGTGGTCGCGATGGTCGTGACGCCAGTCGTAATGGGTCACGGAAACAAGGCCGGGTCTACTTCCGTGACGATCGGTGGCGGGGAAGTCAAGGTCGATTTCACCGGACCGGAGTCCAAGGGTCGGGACGTGCTGGCCATGCTTCCTCCCGGAGGCTATTGGCGGATGGGTGCGGATCGTGCGACAACGCTCACGACGACCGTCGACTTGAAGTTCGGCGATATGGTGGTCCCTAAGGGGAGCTACAAGCTCGTTGCGCATTTCGACGAGAACAAGAAGTGGACGCTCATCGTGGCGGAAGACCTCACTGGCAGCTTCAAGCCGACAAACGTCATCGCTAAGGTTGCAGGCGTTGTCTCCGAGCTCGATACGGCGGTCAACAACATGACGATGAAGCTCGAGGTGAGCGGCCACGGCAACCAAGGCCAGATCATTCTCGATTGGGGAACGGCACGGCTGACGGCTGATTTCTCGACCGCCTAATCAGGTTTTCCATGCAACTTGTCCCCGCACCCGCTCGACGGGTGCGGGGTTTTGTGTTCCTGGTGCTTGCCTTGTGGACGAGCTCGGCCGGCGCCCACGAGCTCTGGCTGATGGCAGGGAAGTATCGTCTCGCTCCCGGCGAGCTCACCCGGGTCTTTATCAATAGCGGCGACCGGTTTCCCGAGAGCCTGTCACTCGTCAGCGAGCTTCGTCTCGAGACGGTGGCGCTTCATGGACCGCTCGAGACTCGACCGATTCATGCGTTTCGCGTGGACGGAAAGTCGTTGAGCTTCGATTTACGAGCGACAGCCACCGGAAGTCACGTGGTCGCTCTCGAGACGCGTCCTCGCCGCGTCCGTCTCAAGGCGAAAGACTTTCAGGACTATCTCGAAGAGAATGGGCTCGAGCGCATCCTCGCTCTTCGTGACGAGTTCGGCGAGAGCGAGGATGCGACCGTCGAGCGCTACTCGAAATGGGCGAAGGCGACGATTGATGTCGATGTCGCCGTAGGCGATTCGGGTTCGGGAGAAAGCGATCTAGATAAGGAGCCGTCATGGTCGAAACCGGTGGGACATACGATCGAGATCGTACCTTCCCGTAACCCGAACCGCGTGCGGCGTGGAGAAGAGCTCGAGGTTCAGTTGTTCTACCAGGGCGAGCCGCTCGCGGATATCCCGATCTTCGGCGGGAAGGCGGGAGGGCCTCGCGGCGAGATCAGAACGAGCACGGATGAAAGCGGCAAGGCGGTCGTGACGATTCCGTCCGACGGGCGTTGGTACTTGAGCGCCATCCATCTCGTGCGGGTGGACGATGATCCGCAGATATTGTGGGAGAGTTTTTGGTGTACCTTGACTTTCGAGATCGCAGAGCAAGGCGAGATGAGCCGCTGACATGAAGAATGTGCCGATCACGCTGCTCGGATTCGGCAATGTCGGCCAGTCGATAGCCCATCTGGTCGAGCAGAACGACGGCTATGCGCATGAAGGCGCCCGAGAGATTACACGCGATGGCGCTGTCGATGCCCTGTCAGGAGGTGTACTCTTCTCTCGACCTCGATCGCTGGGACGCCGCCTACAAGCTCTTGATTCTCGCTCGGGCGATCTGGGACCCGACGCTCATGCTCGCCGATGTCGATACAAAGGACGTCGGTGCGATCGGCAAGAAAGAGCTCGATGATGCCCGCTCGCGCCGCCGCCGTATCTGTCTCATCGCGACGGGCGAGCTCGACGCCGAGGGGTTGCTCCGACTGAAAACCGAGCCCGAGTTATTGGCGCCCGAGAACCCGCTCTACGATCTCGGACCGGGGGAGAAAGGCGCGGTATTCGAGACCGACGTCATGGGCACCATCACGGTGCGCAGCAGCAAAGGCGGCCCGCTCGCGACAGCTGCTTCGGTCATCAAGGACGTACTGAACATTGCTGCGCCTCCCGTGCTGTAGCGCGGCTCGTTTGTGAGGCTGTTCAAGAGAAAGGGGATGTGGGGAGAGGAGGGGATGTGGGGGATAACAGAAAGCCGTTCTTCATCCCCACATCCCCTCCTCTCCCCACCTCTCCTTTCTTTTCCTAACCACCTACGGTTGGTCTCGAACCTTTGGAAGAAGAGCTAGGGCTAGTTCTCGATGGGTAGGTTCCGGAACTTTCAGAACAAGGATGGTTGTTCGGGGCCGTCTGGCTCGGCGACGCTGCGCAATACCGGATAGCGTTCTAAGAGCGACGCGGGTGCGAGGACCTTTCGTTTTTCGATGCGCGCGCGAATTTGAAGTGCATTGACGACGGCTTGGCCACGAAAGTGGTTGTTCGTAATGACGTAGGTCTCGGAGGCGTTCTCGCTGATTTCGGAGATCTTCTCCATCCACGGGTCGAGCTCCTCTTCGCTGTAGAGATAGTCGTAGCGGGCATCGCGCCCGGCATCTTCCCGAAACCAGTCCTGGTAGTTCCTCCCGTGAAGCCGTACGTAGCCGATAGGCCCCGTGACGTGGCTCGAGGGAGCTATGGAGCGGCCGATCCTCGGCTGGTCGATATTGCAGAAGGCTATGGCTTTTTGCGTCAGGAAGTCGAAAAAGTCTCGATCGTTCCAGGACGTGTGGCGGATCTCGACGACGAGGGGATAGCCAAAAAAGTGGTCGAGAACCTTGTTCAGATAGTCGCGGCTCTCGGGATCATACTTGAACGACCACGGGAACTGAAGAAGGAGGCCACCGAGAAGCTCGGCCTCCATGAGCGGGGCGAGTGCCTGTTTGAACGCCCGCTCGTCTCGAGAACCCGCGCTTCGTTCGTGGGTGAAACCTTGAAACAGCTTCAGAGTGAACCGAAAACCGGCCTTGACGGGGGCGCGTCTCGCCCAGGATGCTGTTGTTTTTGGGCTGGGGATGCGGTAGAAGGGACTGTTGATCTCGATAGTGTCGAGATAGCGCGCCAGGTGCACGAGACCGTCCGTACGGGGTGTCTTCGGATAAACGATACCCTCCCAGTCCGGGTAAGACCAGCCAGCGACGCCAACGCGCACCGGCGAGGCGCTCAGCTTGCGGGAAGATTGAGCGTCTGAATCCACTTGTTGGCTTGGTCCCGCGAACGCAGTGCGCGGTAGTCGCGCCAAGCCTCCCGCGCCTCGCGGTTACGCTTGACGTAATCAGCGAACTTGGACCCGTCGTGATCGTCCTGGATTATTTTGTCGAGCTTTTCCTTGAGATCGCCTTCGAGGGACTCCACGAAGGCGTCTTGTTCCTTTAGCGTTTCCTCCATACTGGGTTTGGGGACTTGAATGTAACGCCCGCGTGTATCCGATTCGAGCGCCCAGACTAGCTCGCGGGTCTCTGGGTCGTCGTGGTCTTCGAGGACGTTGAATAAACGGCCCGAGTCCCCATCAAGATAGTAAGTCCGTTCCACGGAGTCATCGCTGAAAGCAACAAATACCGCTTCCAGATCGACCTTCACAGCTTGTTATCCCTCCTGTGCTTTTCGGCGTCCTTCGCCTGGTTTGGATGCGACATCGTGCGAACGTGTGTGATAATGGCGGTCGGCGTGTCGTCAAGAGTTCGTGGTTGGTGAGACGGTTGTGATTCTAGCCGAGTTCGATTCCTTGCGGCAAGCGTGACTTGTTTGAATTGAGGTCGTCCAAGAAAACAAGTATATCAGCTTCTGGTGGTGTCCCATCGGTGGCGCGGCCGCCGTGTCGGTGACGAATCATGCGAAAGACTGAAGGCTGGAACCTAATTCGAAGTTGTTTTATTTGTGCTTCCAGACGGGTTGGCGCCGTTCGCGAAGAGCGAGAACGCCTTCCTTCGCGTCCTCAATGGTCATGAGCTGATTGAGGTAAACGCTTTCCAAGTGCTGAAGCCCTTCCTCGAAAGGGAGATTGACCGCGTCCGAGGTGGCGCGCCGGGCGAGGCGGAGCACCGGAGTTGAAAAACTCTTCAAGAACTGCGTCCACTTTTCGACTTCCGTATCCAGTTGGGCGGGTGCCATGGCCCGCGTGATGAGGCCGATGCCTTCCGCTTCTTTAGCGTCGTAGGTTCGTCCCGTGAGGATCATCTCGTAGGTGCGGCGCAATCCGATGAGCCGTGGGTAGATCATGGGCGCGGCGGTAGGAAACAGACCCGCCTTGAGCTCCGGCTGGCTGAGCTTTGCGCCTTCCGCGGCGAAGCAAAAATCACACACAGCTGCGAGCTCGCATCCCGCGCCGAGCGCCATTCCTTTCACGACGGAGATACTCACCAATTCGAGCTGCGTCAAACGGCGAATGACCTCGTGAAACGTCTCGATCAATTGGGAAACGGTCTCGTCGGTATGCTCGGCGATGTCGAGCCCACTCGAGAACGCCTGGTCGCTGCCGGTGAAGACGACTACTTTGAGGGACTCGTTGAGATCTAGCTCTCCGAGCGTACGGTGGATTTCCTCGAGTGCCGCCAAGTTCAGTGCGTTCGCCGCTTCCGGGCGAGCCAGTGCGATCCGCGCAACGCCGTTATCGACTTGAAGGCGAATATTATTCAGTGTTTTGGGGCTCTCCGGTGCTGCCAGAGCTTCGAGGGATTCGTCCATTAGAAACATGCTAGCACATGGAAATGGCGGTGTCTCTGGCTCCCGTACAAAATTTGTGCTAGAAAAGATGGAGATTCGACGCCACCAACCATCGAAGACCTTGAATGCGAAATGCTGATCCAGTCTACTTAGACTACAACGCGACAACACCCCTCGCGCCAGAAGCGCTCGAGGCGATGTTGCCTTTTCTCCGCGAACACTTCGGCAACCCGTCGAGCATTCACGGGTTCGGACGTTCGGCAAAAGCGGCACTCATCGAATCGACCAGCGCCTTTGCCTGTTTCTTGGGGGCGAGCCCTGAAGAGTTGGTGTTCACCAGCGGGGGAACGGAGGCCGACAATCTCGCGCTTCTCGGTGCTGTGGCCGCGCCCCGAGACGACGGGCGCCGCCACATCGTTACCTCGAATGTGGAGCATCATGCGGTGCTCCAAGTCATCGAGGAACTCGAGCGCCGGGATTGGCCCGTGACTATCGTTGAGGTCGATGAACGAGGCGAGCTGACGCCGGATAGACTCAGAGACGCTCTCCGCCCGGACACACTTCTCGTTTCCATCATGGTGGCTAATAACGAGACCGGGGTCGTGCAACCTGTGGCTGAGCTTGCGACGGTGGCCCACGAAGCGGGCGCGCTTTTTCATACCGATGCCGTACAGGCATGCGGCAAGATTCCGCTCGACGTCCGGGAGCTCGGCGTCGATATGCTCGCGATATCGGGACACAAATTCTATGGCCCCAGGGGCGTCGGAGCCCTTTATGTTCGCGAAGGTACGCCGTTTGAACCGGTATTTCGCGGAGGAGGGCAGGAACGCGGCCGGAGGCCAGGCACGGAGAACGTCGCAGGTATCGTGGGCCTCGCGGAGGCCGCGCGGCAAGTTGACAAGCTTCTGCCGACCGAGTCGAAGCGGCTCGCAAGTTACCGGGACTCGCTGGAGCAAAATGTGCTTTCGTCCGTCATCGACAGCTACGTGAATGGTGAGGGAGCGACGCGGAGGACGCCGAACACGGTAAGTTTTCGTTTCGACGGTTTGGAGGGTGAGGCTCTCGTCCTCGCCCTCAACGAAGCAGGTTTCGCTGTCTCCGCGGGCGCGGCTTGCGACGAAGGTGCTTTCAAGCCCTCCCATGTGCTGGCGGGACTGGGGCTTTCTACCGAGCAGAGTCGAGGCTCGATCCGCGTGAGCTTGGGGCGTTACACTAGAGAGAAGGATATCGAAATTTTTGCGGAGGTCATTCGAGACACCGTGACGGCTTTACGTGGAGGAAATTCGTAACGCGCGCGAACGGCTCGTCGTAGCACTCGGAATGTCAACACCAACGCCGACACCGACACCAACGCCATTAAAACGACAATTTATTTCAGGGCGAGGCTAAGGTGAACTGTTCCAAGTGCGGATTTCAGGGTGTGCCTTCGGGCGACCCTTCCTGTACAAAATGCGGTGTTGTGTTCGAGAAGCTCGGGCGCGAGCCGCGCCCCCGTCCGCAGCCGCAGCACTCCGCGACGCCAGAGCGGTCGTGGGGGTCCATGCTGTTCAATGTCGTTGCCATGTCGGTACTGTTGTCGGGGGCGGTGTATTACGGCTTACAGAACTACGAGCGTTACCTCCCGTCAGAAGGCTTGCCGGAAACGTCGCCGGGCCCCTCGATTGAGCTTCGGTCTGCCGATGAGCCGGGCATCGTTGCCGGGCTTCAAGCGGTCGAAGCCCCCGTCGCTCGCGGTGCTCAGGCGTTGGTCTTGGGTGGTCTGTCTTCTGAGAGCTCCGAGCTTGAGGTTGTCACCGCGCCCGACCCCGAGCCGAGCTCACCGATCCCGCGGCTTCCTGATTTGACACGCCGGAGCGTGACGCCCGCGCTTCTCGAGCGGGCCGTGTCTCTAGCGCGTGAATATCCAGGTGTCGAGTGGCTGCGGGAATATGTTTTGGCCGCGCACTTTCTTCTGGCTGGTCAACAAATTCGCGCCCGCCGATTTCACGAGGCCCTGACTTATGTGGACGGCTCGGAGGAGTGGGGCGCGGAAGCTGGGGATATCGCGACGCTGAGAGCGGTCATCTTCGGCGAGCAAGAAGAATGGGAGGTCGCCAAGAGCTGGGCGGAAACCGCGATAGCCTACGGCCAAACGTCCCAGACTGCTGAAATGTACCACATCATCGGTAAGGCTCATTACTACCAGCAGGAGATCAACAGATCTGTCGAGTCTTTCGAAAAGGCGCTCGACCTCGGCGAGAGTGCGAAGATCCGAGCCTCGCTCAACAAAGCGCTCTCAGAAGCGCGAGCCGGTGGACGCAACAAGACGCAGCGGCTCGCGCATTTCATCGTGAGCTATGACGGGGGTGCTATGGAAAGCACCGGCCGGATGGTCATCGATACGATGGACCGCAGCTATGCGAGCTTGAAAAGCCAGCTCGGCTTCGAGCCGCCCGAGCGTGTGGTCGTGATCCTGTATACGCGGCGTGACTATAACGAGATGGGCGGCCCTGATTGGTCCGCGGGCCTGTTCGATGGAAAAATACGCGTTCCCGTTCGCGGGCTGCAACGGCTCGATGAACAGATCAAGACTACGCTCCACCACGAGCTCGCCCACGCGTTCATTCATGCTCGGGCGGGCAAGAATGCGCCGCGGTGGATTCACGAAGGTATCGCGGAATATGTCGAAGGTGTTCGCACGCAGGATAACGGGGAGCTCTTGGGCCGCATTTTGCGGGAAGGTCAGAGTTTCCAGACTTGCCTGCCCACCGCGCGATGCGATCCGCGCATGTTCTATCCAGCCGCGTCTTCGATGATTGACTACGTGATTCAGCAACGCGGCATGGGAGGTATCCGCGACATCCTGACCGCCCTCGGTGAGGGTGAGGACGTGGATTCCACATTGCGCCGAATTGTCGGCCACGATGTCCAGGGGCTCATCCGTGATTGGGAGCACTTCATCCAGCGCCGTTACGGTTGACCCCACTTGAATGACATCGCACAAATAGTGTTAAATGAGTCAGTAAGGAACCGTGACCAACCAATCCCGCAAAAACACAAAATGATCCGGGTCGCCTGCCCACACAGCCAAACCAAATACCGGTTCGACGAGAGTCGGCTCGGCGGAAAGTCGCGCGCGCAGGCGAAATGCAAGAAGTGCGGGGGGCACGATCGACATCCCAACACCAAGCCCGCCGCGACGGCGCAGAGGCCCAGTATGGAGGCTCCGCGATCGGAAGCGTCCTCAGAGGACACGACCGCGCGAGTCCAGAAACTTCGCTCGGACGAGCCCGTGGGCGAGCAGACCATCACCGGGCCCGCGGCAGTCGGGAAAATGGCGCTTCCCGCGGACAAGAAATACTCGCTGGCAGTGCTGCAGGGAAAGGCGAGCGGCCAGATTTTCTCGATCAGCAAAGTGCGCACCGTCATCGGCCGCGCCGACTGCGATGTGATCCTCGACGACCCCGAATCGTCCCGCCCGTACGCCGCGCTCGAGGTACTAGGCTCGCGTGTCGTCGTCTCCGACCTGAAGAGCACGAATGGCACATTCGTCAACGGCGAACAAATCGACAGCGCCGAGCTCCAGAATCACAGTGAGTTCCGTATTGGTGAGCACGTGCTGATGTTGACCCTGACCGACCGAGAGTAATCAGCTCTCTTCTTCCATCAATTGCGCGAGAGCCGCTTGGGCGGCGTCTAGCTCGGCCCTTTTCTTCGTCGTCCCGGTGGCTTCGCCGAGCTTGCGCGGGCCAACTTTGAGCTCGACCTGGAAGGTCTTGCGGTGCTCGGGTCCGGATTCCGCGGTCACGAGATACTGGGCGGGCTCGAGGCTACGGGCTTGCAGGAATTCCTGAAGAGCCGTCTTGGGGTCTTCCACGACGGCCCGGCACTCGCGGACTTCGTCGAGGAGAGGCGCATATAGGAGCTCGAGAAAACAGCGCGCTGCGTCGACATTGGAGTCTAGATAGATCGCGGCGACGACGGCCTCGAGTGCGTTGGCCGAGAGTGTTTTCTTTTTGCGGCCGCCGGTTTTCTCCTCGCCCTTGCCGAGAAGCAGGAACTGCGGGATTTCCAGCCCGAGCGCCAATCGCGAGAGCGTTGTCGCGCTCACGAGATAGGCCTTAATTTTGGATTTTCGACCTTCCGTGAGGGTCGAAAAGTCCCTATAGATGAAATCGGTTACGAGAAATCCGAGAATAGCGTCTCCGAGAAACTCCATGGACTCGTTGTGGTCGCTGCTTTCAGATTCGTGCGCGAAAGATTTATGCGTCAGAGCTTGCTGTAAGAGCTTGGGACGACGAAATCGATGTCCGAGCCGGCGGTATAGCTCTTCGAGATCTGTCGTGGATAGGATGGTCACAGCGGGTTCACGTTCTGTTGATGTGGACACAAGCGCCTCGACGCGTGATTCTTGTCGGGTCGATAACAGGAATGCTAGTAAAAATACTACTACAATACTTTGAGGAGGACCATCGTCATATCGTCGTGCTGCTCGGCGCCGCCCGCGAACTCGAAAACCTCGTCGACCAGGTTTTTGCGCAGCTCCTCCATCTGGAGGTCGGCGTTCTCCGAAGGATGAGGCGGATCCGCTCTTCGCCAAAGAGCTCGGAGCTCGGGTTCATGGCCTCCGAGATACCATCCGTGAAGAAGAGGAAGACGTCTCCCGCGCACAACTTCACGACATCCTCTTTCAAAATACGCTCGAACTGGGTTCCTCGATCCAACGCAGCCCGAGCCCATCTGGTGCGAGGACATTCAGCTTGGGTTCGGCGCCGTTTGTCGAGACATGAAAGATGGGGTTGTGTCCCGCGCGCGCATAAGTCATTTTGCGTTCGTTCATATCGATGACGGCATAGGCCATGGTGATGAAACTCCGGCTGTCGAGAGTTGTCGCGAGGATCTTGTTGGCTTCGACGAGAAGTTTCCGGGGCGAATGGTAGATCTGGCTGAAGGACAGCGTGAGGCCCTTGAGCTCCGCCATGTAAAGCGCCGCCGACGTACCTTTGCTCGAGACGTCCGCGATCAGGAGTGCGAACCGTCCGTCGCCTAGAGGAATGAAGTCGTAATAGTCTCCGCCCACTTCATTGGCGGGAAGACAGAAGGGCGCGATGGAAAGACCCGGAACGTCGACGAGGTCTTTCGGCAGTAGACTCATCTGGATGGTTCGGGCAATGCGGAGCTCTTCCGCCATACGCTCTTTTTCAGACGATTGCCGCAGTAGATCTTGGATACTCGTCGTCATCAAATTGAACGACTCCGCGAGCTGACCCAGCTGGTCGCGCGATCGAACCTTCACCGGGTAGCTGAAGTCTCCCTGGCGCACGTGCTCCGTGCCCTGGCTGAGCGCGTGGACCGAGCCCGTAATCGAGCGAGCGAGCACGAGGCCAACGAAGATCGCGGCCACCTCTATCACGAGAAAAAGACCCGCGAGAAGCGCCATCGCCGTGAGAAGCACCGCGCCGAGATCAGGGCCATTCGGGCCGAGTTGGAGCGCGCCCGAGGCGATGCTGGAATAGAAGCTATTGAGCGGAAAACCGAACTGCACAAATGCGAGCTCGGTCTCCTCCGTATGGGGGTCGTCGAGGCTTCTCGTCGGCAAGAGCGTCCACCATGGGAACGTCAAAGGTGCAGGTTTGGCCGGAGTCGTGTTCTGACTCTCTCCGTTCGACGAGGCGGGTTGGCGGATGAAGACACTCTCAGCCGTCGCGTCATCGGTGTCGCTCGCGAGTACTTGATCGATATGGAAGCCCCGTTCCTGCGCGGATTTTGCGAGGACGTCGGACAACGTGGTGAGCACGATGATGGTCGCATTCCTGGCCGACTCATGAGGTGTTGAAACGCCGGCCGTGTAGCCGACGCCACCATACTCGATGCCGCCACGATAACTGTCAGCGAACCATTGAGGGAGGTTCGTCCCCACGCTCATTTAAAACCCGACATCATCCGTGGTCACGACACGTTGAATACGTCCGCGGCGATGCTCGAGGTAGACGGCGCCTCAACTGGGCTCGGACTCTCCCATTTCTAGTATGCGCGCATCGAGCACGTTGCGAATGCGTTCATCGGACAGACGGGAGCTTGCTCTTCGACCTCCGCGAAGCTCGAAAATCATCAGGTTTGCGGCATTGCCGCGCGCATCTCCGCGTCGTTGACGGAGCTCACGAGCATGAAAGAGCTGACCTGTCCGAGCGTGAAATAGCCACTGAGCGCAAAGAACGAGAGAATCAAGATCGTGGGGACGAGCCCGATCAGCAGGTACGAAATGATGAGCTTTCTTTGGATACGCCACAGCAGATTACGCGCAAGCCGGAAAGCCCCCAAATCACGAAGCCGAGCGCATAAGCCCAAAGGCCTATCGTCGACAGCGTGGAGAGGGAAGCGGGGATGAGCTCGAGCGCCCCGAGAAAGCGAAGGGCGCACAAAGCGAGCAGAAGCTGTCCGCGTTGCCGGTGAAGGAGAAAATGTTTGAGCCCAAGTCCGCGGGTCGCATCTTTTGTTGTAGGTGCCGTGGGGGGCAACTGGTCGGAAGCCATCAACTTTGCGGGGAATACTTCATTAGGGTGCGACGTTCGCAATATAGCATAGGCGTTCGGCTCGCGCTTGACCCGAGCCGGTGCTCATGGCTATCCTACATTCCTGGTATCTGTCTATGGGGGCGTTACTTAAGTCTGCCGGTGTCGCGATTTGCCTCGCGCTTGCCTTTGGCGAGCTCGCGCGCGCGCAGGAGGAACGTCTCGTTCTCGACGGCGTTATCGTCGCCGAAAACCCAGCGCACTCGATAGCCCTCGTCCGTCGCAGCGGGGCGTCCCGAGCGCAAACGCTGCGGATGGGACAGGAATATTACGGCTATGTCCTGGTTGCCGTGGAAGATGGCTCGGTGTTTCTCGAAAGCATCCGCAGTGCGCTTCGGCTTTACGTGGATGGACGTGCTCCAGCTCTCCCTACCGGGTCGACGGCACGAGGGCCGGGGAAGACACCAGCCGACGAAGACGATAGCTGGGTCGTCCGCGATATCTCGCGCGCTGAAGCCAGCGCTCGCCTCGAAAAGGAGATCCCTGTCATCCTGAGTGAGACCGAGTTCAGCCCTCGCGTCGAGGACGGTGAGATTCTGGGCCTCGAGCTACGTCGCTTGCCAGATGGCACGCTGTTGTCGGAAGCGGGGCTCCTACCCGGCGACCTCCTCCGAAGCATCAACGGAGAGCGTCTGGTCGGGCTCGACGCTCTCTGGGGATTGCTCGCTCGGCTCCGAGACGCGCACGAGATACGCGTTGTCGTGGAGCGGCGCGGCCAGGTGCTCCGGTTCGCCTATTTGTTGACGGACGGAGAGTGAGACTGAAACTGACACGCTGACCGGACCGCCGCGCGGTCCATCTCCCCACCCTTCCAGAACGCCGCGAAGCTCTTCAGGTTTTGTTGCCTCTCTCCCTCATCCGAGCTAAGTCGTCCCAGACGGTACAAGCTGCGAATATAGGGAATCGGCCAATAGGCAAGGGATCCAAGTACTCCGGTGCTCTCGCGGAAGCGCGCCTCAGCGTCCGCGGCGAATCCAGCCTCCTCGAGCACGGTAGCGTGGGCGAAGCGGATGGAAAGGATAGGCTCGGGAGAAAGGAGCCCATGCTCTTCTAAGGCGCTCCTGGCACGCTGAAGCGAGGCGAGATGGCTCTGTGGGTCGAGCTCGGCGCGTATATGCAACGCGTAGGCATTGCTCGTGGGCTTTGCCTCGGCCTCGAGCACCGCGGCGAGCTCGAGCGCTTCGTCGTGCTGACCTTCTCGCGCGCGGGCGAGCGCACGCCAGTAAGTGACCTCGGGCGTCGCGACGGCGCCCTGCAAGGCGGAAAGAGCGCTCTTCGGAGAATGGGTCTCGAGGTGAATGTGTGCTCGAAGGCACTTGGGGATGGCTGCGATTTCGCTGGGCTCGGTGAAGACGCGTGCAGCTTCGGCTAAGGCATCGACAGCGGGTGTGGCCTGTCCCCCCAGTGAGCCATGATGTCGAAAGGTGGATATGGCCCACGAAGCGCCAGAACTTGTCATGGGAAGCCGTGAGTTTCTTGGCGTTCGCCTCAGCTCTCTCGTCATCGCCCTTGAGCAACGCGCGGTTCCAATTCTTGAGCGCGAGCTCGTGGAGAAAGTCGTAATAGTCGAGCGAGGATGGTGGCTTCGGACGCACGCTCGAAGTCTATCCTCCGCGCCCTTCTTGTCCTCCGACACGTTTTGTTGATTGAATAGGTTGGATGAAGCGGCTTCTTTTAGTCTGGAGAACGGTCTATCGAGCCTCGGTCTATTTCCATCGTGACCGATGCTACGATCGTGCGACCGTGATTGCCTATTTCAGCCTGCTGTCGTTCCTTCCTCTAGCGGTGTTGCTCGTGACGCTTGGCGCGCTCGCTCTCGGTACGGACGCCGCCGAGAAAGGCACGGAGCTGTTCTTGCAAAACGTGCTCTACGGCCTCCCGCCTCAAGTCATGATCCAAGTCAAATCAATGCAGCAGCAGATTTGGTCGGGCGTAGGCTAACTCGTTTTCGTCTTCTGGACCGCGAGCAAAGTGTTCTCCAAGATCGAGACCGGCTGGATCAGGTCTTCCGCGTCGACAAGAGGCGTCCCTTCGCGCTGCGCAAAGTGCTCGCCTTCGCGCTGGTCGGGATTCTGAGCGTGCTGCTCGTCGCCTCGGTCGTTGTCGAGGGGCTTCTTTCCACGATCGACAGATTCATTGATACGACGGCGCTCGCGCCTCTCAAGGAGCTGCCGCTATATAAAATGTGGATAGCTTCGTGAGTCGCTACGTTGCGCCCTGGTCGCTCACGGTGCTGGCATTTTTTTTCTGTCTACTGGCTGATCCCGGCGCGCTCAGTCCCGTGGCGGGTGGCGCTCATTGGTGGCTCGGTCGCGGGCTCGCTCTGGACCGCGCTGAAGGTCGGGTTTACTTGTTACATCAGCCATATGGCCAACGACACTCGTACCTATGGGGCGCTCGCGACGGTCGTGGTCTTTCTTCTCTGGATCAACTTGTCCGCTTGCCTGTTGTTGTGGGGCGCTGAGCTCGCCGCGGTCGTCGGCGGCTTTCGTGACGAAAAGTCTTCCTGAGGCTAGCGGGTCTACGAAGGGCGGATCTCAACGGAGATTTCACCGGGAAGTGCCATACCGAGCACCTCGCGCGCTCTCCGCTCTATGACCGATGGGTCCGTTCGTAATGCGTGGATCTCCTGCCCGAGGCGTTCATTCTCTGACTCGATCGCGTGGACCTCGCGTTCGAGCTGTTCGAAATTCTTATTTGCTTCTATGAGGCCCAAGACGCCGCCCTCACCGAAAAAGGCGTTGACTATCGACGCGGCGACGATGAGAAAAGCGGCGAGCCCCAAGGCCTTCTTCTTGACTTGCGACTCCTTCAGGCGCTCGACGCGGTGGTGGTCGCGGTCCTTATTGGTCGGAGGAACCTTCAGCATGGCGGTGTCTCTACATTATAGTGGGGATCGCGACAAAGCGTGCACCGCTCGGCTCCTTTGGGGGCGAGCGGGGGAGGAGAGACCAGTTCATGTCGGATCACATCTTGGCCATAACCACCGTCGGCGACGAGCCCACGGCCGTCCGTTTGGCTCATGCCCTTCTCGAACGGAGACTCGTTGCTTGTGTGAACGTGGTGGCGAGAGTCCGCAGCTTCTATTACTGGAAAGGGGTAATCGAAGAAGCCGACGAGCAGCTATTGTTGATGAAGACGCGTGAGGATTGCTTCGAAGCTCTTCGCACGGCCTTCGACGAGCTTCACCCTTACGACGTGTTCGAGCTCATCGCGCTACCAATCCAAAATGGCTCCGACGCTTATCTCGGCTGGGTCGACGAGAACGTCAGACGTGGCGAAGACGAGGGTGGCTGAAGAATTCTCTCGTGTTGCGGGTTTCCATCGAAAATGGCGGCAAACGTCGTGGGGAAAAACACCCAAATGAGCCGACCATCCGTGTTTGTGAGGGGAAACAAGCATATAGGGAATTTCTTACTCTAGACACGGCGACTTCGAATCTCTAATTCGTTAATTCTTAATTTTGAGGCGGATTAGTGTAATTCATTCTTTAGGAGTCATACGTGCCAGTTACTCGTGGACGGTTGGTAGAATCGTTGCTCGGTCGCCATGAGGGTTGCTCGCCACTTAGGGCAAAGGGCTCGAGCTCTTGACACAGTTCGGGACCAGTGAAGTGGAAAGCCGCCTATTGTTCTTGGGGACGGTCACAGTGCTCGTCCTGGCGTTCGTGCCAGCGGCCGCCTCGAGCTCGCGGCTACCCGAGCTTCTCGAGAGTCACGCTTGCTTCGTCGCTATCGAGCGACGGCTCGAATCGTGGGGCGCCACGGACGAGATCCTGAAAGGGCCGAGCGGACCACTCGGGGGCGACGTGTATCGCATCGCGACGAAAGAGGTCGGCGTCTGGGTTACGCTTCACTTGGCGCGATCTGAGGTGACGGCCAGTCTTTTTCTCACGGATAGAGTGGGCTGCACCCGGCTCGATTTCAGTGCTTCCTGCTCGCCTGCACCCATGCGCACCCCTGCGTCACGCCCCTCGAGCTCCGAACGCGCGTTCACGGATGCCGACTTGGATGCCGACTTGGATGCCCTTCTGGACAGTAGCGTCCCCCTCCTCGTCTTTTTGTGGTAACCGCATTTGCCAATGTCGGCGGATGGCTATCAAGAGATCGAAGCGGCGACCACGGCCCTGGATTTGAGGCTCGCCGCTGTAGTGGACCCTTCCGCGGACCCGGGCTACGTGGCCACGGTTGGTGACGATTTGGGCATCCCCGAGTCCGCCCGACAGCCTTTCGCGTCGGTCGAGCTCTTGTTCCGCGATCTCGCCGTGCATGCGCCGACCATCCTCATCTTTGCAACGGGAAAGTGAGCGCGCCGCTCCCCGGCTATCGGAACAGTGCGGCCTATCGTGAGCACATCGGAAAAGTTCTCGAATCCAGTCGCCGCTGAGCGCGCCGCTTTACCCAAAGTACCTAATGGCCTTATCCTTGCCATAGCCAACAACATTGAGGATACAATTTCGATGCCCATATTCGAGTACCGATGCAAGAAATGTGAGGACGAGTTCGAAGCCCTCGTTCTAGGTCGCGAGAACGTCGAATGTCCGAGCTGCCACGGCAGAAAACTCGAGAAGCTTCTCTCCACGTTTGCCGCGTTCAGCGGCTCGGGGAGCTCTCGAATGGAAGCTCTCTCCGCACCAGGCGCGTGCGGAACCTGTGGGGATCCGCGCGGGCCCGGAGCTTGCTCGACGAACTGAACACCGCGTTACCTATCGCTTCAACTGAGCCGCGATCGCACGGGGCGGGGCGTACCGGCGAGATTCTAGAACTAGCACTCGCACTAACGCGAGGCGCAAAGCGCGAGCATGGCGTCCATGTCGCCGAGCCCCTCGCTCCAATGCTATTCGACGAGAGCGCCGCGCTGGGCTCGAGAGAATCCACGGGGCCTCATGGTCCTTTGCGGCCTCGTCATTGATGTCGGAGCTGCCGGAGCACGCGGATTGCCACAGCTTGGCGATCGAGGAGGCTAGCTCTGCCGCTTCTGGACCAGCAAAGACGTTTGCCATCATCAACTCTGCGCTCGGGTCGACGACTTTGAAGTAGAAGCGCTTGTCGGATTCGCTCTTCTTTGGCACCGCGTTCGCGAGGTAGAAGAGATTCCCATCGGGCAAAAAGGCCGGGAAGTAACTGCCGGCGCCTGGTTCGAGGGACGTCGTGATACGCGCCATCCTTGAGTAACCCACGATGTCACCCGCGTGGTCCTGTGTGAGGTTGACGACGACCACGTCCGTGATCGTCGATGCGTCGAGCCCTCCATGGATGAATGGGGTCAAATAGCTGCCTTTGCTGATGTGGAAGGTCAGCTTGGAGTTGTCATAGGCGAAGTCCGCCTTCCCTGCGGCAAAGCCGAAATCGACAACCGCCTCGCAGCGCGTGGTGCCCTCGGCGGGAAAGGTTTCGACAATGCGAAATACTTGCAGAGAAGAGCTTGATCCCAGCTAGTGTGACGACGGGAATTCCAAGTGAGCCGAAGGCGACTGGGGCAGTGTTGGCGTCCAAGCAGATAAAAGCTGCATAGAAGGGCGAGAATCCAAGGCCAGTCAACATGGCCGCGGCCACGGCGACGGGGGTGCCGAAGCCCGCCGCGCCCTCGATGAAGGCCCCGAACGCAAACCCGATCAGTACAGCCTGCAAACGACGGTCTTCGCTGAGCGCGCCAATCGAGTCTTTGATGATCTCGAATTTGCCCGTGTCAACGTCACTCGATAGAGGATCAGCGAGGCGATCACGATCCAGCCGATGGGGAACAACCCAAACGCGGCGCCATAGACCATCGAGGCGCCGGCTTGGGGGACAGGCATTCCGAAAACGGCTACGGCGAGGACCAGCGCGGCGCCGAGCGCGCTGAGGCCGGCTATCCAGCTGGGCTTTCTCTTGACGCCCAGCATGTAGAACAGGATGACCAGCGGTATGGCAGCCACGAGGGTGGAGTAGACGAGACTTCCTGCAACCGGTACGTAGTTTTGTTCCCACATAGTCGAAACTCGGCAAGACTCTACCACCGCGGGAACGCGTCGACGAACATTTCTCCGAGTGGGACCGATTCGGTTCACCGGGCTGCGCCCTGGGAATAGCTCGAAGTGGCAGGATCCTCGGCTCGGTCTCCAAGCAACTCACGGCGACGAGACTCATGTTGCTTGCCGAACGGGGAGAGTTGTCTCTGGACGACGATTTTCCAGCGTTCCTTGTTTGCTTGGCGTTACTTTGCGGACACACCTCGGCGGCGTTCGCTACTGCGGTTCGTCCTTCGCTAACCGTAGTCCAATATAGTTTCCAAGCACAGGCATGTTTTGCTACTATCGCGCCTCCACAATCGGAGCACCCATAAGGAGGAAGAATCATGTCGTCGATTGCAGAAGTTGCGGAAAAATTCTTCGACGCCTGTGAGACCGGAAAAGGCTGGGAGGGTTGTAAAGACTACTGTCAGCCCGATGCCACGTTCGCCGCGCAAGCAGAACCGCTCACCGACGTGAAAAGCTTGGAGCAGTACGCGGAGTGGATGAAGGGCTTGTGCGCGATCATGCCCGACGGCAAATACGTGGTGAAATCGATGGCCACCGACGAGGCGCGCAACAACGTGTGCGCATTCGGCGTTCTCACCGCCACCCACACCGAAGAGGGCGGCCCGGTTGCACCCACGGGCAAGCGCACCAGCGCGGACTACGTCTACGTGATGGATTTTGACGGCGACAAGATCGAGCACATGACCAAGATATGGAATGCCGGATGGACGTTGAAGGAGCTCGGCTGGGCCTAGTCTTAGAGCTCGTGCAGCAAAACTTTCGCCTCCCCGAGGTCGGGGGTGTCGAACCCTTTGGTGAACCAGCTGCAAGTCTCGCTGAGCATCTTTTTTGCTTCGGCGCGCTTGCCATGCTGTTGCCAAAGGCGCGCGAGACTCACCGTCGAACGGAGCTCGAGCGTGCGGGAGTTCTGGCCACGGGCTACGTCGACGGCCCTTTGGAGGCGCGCGTCGTCCCCGCGCGCACGGAGCCACAGCTCTCAAAAGTACGCGTCGAGAAGCGCCTCGACCGCCCGGCGCCCTTCGCCGGCGGCTCCGACCCAGCTCTGGTGTCCATTGAGCTCCGAGTGGCCGATCGCGATCCGTCCGATCGGTTCGCGAATGATGTCGGGCGGTGCAGGGTTGTCGTTCATGCCGAAGCGAAACCCCGGACCCGGTGCGACATAGGCGTGGCCCCAGCGGTTGAGAATGATCCCCGCGATATCGGTTGCGGGATCGAATCCCGCTTCACCGAACATTACCGTCATTTGCTCGCGCACCTGCCGCTCGTAGTCCGCAAACGAAGTGGACAACATCTCCGCACGTCCGACGATGCCTTGCTGCTTCATCGGGATACCGGGCTTTACAAACGGCACATAGAACGTCAACACGATCGGCTTGTCGGGATGCAGTGGCTCTGTTTTGCCAGGAATGATCATCGGACGGCGAATGTTGCACGTAAATCCGAATCCGCCTGACCAGATGGTCGCCGACACGCCCAGGCGCGCTAGGAATCGCCAGTTCCGAAGCGCAACATTCACGACCAGCTGCGGGGCGTGGGTAAATTCGTCGTACGCATCGTGATGGCTTTGCGGCAGATCCCGGATCACGTGCCGATTGACCCAACCTCCCGAAGCCATCACCACCGACTTCGCGCGAAGCCGGTACAACTCACCGTCACGCGAATACGTGACGGCGACACCGTCCCCTCCGGCATGCTCGACGCGTACGGCCGTCGAGCGCAGTCTGATGCGTACGGAATTGCTTTCTCGGTCCAGCTCGTCGAAGGCAACGTTTCCGAACAGGGTCTGCGAAAACGTGTCACCCGTTATAGCATTCGGGACGAGCTTCTTGACGAAGTAACGCGCAATCGCAGTATTCCCTCCCGGAAACGAGATGAGCGGATCCGAATCCGCGGCGTAGCTCGCAGGCTTGGTAAAACCCGGCAAGGCGAACACGCGCCCCCAATATGCGCTCACGGAGTCACAGCCAAGCCCGACGATGCTGGCCATGATCGGGTCGAAGTATGCGCTGACATCCTGCGGTACTTTCAAAACGTCCGTGTAGTAGGACTCGAGCGTCATCGAATCGAGCCAGGCATCTGTCCTTTTTTCAGGAGGCGTTTCCGTTTCCCACAGTCGGCGGAACGCCGATTGAACCTCGTCTCTCCAGGGCGTCGAGCGCAAGCCTGTTTTCCAGACGTCCTTCACCCAGGGATTGTCTGCACCACGAAAAAAATGACCCACATCGAAGGAGTGCCAGACTGCGTAGTCGTAGTTATCGAACGGGATACGCATGCCCTCGGCGGCACCCTCGGGCTCCCTGAACTCGAAATCGCGGGGGATGTTCAGCGCCGTGAAGTAGTCATCCGGCTCACCGGTCTCTCGCTGGACGGCAAAATCGTTGGAGCCTTGCGGTCCCATGAGGTGAACCCCCTCGACCTCGAACTCGTTTCGTTTTGCCTCGCCACCGAAAATCGGATGGTTGTCGAGAAGGATCGTTTTGCCGCGCGGGTAGAGACGGCGAAAGTGATGCGCAGCCGACAGTCCAGAGAACCCCGCACCGATCACGGCGAGGTCGTAGACCTCTCCGGTGTCAATCGCATCCAGTGTGGGACGCTCGAAAGTACCAGCACGTATCTCGTGCGCGACCCCAACGAGCTCCGGCGTATTGCCATGAGACGGCGCGTAGTCGCCGATGCCGCCCGGGCCATACCAATCGACATCGAGCTTGAAACCATAATCCGGTTGTTGTTCCGGTAGGCTGCCCCCGACGATAGCGCCGCCCATGGCCAGGGCCGACCCCTGGATGAAATCACGCCGCGTGATGGGCCGATCCAGGCCGAGCTCCCTGTCGTGTTTGCCGGTCACTCGCCTGATTCTATGACGGTTGAAAACTGCTCCGCAAATCCTGAAAAGAGCACAATCTCGAACCCGTAAAACCGACCGGCGGCCCGCGTCCAATCACGTACGAAACCTCGTCGTCGGACTTCGCTACTGCGGCTCGTCGTCCGCTGACGTCGTCGTGATCCTCTCCACAAGCTCGAGATTCACTCGGTCCGACGAGGCCTCCCACATACGGCGCGCGAGGCCCTCGAGCTGGCTGCGGTCGGGGCGGGTGATGGTCACGCCAGCCACCACCAGCTCCTCCAATGCAGATTCCTCCGCGCGACGATAGCTTTCGCGTTCCGCGGCCACGGCCCTTCTTGCCGCGAGGCGAATCGCCGCCTGATCTTTGGACGAGAGCGATGCGAAGACCCGCTCGCTCATGACCAAAGGCGCGACGAGGTACATCCAGCCGATCTCGGCCCAGTGTGGCGCCACCTCGTAGAAGCGTTTCGAAACATAGTTGGAGCGTGCCGCCTCGGCGCCGTCGATGACCCCTTGCTCCAGTGCGGTATAGACCTCGCCGTAGGCCATGGGCAACGGGCTGGCTCCGAAGGCTTCGAACGCCCGGAGGTGCAGAGGATTTTCCATCGTGCGAATCTTGAGGCCGGTCAGGTCGTGGAGCTCGTCGACTCGGCGGTCTCTCGTCATGAGATGTCGCAAGCCCGCATCGAAGTAACCGAGCAGGCGAAGCCCCTTCGCGCGCAGCGGTTCACCGAAGCTCTCTCCGATGGGACCGTCCAGAACGCGGTACATGTGCTCGCGGTCGCGAAACAGATAGGGAAGGTCGAAGACGAGGAGCTCCGGAGCGAACGTCGCCAGGGGCGCGTTGGACGGGCAGGCGAGCTCGACCGCGCCGAGGATCGTGAGCTCGATGACCTCGCGCTCGCTTCCGAGAGCGCTATTGGGGTAGACGTTGACGACGATGCGCCCGTTGGTTGCCCTCGCGAGCTCTTCGCCGAAGACTTCGAGACCCCGCACGGTCGGCTCGTTCGGCGCGCTGGAGGAGCTTGCCTTCAGGACGAGGACCGCATCCCGCTCGGACCCGCAGCCCGCTCCCGCGAAGCAGACCGCGACCAAGAGGGCATGAGCACGACGCGTCATAGGAGCCCGAACCAGCGGGGAAGTATGATGACCGTCTCCGGGAAGAGCGTGATCAACACTTGGACGGCTATCATCGCGGCAACGGGCCGAACCGTCCAGCCGGCGATGTCACTCACGCTCTGACCCGCGATCGAGCAAGCGACAAAAAGCGTCGCTCCGTAAGGCGGCGTCACCATGCCGATACACAGATTGACGGCGGCCAACACTCCGAAGTGCACCGGATCGACGCCGAACTGGATCGCGAGTGGGAACAGTATAGGCATGATCACGATGATCGCGGAGATGCTCTCCATAAACGTCCCGACCACGATCAGGACGACGTTCGCCGCCAGGAGAAACGAGAGCTGGTTAACCGTCGAGGAGGACAACGCCTCTCCCAGCCGATCGGGCACACGCCCCACAGCGATGATCCACGCCAGCAAAAAGGCGGTGGTGGCGACGAACATCACCACCGAAGAGCGCAACGCCGCGGTGACCAGCAGTCGCTCGAGGTCTTTCAGTTTCAGCTCGCGATAGACGACAAACCCGACGACTAGGCCGTAGGCGACGGCGATCCCTGCGGCCTCCGTGGCGGTGAATAGGCCGGCGAGGATGCCCCCGAGAACGAGCACCGGCATGCCGATAGCGGGAAGCGCCTGCCAGAGCGCGCTCGCCAAGGAAGTCTCCTCGAGGACGTCCGTTCGCGGCTCTCGCTCGTACCGCCGCGCTTGTTTTAAGCTCGACGCGATGAGGGCGCCGGCGATGAGAACGCCCGGCAGTATCCCGCCAATGAAAAGCGCGGCGATGGACGTCTCTGTGACGTAGCCCATTACAATCATGATGATGCTCGGCGGGATGATGGTGCCGATCGCCCCGCCGGCGGCTTGAAGCGCCGTCGCGAAACCGATGGGATAGCCGCGCTCTCTCATGGCCGGGATCATCATGGAGCCAACGGCTGCGGTGCTGGCGCTGGAACTTCCCGAGATCCCGGCGAAGAACATGGACGACGTAATGGAGACGACGGGGAGCCCGCCCCGGAGGCGCCCCACGATCGCGATGGCCCGACTCGAGATCCCGCAAGCATTCATCAGCTCGCCCGCGAGAATGAACAATGGCACTGCCATCAGCGCCCAGGAGTCCAGAGCCGCGAAGGCTCTCTGCGCGATGACCTCGAGGGGTATCTGCCCGTTCACGAGCAAGGCGGCAGCGCCGCTCAGACCGATGCCGAAGGCGACCGGCACGCTCAGAGCAAGCAGGAGGACGAGGCTGAGGAAAAGGGCGACAATCATCGAAGCGTTGCTCCCGCCGCGGGGCTTTCGCGCCGCCGCCCTTCGACGAAGAGCGAAGCCGCGACCGTCGTGATCAAGAGCCCGCTCGTCGGGACGGCGAGATAGGGCCAAATCATCGAGATGCCGAGGGCCGGGGAGACTTGGAGAGCCGCGATCGGAAGCATTCGGACTCCGAAGACGGTGAGCAGCAAGCCGAAGAGTCCGACGAGAAGATGATTCAGTGATCGAACCAGCCGCTTTGCCGCGGGCGGGAGCCGTGGCGTCAAGTAGTCGACGGCGAGGTGCAGGCCTTTCCGAAGGCAGATGGGCGACGCCAGCAGAACGAGCCACACCTGCAGATACCGCGCGAGCTCCTCCGTCCAGCTCGGCGGCTTGTCGAGCACGTATCGGGCAACCACCTGGTAGACGACGAGTGCCGCGATGGTCGCCAAGAGGGCTGCTACGATCTTCTCGAGCTTTTCGAAGAGGGGAGTCACCTCAGAGGGACCCCGGCTTCAGGGTCTCGAGGAAGATTTCCCTGCCGGTGCGTGAGGACTCGTAGATCGCAGAGACGATGGCGAGGGAGACCCTTGCGTCTTCTCCGGTGAGCATAGGGTCGCGATCTTCACGAACGGCGTCGGTCATGTCCTGAAGTTGAACGCGATGACGCGTCTGTGGGTACGCCCAGGGATCGTCGATGTCGGTGAGAGGCGAGGGTGGATCGACTTCTTCCTGGGGGTAGTCCTTCACGTCCCAGAGAAGAAACTTGTCGTACTGCGCGTTCGCCACGACGCTCCCGTTCTCGCCGTGAATCTCGAGCCGCGATTTGAGGGCCGGGCTTACCGAAGTTGTACTCTCGATGATGCCCATCGCGCCGTTGTCGAAGCTCACGAGCGCCGCCGCGGTGTCCTCGACTTCGATCTTGTGCCGCTTCGTCGCGACTCGACCCGTGACCGATTTCACCGGCCCCACGATCCATTGGAGTAGGTCGACGATATGGATCGACTGCGTCATCAGACACCCGCCCCCCTCGAGCTTCTGTGTCCCTCTCCACGCCGCGGACGCGTAGTACGCAGCCGTCCGTGAGGATTTGTCGATGGCGTCGGCGAGATGGATCTTGCCCAAAGCACCCGAGGCAACGAGCTTCGTCAGCTTGGCCCCGACCAAGCCGAAACGCATCTGGAAAATAACTCCCAGCTTCGTGCGGTTTTCCCGGCAGACCTGGATCATCTCGTCGGCCTTCGCCAAGGTGGTCTCGAGTGGCTTCTCGACGAGAACGTGCTTTCCTGCCTCCGAGGCCGCGACCACGATCTCTCTGTGGGAACCGGTGGGCGTTAGCACGCCGACGACCTCGACTGCGTCGTTGTCTAGAAGGTCTCGATAGTCCGTGGCTCGCTGTTCCACACCGTACTCATCGGCAAAGCGTCTGACGTTCTCTTCGTTTCGCGAGCAGACGGCGACGAGCTTCGCCCCGTCGACGAACGAGAGCTCCCTGGCGTGGAAGCCTCCCGCCATTCCCGTACCTACCAGGCCAAAGCCAACGATTCCGTTTTTCAAATCGCTCCTCCGTATTCGGGATGATGAAGTTCGGCTCCGACGACCCGTCGGGACGCTCGGTCCTCCATCGGAAACACGCGACGCGGTACCGACGCATGCGATGGTCGTTCGCGGCACATCGTATCACCGTCTTCGTTCCCATTGTTGGGTTGCCGAGGATCAAGTACGCGGCCGTGCGTGAGGACTTGTCGATTTCGTATGGATCTTGGGCCACATCGACGAACAGCCAACCCGAACTCGAGCGCATCACGTGCGCTCGAACGGCTCAACCAAACGGGAGCGCGCTTTGTTCTCCGCGACCGATCGGCCGGCGTTCACACAATGATGTTCCTGTCCGTTATCCTTCGGAGAGCCGACGGAATGATCCAAGCGGGCGACAGTTGCCGCGAGCCGAGACAGGCGCTATATTGCTTCCCACAACGAATGCGGGCGCGGCTCATTTTCCACATGCCCGACCTCGGGCTAAAGAATCGGCACCCTGGACCGTCCTCAGTGGTAGAGCCGTACCGTGTTCCGAAGGAGGTATCCGTGCGAACCATCTTCATTCTTGCCGTCGCGATCCCTGTTCTTCTCTCCGCATGCGGCAGCGGAGATCCGGAAGCACAGACCCTGGGCGCTTTTTTCAGTGCCGTCCAAGAAGGTGACCAGGCGGGTGTCCAGCTAGTCTCGCTAGCAACGTTCGACGGTACTGTGGAGTCATGGGAAATCGTTGAGCGAGGGACCGAGTCGGAAGGACCATTCCAGCTCGCGGAGCTAAAGGAGGAGCTCGACAACACGCGAAATGAAGTCCGCGTTCAGCGAGAACAAAACGCGCGCTTCCGCAGCGACAACAGCGACACCTACGATGCCTATACCCGCGCATACGCTGAGGATCCGTCGGCGCCTTTCCAGGGAGAGCTCGCGACGTTCCACGAACAGTTCCAGGAGAGGCAAGGGTTGGTGGCTCAACTCGAAGTCAACGCCGAACAACTGTCTATTGACGTCAAGACGCTCACGGACGCTGCGACGCTCTCGGTGCGCACGCCGGTTGTCGAGGGCTTCGAGGGCCAGATCAAAGTGAAACCGTTACGGGTCAGAATCAACGAAGGCTCGGAAAACAAAACCTACACCGTCGTTCTCCACCGTTACGAGCTCACGGACACCAGACTGAATCGGACTCCTACCCCTCAGTGGATCGTCGCAGAAATCCGACCGGGCAGCTGAACGCATAGACGCTTCTATCGACGACCCGCCGCGGTTATACGGTAGAACTTCCGTCGGGGGTCGGCGTCGTGCTGGGGTGCGGCGACCTCAGCGAGGAGTCGAGCCCGCGCCATCTCTTTGAGCGAACGGTAGAGGGTGCCGGGGCCGAGCCGCATCGTGCCTTCTGTGGCCGCTCGACCTCGTCTGCGATCCCGAGGCCGTGCCGCTCACCAGCAGAGAGGGCGAGCAGAATATGAAACACCGCCGGGGTAAACGGCTGAGGAGCGTCCTTTTTCTCGTTCGTAATATTCGACATATCCACGTTAGATATATCTAACGTGGATAGTTCGGCAAATGTTCCCCAGGAGATCGAATTCTCCGTCGATTTCGACGCTTTAAGTCCGTACTAGTAGATGATGTACAGATCTTCCTGACGGCCGTTGACCCACTGCCAGCCGCCCGCTAGAAGCGCCGCGTCCTCTTCGAGAGCGAAGCGTACCTCCTGCCCACCCCATTCGGGAACCTGGTGGCGAACGTTCAATTCGATGGAGTACCAAGTGTTGGCGCGGAGTTCGCGCTCGCCGCGTCCGGGCACGCCTTCCTGGTAATCGGTCATGCCGATGGGAGGACCGGCGCCGTGACCGTGGTAGCCGATGGGGTGGCAGTAGATCGTCGGCACCAGGCCTTCCGATCGCGCCTCGACGAGGGCTTCGGCGAGGGCGATATTTCCGCTCACGCCCGGCTGGGCTTTTTCCATCACAATGTCCTGGAGACGGTTGGCGGCGCGCTGTCCCGCCCTGAGCCCCTCTGGCGGCTCCGTCTCGCCCAGCTCGAGGACATAGGCGTTGTGCTGGGTATCGGTCGAAAAGCCGAGATAGACGATACCGAAGTCACAATGAAGGAGATCCCCACGCTGGATCACGTTGTGCCCAGGTTCTCCCTCCTCGGGCGTGCCGCCTTTTCTTTGAATGGATACCGAAGGATGGAACCACTTCGAAAGACCCATCTCCACGACGCGCTGTCTCATCCACCAGCGCACGTCGTCGGTAGTCGTCTTGCCGGGTACGATGACTTCGTTGGAAAAAGCCTCCCGGATCACGAGGTGAGCCACCTGCATCACGTGCCGATAGGCGTCGAGCTGCTCGGGTATCTTGGTCTCTAGCCAGCCCACCGCGAGCATCTCGGCTGAACGGACCCGGGAGACGTACTGGACTCCGAGGGCCTCGAGGAGGTTGTCCTCCTCGTTCGCCGTTAGGCCGTCGGCGTGGTTCCAGAGCTCGGACTTGTTGACGCCAATGATCTTGGGGTCGCGCGCCTCGACGACCTCTCGAAGACCCGCCCACTGCTCGTGGTTGAGCGTCTGGTGCACGTCGAAGAGGCCCTGGTAATTAAAGCGTCCGATGGAGAGGCGCTCGACACCCTCCGCTCCGCCTCGATCGAAAAAGACGAGAATCGTTCGCCTTCGCGAGGAGTAAGTCGTCAAGGGCGCCATAGAGCGGAATACCGGATCGTTGTTGTACTCGCGCGTGACGATGACCCACATGTCGATGCCTTCACGGCGCATCAGCGCCGGAAGCAGCACCTCGAAACGCTTTTCGATCCAGGAGCCGACCAGCGGCACCTGCTCGCGGTGCGTGAGAACGCGCATCGTCGAGGGCACGTGCATTTGTGTCTGTCCTTCGGCGAGCAACGGAATGGCTACCAAGATCCAAGTAAGAGAACGTCGCATGCTTTTCGACCTCCGATCCGAGTGGGGTAATGTTAATCAAAAGCGGCCCCAACTGGGTAGTCGGACGGCGCGAGCTGTTAAATTACATAACAAAAGCTCGATGGGAAAGCCACTCGCTTCGCTTTCGTCCCGCCGCCTTTTGCCTCATCGGCGTGTCCTCTTCGGGAGCTCGACGCCATTGGGTTCAGAACGGTAAGCTCGTGTAAAGCCGATTCTGGATGAGTCCATCTGGATTGGGCTCGGTGTTGCGAAAGGTCGTCTGGAGGGTTGTGCAGGCCAGGTTATTGCCGCATGGATGCACGTCAAAGTGAACGTGGGGAAAAGAGCCTACGTCCCCCGTGGCGCCAGTAATAGCAATTGGGATTCCGGGCTCGACCCGCTCGCCGATCGCGACGAGCGCGCCATCTTCCACCAGATGGACGTAGCTTGCGACCGTACCGTCCCCGTGGTCGACCTGGATCCAGTTCGATGTTGTGAGTCCGCGCGAGCCTGCCGGTTGGGTTACTCGCATGACGGACACGACTCCGGCGCGAGCCGCCGTCACCGTCGACCCGAAGGGCATTTCGAGATCGTGAGAGTGGCGCAGCGTGCCTTGGTGACTGCCGGACTCGAAGCAGTTGCCTTGCGACACTCTATGACTCTCGCCGACAGGGAACGGGAGCACGTACATGGAGCTCTGCCAGTCCGGATAAGGACCACTAACGAGGCTTTCGACTGGACTGGTGGGATCATATCGTCGCTGCAAGCGCCGGAGAGGCCAATGAGCAGCGCCACTGCGACGGTGCGCCGAGCTGCGCGATGGAAGAACTCCCTCGCCCTTGATTCAGCCATTCTCTCCAACATATCGTAGTGAGGCCGAGCAACGTGGCATAGATTCCCGGTGACCAACGTTCGCCTTGCGCCAAAGGCCGGATTCGCGTCGATCTCCAGCACACCCTCACGAGCAACGACGACCGAGACGTTGCTCGGACGCCGTTTCAGGAGAGACTCCGCACGCGAGAGGGAAGAGCTCCTACTTGATTAGGTACAGCTCCTCTTGAGGCGGAGACAGGTGCTCGACTCCATTTTCGGAGGCAAGTGCCTGCTCGTGATCCCAAAAGAATAGATACTGGTCTTCGTACTCGGAGGAGGGCCAGGGCATGTAGATGAAATATTCCAGAACAAAATGGTGGTTGGGCGGAAGGGGAATGTCCCACATCCATTCCGGGCCGTTCGAGCCAATCCTGGGACCGAAATAATTCTCGAATTTCCTCTCGCGGGCTCCTTTCCCCATGCCATGGCAATCGATATTGAGGTGGGTCCTTCGCGGATCGGACCCTGCTGTGTAGGCGGAGAAATCGTTCTTGGGAGAGAACAAATGCAGCTGTACGTCCCTTAGAACCATCCCTTCCTTTTCGAATCTGGCCGTGTAGTTCCTGACGATTTCACGAGGCGTAAGCCCTACCTTGATGCTCTCTGCCAGGATCCTGTCGACCTTCTTGTACTCTGCCCAGATTCGCTTGATGCCCGCAGGCGGTTCCGTCTCTCCCTCGCGGAGCACATAGGCGTAGGTTCCCTGACTCGGGGCTGCAACGATATCGCCTCGCTGGATCGGCACGTTTTCATGGCCCGCGGTGCGCCCCCTTTGTGAAACCCCGGTGCCTCTCCGGCGAAAGGTGGTCACGCCGACGTCGCGATTCCGGTTCACACCGGGAACGATCTCCGCGAAAACCTTCTTCAGGTGTTCATCTTCGTCCCGGCGCATTTTATGGAGGATCTCGATCTCGCTCGGCACCTTCCTGATGATGTAATCCATCAACACGCGTTCCGAGGAGACGATCCGGTCGGCATACTTTTCGCCGAGCTCTTCCGCCAGGAGAAGGTAGTCCGTGTGAGAAAGACCGTCTCGCGCTCTCGTCGTGGTTGGATAGGGCCCCAGCTCGAGCTTGAAATTCAGGGCAATGCGTTCGGGGTCACGTTCGGCAACAAATTCTCTCAGGCCCTCGAATCGGTAGTCATACTCGGTCTCCGGGCCTCCCGGCGGCTGCAACACGTGTATCGGGTCGTGGATGATGTCGTAGGCTCCGGATTCTTCGACCCTTCTGGTGTCCCAGCTTACCCTCCATGTTTCGCCGGCCTGGGAGTCTCCCCATCGACGTCCGAGAACGGCACGTTCTATCCTGTCAGTGCCCCGGTCCGTGAAGACGAAGACACCGGAGGTTGCTCCCAGGTCTTCTGCACCAAAGGGATCTTCGATGGTCTCCCTCATTATGTGAATCCACATGTCGACATTGTTCCTCCTCATGACTTCAGGAAGGACGATGTCGAACTTCTCCCGACGGATCCGATGGTTCCATTCCGTCAGGTCTTCCTCGTACTGTGCAGTTGCCTGAGGACTGCCGAAACACAAGGGGACAAGAATCGTCACAAGTAGAATGATTCGATGAGACATCAAAGGCTCCTTGCCGCGGGCTGCGTGATGCGGGGACCTGAACAGGAATCTCGCTGGCCACGGGAAGGTAGCACGAGCCGTGCGGAAAGCCAAGATGCCTTCAGTGTGGAGCCGGGTTGCGGTCACGTCGAGGGTTCACTTAGGCACGTCGGTTTCGACCCAAGCGAGAAACCGATCCAGCACGTTGGCGACGATACGCGAGATGTTATTGTCGCCGTCGTTGTGCAACAGGCTGCCGCAGAAAGTGATCGAGCCGGTGGAGAACACCCGGCCGCCCGAAGGGGTCTCGAAATACACCATGTCGGCCCGGAGCAGCTTTTCCATCGGCTCTCCCGGCCAGTTGGTGAGATGGGTAAGCATCTCCTCGGGGACCACGATAAAGTCGTCGGCGTGATTCTCCGAGCTCGCGAGGATACGCACCGAGGGCGGTGAGCCGAGACGCTCATCGACACGATCGAGCTCGAAGCCGGCTGCGCCCCCGCCGCAAAGACCGAAATCACCGAGCACGTCGTCGTCCACCCCATCGAACACCCAGGATACGGCGTCGTCGTAAGTGTCGGGGTTCCGGCGATAGTAGGACCCGACAAACGTGCCCTGCGCCGAAAAGCCGACGCCGGCCAGTACCTGAGGCGGACGTCCGCTTCGACGCCACAGGCCGCCGTAGTTACCATCAAACGCGTTGTAATATTCGCCAGGCTCCGCCGCCCAGGCGCGGATGCCGCCCTCGCCACGTCGAATCTCGAGGATCCCTGGCTCGTCGGGATGTAACGCAATACGCCAGTAGAACCCGTTACCGCCCATGTACATGAGCGCACCACCTTGATCCCGGTAGCCCTGCAGCGCGTCCAGGGTTTCTCGGGTGTGGTACTCGGGGTGGCTGCCCGTCATGACCGTCTTATAGGGCCGCAGAACTTCGACCCCCTCGTCGTGGAGCTCCTGATCGGTGATCAGGTCGTGGGCATAGCCCTTGGATTCGAGCCAGGTGAGGAGATGGCTGTCGGCCTGGAAATGACGCAGACCCGAGTCGGTGCCCGCGCAAAACGTGATGTAGCCAGGGCGCAAAGTGAGGAGGGGCCGCTGGTAGGAGGCGTGACAGATACCGCTGCCATCACGATGGAAGTTGTAGGTGGAAAGACCGTACTCGGGGTACTCGGCCGCGTTGTGCGGGTACGCGTTCCAATCGTCGATGCGCCTTTTCCACGCCGGGCGGTAGTCGGGTCGGGCATGGTTGCCGTAAATCGTGTAGGTGAATGTCGACACCAGCACGCACAACGACGCCCGCGGTTTGCCCCGAGGTGCGCACACGAAAAAAGGCATCGCATCGTAGTGGTCACCGCAATCGATACGCGCGGCGTACACCCCGCAGGGGAGATCCTCCGGGATGGTGAACGAGAAATCCGTCTTCCAACCGAAGTCATAGATGTCGTCTTCGTGAAAGTGAATCGCGCCGTATTGCCCCGGTGCGTGACGCCAGCACATCTCGGTACCGTCCCAGCGCGCGCCGGTCATCGCACGCGCCGGCAGGTTGATGAGCTCACCGTGGAGCGCCAACGCGCCGGTATCTTCGATGCGGGTGGTCGAGATACCGAGGCTGAAGCCCCATGCGGCCACGGGTGGGTCGAGGGGCGTGTCGGCGGACAGAGCCTCTGCGGTGAACGCGCGATCGAAGATGCGCGGGGAATCGATCTTTCCGTTGTAGAGGTGCCTCGCGGTATCGTTGGCAAGCAGGATGCGGTCAACGGCTGACGTGTCCGCGTCCGTGTCAATCTTGATCCCGGACTCCCTCGCCGCCCCGTCCGACAATGGCAGGCTGCCGACCCGGAGCTCTCCCGCGTCGGCATCCAGCGCCAGAAACACCCGGTACCAGCGTCGAGGGATGAGAGCAGAGCCGGTGCTGACCTTTGCGCTCCCCACGCGCCCCTCGATACTCCCGGTACTGTCGAGCGACAAGCGGGCGAGCGACTCGGTGCCGGCGCCCAAACACATGATTGCCTGCTCGCCCCCACCGACAGCGGTCGGCCAGATGTCGGCAACCAGAGTGAAGGAATCCATCGACGGGAGACGGGCGGCGGTTTTGATGAGCGCATACGAGCCGGGTGAGAACGATTGCTTGCGAGAGGGATAGCTGCCCTCGAAGTCGGACGCTACCGGATGCTCGATGAGACCGGGACCGGCCGGATTGGGATCGGCGCATACCACCCGCACCAGCCGTGCGTGGTACGAATCGCGGAAAAGGCTGCTGACCTTGAACTCGATCGTTTCGCCTGCTCGCCCCGACAATCGGTTGGTATAGCCGATCAATGAAAGCATGATAAGTATCCTCTCTCACTGCCTGGCTGGAATGCAATTATTCTTAAGGAGGATGGATCGATGTTTCGAATATCGCTCGTCGCCGGTACCGTCGTTGCGTTGTGTGCGCCTGTCTCCCGCTGTTTGCCCAGGAGTCCAAGCCAGCGCCGTCGTTCGGGCCCCGTGTGGATGCGGTGTTCTCCCGCTGGAACAGCACCAACAGCCCAGGCTGTGCGGTCTCCGTCGTCAAGGACGGCACGATCGTCTATGCGCAGGGCTATGGGATGGCGAACTCGACCACGATGTTCCCATCCGCACCGATACCGTCTTCCACGTGGCTAGCGTGTCCAAAGAGTTCGCCGCGGACGGGATCGCGCTGCTGTTGCTAGAGGGGAAGCTCTCTCTCGACGATCCTATCCAGAAGCACTTGCCGTGGGTCGCTGATTTCGGACACGAAATCACCGTTCGCAATCTCGTACACCACAACAGCGGCTTGCGAGATCAGTGGAGCCTGCTCGGAATGTCCGGGTGGCGCTACTCGAAGGACCAGATCACGAACGACGACGTGATCTATCTGATCGAGCGGCAGCGGGACCTGAACTTCGTGCCCGGCGAACGCTATCTCTACTCCAACACCGGCTATACGCTGATGGACTTGATTGTGAAGAAGGTGAGTGGACAGTCGCTGCGGGAATTTACGACGGAGCGCATCTTCAAACCCCTTGGCATGACGCGAACGCACTTCGCGACAATTTCTCCGAGATCGTGAAGGACCAGGCCTTCGGCTATCGCTGGGACAACGAGACAAAGGCGTTCTATACGAGCGTGACCAACTTCGATACCGTGGGTGCGACAGCCTCCTCACGACCGTCGAGGACATGGCCCTCTGGGATCGGAACTTCATCGATTCCGTGGTCGGCGGACGGGCATTTCTAGATCTGATCCACCAGCGTGGGATTCTCAACGACGGCGAGCCTTAGGACTACGCCTTCGGATTGGTTCACGGCACCTATCGAGGGCTCCCGACCGTGGGGTATGGCGGCGCCGACGCCGGTTACCGCGCCCACTTCGTTCGTTTCCCGAACCAGGACTATAGCTTCGTAACGCTCTGTAATATCGCGCAGACGAATCCAGGGCGATTGGCGCGGATATCTATCTCGAGGAATACCTCGAGCCCGACACCGAAGAAACGACAGCGAGATGAATCCCGTCACGCTGACGGACGAGGCCATGGCGCGCATCGAAGGCGCCTACTTCCGCGAGGATTTGGCGATCGTCCTTCGGGTCCAACGCGACAAGGGGGGCCTCCGGCTCAGCCTCGGTGGCCGACCGTTGGAGGTGATCCACACGGGCTACTACGGTGTCAGCGGCGGGGAAAACGGAAGCAAATGGGTTTCCGGCGGTGCCACGCCGAGTGCCGGCTCTCGCGTGAATCGTCCCGTTTCTCGTACGGTTCCGGCGGCTCGCATCTCGCGGCGGTATCCGGGCGGTTACAACGTCCGATAATAAGCATTATGTTAAATACACACGTGAATCGATTGTAGTGCTGACCGTGATTCACGGAAGCATGGATCTTCCCAATCGTCTTGGAGAACTCGTGCCACAACTAGCCGCTGAAGTCGCGATGCTGCGCAATCAGTTCGATTCCAGCCGGAAAAAGTGAGGTCCCCGGCCTGGCTCAACCTCATAGAGTGTCTTCAGTGTCGAGTTGTCGAATCTCCTCATCAGAATCGTTGCCCTCAACAGCTCGAATAGCTGCTCGAGGACCTGACGCTCTTGCGGCTTTCCGCGGGCACTCTGAGCGCGGCATTGACGTAGGGCCCGCCCTCCGGATAGGCTCAGATATCGAGCATCCGTATCTAAGCGGGTCGCGGGCCCTTAGTCCGGCTTGTTCTGTGCGACGTAGTCCTTGGCGTGTCCTTCGAGGGTTCGGAGCGCAAGCCGATTTTCTTGGCTTCTTCGAGCGCGGAGCTTTCACTCTCGCCGTTATCGAGCACCTGGTGGATGTACCACATCGCTCCGACGCGGTTTGAAGAGGCGCAGTGGACCAGGATGGGACGGTTCGCCGAGTCCGCTAGGATATCGCGAAACTTCGAGACGATCTCCGGCGAGAAACCCTCGCGTCCAACCGGGATGTTGAAGTACTCCATCCCGAGCGCTTAAACTTTGGGCTTTTCGTCGAGGCTCCCCTCTTGCTCCGTACGGAGGTTCAGTACAGCCTTGAACCCGGCCTTCTGAACGGCTTTGGGCACCGCGTCGGTCGGCTGTCCCGCGGTGGCGATGTCGGGGCGCAGCCGATAGTAGTTCGGGAGGCCTTCGAACGGGTAGGATGGTTGCGCGGCGAGGAGGCCGGCCGAAAGGAGCGTCACGAGTGCGAGGAGGTGTCTCTTCATTACGATTTATCCAGAAAAGATCGTACGTTCTTGTGGAAGAGAAACAAGGCGTCGGCGTCACCGCTTTGTTCGGTGAAGTTGTAGTTCCTGCCTTTTTGGACTTTCAAATTCATATTCTTCTTGATGTAGTCGACTTCGAAGCGCTCGAGCGACCCGTATGGAATGGCAAAAGAGTCTTTGTGGTCCGTTGCGTATCGTATGCCGTTCGCGTCCGCCATCAATACTCCTTGGCACCTACCGAAGCTGTGCTTGTGGACCACGGGGATGGATTCGTTGAAACCGGCGACCGTTTGCTTGAAGTCGATCCGCACATTGCGATGGCCGGTGGTGATCGTCACCTCCTCCGCGTACATCTCATAACCGTCAGCGGAAACGGTCAACTGATGCTCCCCTGCCATGACGTCTTTGATGGTGACGGGCGTCGTGCCTTTATATCGCCTGTCGAGAAACACTGTAGCGCCAGGGATATCGCTTTGAACGCTCAAGCTCGGCGGCGTCAGGTCGAGCGACGCTCGCATCTCGGCTTTGCGTCCGGGATACACACGCACGTCCTTGACGAAATCTTCGTAGCCTTTCTTCGTTACGCGGACGCTGTACATGCCGATATGGATCTCGCTATTCTCGAAAGGTGCGGAGCCGACGAACTCGTCGTCAACATACACGGAGGCGGAATCGACATTCGCCGTCACCACGAGCGATCCGTAGGCTGGGAGATCCGCTTTGCTTGCCTTTGGCCGTCGCGGCGGAGGCGGGGCTTCATCCTCAACGACGATTGGCGGCGCCTCCACGACCACGGGCTCGGCGGTCGGACCAGAGCTATCGCTCAGGAACCAATAGGCTCCCCCTATGGCTATGAGGATAACGACCGCGAGGGCGAGGAACTTCCCTACGTCCGACGTCGACTCGCTATCGTCTGAATCGTCTGAATGTAAGAAACTCACGGAACGATTCTAGCACGCGAAAACTGGCCGTTTGACGCTCAGCCTGGACGCCTGCTGACGACGAAACCGCAGCAGTCGTCGCCTTTGGCCATACACTGTACTTCCATACCGTCCGTCTCTTTGTCGAATAGAGTCATGGCGGCTCCCTGGAGAAATCCCAGCACTGTGTAGCAGATGGGCTGCGTGGACGGGCCATAGGCTTTCGTGAAAGGTGAGCCAACAATCTTGAACACGGCCTCTTCGTTGTCGAGGTTGACCATCTCCGTCGACGTTGCCCCCCGGCCGGACTCGCTCAGCATGAGGCGACCGCGCGCACGACTTCTTCCGGCGAGTAGCTGAACACGTCGCGGTAACGACCCGCTAGAGAAGCACCGTCGCCGAACGCCGTCTGGGTCATGATCTCAGCGACTTCCTGGGGCAGATGACCTTCGATATTTTTTTGGAGCTCAACCAAGAGGGCTGGCGACATCATCACGTATCGGGCGGCCTGAAGCGACAGCGATCCAAGTTCGGGGTCGAATGTAAGGTTGCCTAGAAGTTGGTTAGCTCGGACTCACCTCTTGTGAACCGTCTCGCCAAGCGTCCAATATTCGCGAGCGCAAAAGACTAAAGGTTTGCCTTCATCTCCCATCTCAGCGCGTTCGACCTCTCCGAAAAAGACGGTGTGATCCCCCTGCTCCGTTTCCCCTACGACTCTGCAATACAAGTAGCCAAGACAGCCGTCAAGCTTGGGCGAGGTGTACTCGGCGAACTGCTCCTCAGAGTTGAGCTTGGGGCTCGCGAAATGGTCAGAGACGGCGCCTTGCTTCTCGGAGAGTACGTTCACCACGAACGGCCCCTTGGCGATGGCGCTGTGGGCACGAGATTCTTTCATGATGCAGACCAGGATGCGAGGCGGCGTCAAACTGACCGACGTGAACGAGCTCACGGTGACTCCCCGCGGCCCTTCATCCCCCTCGGCCGTAACAACCACGACACCTTGCGGGAATCCGCGCATCACGTCCCGAAGCGAAATTTCACTCATTTTGCTATTTCCCCAGTCTTCATCGTTCTTCGACTTCCAGCGCGCGCCCTAGGGTTCCCGTCAATCACACGCCGACGGCGCCCACAATGTAGTCGAGGGTCGCCGGAAACTCTGCCTCGGGTTCCACCTCGTAGAATTCTTTGATCCCGAAATGGACCGGGGCTTCGAACCCCTCGATATAGGCCTGTCGATGTGGTCCTTTGTCTTTCTCGATTCGTACTCGCGAAGTATGAATGAGCTTGGGCATGGCTCAGCTACTCACGTAAACGTAGTCCCTCATGATATTGGTTTCATCGAAATAGATGAAATAGATCATGTCCCCCGCAGCGTAGAGCCGCAATTGGGGCCATTGGTGCGCCTTGCCGATAATGTCTTCCGCGCGGTCAGACGCCCAGGTCGAGACCGCACGCTCGAGATCTTCGTCCGACTCCACGATGGCGACCAACGGAGCTTTTTCCTTCAGCCCTTCGGTGACTTGGTAGACGGTCGGGGTTTGCACGAGAATCCGACGTAGCCGCGTGTCGTGTAGGTTCTTGCGTCGGACATCGTAGCCCAGTTTCCCAAGATATAACGCCGTGCCGAGCCCTGCGATCGCCACGGCAGCCGCGACTCCAAGAGCAATGGCAACACGTTTTACTGGCGTTGATTCCCGCTTTTCGAAGGCAAGTAACTGAAACTCCAGATGGGCCATTTCCCTATCTTAACGGTTTAGGCCAAGTTAGATGAAGTGATACTTGAGGTACTATTTAGTCTCGAAAATTCCCGGGTAGAGCATTTCTACTTCGGCCCCTGGCGCCACTGCCGTCACCGAGAGCTCGAGCTCTTCTGATGCGGGAGCACTGCACGCGAAATCTGTGCAGATTTGATAGCGCACGTCCGCCCTTATGGAGTGCTCCCCAGTCACCGCATCCTTCGAAAACGTAACGGGAATGCGTATCGCCACACTACCTTCGTACAGGGCGTAGGTTCCTAGGCCAGACAAGTCGCGCGTGACCGTAGGAGGGAAGGACGGCTCCCCTACTTTGATGTTGTCTCCCGAAACGGACACCTCGGTGCGGCTTGGTTCCGGCTCTTCAGGACCATAGAGGTGGTAACCCTCTTCAATATCCACAACGACGGCGACTTCCAACGCGTCGCCGGGTCGAATCGGTTGCTGGGACGCGAGGAGCTCGAACTTGACGGAGCCATCCCAATCCGGAATCTCGAATTGCTGCGCTGCAACGCCTGAGCCGAGCGCCAAGCCTATTGAGATAAGGGCGGCGAACATGTGTCGTTTATTCATTTGAGTTTCTTCAGCTCCTCGATAATCATCGCGGGGGGGCGTACGCTCTCGATAGTTAACCCAAACGTTGACGAAGCGCACGATACCCTCTTCGTCCACGATGATCGTAGCGGGATGCGGGATGCCCTACATGGACTCGCGGCCGACGTGTGGGTTCAGAGGTCCGTAGGCGTCGATGGCTGGAGCCCCGTCACACAGGATGGGATAGGACCAATTCTGTTCCTCGAGCCAACTTGCCGTCTCTGCCGCGTCATATTTCGAAATGCCGAGAATGATCGCGACAGCGTTCTCGATCGCTGTTTTTGGACTCTTGCAGCTCACCGAGCTGCTTTTTGCAAAACGGTCACCAATCGCCGCTGCGGAAGAGCTCGAGGACGACAGCTTTCTCACCGCGATAGCTCGAAAGCGTGTACGTTTTGCCAGTAGAGTCGTGGAGCGTAAAATCCGGAGCAGAGTCTCCAACCGCGACACTCGTTTGGCGCCAGCAAACGGTACGACCAACAACAATAGTCGGATTGTTTTAAGGAAGGTTTTATCATTCTCTGCGCACTATAGCACAGCGAATACTAGGTTTGTGTGAAGCGTTGCACTTCCTGGGCGCCACGCAAGTAGCCAGCGATACGACTCAGGAGACCATCCTCTGTGGCCTCGGCCGACGGACTCGAAACGGGTCCGCTCGACGGGGCGTGCGATTGCTCGTACGAGGCTTTGAGGTCGGTGATCACTTCCTAAGGATTCAGCCCAAGACAACGTGCATACGCTTTAGTGAAGCTCTGGAAGTAGAACTCCCCGGGGAAACGGTCGAAGCGTTCTTCCTCGAGATCATCGAGGTACGTAATGCTAATGCGGGTTTCGTTCGCGATACGCCGGAGTCTGATGTGCTTGGATTCCTCTAAAGTGTGTCACTCCCCCGGGTTCGAGCTCAACTTGTTTCGAATTTGGTAGCGAACTCGCGGACTAATGACTGGGAATCTCGACTTCGTACGGCGCTTCCGAGAAGATATCAAAGACGGTAAATATATGTCAACAGGAAATCCACAGCCTAACTCATAGATGGCGTTTTTTTCTTGTGGAATTCTAGTCCTGTCAGCTCGATGCTCGAGCAACTAGTCTTCCTGTTCGAGCTCAATAATCAATGTGCGTAGCGCTTCGATGATCTCTTTGCGTTCCACCTGGTTCTTGCGGAACGTCATTTGAAGGCGAAACGGATTGCCCCGTGGGTCATATTTGAAGACGAAGTTCTTGGGGCGTCCACGGCTCGGTTTGCGCGCTGCTGCCCTTACCGCATCCCGATTGAGATTGCCAGTAGATATCTTCTCGATGAGCGCCGTCATTTTCTCAGGGCTACCTTGTCTAACTATATTTAATAACAATGACTTAGAGTGGATGTCGGCGAGCAGACAAAGGTTCTTGATGTCCTCGGGCATGACGTTGAGACTGAGCGTCTCCGTGATACTCGTTCTTGATTTTCCAATGCGCTTCGAGAGCGCGTCATGCGTATAGTTATGCTCGCTCACCAATTGCCCAAACGCTTCGGCTTCTTCAAACGGAGTCAAATCCTTTCGTTGTATGTTTTCGATGAGCGCGAGCTCGATAGTTTCGCTGTCGTCGACGTTGCGCTCAACACAAGGGAGCTCTCGGAGCCCAGCTTGCAAGGCGGCTTGGAAACGTCTCTCCCCTGAAATAATCTGGAAGGCGCCACCGCGACGCCGAACGATAAGTGGCTCGAGAATGCCCTTCTCCCTAATCGACGCCGTGAGATCTCCTAGGTTCCCCATTTGCTGACGAGGTTGATTCGGGTTGGGCGTAATTTGCTCGATCGAGATCATGCGACCTATCGGCGTTCCCCGGGCGGGCCCGAGCTCGTCAACAAAGTGAGCTTCGTTGCGAAACTTTACCGTTGTCGGCAATCCAACTTTTCTAGACACGGGACATCACCTCTTCTGAAAGGCTGTAGTACTCGAACGCGCCACTAGAGTGTGGCGCAAAGCTGAAGATCGATTCTTTGTAAGCGGGACTCTCCTCAAGACGAATGCTCCGGCTGATCACCGTCTTGAACACTTTGTCCCCGAACGCTTGTTGAATTTTCTCAGCAACGTGGCGCGAGAGTGTTGTTCGTTTGTCGTGCAACGTAATAACCACTCCGATCACTTGGAGATCAGGATTCGGACGGGACTTGACTTTCTTTAAGGTCTCCAAGAGGTCGTCCGTGCCTTCGAGTGCGTAATACGAAGACTGGATCGGAATGAGCAGATGCGATGCCGCCACCAACGCGTTGACGGTGATGAGCCCGAGCGTAGGCGGCGTATCGATGATGATGAAATCATACTCGCTGCGCACGGACTCGAGACGATCCCTCAAGCGGAAATGCGCATCAAAGTCGCCGATGAGTTTGCTTTCGAGCTTGGCGAGCGAGATGCGCGACGGCACGACCCAAAGGTGGTCGAGCTCCGCTTTGTAGATGACCTCCTTGAGCTGCGTGGTCGTACCGGTCAACGCGTCATAAATGGACTTATCGACGGATTCGTCGTGAAGAAATGAAATGGTTGAGTTGCCTTGAGGGTCCATGTCCACGAGCAACGTCTTCTTCTTTTTAGCCGCGAGCGCAGCGGCGAGATTGATGGCGGTAGTCGTCTTCCCTACACCGCCTTTTTGATTTGCAATCGTTATGACAACGGTCACGGCAATAACCCCGTTCGGGCACAGATCACCCCCGAGAGAAAAAAACCAGCAAAAAGAGTAAGACCCTCCCGCAGAGAGACGGGCACCAGTTGGGTTCGACCCGCCCCTACATTTTGTATTTGCCGAGATCGTCCGGGTTGAGACCTTCCAGCCACTTCTCAAGTCTTTCAGAATCCGTCGTATCTTTTGTTAAATCCAAACCCTTGGCGCTCTCGACAACATCGTCTTCGACGAAAATTGGCGACTTCGTACGCAGCGCAAGGGCAATTGCGTCACTAGGGCGAGCATCGATGGCCATCGTCTCGCCCTCGCGGTCGAGATAGATCATCGCGTAAAAGGTGTTCTCTCGCAGCTCGTAGACCACGATGCGCTGCACGTCCGCCTCGACCTCGCTCAGGATATTTCGGATCAGGTCATGAGTCATCGGACGAGGGGTCGAGATATTCTCGATTTGCAGCGCGATAGCGTTCGCCTCGAATACACCGACCCAAATCGGCAGGACGCGCTCGCCTTCTTTGTCCTTCAAAATCACGATGGGCATATTGGTAATGGGGTCGATCATTAAGCCCTTGATGGTCATTTCGATTTCCATACGTAAGCCCTTCCGCTGACCCCGTTCTGAAGGTGTCCACTAAATATAGGGGCTCACCTCCACCTTGTCAACAGGATTTAGTGGTTGTACTCACCGAACAGGCTATTTGGACCGGCGCGTGTGATGTGAACTGGGATGATGGCACCCGGTCGGCTCTTGCCAACGAAGTTCACGACTCGGTTATGTGGCGTCCGGCCGGAGAGCTCGCTCTCGACTTTCTTGCTTCGCCCCTCGACGAGAACCTCGACGGTGTCTCCGATCAAGCCCCGGTTCTTTCGGAGCTGAATCTGCCTCTGGAATTCTTGCAGACGTGCGAGACGCGTAGTCTTCACGCTCTCAGGAACATCATCCATTTGCTCGCGCGAAGCATAGGTATAAGGTCTTTCGGAATATTTGAAAGAGTAGATGCTGTCAAACGCAACCTGCTGAACGAGGTCGAGCGTATCGTCGAAATCTCGGTCGTCTTCCCCCGGGAAACCGACGATCAGATCCGTTGAAAGTGCGATCCCCGGCACGTGCTCACGTGCGCGAGCAACTTTGCTCAATAACTCCTCGCGCGTGTAGCCCCGATTCATTGCGGCGAGAACCCGGGTCGAGCCGGATTGCGCCGGCAGATGCATATGGGGACAAAGTTTCTCGAGATCGCGAAATCGCTCCATCAAGGGTGTACCGAAATCCTTTGGGTGCGGGCTCGTGAAACGCAGCCGCCGCAGGCCATCCACCGCGTTGACCGCGTCGAGCAAAGCTTCGAATGAGCGGCCATCGTTCGGATCCATATAGGAATTGACGTTTTGCCCCAAGAGCTGCACCTCGAGATAGCCGGCGCGCGCGAGCACCTCGGCTTCATGAACGATGTCCTCCACTGGGCGACAACGCTCGCGGCCTCGTGTGAATGGTACGATGCAAAACGTACAGAAATTGTCGCATCCCTCCATGATCGTGATGTATGCCTTGATTCCCGAAACTCTTTCGATTTGCTCGGGCGGGATATCGAGGTTCTCTTCGTGTCTTCCAATCTCGACGACCTTCTCTTTTCGGCCGACGACAGTTGCTAGGACTTCCGGAAGTTGTACGAGGCTCTGCGTGCCCAGCACGAAGTCGACTTCCGGCGAACGGTCCAAAATGGCTGCGCCTTCTTGCTGCGCAACGCAGCCCGTGACGCCAACCACAACCGAGCGCGATTTCTTCATCGTTGTGAAGTTGCGGAGCCGCGCAAAGACTTTTTCTTGTGCCTTCTCGCGCACGCTGCACGTGTTGAGGATGATGACGCCAGCATCAGCCTCAGAATCCGCCGGCTCGAGACCTAGCCGCCTCAAACTACCAGCCAGTTTTTCGCTGTCATGCGCGTTCATCTGACAGCCCCACGTTTCGATGAAGAAGCGCTGTTGCTTCAACATGGGCTCAATGACTCTTCTCCGTGACAAGTTGACGCGCATGCGCACGCGCACTTTCTGTAACGACCGCGCCCGCGAGCATACGGGCGATCTCATCGACGCGCGCTTCGCTATCGAGGCGCTCGATGCGCGTCTCGATTCTACCTTTACGCTCTATCTTATCAATTCGATAATGCGAGGGCGCAAAACTTGCAATCTGTGGGAGATGGGTGACGCAAATAACCTGGTGCAGCGTGGCAAGCTCCTTGAGCTTCAAACCCACGGCATCCGCGACCCGCCCGCCAATTCCCGCGTCAACCTCATCGAACACGAGGACTTTGGACGTTTCGTCCGTTGCCGAGACCGCTTTGAGCGCAAGCATGAACCGGGACAGCTCGCCACCCGAAACAACTTTGCCCAACGCCCGCAGCTCCTCGCCATGGTTCGCTGAAAAAAGAAGATCCACGACGTCCACGCCGCTGACGCGCCATTCACCCTCGCGTATCTCCGCCGTGAACCGCGCCTTCTCGAGCGCAAGGCTCGGGAGCTCTTTCGCCACAGCCGTCTCGAGCCGCTTTGCCGAGTTCTTGCGCATCTTGGATAGCTCGGCCGCTAAAGCGCGATACTTCGCCCGGGCCGCGTCCAGCTGCTCGCGAAGCTCCTCGAGCTTTTCGCTCGAGCGCGAGACCTCCAGAAGCTCTGCGCGCACGCTCTCCTGGCGATCGAGAACAGCGTCCAACGTTCCCCCATGTTTCTTCTTGAGCCTATCGAGAAGCGCAAGCCGTGTCTCGATCGTGTCGAGCTTGTCAGGCGCGACTTGAATCTCGTCACGGTAATCACGGAGGCTCAGCGCCAGGTCCTCGAGCTGCCCGGTGAGGGCGTCGCGATCATCGATGTGGCGTTGCCACCGATTGTCGATGCTCGCGAGCTCCTCGACGTCCTGGAACACCTGGACGAGACGCGACACGACAGAGCCTTCGTTCTCGTAGAGTGACGCGTAGGAACGCTCCGAAAGTTCCTTCAACTTCTCGGCGTGGGTAAGAAGCTTGCGCTCAGTAGCAAGCTCTTCGTCTTCGGCAGAAACGAGCTCGGCTTTGTCGAGCTCGCCGAGCTCGAACTCGAGATGTTCCCGGCGCGAGCTACGCTCTCGACCCACCCGCTCCAGGCGCTCGAGCTCACCGCGCGTACTCTTGACAGCGGCGAATGCTTCGGCGACCTGCCCGCCTAGCACGAACAAGCCCCCGAAACTATCGAGGAGCTCGATACCCGCGTCTAGTCTCAGCAGCGCGAGGTTGTCGCCCTGTCCGTGTATGTCAACGAGCATTGTAGATATATCGCGTAACAGCGCGCGCGAGCTTCCGACGCCGTTTACTACGATTTTTCCGCGGCCCGCCTTCGTAATTTCCCGCCTGATAACGAGCTCGGGCTCCGCCTCGATACCGGCTTCCCGAAGGCGCGCCTCCAGAAACTCTGGTATGGGGTCCATCTCGAACCCAGCCTCCACGTAGGCGGATTCAGCGCCGGTGCGCACGAGCTCGGAAGAGGCACGATTGCCGAGCACCAGCCCCAATGCATCGATGAGGATCGACTTCCCCGCGCCCGTTTCGCCGGTTACGAGGTTCAAACCAGCCTCGAAGTCAACCTCGAGGTGGTCAATCACCGCGACATTCTCGACCCGCATCCAGCGCAGCACAACCTAGAAGTTAGCACGGATCAGCGTTCAGCGTTCAGGAATCGGCCAACACCTACTAAATATGTCCTGAATGCTGAATGCTAACCGGATTGACACACCCCAAGTCCTTGTGGTACGATCCAATGCGGGTAACAGCATCTAGTGTATCGTTCTATTTTCGCTGAAATTTTGAGCGCCGACGTGGAACACTAGCTCTTGCAAGACATTAATTCGACTGCTATCGAAACGTCATCGCCGTTGAATCCTTTTGACATCGTTCTAGACTCAGGGCCCGTCTCTATCGTTGTTCTTCTTATTTTGTTCGCTTTCTCGCTCGTGTCGTGGGCGATCATCTTTAGCAAGTGGACGACGCTCCGAAAAGCTGAGTCTCACACCGTGGCGTTTCTCGAGATCTTTCGTCGTAGCAAGAAATTCTCCGAGGTCTACGCGGTATGCAACCAGTTACGGACGAGTCCTCTCGTCGGCCTCTTCTTGTCCGGCTATAGCGAGCTCAACTACCAGCTCAAGAACCAAGGCAAATCCGAGACGGAGGCGCGCGTTCACAATCTCGAAAGCGTCGCCCGCTCTCTCGTCCGCGCTTCGAACGCTGAGGGGTTGAAGCTCGAGAGCCGACTGACCTTTCTCGCAACCACGGGTAGCGCGACGCCGTTTATCGGCCTGTTCGGAACCGTCTGGGGCATCATGAATGCGTTCCAAAACATCGGGGCAGTCCAGTCAGCGAATATCAGCGTCGTCGCGCCGGGCGTGAGTGAAGCTTTGGTAGCTACCGCGGCAGGCCTCGCGGCGGCCATCCCCGCTGTCATCTTCTACAATTTTTTCCTGAACTGGGTGAAGCGGCTTTCAACGCAGATGGATGATTTCGCGCTAGAGTACATCAATATCATCGAGCGTAATTTCACCTAACACCAAGGACGGGCGTGCAAGTCGGAAGCGGCGAGAGCGGATCGAGTCGGGGCTCCCTGTCAATCGGGAGTTCTGCAACGGCGATGCTCATAGCTCGGCGGAGCTCTGGAGGGGGCGCAGCTCTTTCCGAGATCAACGTCACGCCCTTCGTCGATGTCGTTCTCGTGCTGCTCATCATTTTCATGATTACGGCGCCCATGCTCATGCGTGCCATGGATGTCAGCCTGCCGTCAGCATCCCTCCGCCGCGACGATCCGACCGAGCGCACGGTCGTGACGCTCGACGCTCAAGGCCGCACCTTCGTGAACGAAAAAGCGGTCAACATCGAGCTGCTCGAAGAGCAGTTACGACAGCGTGTAGAGGTGAATAATCTGCGCTTGGCCTATCTTCGCGCCGACGAGGCGCTACAATACAAGGAAATCATCAAGCTGATGGACTTGATGAAGCGGGCTGGCGTGGACACTGTGGGTCTCGTCTACGTCTACCCCGAAGAGCGAGTGAAGTAATGGGTGGCATGAACCGAGATTCTTTCACGCAGATGCTCGTGTGGTCGGGTCTCGTGCACGTACTGTGCTTCACCTCTATCGCCCTTGGCAGTTATCTGATCCCACGCGCGAGCCTTCTAGCCGCTCCCGACGCCCAAGTATATATCAGCATCGGCGCGTCGGGTCCGCTCGAGGGCTCGGGCGGCGGCGGTGCTCCCACGCCTCCGGAGCCGGAGCCGGAGCCGGAGCCGGAGCCGGAGCCGGAGCCTCCCAAAAACGAAGTTGTACGTCCGAGCAAAGTGGTCCGCAAAGAGATCGCGCGGCCGGACGCACCTGCGAAAAAGCCGCGGTGGGAGCGCATCAAGGAAGATACGGGTCTAAGAGGTGACACGGCGGCGACGGGCACATCCGCAAAATTGAGACAGCCCCCCGCAGTGGCTCCGGGGCTGGGGCTTGGTGGCGCCGGCGGCGGCTCCCCCTTCGACCAAGACTTCGAGTACGCCTATTACGTCCAACAGATGTTGGGACGGATCCATCAGCATTGGCAACGGACGCCGGTGCGCGGGACGACCACCGTAACGGTACGCTTCACCATCTTGAAAAATGGAAGCGTTCGCGACGTGGAAGTAGAGCAATCGTCCAGAGTGTCAATTCTCGACCGGGGCGCGCTACGGGCCGTTATCCTGGCGGACCCGATGCCACCGCTTCCGAATTCCTATCCCCGGGATCGCGTCGGGGTCCACCTACGGTTCACTTATTCGGACAAACAATAAGGACACCATGAAACATCTGCTACGAGCTACGATCGTCATGGGTATCATCTTTGGCGCGCTGTCCTCTTTCCACGCCACGACGTATTCTTCAGGGTCCCGAGGGGTCGTCCAGGAGCAAGCGCTCTCAAAGCCGACCGCGGGCGACTGGTACATCCGGATCACCGATCCCACTCGGCCTGTTTATATGGCGATCCCGGATTTCGAGACAGGGACCGCGGACGCGGCGACGTTCTCCTCGACGATCTCTAGCGTTGTCTGGAACGACATGGAGTTCGCGTCCATCTACCGATTGGTGCCCAAGCGGAACTACCGGATCGCCCAGACGTCGAGCGATCGCCGGAAAATCGACTTTTATCAGTGGGAATCGATCGGAGCGGACATCCTGATTCGTGGCGTCACCGAAATCCAACGCGAGACGCTCATCGTCGAGGTCCGCATCTACGCCATCCGCGCTCAAGAGATGGTCTTTGGCAAGCGCTATGAAGGGCCGACCACGGCAGCCCGGCGCATGGCCCATCGCATCGCCGACGATATCCTCATCCAGGCGGGAAACTATCGGGGCATCAATCAGACCAAAGTCGCGTTCGCCAGCAACCGTCGCGGCGAGAGAAGCAAAGAAATCTACGTCATGGACTATGACGGCTACAGCCAAAAACCGCTCACGGCCAACCGCTCGTTGAACTTGACGCCCACATGGTCGCCAGACGGGCGCGCGCTCGGCTATATCTCGTATCGGACGGGCACACCGTCGCTCCACATCGCCCATATCTACGAAGGCCGCGGCGAGCGCCTCGATACCGGCGACGGGATGGCAATCAACCCGGCCTGGGCGCCAGATGGCACGAAGATCGCGTTCACGTCGACGCGAGACGGCAACTCCGAGTTATATTTAATCAACGCGGACGGCACCGGCATGAGGCGGCTCACGCATCACCCGGGGATCGATACCTCCCCGTGTTGGTCGCCGACGAGTCGCGAGATCGCTTTCACATCGGATCGCACCGGGTCGCCACAGCTTTACGCAATGGATACTGAAGGGCTGAACTTACGACGCATCTCTTATCGAGGAAGCTACAACGATTCGCCTAGCTGGTCGCCTTCGCGACAACGAAGCGAGATCGCTTTCACGTCGCGGATCGAGCGTGGTCCTTTCGACATCGTCGTCTATGATTTCCAAACCAGGCAGACGCGGCAGCTCACGACCGGCCGCGGCAGCAACGAAAGCCCCGACTGGTCTCCGAACGGGCTTCATCTCGTTTTTACCTCCAGCCGCACCGGCTCGGACCAAATTTTTTCGATGAACCGCGATGGGAGCAATCAGAGACGCCTCACGAGAGTCGGCAAGAACACAACGCCGCAATGGGGCCCCATCACGGGACAGGATTCTTGAAGCGCGTCACAAGGAGAATATCGATGAGCATCTCACACGTTTCGCGGAACCTTTGGATGGCCTTGCTCTTTGCTATGCTGGTAGGCGCCTGCGGCGGCAAATCGGATCGCCCGCCGGCCACGACGTCTACGCCACCGACACGGACCACACGAGCCACCGCACCGCCGCCCGAGCGGCCTCCTGAGGTCATCGACACGCCGCCACCCGTGGTCGACCCCGGAGACGACCTTTTGATGATCGCCGAAGGAGACCCTCTCGGGATCCGCGATATGCCGCTCGATCAGATCAACGATCTTTCGCCCCTTGCGGACGTCCCTTTCGATTTCGACAGCGTTGCGCTCCTCGACGAGGCCCGCGTGACGTTGAACGCGCATGCCAATATCCTCGCGCGATACGACTCGCTGACGGTGCTCATCGAAGGGCATTGTGATGAACGCGGCACGGTGGAGTACAATTTGGCGCTCGGGGAGCGCCGCGCCAACGCCGTGTACAACTATCTTATAAATCTTGGTATCTCCGCCAGCCGGCTCAAAACAATCAGCTACGGCAAGGAGTTTCCGAAGGATCCGGGCCATAACGATCAGGCATGGGCCGCCAATCGTCGCGGACATTTCGAGATCACCGGGAAATAACATCGACGAAGAAAGGAGGCCGTTGTGACTCAAATCGTTGGGATCGTCACTGCCACAGCCGTGATGGCCGCTTGGAGCCTTTCGAGCCCGAGTCTCGCTGTAGCGCAACGGGACCGCGACGTCATCGTCGCCGACTTGCGACAAATCCAAGCGCAGCTTTCCCAAATCCAGACGTCGCACGCCGCGCTGCAAGCGGCCATTGAGTCGCTGACCGTGCAGACGACGGACCAACGAGACGCGCTCCGCAAGACACTCGCGGACTCGAATGTCACCTTGCAACGGCTAGAGCAGGATCTGTCGATCTTGTCGGCGCGGGTGGACGAGACCAATGGGAGGATCGGCGACCTGCAGCAAGAAATCGGCTCGATGCGGCACACCCAGCCTCTCATCATCCCGCCAATGGAGGCCGCCGAAGACGGCGGGGACAGCGCGGACGTCGATGGCGCGCCGATAGCGCCGGTCATGGTCGCCGGACCGAGCATCACGGATATTTATAACCAGGCGAGAATCGACTACACCCAGGGGCGCTACGCGCTCGCTGTTTCCGGCTTCGAAGATGTTATCGCGAGCAACGGCAGAGGAGATTTGGCCGACAACGCCCATTATTGGATTGGAGAGTGCCACTTCTCGCAGCGCAGCTACGAGCGCGCCATTGAATCCTTCGATTCCGTCGTGCGCGAATATCCGGACAGCAACAAGCGCTCCGACGCCTACCTCAAAAAAGCGATGTCGCTCGAAAGTCTGGTGCGGCGTTCGGAAGCGATGTTGATGTACGAGCTCGTGATCGAGCAGTTCCCACGCACGCAGCACGAGCGCATCGCCCGCACCCGACTCGAAGAGCTCATGCGCACCACCCCTCCCCGACCGTGACGAGGGAGGACCTGAAGGACAAAATTCGTCTATATAAGGAAAGGGCTGAACGTTGGATGCCCAATGCTGAATGGAGGCAATCATGAGAGGGGTCAACAAAGTCATACTCATCGGGAACCTGGGGCGAGATCCGGAGATCCGATACACAAAGAGCGGCACGGCCGTCGCGAATCTCAACCTCGCTACTACGGATTCCTGGAAGGACCCACAAGGAGACCGCCAGGAGCGCACCGAGTGGCATCGCGTGGTCGCGTGGGACAAGCTCGCCGAGATCTCGAAGGAATATCTATCGAAAGGACGTCAAGTCTATATCGAAGGACGGCTGCAGACGCGGTCGTGGGAGGACAAAGACGGCAACAAGCGCTACACCACCGAGATCCGAGCCGACCAACTGCTCATGCTCGGTGGACGTGGGGACGGGCCGTCACGGGACTCCGACCCGCCGCCAACGCCGGACGATTACGGCCGGGAGCCATTCAAAGCGACTGACGAAGACGTCCCGTTCTAGGCGTTTGGCGTTTTCGGTGCTGGTACCGTAAGTTTCGCGCTTTTTGTGTAGCCAATGGATCCCCAGAACTCGCTGCATGTAAAAGGGGATTGACCACAAAGGCACAGCTCGGCGTCACTTCGACAATCTATTACTATTCATAAGTATTCTGGCCGAAGCCCTGAACACGGCCATAAGATGCTCGACCAGAAAGCGGTAACGGGATGTCCACGTTCAAAGTGACTCACGGGACCTTGTCTCTCCATAGGACGAGGTGCACGAGGCCTTCGACGCCGCGGTCGAACGCGTCCGCGCCGTGCTCGCCGAGAGCCAAACAGTTCATGCGAGAACAGAGTCTCCTTCCTCAAGGAAGTCGTAACTATGAAACTCATTCTTGGGCTGCTGGCTCTTGTGACATCGCTCATGCCCTCCGACGCTTCCGGAGCCAAGCTGCGCGGCGACACGCTCGACGCCTGGGAGCGCTATCGCAGCCTCACGGAGAAGCGCATCGAGGAGGAGCTCGGCGCGAGTGATGGCTTCCTCGTTCGCGATTACATGAGCGCGGGGGATGCTGCGGCTCTGCGACAAGCACTCGCCGCCGGGGAGATCTCCATCAAGAAGATGCAGACCTTGAACGAGGAAGGCGGCGAGGTCAGGATACCCAAAGGACTCGTCCATCATTGGTACGGCAGCGTGCTCGTTTCGGGCGCGAGCCTCGATGACGTGCTCGCTTGGGTGCAAGATTATGACAACCACGCGGATTACTTCGATGAAGTCGAGGAATCGAACCTGGTATCGCGAAATGGCGACGTGTTCGACGTCTTCTTGAGATTGCGTCGGAAAAAGTCATCACGGTGCACTAGAACACTGAGCATCAAGTGACTTACGAGCGCCGCTCCCCCACCGAAGCCATAAGCCGGAGCAGGTCGACGCGTATTGCCGAGATCGACCATCCAGGAACGAACCACGAGCGTGAGAAGCCGGTCGAGGACGACCGCGGATTTCTGTGGCGGTTGAACTCCTATTGGCGATTCCGACATACGCCGGTTGGCGATTCCGACATACGCCGGATGGCGTCATCGTCGAGTGCGAGTCACATCGGGTTGAGCCGGACCATCCCCGTCGCGTTCCGTTGGGTAGTGCAGCCGTTCATCATGTCGGTGCGCGCGACTCTCTTTTGGCCACGCTCGAGCCGCTGCGAGATGCTCTAGCCTTCGACTAGTATCCTCACGCGCTACGCGCTACGCGATCCACGAGCCTCGGATGCTGCGCCTCGAAGGCGGCGCGCAGTGGCTCGACGATGCGCAAAAGCGGCTCCGATCGCACATGACGCTCGCGTGTCGCATCGATACGAGCAGCGGTCCGTGCGCGTCGTCTGCACGCATCTCGAGTCCGAGTCTCCTCCTCGCTGCGTGCAAAGCAGATGCAGCAAATTTTGGAGTTTTTGGCGACGGATGCCAGCGACGTGCCGACGATCCTGGGCGGAGACTGGAACACGTGGAGCTTTTTGATCCGCTAGAGAATTCTCTTGTATACCAGACAAATGTCTGGTATAGTTCCTACATGCCGAAAACGCCCCCTGGTGAGACGCGCGAGCGGGTCTACTGCTACGTTCGGGAACGTCTTTTCGAAGGGCGACCGCCTACGATCCGCGAGGTCCAGCATGCGTTCTCGTTTCGAGCGGTCGAGACAGCGCGCGGGCATCTCGAAGCGCTCGTCCAGGAAGGCCGCCTCGCTAAAAAAAACGGCCAGGCACGTGGGTTCGCGCTGCCGGAGCTCGAGGGCCTAGGCACCCCTAGGCTCGTACCCATTCTCGGGCGCGTGCAAGCAGGTGTGTTGAGCACTGCGATCCAGGATCTCGACGGTTACATCCCTATCGAGTCGACGCACACGTCTCAGGAGCTCTTTGCGCTTCGCGTGCACGGCGAGAGCATGACGGGTGTGGGCATCTTCCCTCGAGATCTCGTCATTGTGAAGCGGCAGGCTACTGCCAATTCCGGTGATATCGTCGTGGCGCTCGTGGAAGACGAGGCGACGGTCAAACGCCTTCGCGTCCGTAAAGGCATTATCGAGCTCCATCCCGAGAACCCAAATTTCGACGTCATCATCCCATCCCACTATCAGTGCAGGATTCTCGGGAAGATCATCGAAGTCCGGCGTTTTCTAGAGCGCGCCTCGTCCCCGCTCCGAGATTAAATCCCCATGTCGGTCTCACGAGCTTATTCGACGGGTATCTCTCCCTCCGAAGCGTCACGAGATAGCTGGGGGCTTTCGCAAATGACGGGGCGGCTCGTCGAGATTTTCGGCCATCGTGCCGTCGCCAACTTGACCGTGGCCTTCGGTCTCGTGCTCGAAGCGCAAAGGCGCGAAGAGACCGCCGCTTGGGTCACGTTGAAGCAAAGCACTTTCTTCCCTCCCGACGCGGCGGCGTCCGGCATTTCGCTCGCGCATCTCGCGGTCGTGCGGGTGGACGATGCGCGCGCAGCAACTCGGGCGACGATCGAGCTCACGCGCTCGGGCGGGTTCGATCTCGTCGTGTTAGATCTCGGCCCTGAAGCCATTCGAGAAAAGCTCGTGCGCCGCGACAAGCCCCTCCATGCCCTCCATGGAAGTCGCCGCGGCCCAAAGTACCTTTCGATACCGCTTCTCACCAAGCTCGTCGGCATAGCGCGCAAGAACGCGACCGCCGTCGTCGTGCTCACCGAGAAAACCGATCGGATGAGCTCGGTCAGCTCTCTCATCTCACTGCGTGTCGAAGCCCGGCACGCCAAAGACGCACCACACGCTGTCGAGGTGGTGGTCTTGAAGGACAAACGCCGGGGGCCAGGCCGTCTATACCGCGAGGTCTGTCATGTCCCGGCTGGCTTGCGTTGACATCCCCGCCTTCCCTCTTCAGCTCCTCTTGAAGGAGCATCCCGATTGGCGCAGCTTGCCGGCTGTCGTCGTCGCCGAAGAAAAGCCGCAAGCGTTCATCTTGTGGGTGAACGAGAAAGCGAGACGGCTCGGCATCCGTCCCGGACATCGTTACGCGGCGGGGCTCGCGCTCTCGAGAGAGCTGCGCGCGGGCGCCATCAGAGAAGCTCTCATATACAAAGAAGTCGAAGCCATCACCGAACGCCTTCGTGACTTCACACCCGACGTCGAGCCTGCAGATGCGTCATGGCACTCCCCCGGCCTCTTTTGGCTGAACGCTTCGGGCCTCGGCCATTTATTTCCTTCGCTCGAAAGCTGGGGCGAGAACATCCGTACATCACTCGACAAGATGGGCCTTTTTACGTCCGTCGCCATCGGATTCTCGCGTTTCGGAACCTACGCCGTTGCTCGGGCCTTGCGCGGACTTCGTGTTTTCGAAAGCGCTCGAGACGAAGACCGCGCAGTGCAGCATGTGCCGTTGTCGCGGCTCGATATTCCACCCAACGCGCAAGAGTCTTTCATCAAGCTCCGCATCCGGACGGTCGCGGACTTTCTACGTCTGCCTCCAAAAGGGCTCTTGAAACGTTTTGGCCGCGAAGTCGAAGCACTCCACCGTCTCGCCGCGGGTGATCTCTTTACGCCGCTCGCACCTGTACCTCCGAAAGAGCCACTCGAAAAAGCGATGGAGCTTCCCGGTCCGGTGGCCGATAGCGAGCGGCTTCTGTTCTTCGTCAAACAGCTCCTCGACACGCTTCTTCAGGATCTCGAGGCCAAGAGCCTAGCACTCACGAAGCTTTTTCTCCGGCTCGAGTTCGACGATTACCGCTCGCTCGAAGAAGTGCTGCGCCCCGATGCGCCCACGCTCTCGGGCCCGCTTCTTCTCGGGCTCATGCGCTCGCGGCTCGAGACGTTGCGCCTCGATGCCGGCGCCGTCGAGCTTTGCCTTCGCGCCGAAGCTGTACCGAAGACGGTGGAGCAGCTGTTGCTCGCTGCGAGGAAGCCGAAGAGGGGGCCGAGAAAGCAGAGCCGCGCTTTCGCGAGGCTCCGGGCCGAGTTTGGAGACGAAGCGGTCGTGCAAGCGGAGCTTTTGAAGGGTCACCTCCCGAGCGCGCGTTTTCAATGGACGCCTCTCGAGAACCTTCCGAAGATCATGTCGCCCGTAGAAGGACAGCGCACGCTCATCCGGCGTATCTACGAAAAGCCTATGGCGCTTCCGCCACGTAGCCGGCACGAGCCGAATGGCTGGATGCTGCGCGGGCTCGAGTTCGGGCCGGTGCGAGATTTTTTAGGCCCCTACATCCTCTCCGGTGGTTGGTGGAAGCGCACGGTCCACCGTGAGTACTACTTCGTGAAGATGCAGCAAGGCGATGTCTTTTGGGTTTTTTATGACCGCGTTCGGCGCCGGTGGTTTTTGGAAGGGCGGGTCGAGTGAACCCATGGCTCTAGCGCCTTATGCTCCGCTTTGGTGTAAGTCGAACGGGTCTTTTCTAGAAGGCGCCAGTCACCCCGAAGAGCTTGTCGAAGAAGCTTATCGGCTCGGACTTTCTTCACTTGCCATCACGGATCGGGACGGGATTTACGGCATCGTTCGGGCGCATCTCAAAGCTCAGGAAGTCGGGATTCAGCTCATTATCGGATCCCAGGTAACCGTCGACGACGGTTCCACGATTCTGCTTCTCGTCGAGAGCCATACGGGCTATCGAAATCTTTGCCGGCTCGTCACCAAAGGACGGCTTCGGTCCGAGAAAGGGAGCTCCTCGGTCTCTTGGACGGAAGTTGCCGAGCATCAGAATGGGTTGCTCGCTTTGTGGAGAGCCAATCACGCTCCCCTCGATCTACTAAAAGACGCTTTCGGGAATAGGCTCTATGCGTTTGCCACGCGGCATCGGCAGGATGTCGACGTGCCCCGAAATCAGTACCTAAAAGAACAGGCAGCGAAATACGGGCTTCCCATCGTCGCGGGGATGGAAGTGCTCTACCACCACCGCGAGCGGCGTGATCTGCAGGACGTTCTCACTGCCATTAGGCATGGAACCACAGTTCGGAGCGCGGGGCGCCTTCTCAAGCCGAACGCCGAGTACGGGCTTCGCACGCCGATCGCCTTTCGCGAGCTCTATGCGGACGACCCGCTCGCCGTAGAGAGAACGCTTTCGATTGCCGAGCGCTGCAACTTCTCGCTGCAGGAGATCCGCTATCGCTACCCCGCGGAGAACCTTCCCGATGGCAGCACCTCGTCCGAATATCTCGAGCATCTGACATTCGAAGGCGCGCACTGGCGCTCTCGCGGCAACGTTCCCGAGGACATGCAAAAACAGCTCTGTAAAGAGCTCGACCTCATCAAAGAGCTCGACTATGGCGGCTACTTCCTCGCGATGTACGAGGTCGTCCAGTTCTGCCGCCAGAACGAGATTCTTTGTCAGGGGCGCGGCTCGGCGGCGAACTCTTCGGTTTGCTATTGCCTCGGCATCACCGCGGTCGACCCGGTGCGCATGGGGCTTCTCTTCGAGCGCTTCTTGTCGAAAGACCGAGCCGAGCCTCCGGACATAGACCTCGACATCATGCATCAGAGGCGCGAAGAGGTCATTCAGTTCGTCTACGAGAAATATGGCCGCGACCGCGCCGCCATGGTGGCGAACATCGTGCGCTACCGTGCACGCTCCGCGGTGCGCGATGTCGGCAAAGCGCTCGGCCTTTCCGAGACGAGCCTCGACCGCCTGTCGAAGCTGCTCTCTCATTACGATGGGCCCACGGTAGAGAACCTGTCCGACGCCGGCTTCGATCCGACGACGCCTGACCACCAGCATTTGCTGCGCCTCGCCAACACGATCCTCGATTTCCCCCACCACCTCTCCATCCATCCCGGCGGCTTTCTTCTCGGCCACGAGCCGGTCTACCAGCTCGTCCCCATCGAAAACGCCACCATGAAAGACCGGACCGTCATCCAATGGGACAAAGATGACATCGAAGCGCTCGGTCTCTTCAAAGTCGACTTGCTCGGCCTCGGCGCACTCACACAGCTCGACCTTTGCTTCCGTCTTCTCGAGAAGCACCGCGGCGTCGAGCTCTCGATGGCCACCATCCCGCCTGACGATGAAGAGACGTTCAAGATGATCTGCCGCTCGGAGACGGTGGGTGTTTTTCAAATCGAGAGCCGCGCGCAGATGGCGATGCTCCCCCGCTTGCGCCCCCAAAATTATTACGACCTAGTCATCGAAGTCAGCATCGTGCGCCCCGGCCCCATCACCGGAGGCATGGTCCATCCTTACTTGAGACGCCGCAACGGAGAAGAGCCCGTGACCTACCCGCACCCGCTCTTGAAGCCCGTTTTAGAGAAAACGCTTGGTATACCTCTTTTCCAGGAGCAAGTCATGCGTCTCGCTGTGGTCGCGGCGGATTACACGCCGGGTGAAGCCGATCAGCTGCGGCGCGACATGGCCGCGTGGCGGCGCACGGGCCGTATCGAGCGGCACCGGGAGCGGCTCGTCACCCGTATGGAGGCCAAGGGCATCGCGACCGAGTTCGCCGAGCGCGTCTTCCAGCAGATCACCGGCTTCGGCGAGTACGGTTTTCCCGAAAGCCATGCGGCAAGCTTCGCGCTCATCAGCTATGCAGCGGCTTATCTGCTTTGCCACTACCCTGCCGAGTTCGTGTGCGCGCTCTTGAACGCGCAGCCGATGGGCTTTTACTCTCCGGCGACCATCATCGACGATGGCAAGCGGCGCGGCGTCCACTACTTCCCTATCGATGTTCGTACGAGTACGTGGGATTGCCAGATGGTGGGCGAAGCGATCCGCATGGGTTTACGTTATGTGAAAGGTCTCGGTGAACGTGATTGGGATCGTATCGACGCCGCGAGGCGCGAGCAACCTTTCGCATCGATGGAGGATTTTTCGAAGCGCACGAGGCTCGACGAAAAAGCGCTTGCCGCGCTCGCCGAAGCGGGGGCTTTTCAAAACTTCGAAGCCACGCGCCGCGCCGCGTTGTGGAAAGCGCGCGGGCTCAGAAAAGACGACCCCGACACATTTTTATCTGTTCCCGAGAGCGAAATCGCTTTCGACGCGCTCGACGTCTTCGAGACCATCGCGTGGGACTATGACGCCGCGTCCCACAGCACCCATGGCCACCCTTTGGCACCGCTGCGCGAAGCGTTGAAAGCACAAAGACTCCCCGACGCCCGCACCGTCGCCCGAATGAAAAACGGCAGGCGGGTGTGCTATGTCGGTCTCGTTATCTGCCGCCAGCGCCCAGGCACAGCCGCCGGCGTCACTTTCATGACCCTCGAAGACGAGTCCGGCTTCGTCAATCTCGTTCTGTGGCCAAAGAAATTCGAGGAATATGCCGTCCTCGCAAAAACGTCACCTTTTCTAGGCGTCACCGGAAAAGTCCAATCCGAGCAAAGCGTCGTCCACCTCATCGTGGACAAACTCTGGAAACCAAAACTCACGCTAGAGCCGAAACGCGTTAGCAGTCGTTATTTTCACTAGATCGGCTACCTGCTAACTGCCGCCTGCTACCTTACCAGGTCGCCGGTTAGCCGGTGGCGGTAGCCGGGAGCAATCGGACCGCGGTTACTTTTCTAGGCCGCTGATATCGAGCGACGCGTCTTCGATCGCGATGCGAGACACCTTCGTACCCTTCGGCACTCGGAACGAGAAGTTGCAGGAATAAGACTCTTTGGAGTCCACGTCACGAAACGACTGCGCGGTCTTGTACTCGTTTCCGGCATCGTCGTAAAGCAACGGTTTGGGAACGTCCCCACCATCGAACGCGGGGAGGACTTTCACGTCGATCTGGATCGTCGCGAACTCATTGTCCTCCACCGGTCGAATAACGCCCCTGACGATATTCTCCCCGGGAGGGCAATCTTGAAGGCTCACCCTCTTCGACCGCGAAACACTTTTCGCGGTCAGCTCCAATCCGTTATAGGAAGCCGAGTCGTCGGCACCCAACTGTACCGCAACGAAGACGAGTGCTATAACGAGACCGAGACGTGGGATACGAATCTTCATGAGCCGCCTCTCTTTCCCAAAGAACGGGTAGCGGCATTCGCCGCTACCCGGCGTAGATATTTATAGTCGCCTATCGGGCCAAATCAACGTGCGCCACATGTGGGTCGACGGCGAATTGTCCCAACCGAGCCCTTCCTCGGGCTGCTTGAAGTGGCGAGCGATGATCTCGCGGAACGGGTCGATCGACACCTTGGCGTTCCGGTCGAACGAATACAGATCGTTCACCGTCACGAGCCTCGGATATTTGTACCATTTGTGATTCTTGACCCACTCGTGCGTCTTCTGCAGATACGGCTCCGGTACGTAGTCTTCGCCGAAGGACCGGAAATAGCTTTCCGGATATTCGTAGCCGTATTCCGTGTCCGGAAAAAACCGCAGACACTGGTGGTAGCGGATCGCGAACGTCGTTTTCTCCGGGACGTAGGGCTCGACGAGTTGCGCACCCCACCACCCGTGATCCGGCCGGATCAAGTTAAGGACCACATCGTGCAGCAGGCAAGCCAAGATTATCTCTTCGTCCATCCCGGTGGTGAGTGCGCGGTTAGCGCTCTGCAATACGTGGTTCGCCGGCGCGAAGCGATATTCGAAGAAGTCCTCGAGCGACGGTTTTGCCGGCATGGGCGCGATCTTCCTCAACTTGCCGTCACGCCCCTGCCTGAAGAGAAACCCGGCGCCGTTGCGCGCCGGACGCGTGAGGTCCTCGTTCCTTGCTGCGAGATCGGCCACTGTGGGATATTCGGGCTCGTCCGCGGACGCATTGAGCTGCTCTTCCATATAGTGCTCGAGAGCATCCGCCTTCTGATCCGGCGTCATCAGGGCAACAGCTGCTGCCCCACCAAGACTCTTAAATAAAGCGCGACGATCGATTTCCATGAGCTCATCCTCTCGTCCGTCGCTGGGACGATACCCTCGGTGGTCGCACCAGCCACGGACCTGCTGGAAGAGTACTCGGCGGCAATCCAGGGAGTCAACCAATCAGCATTCAGCATTCAGCATTCAGCATTCAGGTCTGAATCCAGTGATGAAGCTCTCCAATCCGAGCTCCTCCGTCAAACGGGAGAGCTCTATAGTACGGACCTGAATGCTGATGCTGATAACTGAATGCTGTACACTGTTTCGCGATGAGTGGGGCGATCGCGGCGGTGGGCACCGCGATGTTTTTTGCGATGGGGTCCACGTTCTTCACGCTTGCCGGTCAGCGGGCCGGGGCAAGTGTCGTGAACCGCTCCCGCCTTCTCATTGCCACGCTTCTCGCGCTCGGCATCCATTGGATCACACGGGGAACAGTTCTGCCACATGCGCTTTCCTGGGAGGCCTGGGGCTGGCTCGCGCTTTCCGGTGTCATCGGGCTAGCGCTCGGCGACTCTCTCTTGTTCCGGGCTTTCGTCGCCATCGGGCCCGCCAAGACGATGCTCATCTTCGCGCTCGCGCCCGCCATGGCGGCACTCTTCAGCTGGATTGTTCTCGGCGAGGCGCTGACATTGCTCGAGATGGTCGGCATGGCGATCACCTTGGTCGGAATTGCGTGGGTCGTCATGGCGCCCGAGCAACCTACATCCGAACACTCCTATGGGCTCGGCGTGCTGTTCGCCCTGGGAGGGACGTTTGGCCAGGCTATAGGGCTCGTTACCGCAAAGATCGGCCTCAACGAAGGCGCTATGCCACAAGAAGCCAATGTCGTCCGGCTCATGGCCGCTGCGACGAGCGTTTGGGTGCTGACCGTCGCACTCGGCGAGACGAAGCGTGTCCTCGCTATGTGGTCGAACGACGTCCGCGCCACAGCCTTCACCGCACTCGGCTCGATTTTCGGCCCTGTCGCTGGCGTGTGGCTGTCGCTGGTGGCCATCGATAGAGCCTCCATCGGCGTGGCCTCGACGATCATGAGCCTCACCCCGCTCTTCCTAATTCCCGTGAGCCGCTTCGTCTTTCGCCAGCCGATCACGCTGCGCGCTGTTGTAGGTACCCTAATAGCGCTCGCCGGCGTAGCCCTCCTCCTGCAGTAGCGCGTCCTGCTGAATACTGAATGAGACATAATAGGCGGCATGACGGCGCGCTACACTTCCGACTACTCACGGTCGCTTCGAGACCCGGACGGCTTCTGGGGAGACGCGGCTTCCGCAATCCACTGGTTCAAAGAACCAGACCGCGTCCTCGACGATAGCAACCCGCCTTTTTATCGTTGGTTTCGAGGCGGGCAGCTGAACAGCTGCTACAACGCGCTCGACCGTCATGTCGAAGGGGGTCGCGCCGACCAGCTCGCTCTCGTCTATGACAGCCCCGTGACGCAAACGACGAAACGCTTCACTTTCCGCGAGCTCAAGAATGTCGTGGCGATCGTCGCTGGTGCGCTTCGTGACCAAGGTGTTCGTCGCGGGGACCGCGTCATCATTTACATGCCGATGATTCCGGAGACCGTGCAAGCAATGCTTGCTTGCGCCCGCATCGGAGCGATCCACTCCGTCGTCTTCGGAGGCTTTGCAGCCAATGAGCTCGCGGCGCGCATCGACGACGCCACGCCCAAGCTCATCATGACCGCCTCCTGCGGCATCGAGGTTCAGCGGGTTCTCCCCTACAAACCTCTCCTCGACGAAGCGATCGAGCTCGCTTCGCACAAACCTCAAAAGACTCTTCTCTGCCAAAGGTCGCAATGTGAGGCCCTGATGACGCATTCTGGGCGCGATGTCGATTGGGACGACGCGATAGCGGCTGCCTCCCCGGTAGACTGCGTCGCGGTCGAAGCAACCGATCCGCTCTACATTCTCTATACGTCAGGCACGACCGGCGAGCCGAAGGGCGTCGTCCGGGACAACGGAGGTCACGCGGTCGCGCTCGCGTGGTCCATGAACAACGTTTATGACGTGTCGCCCGGTGCCATCTTCTGGGCGGCGTCCGACGTCGGCTGGGTGGTCGGCCATTCCTACATCGTTTACGCGCCTCTTTTTCACGGGTGCACGACCGTGCTCTATGAAGGCAAGCCCGTCGGTACACCCGATCCCGGCGCTTTTTGGCGGGTGATCGACGAGCACAAGGTCAATGTACTCTTCACCGCTCCGACGGCCTTCCGGGCTATCAAGAAAGAAGATCCCAACGGCACCTATATCCACAAATACGACTTGTCCCGCTTCAAGGCGCTCTTTCTCGCGGGCGAGCGCTGCGACTCTGACACGCTTCGTTGGGCCGAGGACAAGCTCGGCGTCCCCGTCATCGATCACTGGTGGCAGACCGAGTCCGGCTGGCCAATGGTCGCCAACTGTCTCGGAATGGGCCCGCATCCCATCAAAGCAGGCTCACCAACGAAACCGGTACCGGGCTACGACGTGCGCGTTCTCGACGACGACGGGCGCACGCTCGGCGATGGCGAGATGGGGAATCTCGTCGTGAAGCTACCCCTACCGCCAGGGTGCTTACCAACATTGTGGAACCATGACGCGGCATTTCAAGAGAAGTACACCAACCCCTTTCCGGGCTACTATCTCACCGCGGATGCCGGCTATCGAGACGAAGACGGCTATTGGTGGATCATGAGTCGCACCGATGACGTCATCAACGTCGCCGGCCACCGGTTGTCGACGGGACAAATCGAGGAAGTGCTCGCCTCGCACCAGGACGTCGCGGAATGTGCGGTGCTAGGGGTTGCGGACGATCTGAAAGGCCAGCTCCCTCTCGGGCTCGTCGTTCTCAAAGCGGGTGTCGAGCGCGGCGAAGACGCCATTGTTCCCGAGCTCATCGCCCTCGTCCGGGAAACTATCGGCCCGGTTGCCGCGTTCAAGCAAGCCGTGGTCGTCGCCCGGCTTCCCAAAACGCGATCGGGAAAAGTGCTCCGAGGCACCGTGCAAAAAATGGCGGATGGCGAAGCGTACAAGGTCCCCGCGACGATCGACGACCCGACCATCCTCGACGAGATCCGGCTGGATCTCGAGAGGCTCGGCTACCCTAAATAAAACTGTTCGATTCACATGCCGAGAAATTTGGGCTTGCGCCCTTCTCGGAACGCTTCGATGCCTTCTTTCGCATCCCGGCTCGCGAAGATCATCTCGGGCCCCCGGCGCCACAAAGCCGCCGTCTCGACCGGCCCCTTCGGCATTACTTCCCCCGCATAGCGCTTCATCATCGCAAGAACGAGGGGCGCGTTGTCGACGATCCGCGTTGCGTAAGCTATCGCGGTGCTCATGAGCTCGGCCCGCGGCACAACGCGATTGACGAGACCGACTTCGTAAGCACGCTGCGCTGAGATCGGATCGCCGGTCAACATCAACTCCATCGCCACTTTGTGGGGTATACGAGCCGCGAGCGAGCTTGCCGCACCGATGGCGAGACCCAATTTCGCTTCGGAGAACGCGAACTGAGTATCGTCGGCGGCGACACAGAGATCGGCGAACTGGACGAGACCGAGACCGCCGCCTAGGCAGTGACCGAAGACCGCGGCGATGATGGGCTTTTCCACGTCGACGATATGACCCGGGATCGCGCGCCAGACATCGAGCGAGGGACTGTTCAAGTCCGCGCCGACACAAAAGGCCCGCTCCCCCGCCGCCGTGATTATCGCGACGCGGTCATCGCTGTTGTTGAACTGTCGCCACGTCGCCTCGAGCGCTCCCCACATGTCGTCGTTCATCGCGTTGAGCTTTTCGGGGCGATTGAGAGTGATGGTGGCGATGTTGTCTTTGGATTCGTAGAGCACCACGTTCATTGACAAGGCTACCTCCGCCGATCGGTTTCCACACACATGATACTCTTCGAAGCCCGAATCACGTAAAGGAACCTTGGGCCAGAGAGGCAGATCATGAGAAGAGTTTTCCTTGTTTTGGTGCTGGTCTTCCTGTCACAGCCCGCTTGGGCCAAAGTCGTTCGTTTCGACATCGAACATCGCGAAGACATCCTTGCCGGCCACAGCTTCGGTTTGGCCGGCGCCTATGAAAAGATCGCGGGCACGGTCTATCTCGCGGTGGATCCTACGCTCGAGCCGAACTTGATCATCACGGACATCACCAAAGCCCCAACCAATGATGACGGCCTCGTGGAGTTCTCCGCCGAGTTCTATATCTTGAAGCCCAAGCTCGCCGAGCGCGGCAACGGCTCTCTCCTGCTCGAGGTCGGGAATCGCGGCGGAAAGGGGCTATTATCTTTCTTCAACTTCGGAGAACGAAGCACCGACCCGGAGGCAAAAGAGCATTTTGGCGACGGCTTCTTGCTGCGCGAGGGTTTCACCCTTTTGTGGGTTGGCTGGCAGTGGGACACACCCGAGGTCGACGGACAGATGCGAATGTTCCCCTCGGTCGCTACCGATGACGGCAAGACCATCCGCGGAATCGTCCGCAGCGATTTCGTGCCGCACGAAGCCGAATCCGACCACTCGCTCGGCGACCGCAACCACATCGCTTATCCCGTCGCGGACCCCGATGCGCCCGAGAACGTGCTCACGGTACGCGACGACGTCGAAGCCGAGCGACACGTGGTGCCGCGCTCGAAGTGGGGCTTCGGAAGGATTGCGAACGGAGAGGTTGTCGCCGACCCGCGCCGCGTCTATCTCGAAGGCGGCTTCGAGCCTTTCAAGATTTACGAGGTCGTCTACGTCTCGGACAACCCGCCACTGGTGGGGCTCGGCCCGGCGGCTATCCGCGACGTCACCTCACACCTCAAATATCAAGGCGCTCCCGATCTCGGCATAGCGACCGAATCCATTGAGCGTGCTCTCGCATTCGGCATCTCGCAAAGCGGACGCTTTCTGAGAACCTTTCTCTATTACGGCTTCAACGAGGACGAGGGCCATCGGCGCGTTTTCGACGGCGTCTTCGCACACGTGGCCGGCGGCGGCCGCGGGAGCTTCAACCACCGTTTTGCTCAGGCGTCGCGCGACGCGCATCCCTACATCAATTTCTTTCATCCCACCGACATCTTCCCCTTCACCGACATGGAGCAAGTCGACTTCAAAACAGGTATCAATGACGGCCTGCTCGTTTACCAAAAACCTGAGTTCTTACCGAAAGTCTTCTATACCAACTCGTCTTACGAATATTGGGGCCGGGCCGCCTCGCTCATTCATACGAGCATCGATGCTCAGGAAGACGCCAACCTTCTCGACCAGGTCCGCATTTACCATTTCTCCGGAAGCCAGCACGGCCCGACCCGCTTTCCGCCAAGAAGGACCATCGGCCGTCAATCGAGCAATCCGATGGAGTTTCGCTGGTCGATGCGGGCCCTCCTGGTGGCCATGGAACGCTGGACGCGCGGAGGCGAGCCACCCGCGAGCCGCTACGGGCGCATCGAGGGCGGTACGCTCGTCTCTCCCGAAAAGCTCGATTTTCCGGACCTACCTGGCGTCGATAGCCGCACGCGCATCCACAAAGCTTATCGCACCGATTACGGCGACCAGTTCCGAAGTGAAGGTATCGTCACTCAGGAACCGCCGGTGATCGACGGGGCTTATCCCATGATGGTCCCCGCCGTCGACGAGGATGGGAACGAGATCGCTGGCATCGAGATGCCCGAGCACGCGGTACCGCTAGCGACCTATACCGGCTGGAACCTCTTCAACGAGGAATCAGGCCCCACTCACGTTCTCTCGAGCATGCAAGGCTCGTTCATCCCGTTCGCCAAGACCGAGGCGGAGCGCCAGAAGGCGGGCGACCCGCGACCATCGATCGAAGAGCGCTATTCGAGCCGCGAGCACTATCTCGGGCTCGTCGCACAAGCCGCTCTCGAGCGCGTCGACGCCGGGTATCTTCTCGGCCACGATCTGCCAACCATGTTGAAACAAGCCGGAGAGCATTGGGACTACATCACCCGTCCTTGAAGAACTCGCGGATGAGCTTCCGCAAGATCGCCGCCGAGCCGAGGATAGCGATGAGGTTCGGGACCGCCATCAATGCGTTCAGCGTGTCGGAGATGTCCCAGACGAGTTTGAGGCTCCCGGTCGCACCGAACCAAACCGCGCCTACCCATGCGAGCCGGTACGGCCGCACGGCGCGGTCGCCGAAAAGATAGACCGCGCCCGTCTCGCCATAAAACGACCAGCCCACCAGCGTGGAGAACGCGAAGGTGAGAATCCCGACCGTGACGACCACATGGCCCCAAACGCCCGGCAAGCCGAGCTCGAAGCCTTTGGCAGACATCGCGGCACCGGTGAGGTCGAGCTCCCAGACGCCGGTGGTCAAGAGCACGAGTCCAGTCATCACGCAGACGACGAACGTGTCGATGAAGACTTCGAAGATTCCATAGAGCGCTTGGCGCACGGGGTGGTCCGTCACCGCCGCCGCGTGCACGATAGGCGCGCTCCCGAGACCCGCTTCGTTGGTGAACAGGCCGCGCGCAATGCCGAGACGCACCGCCTGCATCACGGTGGCTCCTGCGAAACCGCCCACGGCCGCCGAGCCGTTGAAAGCACCGTTGATGACGAGGCTCACCGCGCGCGGGATCTCGCCAAAGTTCGAGAACAAGATCACCCCGGCGCCGATGATGTAAGCGATACACATGAACGGTACAAGATATTGCGTCACCTCTACGATGCGTCGAAGGCCGCCGAGCACAACGAGCCCCACGAGAGCCATCAAGATGACGCCGGTGACGCGCACATCGAGGCCGAAGCTCGTCTCTACGGCAGCCGCAACCGAGTTCGCTTGGACCATGTTACCGATCCCGAACGCGGCGAGGCTCGTCAGAAGCGCAAAGATGGAGCCGAGCCATGGAAGGCCGAGACCGTTCTTCAAAATGTACATCGCGCCGCCACGCATCGTGCCGTCGGCGTCTTTTTCACGATAGTGGAGTGCGACAGCGATTTCGCAAAACTTCGTGCACATGCCGAAAAGGCCCGACACGAGCAACCAGAATAAAGCTCCCGGGCCGCCTAGGTGGATCGCGGTCGCGACACCCGCGATGTTGCCGACCCCGACCGTGCTCGCGAGTGCGGTGGCGACCGCTTGGAACGGACTGACCGTTCCCGCCCCTGTCCCTTTAGTCCGGAGCTTTCCCAAGACTTCGCGAAACGCGAATCCAAAGCGACGAAACTGAATGCCTCCGGTCCAAATCGTGAGAAAGAGCCCCGTGCCCATCAAAGCGATAATGAGCGGAGTACCCCAGACCAAGGCATTGATTTGATCGTGAATCTCGATGAGCCTGTCCATCGTGGCGAGGTGATGCTACACGAAAGGCTCGCGAACACCAATGCGGAACGGGCGCGCCCTAAGAGGCAGGTTCGATACGCGGACGTGCTAGCGGCGGGCGGCGATTTCATGGGCTGCACGCCAATGGCCATCGTGAAGCGTCGTTAGCTCGGGCGGTGGCGGCGCGACCTTGGGGGGATCGAGCGGGATAGCGTCTATGAAATCGATGCCTCGCAGCCGCAGGGCATAGCGCCACTCGCGCTCGATGTCGCTCGAGGCCACGGATTAGCGCGACCAGAACAAATAGAACACGTCGACCAACGATACCATTTCGAGAAATTGAGACACGCCGTCTGCTTCCGCCCTGAGCGCCGGTGCCTCGAGGAACACGTCCACGCCGGGCGACATCTTTTCGAAGGCCTCGATACACGCGCGCACCCGCACGAGATCCTCCGACGCACCGCCGTCATGTCGTCTGGTTTGAGGTCCGCCAAGCGTTCGTAGAGCACGATCGCTTGGTCGAGCTCACCTTCATCAGCATGGGTCTCCGCGCGTGAGAGTGTCTCGCACGTCAGCTCTTCCGGAATCGCGGGGACGGTTTTCTCTTCGTCGGGCCGGGCGCCCCTTCGCGCAACACGCGGCCACGTTACGGACGAGCGACACTACACTCCACTCGTCGGTAAGCATCGTCGGCTCGTCCAACAGGAAAGGCATCAGGATCGGAGCGTCGTCGATCGCCGCTTGGACGAGGACCCCCGAGGCGCGTGCGTAACGAGCTTCGTCCAGAATTTCGGCCGATCGGATGGAGTCACGCGACCAAAGCACGACGACGCAGTCTGCCAAGCTCAGGGCCTCGCGCATGGCAAGCGTCGTGATGACATCCGGTTCGGCAAAGCGTTCCCATGAAATGGGCCACTCTTTTGCTCGATTGCCTGAACGACCTGCCCTGCGGTGTGGCTATCTTCGAGCGAGTAGCTCAAGAAGATTTGTTTTCCCGTCATGAGCGACGATGATAACGCAGCTCATCGTCATTCGGCTATAGGCGGGCCTGTACGTCCCGTTGCTGCGTAGATCTTGTCGAGTTATTTATCTTGCAGCTTGGCGTTCGCCTTGGCGAGGTTTTCTTCGCTCTCGAAATAATAAACGCGGTTATAGGCGTCCGCGGCGATGATGGCCGTGGCTTTGTCCACTTTCGTGCCGCTCACGGGGTCGATGCCTATGCGGAGTTGCGCGTTGTTCTCTAGACGGGCTTTGCACATCTCGCAGCAGCCGTAATAAGTCTTGCCTTCGACGTCCACGCGCACTTGCTCCTTGTCGTAGGCCGCATCGTTGACCATGCAGACATATTCGGCTTCCACGACTTCGAGAGCGTTGTCGCCCAAGGCGCCCGACGCGAATGACGCGAATGACGCGAATGACGCTAGAAACGCGAGCACAAAAACGAAACAAAGACTCTTATTCAGCATCGCTACCGGACTCCTCCAATCATTATAACAAAATTCGGGACTCTCTTGACGTGAGCATCAAGAGTCCCGAAGGGCGACGAGCGGGTCGATTCGGGTTGCGCGTAATCCCGGGAGCAAGCACGCCCCAAAGGCCACGTCCCCGAGGGCAACGCTAATCGCCAGGAGGGTCCACGGGTCGGACGGTGCGACTCCGTAGAGCATTCCCGAAAGAAAGCGCGTGCTCAAGACGGCACCCACGACACCGATTAGGATGCCGAGCGTTGCGCGCGCCATCCCGTGCGCGGTCACCATCCCGAGCACATGCCCCGACTGGGCGCCGAGTGCCATGCGCAGGCCAATCTCACCCGTGCGGACGACACGCTGTAGCTCTGAACGCCGTACACGCCGATTGCCGCGAGCGGCAAAACCACGAGCGCGAAACTCGAGAGAACGAGGTTTGAAGGCGCTCATCCGTGACAGAGCCCATGACCATGTCGTTCATCGGCTGCACCGAGGCGATGGGCTGATCGGGGTCGAGATCCCAGATCTCGGCGCGGATGCTTGCAGCCAACGTTTCGGGTTCCACGGTCGTCCGTACCGCGAGGTCCTGTGGGCCGAAATAGCCAAGCGCGCGTTGGCGGCTCGCGACGTAAATGGCAGGCCGCGTTTCTGCCCCGAGCTCGAGCTGTTGGACATCCCTGACGATGCCGACAATATCCGAGGACTCGCCCCAAACGCTCAAGTGATAGCCCAAAGCGTCGTCTGGAAAAAAGCGACGCGCGAGCGTCTCGTTGACGATGACGACGACGGGAGCTCTCAAGCGATCGCGATCATCGAAGACGGGCCCTTCGCGAAGGCGCGATCCCCATCGTGCGGAAGTAGTCGTCGCTCACACTGCGGAAAAGAGCCACAGGCTCGAGACCGGGGTCGATGGGTCCATCCTCGATCCCGAAATAGATCGCACCGCCGCTCGCGATCAACGGAAGAATAGTAACGAAGCCCGCGGACGTTACCCCGGGGAGGCGCCTCACCGCGTCTCGAGCTCCTCGAAAAAGCGCACCTTCTCGGCGTGCTCGCTATATCTGGCTCCCGATAACTCGACACGCATCGTCAGTACACTCTCGAGCTCGAAGCCGGGCGCCAAGCTCGTGAGGTTGCTGAAGCTTTGCAGCATAAGGCCGGCCATCACGAGAAGCACGAGTGCTAACGCCATCTCGCCGTCGCTCCTCACGCAGGAGCGAGAGCGCGGGCAAAAGACCCATTCCGAGGGCAACGCCATCGAGAGCAGCAAAGTGAAAGCGAGCGTAACCGGCTCGAATAGCGTACCCTCCGCTGCAACGTGGCTCGGCGCGAGAATGCGGACGAAGCCGTGCACGAAGCGGCCGAGCACGAGCCCGAGCCCCCCGCCAGAGAAAAGCCTCCGTCATGAGCTGCGCGAGGATCCGCGCCCGGCTCGCACCCAGTGCCGCACGGACCGCGACTTCTCGACGCCTCGCCGCGCTTCGCGCGAGAAAGAGATTCGCGAGGTTCCCCACCGCGATGAGTAGAACCGCGAGCACAGCTGTAAAGAGCATTAGGAGCAGCGTCCGCGCGTTGCCGACGAGCTGGTTCGCGAGTCGTCGGATCACGACGCCGTTATCTTCATTCGACTCGGGATATTGCTCCGGCAACCCCGCCGCTATCGCGTCCATCTCTTCGCGCGCTTCCTCGAGGCTCACCCCCGAGCGCCGCCGCGCTATAACGTCGAGATAGTGCGAGCTTCGAGCGCTCCTCTCCTCCGCATCCATCGCGCAAGGAACGAAGAGCTCGACCTCGCAATTCGGGAACCGGAAAAAGAGAGGCAGCACGCCGACGATCTCCTGCGGCCTATCGTCGAGGCGAATTCGTGCGGCCCACGACATCGTCGCGGCCTCCGAATCGGCTCGCCCACAGTCCATGAGAGAGAAGGGCTACCGGCGCGGCGCCATCGCGATCCTCCTCGGCAACGAAGACCAGGCCGAGTTGCGTGGAAACACCGAGTACGGAGAAGAAATCCTGCGACCCGCGCGCGACCGAAAGCCGTTCCGGCTCACCGCCACCCGTCCAATTGGCGCTTGTCTCTATGACAGCCCCTATCTGGTCGAAGCTACGCGACAAGGCGCGCCAGTCCTCGAAGTTCGCGGGGATGACGTCATTGCCGTCGCTTCCGCGCGCAAGGTTTGCTTCAAGGAGCAGCACGAGACGCTCGGCCGCCGGGAAAGGAAGCGGCCGCAACAGCGCGTCATAAACGAGCGCTAATATCGCGCTGTTAGCCCCGATCCCAAGCGCGAGCGTTACAACGACGAGCACGCTAAAGCCGGGCTTACCGAAAAAATGGCGCCCCGCCACCCGCAAGTCCTGCTGCAGCGCATCGCCGGAGAGCCCCCGGGCATGCTTTCGAAGCGCGGTTCGAAGGAGATCGAACAGGTCGCGGAGGGCAAAGAGAGCACCCTTCCACCGCCCCTCATGGCCAGCCTCGCGCGCAAGTCGCACGATATCCTTCGCGACTTTGTCGCCGTAATCCTCGCGGAAGGAACGCGGGCAGAGATGAAGTCCAAATCGGTACAGCCTTCCAAATGAGCGCATGAGCATCACGTCAACTCGCGGGAGCGAAACCCTTCTTGCGCGCGATGCGCACGAGAAGGGCCATCCGTTCCGTCTCTTCGGACGCGACTTCTCTTCCCCGCGAGCTCAGCGGTAGTAACGGCGACGCTCGTCGACGTCCCGTTCTTTCGCTGGCGGCGCGCATTCTTCGATCACGCCGTGGGCAAGCATTTTCTTGATGGTGCTATAGAGGGTCCCCGGAAGCCACTTGCATACGGCCCGCGCTCCGTGTTGCGATTTCACGCATCACGCCGTAGCCATGTTTGGGACTGCCCCCAAAGGCAACGAGAATTTGATACGAGACGGGGTTGAGCTCCCCCGCTTTGCTATTCGTCATAAGGAAACTATATTGCGACACACTATCGTTTTCACGAATACATCGCCCCTTCCCCCCGCCCCACGATCTCCAAGTCTAGCCAGTTAAACCTGAAAGCGCTCTACATCCAAACCACAGAGCCGACTCTCATCCCTAGAATCCTCGGTTCTGACGGCTAACAGCCTAATGGCTTCGGGCCAGCGCTTCGAGGGCAGCGCGCGTTTCGGCACTCCAGCCGGAGAACGCGTCGATCACTCTCCCGCGGGCATCGAGAACGAGCGTGAGAGGCACCGTGAGGGACGCGCCCGCGAAGATTTTTCCGAAATCAGACTCCGCGAGCGTGTAGTTGGGGTAGGAAATCTGCCGCGCCTCGAGGTAGCCGGGTACGGCAGCCATATTGGTATCTAGGCTGATACCCACGAGACCGACGCCCGCCGCCTCGAGCTCCGGAAACAGGCTCTCGAGCTCGGGCATCTCCACCGCGCACGGCACACACCAAGTCGCCCAGAAGTTGACGAGCATCTTGCGTCCGGAAACACCGAAAGCAGTCTTCGTGTTAGCGCCCACGGGCGTGAGCGCGAGCTCTGGAAACGCCTCGCCAACGCCTACCGCCAGGGTCGTGAAGATCCTTTCCAACGTCGTTCGCGGCCGGGGCAGCTCCAGCCGCTCGAGATGGAGCTTCGAGAGCCCTTCAGCCTCGACGAGAAGCACGCTTTCGCCGCTCTCGACCTCGTAGCGCTCTTCGAGCCCCGACGGCCAAAGTACCGATAGCGTATAGGGCCCGTCGGGTGCTTCGGGCCCGAGCCCAAAAAGAAGCCGTGAATCGCTATAGGAGAGAAACCCGCTCCCGCCGGCTTTGATTTTCGTCTGAGTCCCGCGAGACGTTTCGAGCTTCACGACCGCGCCAAAGGCGTCTCGCGCCGAACGAGTCCCGCGAAGGGCAACGCGCACGAAATCGTTGTCCTGCCCCACATTGTTGCGATAGACGAGACGCCCGGCCTCCTGGACCGGCACGATCACGACGTCGAGATCCCCGTCATTGTCAAGATCTCCGAAAGCAAGACCGCGTCCGTCACTAATGGAATCGAGACCGGAGACGCCGGAAACGTCCATATAGGTTCCGTCGCCTCCCGCGAGGTAGAGGGCGTCCCGCTCGAATCCGCTGAAAGACATCCCCTCTTCGAAGAGCTGCGCCATGTGCTCGTTCTGATACGTGCTGTTGCCCGCCTTCTCTTGCTCGCTCGCGGCCGCCACGACGTGGCGCCAGAACAGGCTTCACGTGTCCTTCATCGTCTTCCCCGAGACAAATCCGTTCACGGAGAACAGATCCTCCCATCCGTCATTGTCGTAGTCGAAAAAACCACCGCCATAAGCCCACCCGGCGCCAAACCCTCCCGCCGCAGCAGCCACGTTCACGAAGTTGCCATCGCCTTGATTTTCGAAAAGGGAGTTCCCGGCGGCCAGCTTCTTCAACAACGCGTCATCGGCAGTGGCATCGGGCATGAGGCGAGCGAGAATACGATTACCTGCCGTGGAGGACATGTTCGTCACGTGGAGGTCGAGGTCGCCATCGTTGTCATAATCACCGAACGATACGCCCATCCCGTTTCCAGGATCCAAAACGCCGCGCAACGCCGCCTCGTCTTCGAAATGATCACCGCGATTCATGAAGAGTGCGTTCTCTCCGAAATCGTTCGCGACATAGAGATCTTGGCGCCCATCGCCGTCGACATCGGCGAACGCCGCGGCGTAGCTCCACCGTCGATCGGCCACACGCCACGACCGCGCCTCCTCTCGGAACGTCCCGTCACCTTGATTGATGAATAGCAAGTTCGGCGTACCGTTTCTAGCCCGGCTCCACGAGTCGGGCATGATCTGCCCATACAGGTTGTAGGAGCTCACATAGAGATCGGTGAAGCCATCTCCGTTCACATCCGCCGCGGACGCGCTGAACCCGACCGCACGATGATCGACCCCCGCCTCCGCCGACACATCCAGAAATTCTAGCTTTCCCGAAGGCCATAGCTGATTCTGCAGCAAATTTTGCTCACCCACGGCTGCCATAAAGATGTCACGATCGCCGTCATTGTCGTAGTCGACCAGGAGTACCCCCGTACCCTGGCGGCTGAAGAGAACGAGCGTCTCGTCAGAAACGTCACGAAAAGTCGAGCCACTATCGAGCGCGTTCAAAAAGAGACGGTTGCCGAGAACGCCGCTCGTAAAGAGATCGGCGAGTCCGTCCCCGTCCAGGTCGCCAATCGCGGCGCCATGGGCCACGAAGCCGTCATTTGGCGTGACGCCAAATCGCGGGACGTCCTCCCACATTCCCAAAGGCTCGCTCACCTCGGAGAACAGATCCTGCGGAGAGCTGAGTGAATCTATGTTTTGGAATCGCCAGTAGTCGACGACAAAACGCGCCTCGGGACCGAGGTGCACGCCGAGATCGATATTGCCTCTTACCCACTCGCGATGACCCGCGAGATCCCGCCCGATGAGAAAGAAGAAGACCGAGGCCTCACCGCGGACCGGCTGACCGAGCTCGAAATCAGCTTTCTTGACTTTGAAGCGCACGTCTTCGATGCTCGTGAAATGAGCGAGAAAGTCTTCGAGGCTAGCAAGGAATACGTCGCGCCTGAGGGGACGAGCCTCCCTATCGAGCTCCCATCCATGGCTTTCGATCCACTTGAAGGCGAGGGAGCTAGGCCGGGCTTTGGACGGAAAGCGCGTGGCGTAGAAGGACCCGTGCTCGTCGAAGCTCGTCGCGACTTGGGCGAGGTCCTGCCGGCGCAGAGACACGGAAAGCTCGAGAAGTTGATTGGCTAGCGATTCGGAAAGGTCTTCCACACGCTCCAATTCGGCGCGGTCGAGCTCTATAGTCTGCGCCGATGCCGGCAGCGCGACGGCACAAAGAACCCACGCGACGGCACAAAGAACCCACACGAGCCCACACGACACTCCCTTGCGCATCACTCAGAATAGCCGCGAGAGCCGATCCCCGCAAGAATGGACAAAAAGCGCATCGAAGCGTCAGTGTTTCGCAGGAGCCAGCTTCCGTAGCTCCTCTCCCAGAAAGGCGGAGACCTCTTTCACCGTGGCGAGACGGACAGCTTCTTCCGCAATGGCCCGGGCTTCGATTGCGGATAACCGCCGAATCAAGTTCTTGACGGTCGGGATGGAAACCGCGTTCATCGAGAGCTCGTCGAGGCCAAACCCGACGAGGAGTGCTATGAGGAGTGGATCCGCCGCCATCTCGCCACACATACCAACTTTGATCCCACCTTCATGCGCCGAATCGATGACAAAGCGGAGGGTTCGGAGAACGGCGGGATGCAGCGGCTCGTAGAGATACGACACCCGGTCGTTGCCACGGTCAACGCCGAGCAGATATTGGATCAGATCGTTCGTGCCGATGCTGAAAAAGGCCGCCTCTTTCGCCAGGAGGTCCGCTATCGCCGCCGCCGAGGGCACTTCGATCGTCACGCCACAGGGCAGATCGCCCGCGAACTCAAGCCCGTCACGCCGAAGCTCCTGCTTCGCCTCTTCGACGACGCTCATCGCGTCGCGGAACTCACCAACACCACTCACCATTGGAAACATCACTTTGATGTCCCCATGGACCCTGGCGCGCCACAATGCCCGGAGCTGCTCTTTGAACAGCGTCCGATGCCGCAGCAATAGTCGCACCGCTCGCAATCCGAGCGCCGGGTTGGGCTCGAACTCAGAAGCGCCGTCTCCAAGTTGTTCGGCCGAGAGATCGAAAACACGCACGATGACGGACCACGGCTTCATCCTCTCCGCCAACCTGCGGTACACGACATATTGTTCCTCCTCGCTCGGAAAAGCCCCGCGGGTTCTGGTCAGAAACCACTCCGAGCGAAAAAGACCAATGCCTTGTGAGCCGTTCTTCTCCGCCGACGCACACTCTTCGGGATATTCGATATTGGCCTGGAGGACGATTTTGAAGCCGTCCGTTGTCTCCGCGGGCAGACCGCGCAAATGTTCGAGTTTCTGTCCGAGCACTTTCTGACGGCGCCGCTTGGCGCGGTATTCCCGCAGCGTTGCGCGATCGGGGTTGAGCACGATGATGCCTTCGCTTCCGTCGAGGATGAGGGGCGCTCCGTGATCTACTTTCTTCATCAGATCCCGAACGCCGACGACGCAAGGGATGCCGAGTGAACGGGCGATGATGGCGGTGTGGTAGGTGCGGCTTCCGACTTCCATAGCGAGGCCGGCAGTGTGGTCCCAGTCGAGCTGCGCCGTATCGGATGGCCGCACGTTCTCAGAGAGAAGGATGTAATCCTTTTCTAGCTTTCCGAGGCTCCGGTTAGGTGCGCCAACGATGTTGCGCACAAGCCGTTCGGCAACGTCAAATATATCGCCGCGCCGCGCGCGGAAGTAATCGTCCTGGACACGATCGAATACCGAAGCTAGCTCTTCGAGCGTGACTTTCACGGCCCATTCGGCGTTCACGCGCTCCTCGCGGATCACTTGCTCGACGCGACCGATGAGAAGCGGGTCGTCGAGCATTAGGATTTGGGCATCGACGATGTAGCCATGATCTTCGCCCAAGGCATCGATCGTGCGCGCTTTGACTACTTCGAGCTGGTTCTTTGTGAGCTCCGCGGCTTTTTCGAGCCGCGCGACCTCAGGCTTCACTTCTTGGCGCAATAGTGGGATGCGGAAGAAAGGGACTTCTTGGTGGTCGAAAACGAGCGCACGTGCGATGACGATTCCTGGAGCGACGCCGATGCCGTGCAGGACTACGGGCTCCCGCCCATCGGCGCGGGAGAGCAGTGACGTTGGCGCGCTGGTCATGATCCGCTCCTCTTTTCGCCAAGCCCTTCGGAGACGAGCGTCACGAGCGCGTTCAACGCCGCTTCCTCATCCTCACCGTTCGCGCAAATGGTGATGACGCTTCCTACCGCTGCTACAAGAAAAAGTATCCCGAGGATGCTCTTGCCGTCCGTCGTCGTTCCGTCTTTCGTGACGGTGACTTTCGAGCGGAACTTTGTGGCGGTCCGTACGAACCGAGCCGCGGGCCTTGCGTGAAGGCCGAGAACGTTTACGATCTCGACGCGTCGCTCAACCACTCTGGGCGTCCTTTACTTTCTTTTCCTTCCGCGCCAGCAGATCGCCAGCCAGGTAGATACTGTCTTTACCCTCCCGCGCCCCTTCGGAGGCAAGCTCCAAGAGGTCACCCCCATCTTCTTCTTCGCGAACGCTAGCGAGCCGGATGAGCATTGGCAGGTTCACACCCGTAACGACCTCGACCCGGCCTTTCTCGAGAAAGGTCAAGCTCAAATTCGAAGGCGTGCCACCGAACATGTCGGTGAGCACGACGGTGCCTTTCCCTGAATCGGCGCGCAAAATGGCTTGCTCGATCTCTCTCTGCGCATCGTCCGGGTTCTCGTGCCAACCGATGGAAACCGCAGTCACGTTTGGAATTTCCCCGATGATCATCTCGGCCGCCGAGACGAGCTCGCGCGCGAGCTGGCCATGGGTAACGACCACGATGCCGATCACTCAGACGTTCTCCACGTCTCGGTGCGACACCCGAACGCGCTCATGGCCGCTCCGGAGTCGCTTTCCAATATGGTTCGAAATCGCAACTGAACGATGTCTTCCACCGGTGCACCCAACGCCGATCGTAAGATTGCTCTTGCCCTCCGCTGTGAAATGCGGCAGTAGATACTCGAGAAAAGCCGTGAGCCGGGCGAGAAACTCCTTCGTTTGCGGCTGGGCCAAGAGAAAAGCCTCTACCTCAGCGTCGTTCCCCGTGTTGTCTCGGAGATCCGTCTCGAAGTATGGATTGGGAAGAAAGCGCACGTCAAACAACAGGTCCGCACTCGAGGGAATGCCGTATTTATATCCAAAGGACAAAACGTGGATCGCCGGCCCGGCATGTTCGGTCGATTCCACGAAGTTCTCGAGCACGTGTTGACGAAGCTCGTGGACCGTCAAGTTCGACGTATCCAAGATCCGATCCGCGATCTTCCGAATGGGCGCGAGCTCTGCCTCTTCGCGCTCAACCGCGTCCTCCAAGGCGATTGTCTCGCCATCGCCTTGAAGCGGATGCGGGCGGCGGCTCTCACTGAAACGCCGTACGAGGATGTCGTTGCGCGCGCTCAAGAAGATGACTATTGTGGGGAAGCCGCGCTTTTTGAGACGCTCATGCGCCTCAGGAAAATCCTCGAGAAAGCCACGTTCCCTAATGTCGGTAACGATGGCGACACGGTCGATCTCACCACCTTTGGCGGTGAGCTCGGCGAAGGGCAAGATGAGCTTCGCAGGGAGGTTGTCGACGCAGAAAAAGCCTGAATCTTCGAGCGCTTTCATCGCCAGAGTCTTCCCGGAGCCGGAAAGCCCGGTAATGAAAACAAATCGCGCTCCCGCTGGCTGCGACATTCAATCGGTCCACATGGGGGCCGTGGCCGTGCGGCTCACTCCGGGTCGATCCGCCCCAGATTCCCGTCGGGCCTTTGATAGAGAACGCTGATGCGCTCGTGGCTGGCATTTCTGAAGACGAGAAACTCCCCGGCGGCCTCTTCGAGTTCTAACACCGCTTCTTCGACCGTCAGCGGATTGATGACGAAGCGCCGCCTCTCGATCACGCGGCCCAATAACGCGTTCGAGGCCTCGGCCCCTGCGAGAACGTTGAAGGTGCCCTCGCCATCACTCATTGGGGCGCGTCGTCGTTTCTTGTCGATGCGCTTGGCGCGGCGTTTTTTTGCTTGGCCTTGAATCTTCTCGAGAGCTTGGGTCACCGAGGACTTCAAGTCTTTGGTCGCTTCGGTCGCGGACATATGGACGCCCCCGCGACTACGAACGTTGAGCTCGGCAATTTGTCGATGTTTTTCCGTCGATAACATGACACGGACATCAGTGATGACATCGATAAATTTATCGAGCTTTTCCACACGGTTCTCGATGTAGGACTTCAACTTCGCTGGCACATCCATGTGCCGAGCCGTGATTTGACCAACATAACACACTCCCGCAACGTGAGCGAACGCGCGTAGATTCTCGTCACGAAGCAAACGGGCTGCTATAGAGGTTCTTTCGCTGGTTCGAAGGTGGGATCCGCAGCTCTATCCTGTATTTGGCGATCGTACGGCGCGCCAGAATGAGGCCTTCGTCTTCGAGGATATTGACGATCTTGGTATCGGAGAGAGGTTTCTTGGGGTTCTCCTCTTCGACGATTTTCTTGATGCGTCGCTTGATCGTGACCGACGAGACATTGTCACCGCCGATGCTGGCTATGCCGCTATGAAAAAAATACTTCATGTCGAACACGCCTTGGACGGTATGGATATATTTATTGGCCACGACGCGCGAGACGGTTGATTCGTGCATTCCGATATCGATCGCGACATCCCGCAAGACCAGGGGCCTGAGGTGCTCGACGCCGTTATCGAGAAAATCTTGCTGCTGATGCACGATGCTATTGGCGACTTTGTAGATCGTTTTTTGCCGCTGGTCCACCGACTTGATGAGCCATAGAGCGCTTCGAAGCTTATCCTTCACATATTCGCGGGTCGAGTGGTTCTCCTCGGACTTGTTCTCGAGCATGCGCCGATAGAGGGGGCTGATTCGAAGTTGAGGCAGCCGGTCTTCGTTCAACACGATCTCCCATTTGCCATCCACTTTGACCACGTAGACGTCCGGCGTAACATAGAAGCTTTTCTCGTTCGTGAATTTCGAGCCGGGTTGCGGATCGAGCCGGCGGATGATCTCGCAGAGACGGATAACCTCCTCGAGCGGCAGGTGCATTGCTTTCGCAATTTCGTTGAAGCGATGGTTCTGGAGGTGGTCGAGATGGTCGTTCACCATCGTTTCCACCGGCGTGCTGGTGAGCTCGAGGCGACGGAGTTGAATGAGGAGGCACTCTTTCAAATCACGCGCTCCGACACCGACGGGGTCGAAGCCTTGCACTATCGCGAGGGAGTCCTCGACGTCTTGTTCCTCATAGGGGCCCATCTCACATATCTCTTCGATTGACGCTTGCAAATAACCATGGCCGTCGATGTTCCCGATAATGGCTTCGCCGATCTCTCGCGTCTTCAGCTCGATCGGAGCCATGCTCAATTGCCAGTTCAAATGGTCCGCGAGCGAGCTGGCCGTGGAGAGGGTGTTCTCGATGGGCGGCAGGTCCGGGACTTCGTAGCGCGTCCGCGGGCGATAGCCTTCGTCAAGATAGTCGCTGAAGAAAGACTCGTAATCAATCTCGTTCAGCGAGTCGTCATTCTTTACGTCGGGCTCAGGCTCGGCATCCACCTTGGCGTCGGGTGGTTGAGCTTCTGTTGTCCCCTCGCCCGTCGCGTCATTCGCGTCATTCGATTCAGCGGCGGATTCGGCCGTCGCTTCTGTTCGTTGCTGCTCGATCTCTTCCTCGAGGAGAGGATTCTCCGTGATCTCTTGCTGGAGCATACCCTCGAGCTCGAGGGTGGACATGGGAAGAAGCTTGATCGCTAGCTGCAGCGAAGGAGTAAGGATCAGCTTCTGCTGAAGTTTGGTCTGGAGTGATAGCTTTTGCTGCACGGAGTCCTAGCTGTTAGCTACTTGTCGCTTCAGTTTATCTTCAAGCTCTTCAGAACGTTTCCGTTTTAATCGAGGCGAAAATCCTTGCCGAAGTAAACCCGGCGAACATCCTCGTTGTCGGCCAACTCCTCGGGAGTTCCTGCACAAAGAATCTTCCCATCATTCATTATATAGGCTCTTTCCGTGATCTTCAGGGTTTCTCTGACATTGTGATCCGTTACGAGAATGCCGATTCCTTTCGCTTTCAAGTGTTGAATGATTTCTTGGATGTCGCCGACAGCAATCGGGTCGATTCCCGCAAAAGGTTCGTCGAGGAGCATGAAGGACGGCGAAGTGACCAGCGCCCGCGTGATTTCAGCGCGGCGGCGCTCGCCGCCCGAGAGCGTGTAGCCGCGAGAACGTGCTTTGTCCGCAATGCCAAGCTCCTCCAACACTTCCGCCAACCTCCGCCGCCTCTCCCGAGGTGTTAGTGGCAGTGTCTCCAAAATCGCGAGAACATTTTCTTCTACCGTCAATTTTCGGAAAATCGACGGTTCCTGCGGCAAATAACTAATGCCGCCGCGCGCTCGCAGGTACATCGGCAGCGAAGTGATGTCCTTATCGTTCAAGAACACTTTGCCCGAATCGGGCCGCGTCAGCCCGACCACCATATGAAACGACGTCGTCTTGCCCGCGCCGTTAGGCCCGAGCAGTCCGACCACCTCGCCCTCACGCACTTCGAGGTCGACATCGTCAACGACCTTTTTCTTGCGAAAGGATTTGGCGAGCGCCTCGCCCCGCAGAACCTGCATCAGAAAGTGCGAGGTTTGGATGAGTATGTGGTCTTGGTTCGATTTTGTTCTTGACTGTCGACCGA